>Ga0101942_100648_pt1 | contig 10996 bp, 11 predicted proteins | sample DewCreD2012metaG_4_FD_75243 | JGI IMG/M metagenome (GOLD analysis project Ga0101942, IMG submission 75243) | Hot spring sediment bacterial and archeal communities from British Columbia, Canada, to study Microbial Dark Matter (Phase II) - Dewar... ...
ATCTGGCGTATCCGGCAATTTCACCCCGCGGCGGCGTTCCCACTCTTCGGTCGGGACCATATCAATGGCGTCCCACGGACAACCGTCCAGGAAAGTGCCATCCGGCCCTTTGCTCGTGCATTTGGCGCAACCGATGCAGAGCGTCTTATCCACCTCGATGCGCCCGAAGGGCGGGTGCTCTTCGTCCGGCACCCAGAACATGCAGGCTTCGACCGGGCAATACTCGATGCAGACGGGCGAACCCGCGCATCCGGTGCAATTCTCGTTGATGACAGCCACGAGTTTCGGCTTGCGCTTCCGCAGATCGGTTCGCCCATGAGACATCGGAGCGCGCTTCTCGATGAGGACCGTACTCATGTTGGCCTCCTTCGACTTCGGCGTCCGCCTCGCCGGATGCACCGAAGGCACTATGATAGGGTATGAGCACACGCTTGCTCAAGCTCCGGGAACAGTCCCGAGGCGCAGAGGATGGCGCGGATTTCGGCGCGCATGTTGTCGTCCGGTACCGGAAGCGGAGCGCGTGGCGGGCCACCGTAGAATCCGATCACGTCCAGCGCCGCTTTCAATCCGCTGATCCCGAACTGCGTGGTGACGGCGCGCGCGACCGGCAGCAGGCGAAGTTGCAACTCGGCGGCTCGCGCTCCATCGCCCTCGCGCGCGAGTCGCATGATCTCCAGGCACGTCTTCGCCGCGATGCATCCGACGGCCAGAACGGCCCCTTTCGCGCCGAGCGCCATCGCCGCGTGAAGCAATGCCGCCGATCCCGTAAGGACGCTGAAGTCCGAGGGGACGAGGCGAAGGATCTCGGCGAGCGTCGCCAGGTTCCCTCCGCTGTCCTTGATCCCAACGATGTTTGGATGCTCGGCCAAACGGGCTACCGTCTCCGGGGCGATGGCGACGCCCGTGAATTGCGGGACGCTATAGAGGAGGATCGGGATGGGCGAGGCATCGGCGATCCTCCGGTAATGCTCCACGAGGAGGGCCGGAGTGATCTGCTCGCGATAGTAATGTGGTGTCCCAACCAGCAGCGCATCGGCGCGCAAGCTGGCCGCGCGGCGCGCGAATTCTATGGCCTCGCGCGTCGCGTTGTAGCTGGCCCCGGCGATGAGGAGTAGATCGCTGGGAATCGCTTCGCGCGCCGTCTCGATCACCTTCCAGCGCTCGCTCTCAGTCAGGTGCACGAACTCGCCGTTGGAGCCGAGGATGACGTATCCCGAATAGCCGTATTGATTCCATCGCTCGATGTTAGAGCGAAGGCGCTCATGAGCGACCCGCTCGCTCTCGTCAAACGGCGTAGGAATCGGGGGCAAGAGTCCTGAGACCATTCGTTTCATCGTTCGCCTCCTGTGAGCTGTCCGTGATTCGGCATAGAGCCAACCCCTCTTTCTACTCGGCGCGCACCGGATTGCGCAAGGTCCCGATGCCCTCGATCTCCACCTCAACGACATCTCCGTCAGCGAGCGGGCCGACGCCCGCCGGCGTCCCGGTGAAGATGAGATCGCCCGGCAGCAAGGTCATCACTTGAGAGATGAAGCGGATGAGCATGGGCACCGGAAAGATGAGATCGCGCGTTCGAGCGCGTTGGCGCACGTGGCCATTGACGCGCGTCTCGATCTCGAGGTCCGCCGGGTCGAGATCGGTCGCAATCACCGGCCCAATGGGAGCGAACGTATCGAAGCCCTTCGCGCGCGCGAATTGTCCATCCCGCTGCTGGAGATCGCGAGCGGTCACATCATTGCCACAGGTGTAGCCGAGGACGTAGGCGAGCGGGTCGTCCTCCTCGCGGAGGCGATACGCGCGTCGGCCCATGACGACGACCAGCTCACCCTCGTAATCCACGCGCGCGGACATCGCCGGAAGTCGGATCGTCTCCTGCGGGCCGATCACCGCACTTGGTGGCTTGAAGAAGATGAGCGGCTCCAGGGGCACTTCATGCCCGAGCTCCGCAGCGTGCTCGCGATAGTTTCGCCCGAGAGCCACGATCTTGCTCGGCTCACACGGCGCGAGCAGACGCACGCGCTCCAGCGGAAGCGCTGCCGACGCGTCAGGCGTGATCGAATCGAAGGGATGCCCCTCTTTGATCGGGATGACCCACTCCCCCTCCAGAAGGCCATACCGCGCCCTGGCGGGATTCGCCGAAGAGAGATCGAGGAAGCGACAGATGTGCATCTTCAGAGCACCTCCTGAACGACGATCGTCGAGGGTCGGCTTTCGTTCCCCGCGCGATCCACGGCCGTGATCCGATATGCGTAGCGCTCGCCCGGCCGAACCGTCTCGTCGCGATACGTCGTGAGCGGATGCGGGCTCGCATTCAATCGCACCCATGCCGACTCCGGGGCTTCGGCCGAAGGCGCGCGGTAGATGTAATATCCCACCACGTCCGGTTCCGAATTCGCTGTCCAGAATAAGCTGATGCGCCCTTGCGCGGACGCCGCGATCACCCCTTCGGGCGGTGCCGGAGGGAACGTATCGCGCGGCGTGAATCGAATCGGCGTTGAATCGCGGCTCTCGATGAGCGTCCCATCGCGAGCGGGGGCGACGGCCCTCACGAGATAGACGTACTCGGTCCCATACTGGAAATCCCGATCGCGCAGCCTCGTCTCCGTGACGAGCGTCGAACCGTTCAGGGGCGGGCCGAAATGAGGATCGGAAGCCCGGCGGCGGTAGACGTTGTAGCCGAGGACGTTCGGGGGAGCGGATCCGTCCACATTGCGCGTCGGGGGAGCCCAGGTGAGGAGGACAACGCCTTGCTCTTCATCGGTCGCGCGAAGCGCGTGCGGAGGAGTCGGCACATCGCCTTGAGGCTCAACCCAGACGATGTCCGAGAGGGGGCCAAATCGTCCCCGCGTATCCACCAGGCGCGCGGCGTAGAGCCGTCGGCGGTCGAACGTCGCGATCGGCCCATCCTCGATGGTGAGCCCTTCTTCGGCCGGCGAACGCGCGAGCTCTCGACGATCGAGGACGGCCAGCAGACGCGCGCGTTCGAGGAAGGCGTCTTCCGAAGGGAGTGCGACGGCCCCTCGGGACTCGAGCGCGCGATAGATTTCGAGGCGGTCCACGACGAAACCGCGAGCGGCCAGCGCTTCCAGATTCGGGCGCGGCAGAACGAGCCGGATCCCATCGCCCTGTTGCTCAGCGCGCATCCCCTCCAGGCGGGCCGGCAACGAGCGCAGCGGGGGGAGCGGCGCGCCGACTTTCCCGCATGAGGCGGCGAGAACTCCAATGAGGAGGAGCAGAGGAGAGCGAAGCCGTAGCGCTTGTCGTCCGATGATGCCGCGGCCCAATCTCACAGGATGTAACGGCTGAGGTCTTGATTCTGCACGATGCCCATGAGCTTACGGCGCACGTACTCGGCGTCAATCCGCTGATGCTTCTCCTTGAGATCGGGCGCCTCGAAGGAGATGTCTTCGAGCACCTTCTCCATGATCGTGTGCAAGCGTCGCGCGCCGATGTTCTCCGTCTGCTCGTTCACGGCGTAGGCGAATTGGGCGATGGCGTCAACAGCATCGGGAGTGAATTCGAGCGTGACCCCCTCGGTCGCCAGAAGCGCCGTATACTGCTTGATGAGCGAATTCTTCGGCTCCGTGAGGATGCGCTTGAAATCCTCGACCGTCAGCGGATCCAGCTCCACGCGGATCGGGAATCGGCCCTGCAGCTCGGGGATGAGATCGGAGGGCTTGGTGACATGGAAGGCGCCGGCGGCGATGAAGAGGATGTGGTCGGTGCGCACGGTGCCGTAGCGCGTGCTGACGGTCGTCCCCTCGATGATCGGCAGCAGATCGCGTTGCACGCCCTCGCGCGAGACATCCGGCCCGTGTCCGGATTCGCGCCCGGCGATCTTATCGATCTCATCCAGGAAGATGATGCCCGATTGCTCGACGCGTTCCAAGGCGATGCGCGCGACCTGCTCCATGTCAATGAGCTTCTGCTCCTCCTCTTGGATGAGGTACTCCATCGCCTCGTCCACGCGCATCTTTCGCTTCTTCGTGCGCCCGGGACCGAACAGGCCGGGGATCAACTCCTGAATGGCGATGTCCATCTCCTCGACGCCCTGGCTCGTGATGATCTCGAAGCGCCCGGGGAAGAAGCGTTCGCGGACCTCGATCTCGACGATGCGGTTGTTGAGCTTGCCCTCGCGCAGGAGCTGTCGCAGCTTCTCGCGCGTGCGTTGCAGCTGTTCGAAATCCATCCCCTCCTCAAGGAGCGCCGGCTCGCTCTCCTCATCCTCCAGGAAATCGCTGAGCGCCTGTCGCCGCGTCTTCCGCTTGCGCCCTGAGGGCAACAGCAGATCCAGCAGCCGCTCCTCCGCATTCTGCTCGGCCTTATCGGCGACTTCCTGCATCTTCTCAGCGCGCACCATGTCCACGGCCACGTCCACGAGATCGCGGATCATGGACTCGACATCTCGCCCGACGTATCCGACCTCGGTGAACTTCGACGCCTCGACTTTCAGAAACGGCGAATTCGAGAGCCGGGCCAAGCGACGCGCGATCTCCGTCTTGCCGACGCCCGTCGGCCCGATCATGAGGATGTTCTTCGGGATGACGTCCTGAGCGAGATCGGGCGGCAGCTTCTGTCGGCGGATCCGATTGCGCAAGGCGATCGCGACAGCTCGTTTAGCGGCCGTTTGGCCGACGACGTATTTGTCCAGCTCCTCGACGATCTGACGCGGCGTCAGCTCATCGAGTTTCGGGAGCGTCTCGACCTCGCTGGAGAGATAAATCACCATAGTTCGTTCACAACTCCTCGATGATGAAATGCTCGTTCGTGTAGATGCAGATTTGGCTCGCGATGCGCAACGCTTCCTCGGCGATCTCGCGCGCCGAGAGCGTCGTGTGCCGCATCAGGGCACGGGCGGCCGCCAGCGCATACGGTCCGCCCGAACCGATCGCCGCGACATCGTCATCGGGCTCGATGACCTCCCCGCTGCCGGAGAGGATGAGCGAGCGCTCGCGATCGGCGACGATCAGCAGCGCCTCCAGATGGCGGAGGTATCGGTCCGTGCGCCAATCTCGCGCCAATTCCACCGCCGCTCGACTCAGGTTCCCGCGAAATTCTTCGAGCTTGCTCTCGAAGCGTTGGAAGAGAGCGAAGGCATCGGCCGTCGAGCCCGCGAATCCGGCGAGAATGCGATCGTTGTAGAGCCGGCGTACCTTGCGCGCATGATGCTTGAGGATCGTGTCCTGGAACGTGACCTGTCCATCGCAGGCCATGACGACGCGATCATGGCGGCGAACGCAGAGAACGGTTGTGCCTTTCATCCGCGCGTCGTTCGTCATTCGATAAGCACTATAAGAGCCGTGCCCGGAATTGTCAAGAAAGTGCGGACCGAGCATGCGCAGCGCGCGCGACAGAGGTTTCGATTGACTTCACCGCGCGGCTCGGCCTAGGATTGTGTGAGTCGTTCGTCATGGCGATGGAAACGGTTCAGAGCGTCGCAACGCGCGTGAAAACGGCCCTCGGCGAAGCGTGGATTCCCACGATCTATCGTCAGCATGTCCTGGCGGATCGCACGCGCCGCTATGCTTTGAACTGCCCCACCGGGGCGCGGCACGTGGAGATCATCCATACGTTGCTCGGCATTGAGGTGAAGCTGGATGGACGTCGCGTGTTGGTTCCGGATCTGGCCGTCGCCCGCTATCTGGCGGTCTTCGCGCGCATTGGGGCGGAGGCCATCGCCATCCCCTACGACATCACGCGCATCTCGCGTGTGGCCGACTGTATGGAGCAATCGTGGCAGCGGCTGCTGCTGCTGGTGGAACATCACGCGGGCGGGCGCAGCTCATACTTTCGAGCGCGCGTGCGCTCCTGTTTGCGGCGGTGGATGCGCGAGGAGCTGAAGGCGCTGGGGGCGGGCGCGCCCTACCCCTCTTTTGAGCTGACGAGGCGACGAGGATGAGGCCGATCTCGCGAGCGCGATCGTTCTCGCGGATCCTCCTGCTGCACGTGGGGAGACTGAGCGATGTGGTCTTCGCCCTGCCGGCCTGTGCGGCGCTCCGCGAACGCTTCCCCGAGGCGCGGATCACCGCGTTCGCGACGTCGTGGGGGGGCGAGTTGCTCGCCTTAAGCGGCGTGGTCTCGGACATCTGGCCGGTCAAGAGCGCGCAACCGGCCGATTGGCTGCTGCCGTGGAACGTGTGGGAGATCCTCCAAGCGGTTCAGGAATTCCGAAGGCGGCACTATGAGCTGGCCATTGATTTCCGTCCTTCGGGGGGGACGATCCTGCTCGCGCTGGCGGCTCGCGTGCCCGCTCGCTTGGCCGCTCTGCCGCCGGAAGGCTTCGCGGGGGTCCTCTTCAACGTCTGGCGCATGCCGGATGATCCGCGGCGGCATCGCGTGGAGCGGTATCTGGACAGCCTGCGCGCGCTCGGCGTCTCGCCCACAGTTCGCGTGCCCGCGCTGCGAACCGATCCCGCCGCGGACGAACGCTTCGAGCGCTGGCTGCGCGCCCGAGGGGTCGAAGCGGGAGAGCTTTTGATCGGCATTTCGCCGGAGGCCGATCCGGGCGCGGCCCTGTGGCCGTCGGAGCGATTTTTCGATCTGGCATATCAGTTGGCGCATCATTTTCGCGTCCGCCTTCTCGAGGTGAGCGTGGGGAAGCGGGAGCGAGGGCGATTTCCTAAAGGGACGCTCGCTCTGCGCGCGCGCTCGCTGCGCGAATTGGCCTCGGCGCTGGCGCGCTGCACGCTCGTCGTCTCCGGAGATGCCGGTCCGGGGCATCTCGCGGCCGCGCTCGGTGTTCCCACCCTCATGCTCGGATGCGCGCGCACGCGGCGGCCGCTGGGGGCGGAGCATCGCTGCGTGGAGCGAGACGCTCTGGCGGCGTGTTCCGTCCAGCGCGTCTTCGAGATCGCTAGCGAGATGCTCGGCCGGAGCCGGACGACGGCGCTCTTCCGTTCCTGAGACCCCTTTTGACAAGCCAAGGGGTTCGTGATAGAGTAGCTGCGAAAGGGCTGAGGAATGTGCGATGAGCATCAAGCCGGAACTCTTGGAGATTCTGGCGTGTCCCGCCTGCGTGCGAGAGGTGAACGAGCGGGCGAAGGTTCGCCTGACGGCCGATGGTCAGGGCCTTCAGTGCCCCATCTGCCTTCGCGTCTATCCCATTCGGGAAGGCATCCCCGTGATGCTCATCGAGGAAGCGCGCCAGGAGGAGCGAGCGTTGTGGCCGGAGTGACATCGGATGCCGACCTGCAGCGAGGACGATCGTGGTGAGCGCTCGGGCGAGAACGGGCATCGAGGGGGGATCATGGTGCGATCGGATCGCGCGACTCATGCGGAGCTGCCATGGGATCGAATTCGGCGCGTCTTGTTGATCCGACTGCGTTCGATCGGGGATACCGTGCTGATGACGCCGTGCCTGACGGCGCTCAAGACCTGGAGGCCGGAGCTCCAGATCAGCGTCCTCAGCGAAGCCCTCTCGGCCCCGCTCTTGGAGGATCATCCGCAGGTGGATGAGGTGATCGTCGTGGAGCGGGAAGGGCGGTGGTTGAGCGATGGGGTGCGCCGAGGGCAACTGGCGAGGCGGCTGCGGGAGCGCGCCTTCGATGCCGTCTTCAATCTGCATGGGGGGACGACAGCGACGTTGCTCGCCTTCCTGAGCCGTGCGCCGGAGCGGATCGGCTATCGCGGCTATCGCTACAGTTGGTTGCACAATCGGCGGGCGCCGGATCCCTCGCAGATCTGGCAGAAGTCGGCGATCCATTCGGCCGAGCAGCAGTTGGGGCTCTTGAAATGGTGCGGAGTGCCCATCGCTTCGCCCCCTCCATCCTCGCTGCGCGCCAGTGAACAGGCTCTGGTGAGCGTGCGTCGGCGACTGCGGCAGATGGGCTTGCGCGGTCCCTTCGCGGTGATCCATCCAGCGGCCACGCATGAGACCAAGCGATGGTCCGCGGCCAAGTTCGCTCACGTCGTGCAATACTTGGCGGCGAAGCACGAGCTTCCGTCCATCATCATCGCGGCGCGACATGAGGGGCATATCACCGATGCCGTCAAAGGATTCGCCGGCATGGCCGCTCATCCCCTCACCGACCTGACGTTGAAGGAGGTCATCGCGCTGCTCCGCCAGGCGGCGCTCTTTGTGGGCAATGACAGCGGGCCAGCGCATATCGCCGCGGCCGTGGGATGTCCGACCGTCGTGATCTTCGGGGCCTCGGACCCGCTGGTCTGGCGACCCTGGAGCACCGCCCCTTCGGCCATCGTACATACGCCGCACGATCATCTCGGCGTGCCGCTTCCGCCGGAAGAACGGATCCGGCACGTTCGCGTCGAGCAGGTGACCGAGGCCATTGAGCGCGTGCTCGCTTCGATCGCCGGGGAGCCGAGCGTGCGGGCTTCGGTCGCCGAGTGGGATCGGTCGCCATGAGGCCATCACATCGCGCCGAAGGGGCCGCAGGGCGCGTGACGCCCGAACGAGCGGAGGCTCTCGTGCGACGGTTCGCCAATCGGCGCGTGCTCGTGCTCGGCGACCTCATGCTCGACGAATACCTCTGGGGGAGAGCGCGACGCATCTCCCCGGAGGCGCCCGTCCCCATCGTGGAGATCGAGCGCGAGTCGTTTCGCTTGGGTGGCGCCGGCAATGTGGCGAGTAATCTCGTCGCGCTGGGCGCCCGTCCGATTCTGGTCGCCGTGACGGGAGCGGATGCTGCGGCTGAGCGCGTGCGCGCGTTGCTGGCGGATGGGACAGTGGACGCCGATCTGCTGACGGATGCGACGCGACCGACGACGGTCAAGACCCGCATCCTCGCTCAACATCAGCAGGTCGTGCGCGCCGATCGCGAGAGTCGCGTGCCGCTCTCGGAAGCCCTCACGCGTCGCCTCCTGGCCGCCGTGCGCGATCGGCTGGATCTGGTCGAAGGCGTCGTCATCTCCGATTACGAGAAGGGGACGATCACGCCGCCGCTTCTGGAGACGCTGCTGCCGGAATTGCGCGAGCGGCAGCTTCCCGTCTTTCTCGATCCGAAGATTCGGAACTTCCCCTATTATCGGCCGGTGACGTGGATCAAGCCGAATCAGCGGGAAGCCGAGGCCGTGACCCGGCGAGAGATCACCGACGAAGCGTCGCTCGTGGAAGCCGGACGCGAGCTCCAGCGCCTGCTGGACAGCGAATATCTCCTCCTCACCCGCGGCGAACACGGGATGAGCCTCTTCTCCCGCGAGGGGATCGTGCGACACATTCCGACCGTCGCGCGAGAGGTCTACGATGTGACGGGGGCGGGCGATACGGTGATGGCCGCGCTCAGTCTCTCGGTCGTCGCCGGCGCCGATCCCGTCGAGGCCGCTCATCTGGCCAATTACGCGGCGAGCGTCGTCATCGCGAAGCTCGGGACGGCCGTCGTCACGCGCCAGGAGCTGCTGGCGGCGATTCGCGCCGATTGGCTCCTGCGAGGAGATGGCATCCCCTGATCAGCGCTCGCCGAGCAGGATCTTCGCGATCGTCTGCAGTTGCATGTTCGAAGTCCCTTCGTAGATCTTCCCGATCTTCGAGTCGCGGAAATACTTCTCGGCCGGATAGTCTTTGGTGAACCCGTAGCCCCCGTAGATCTCGACGACGTTGGACGTGACCTTCTCGGCGACCACCGACGCGTAGTACTTGGCCATCGCGGCTTCTTTCACAAAGGGCAAGCCGGCATCTTTCAAGCGCGCCGCGTTGTAGACGAGCAAGCGCGCGGCTTCCAACTCCGTCGCCAGCTCCGCGATGAGAAACTGGATGGCTTGAAATTCCGCGATCGGGCGACCGAACTGTTTGCGCTCCTTGGCATATTGAATCCCGCACTGGAGCGCACCCTGGGCCAGACCGATCATCTGCGCGCCAATGCCGATCCGCCCCTCGTTGAGCGTCTCGATGGCCACCTTGTACCCCTTGCCCACCTCGCCGAGGATGTTCTCCTTGGGAACTCGAACCTCATCGAGGATGAGCTCGCAGGTCGAGGACGCTCGAATGCCGAGCTTATCCTCCTTCTTCCCCACGGCGAATCCGGGGAAGTCGCGCTCGACGAGAAAGGCCGTGATGCCGCGATAGCCGAGCTCGGGGTTGACCGTGGCGAAGACGATGAAGAGTCCGGCCTCCATGGCGTTCGTCGTCCAGAGCTTACGTCCGGTCAGCACGTAATGATCCCCCCGCTCCAGGGCGCGGCATTGCAGGGCGAAGGCATCGCTCCCGGCCCCGGCTTCCGAGAGCGCATACGCGCCGACGGTATCCGAGGCCAATCGCGGCAGATACTTCGCCTTCACCTCCGGCGAGCCCCATCGCGTGATGGCATTATTGACGAGCGTGTTCTGCACGTCCACGACGACCCCGGCTGAGGCATCCACCCGCGAGAGCTCTTCGACGGCGAGCACGGCCATGAAGAAGCTGCTGCCCGCTCCGCCGTACTCCTCCGGAATATTGATGCCCATGAGGCCGAGTTTGAAGAATTCCTGCAGCAAGCCCGGGTCGAACCTCCCCTCCTCGTCCATCGTCTTGACCAGAGGGCGAACGCGTTCTTCGGCGAACTGTCGGACGCTCTGTCGGAACAGCTCCTCTTCCTCGGAGAGTTGGGTCAGGGGAGGAACAGGAAGACGTCCCGTCACCGCGCGCTCTTGATTCATCCTCTCCTCCTTTGTCTTGGCATCGTATGAGCGGGCATAGTATCTCACACTCTCGGAGCGAAGGGCAATGCGCGGCATCGGGGGCGAGTGGGTGCCTCCCGCGGCGCGTTGCGACTCGGCCGATCCTCATGGTAGCATTCAAACCTTTCAGGCAGCGGGCGAGTCGTATGCGGCGGATTCGCAAGACGGTGATCGCGAACGGGCTCACGGTCGTGAGCGAGCGCATGGATCACCTCCGCTCGGTGAGCATCGGCATCTGGGTGCGCGCCGGATCCCGACATGAACCCATGGAGCAGTCGGGGATCGCGCATTTCATCGAACATCTGGTCTTCAAGGGGACGGAGCGGCGGAGCACGCGCCAGATCGCCGAGGAGTCGGATTGGCTCGGTGGGACGCTTGACGCTTTCAC
>Ga0101942_100649_pt1 | contig 10955 bp, 6 predicted proteins | sample DewCreD2012metaG_4_FD_75243 | JGI IMG/M metagenome (GOLD analysis project Ga0101942, IMG submission 75243) | Hot spring sediment bacterial and archeal communities from British Columbia, Canada, to study Microbial Dark Matter (Phase II) - Dewar... ...
CCTATGACCCGGAAAAAGACGTGTTCAAAACAGTATGCAAGGTCGGTACAGGATTCACAGACCAGGATCTAGCCGAGATGAACAAGATGCTCCAACCACTAATAATAAGGCACAGACACCCAAGAGTAGTCTCAGACATAGAGCCAGACGTATGGATAGTCCCCCAACTCGTAATGGAGGTAATAGGAGCAGAGCTAACACTCTCACCACTCCACACATGCTGCAAAGACGCAGCAAGGCAGGGGGCAGGGATCTCGATAAGGTTTCCGAGATTTATCAGATGGAGAATGGATAAAAAACCGGAAGATGCAACCACAGAGAAAGAACTCCTCGAAATGTATATAAGGCAGATGAAGAAGATCGAAGAAACAGAAGCCCCAACACCATAGCATACCAACACCACACGAGATCCTGGGTATCGATAATAACAAGCATGAAGATCCTCATAGCCGCCTGTATCTATTACAAGCCCCTAATACCTATTACCCATCCATAGAATCGTTAGAAGATCTCTACACACGATCTTATATGGGATACATAACAAGGATTCTAGCTCGGATCTATGGCTATCTTTACCGCTCAATAGCTATCTCGATATTTATTTTTACCCTTAGGCTCATATATTGTGAGGCATAAGTGCGACTGAATCTATTGCTAAGTCGATTATCGAGAGCATCCTGGCAGAATATGTCAAACGTATCATTGAGAAGGCCTCTAAAGGTAAAAAGCTGAGCGACTGGGAGGTCGGGATACTTATGATAGACTATACTAGATCCATTATGAATGAGAGGATAGATAGTGTTGAGAAAAATCTTAATGAAAGGATAATGATGTTGAAAAAGCTTGGGTGAAAGGATTGATAACAGAGACAAGCTGGTGGCGGAGAAGATAGAGGGTATAAATGCAAGGCTTAAAAGGAGGAGGATGATGATATAGACTATATTAAGAGGAGCCTTGATAGCCTGAGGGATAATGTGATAAATGTTCTTGTAGCAGAGCTTAAGAGGAGGATGGAGAAAGAGGTCTGAGGATTCCGAGGGTCAGGCTAGGTTAGGAGATCTCTATTGGTTCGAGCGATGCGAATTTGCTGAAGAGTCTGAAGTGCTCTCTTAGATCGCCGTAAACCACTACTGTGTGGTTGCCTAGGGCTTTGTCTATGATATCCCTCACTTTGCCGTTGATCTTCACTTCGATCTGTGTTCTGCAGAGGTCTTTTCTCCCGAGATCTCCGTTCACGATAACCCCTGTTCCGAAGAATATTTTGTCGAGATCCTTGCCACCGATCCTTGCGAACGTGACTGTCTCGCCCTCCCTCATCTTACCCCTTATAGCTACTGTTCTATCTGTCTCGTAGTATGAGAGGAGCACGGATGCCTTGGGATCTATCATTGATATTGGTACCGTGCAGTGGGAGAACACGGCTGTGTTGGCGTTCTCATTGATCCTTGTTATGTTGGCCATAAACGATGCCCTCCCAACCATGCGGTGTATTATTAGCTTTGTTATCACAGCATCATGCTCACCCTCATAGTCCGAGGGGATCCCGTCATCGCTTAGAAGGGCTACGCCTAGATACGGGCCCCAATCCCTGAGGGAGAGGTCAAGCATATCCCTAGCCTCAACAGCTGCTGATGATATCGAGTATTTCTTAACAAGCTCCCTCATACCTATATATAGCCTCACGGCCTTCTCAAGATCATCGTCACTCCTATCCACCTTCCCAAAGGTGTTTTTAAGCCACGCGATCTTCTCACCAACCTCTCTGGCATCTGCTTTCAATGCTATATTGAACATCTCCTCCCACCTGATCTTAACCATCTCAAGCCCAAGCCTTCTCCTCAGAGCCTCTGGCGATCTTCTAATCAGGAGCCATGGCTCCTGCTCGCCAATCTGGGCAAACCTCGATCCTGGGAGCGTTACAAAAGCCCTCAGAACGCTGAGGAATGGCGAGACCTTCTCGCCAACCTCCGGTATATCGCCATAGCTAACACCAACATCCACACCATCGTATCTCAGGGCTGCAACAGCTTCTCTAACAGATGCTAGAGAATTATGACTCGGGTGAGCATATACTAGGAGGGGTTTCCCAAACTCCCTACCAATCCTATAGATCATCCTATCAGTACCCCCGCTCCACACAACAACAACCCCTCCATCAACCCAGTCCCTATACCTACGCGCCATAAGCTCGGCATGATCAGCGCTTGTCACCAGGGGCGCGAACTCGAAACGATCTCCTATGGATGAGAGCCTCACCCTAACCTCCTCATACATCTCCTCAGCATATCTCCTCTGAACATCCGAGAGAAGGGATGCAACCATAAACACAGCTATCCGCATAGTAAACACCCCCAGGTTATATTGCCCTGAATCTTATTAAATCTTCCTACAGAGAATCCGCCTAGCTGTTCCAAACACGGCTTACCGATCTTTTACTATAGTTTATACCTAGTCATAGATTTTCTTTATCCTTGGATGTGGTGGAAAAGCTGTGGATATCGATAAATATCCGGGGATAAATCGTGAACATGGGTTATAGGTGTGATTTATAATAAGGTTTGTTGTTTTCAAAAATCTATTAGATAGGGTTGGGGAAAAACTATCTGCTTCTGATAAGAGCTATGGCTCCGGCTATGAGGCCTATGACTGCGAGGCCTAGTGCTGCGTAGATCATGTTGAGGCTCCCCGAGATCTTTGAGTCGAGGTTGTTAACACTATTGCTGAGATCACTGCTAAGGCTGTTCACCCTGCTCTCAAGGCTGGAGACCTTGTTGGAGACATCGTTGATCCTGGATCCCAGCTGGTTTGCCTGAGAGCTGAGCTGTCCTGACAACTGCGAGATCTTTGTATCGAGATCCTTTATCATGGACATAGCGTTTGACAGGCTTGTCTCGAGATCCCTCATCTTCTTCTCCGTCGATGCAACATATTTAAGCTCACCCATATACCCGGTTGCCCAGAGAACTATGTTTCTAACAAACCTGGGGCCGTCGAGCATAATACCATAATACTGGGCAGTTATCCCTGGCTGGTAGTCACCAATAGGGCTTTCAGACGATACTATTATTGTCGCGTTCTTGATCATCTGTGCAGCAACCATGGGGAATGATCCTGTATCGCCGGCATTATAAGCCTGGCCCAGAAGACCCCTGGGCGGGGCTGTGTTCTCAACGATCTTACCGTTTGGTGATGACCATACTATAACGCTTATACCTTGCGGAACATTGTCAGGCTTTATAGCGCTCCACGAGCCCGTGGCTAGATCTCTATATGCAACAACCCCCGGGCCGTGCATCAATATCTTCTCAGCCCCGAAGCCCAGGAAGGAGAGGCTCTGAGGCGGTTTGACCAACGCGACAACCCTATATGGTGCCTGGGCATTTGACACAGGATCCTCTACTGAGGCGTAGTCCAGGGCTAGGTTGCTTCCCAACGCCTCGAGGATCTTGTTAACAATCGCTATAGAGGTCTCTCCAGGTGGATAATCGCTATCACCAGCAATCCATAGTGCTCTACCACGAGTCTCTAGATAGCTCTTTATAGCCTGTATCTCCTCCGCTGTGAACTCCTTAGTGGGCTGGGGTATTATGAGGAGATCTGTTAGGAGTGATGTGAGGGTAACGGTCTTCCCATCGGGTGTTGTCATCTTATCAAGGGTTCCTATAAGGTATCCCGATATAAGGCTCCTAGCTACGGGGTCGAGCTTCGCTAGATCTTTCTCCGATGATAGAAGCACATAGACCTCGCCATCATATAGTGTTTTAGCAAGTATATCGAGACCCTTCGGCGACTCACCATGGGCTAGGTCTACAACAACTACATACCCAACAGCTGATCTAGCTGGCAGAGCCCCATAGATCGAGAATGCGGCAGCGGCTAGAGCAAGGATCAGGGTTAGCGATAAAGCTAACCTGAAACTGCTTCTCACCACCTATAACACCCCCAGAAATATTTGTTAAACAGAATATAAATACAAGGCATCCTCTACACAAAAATATGAAATACTACACAATATCTATAAAAAACAATTTATTATCCTAATCCATGCTAACCAGCTCCGCAAAGCCTGCTCATCATAGCCTGCTAGATATCCTCACATACTCGATAGGATTTTTAGGAGCTCTTGATACCTACTCTCAGCAGCCTTGGCTATTGCGGCCCTGTAGGTATCTATAAGGCTCTGATCCTTGAGCAAGATGCTATTGATCCTCTGGGCGTTCTCCTTAGTAAACACTATTTTCTGACCACTCACCGGGTCTGTGAATTCAAGCAGGCCGCCTATATATTTGCTAGCAAGTTCTTGGAACTTCTCCCTCGTTATAGTCTTATCCCTCAGCAGCTTTGTCACAAGGGCTTGCCATGCTAGCTTGAAGCTCGGCGGATCCACGAAGGCTCCGTCGAAATAGACCTGCATAGCCACTTCATAGCTCAATGCCTCGTCATCGCTGAAGTCAATGCTTCTAAGGTTTAACGTCTGCTGGTAAGAATTCCTCAGATCGGGTCTCTTAGCACCCTCGGGCGTGTCGAAAACCTTGGGGTTTGCTGGCATCCTGTTTATACTAGGGTCAAGCCATATCTTCTGACCCTCTGGCGAGAGAACCCAGGCTATGAATGCCTGTGCAGCCTCCTTGTATCTAGTGTTATAGGCCATCGCAATAGGATCCCCATTGATCACCGTGGCCCCTTCTGGAACAATGTACTTTGTAGCTGGGTTCTGATTCATAGCTGTATAGCCGTAGAAATCTATGGTGAGGGCTGCAGCCACCTCGCCATTTATCACAGCATTCCTGGCATCCTCACTCCCAGACTTTATATCAGAGTTAGCCGCTATGTATGCCAGCACCTCCCACCCCTTCTCCCAGCCATAGGCTTGGAGTATTATCTCAGCCATCCTTGTTGTTGAGGTGCTCCTACTAAGCTGTGCAATAGCTACCGAGGGTTTCTTATATGTATAGAGTGTTGTCCCATACTCAGGCTTACCAAGATCCTCCCAAGTGCTTGGTACGGGGAGGTTGAACTGCTTTATAACATCGTTATTTATAGTGATCCCGAAGGAGGATATGGCAGCAGCAATCCAGTAGATCTTACCATCGCTCCCCACCCTCTTCATAGGACTCCCACCAATCCTGTCAGGTATATCCCTAGCAATGCTGAGGACAAGGTCAGAGTCTAGAGGAGCGAGAAGGTTATTGACATAAAGACTATCAAATAGAGTGGGACCCCCGCCCCACAGAACATCAGCACTTCCCCTCCTTATGAACTCAGGCCAGACAGCAGCATCTATAACCACGGTTCTTATATCAACCACACCGTATCTCTTAGCAAGATCGCTTTTGAGAAACGCATTCCTAGCCATATCGAGAATATTTGTCGGATGCCTCGAGAGGATCCTCAGAACTATGCCCTGCGGAGCCTGAGTAGTCTGGGGAGTAGGTGTTGTGGTAACCCCAACCACTGTAGTCTGGGGAGTTGTCTGTTGATACGTCTGCGTAGCAGTCGCAGGCGGTGTTGTGATCGTATATGTAGGTGTTGTGGTAGTCTGAACCGGGGCAGCTGGTCCTCTCGGCATCAGCACAGCAACAGCCCCGATCACTGCGGCAATAACGATCACTATGATCGAGATAGCCATGGTTTTTGAGAGAGCATATCTATAGCCCACAGAGGGTACCCAATATCTGCTCACCTACAAAGGTAAAAATGTCACGCATATGGAGCCTCTCACCTATAAACACATACCAGGTAATACTTGTGCTCGGCTATGCAGAGCAGCTCAACATTATCATAGCACTAGAAACTCTATTTGGCTCACCATAGGTTGTGTAATATATTATTCTGACCGCCCTAACTATTGCGGGGAGGTTTTTCATGAGGAGACCTGGGTTTTACTTGTTATTGCTCAGCATATTAATAACGCTCTCCATACTCTCAGGAGCCTACCAGGCATCGTCTCAGCTGTCTGGGAGCCTAGAGATCATTGATCCGAGTTACTCCGTCGCCCAGATCCTCAAGCCAGGCTCGTGGTTCTCTGCAGAGCTAAGAGGACCGCCAGGATCTATTGATGAGGCAAGCCTTTCAGCCTATCTAGCCTGCTCTATAGAGGGGAGGATCTCTAATATAAGCTTAACAATATCCGGATATATGAGGGATGGTAATAAGTATATCATTAACCTCTCAACCCCGCTGATAAGCATTCCACAGGGGTCTATGTATCCATGCAGCCTTGTCATCAACAACAAAGGCTCGCAGCTCATCAGCGAGAGGAGTGTTTATCTATATAACAAGAGCATCACAAGACTCGGGATAATGCACATATCCGATGTTCATATGCTGCTACCAACACCCCTGGGAACAGCCTTCCAGACCCTCACCTCAGCAGTCTTCCTAGCCAATGCTCTAAGCGATGTCGATATAGTTATCAACACAGGAGATACCTCAGACAGGCCGGGAGATACAGAGCTTTATCGATACTATAAAGCAGGTGTCAGGTCACTGCTCAAACCCCTCCTAACAGCTCCAGGGAACCATGATGGCTCGGGGATAAGCCCGGATCTATTCTCCTCGGTATACGAGTCCAATGTTGGTAAGATAACATGGTATAGGAGGATAGAGGGCTATCTAATAATAGGTCTAGACACATCATCAACAGGTGTTATAGATAAGTCACAGCTAGTATTTCTCGAGAACATCCTGAGAAGCAATATCGATGCCAAAACAAAGATCATCGTGTTCCACCACCCAGTATTCAGGGCAAGTGCTAGGGGAACCTATATAGACCAGCCCCTCGCAAGTGTACCGAGCAACCTATTCTACGCATCATGGGCGAACGCTGAGGATATAGCGAGGGAGTTCCTCAGAATCGTTGATGCCTATAACGTCTCGGCAGTCCTCGCTGGACATGTGCACCAAGACTCAATTGTAATCTATAAGAATAAAACCATGTTCATAACCACAGGAACACTGGGAGGACCTAGATCCGAGTATAACGCCTTCAGACTAATAGACGCCTATAGCAATGGGACAGTCATACCAAGACTAGCCCCCGGCACAAGCCTTGAGACCATGATGAATAGCTATAATGTGGAGAAGGCTGTGATAAGATACTGGCAAGGAGAGCTCTACTCAGGAGTCTTTATAAACATCTCAAGAGACCTCAGCATCTCGATAAGCAGCCTGGATATCTATGTAGAGGCTCCCAAGAAGGGTGACGTGGTTATAGAGAGAATCACATACGACGATGGAAAGAGGCAAAACATAGACCCGCTATCCAGGATAGAGATCCTGGGCCAGGATGGAGGCATAAGAACCCTCTATATGGTTAGAATACCAGCCCAGGAGATCCATAGACCCCAGGGTATAGTGGTGAGGGATAAAAACATGGATATCTCCGCAAAACCATCTATAATAGATATATCTATAAACCCGCCCAGACCAAGACCCAATCTAGATCCGATCATAACCAGCATAAAAGTCTCCAGCGGCTCCACCTACGTATATAGGGTTGAAACCAAGCTTGTTATCACCATGAGGAGTGGGAGCTCTATAGAGATCTATGGAGAAGCCCTCCCAAGCTGGGATTACAGCTCATACCAGATCATATTCGATAAGGTAGACGCGGTTACAGCAAACCTCGTAGTAAAGGCATATGATCTCTACGGAAACATCGATGAGAAGACAATAACCATAAGGTTCAGAGAACCAACCACAACACCAACAACACCAACACCTATAACAACAACCACAACAGTAACAACAAGGCCAGAGGCCACGCAATCACCAACAATAACAGTAACAACAACCCAGTACGGAGAGATAACACAAACAACAACATATCAAGAGCAAACAACCACCACAACCACGAGAACAACAGAAGCCCAGACAACCACCACAGCTAGACCAGAAGCCCAGACTGTGTGGAGCTCGATAACCACAGCGGTTATAGTGCTTGTAGCAGCAGTGGTTCTGATCGTGGCGCTCGTGATTAACATGAGGGGTAGGGCTAGGAGCTGAGGGGCATAACACCGCTAGAACGAGGAAAACCAGATCATCTTTAAAAGCGTTTTTAAACCCTCCAAATTTATTGCGTCCTTTAAAAGCCCTCTAAATAGCATTGGGAATCGTGAGAAGAGCTACGAAGACCTCCATAATATTAACGCTTCAAACTCACTATGCAGGGGTAGGGGCGTTTGCTTAGGAGAGAGCCCCTAGTAGTCTCACAGCTTGTTTTCGCCTATATATTCTACATAGCTTTCCTGATAATCCCGATCTCATATGTGCTCTTCATGGCCTTTAGAGCCGATATAGGTAGTCTACTCATCAACCCCAAATACATCTCGCTAGGAGTGCCTCAGGAGCCTATAGCCCAATATGTTAGACCCGATGGTAAGGTGATCTTTATAGTGAGGGGTTTTAACTACGGGATAATACCCAACTCGCTATTAATAGCAACCATAACCACGATCATAACCCTCCTCCTCGGGCTAGCAGTAGCCCTCCTAATCTCTAGATATGACTTCCCCCTCAAGGGGCTCTTGAGGTTTATCCTCTACATACCAATGATCCCCGCACCCTTTATAAACGCCTTCGTAGCATTCAAACTCTTCGATCCGGTTTACGGGCTCATACCCTGGCTCATGGTGGATGCTCTAGGCCTCCCATGGGGGATCGGGTTTCAGGAGATGGCTGGTGTTATCCTAGCCCAGGTCATGGCCCTATACCCCATAGCCTATATCAATATAAGCGCCTCCATGCTCTCCCAAGACCCCTCGGCTGAGGAGCAGGCTGAGAATCTTGGTAGCAGGGGTTTCAGGCTTTTCAGGACAGTAACCCTCCCACTATCAACCCCGGGTATTGTTGCCGCCGCATCAACGATCTTTATACTAAGTCTAGAGGATCTCGGAGGCCCTATAGCCTTCAAGTTCAGGAGCACGATATCCTACGAGATCTTCTCATCCTTCAGGAGCGAGGCGGCTGCAGGCTATATAAGCCCTCTCACAGCCTTCCTAGGATTCCTCCTCCTAGTCATAGCCCTCTCTGTATTTATAACGGTTAGGGAGATCTCGTCTAGAAAGCAATACGTATTCATATCCAGGGGAGGAGGCGGTTATAATAGGTTTAAAAAGCTAGGCTTGAAAGGGCTTTTAGCCGTATATCTACTAGCATTCCCCTTCGCGATCTTCACATCCCTCCCACAAGCAGGGGTAGTTATATTCGCCCTAGCCGGCCCGGCATGGCTTAGAAGCCCCCTTCCTCAGGAGATCAGCTTGGGACATCTTATAGAGATGTTCCAAGACCCTGTAGCTATGAGGGCTCTCCACAACTCCCTACTATACTCACTAACAGCCCTCGTATTAATGATAGTTCTCTCAGTATCGATAGCATATGCAGCCCAGAGGTTTAGAAACCCCTACACTCTGGCTATAGACTCGATAGCGATGAGCTCTCTATCAATACCTGGTCTCGTGATAGCCTTGGGGTATCTATACTACTTCATGGATCTATCATCTATACTAGGGTTCAACTACCTCGACAGCGTTGAGGCCATATCGGCATCGATAATCATAGCCTATAGTGTTAGAAAAGCCCCATTCATAATAAGGGCAGCCTATTCAGGGATCCAGCAGATCCCTGTGAGCCTTGAAGAGGCTGCGTCAAACCTAGGCTCGGGGAGGGCTAAGATTATAGCTGGTATCACGCTACCCCTAGCAAGGCTAAGCATAGCCGGGGGCTCCCTACTAAGCTGGGTCTATGCGTTCAGCGAGACAAGCGTCTCGGTAACGCTTGGTGGATTAGCAGGTGTTGGTATGAACCACGCAGCACCAATCACATTCATCATGGGCGACTATATATTGGGAAGGGTGCAGGCGATAGCTGTTGTAGCATCGCTCGGGGTTATTCTAATGATGGTTGAGGTGATAGCGATAAGCATTGCAAGCTACCTAACAAAACAGAGACTCGCGGTGATCAGCATAACATAGATTGATTCTAAGCTGTTACAGCATAGTCCATGAGGCTTAGGCTTGGTTATTGGTTTTCAGCTTGATACTAACAGATCGTTAGTATCGATCGTGAGCTAGCCTTTTAAGACACGGAACACCGTTGATCATGGTGAGGATATGAGATCTATAGCTATTGTGGTGTTGCTAGCCGCTGTCTCTATAGCTATTCTAATCCCTAGCATGGCTGTTGCACAAGCAATGTGGGGCGGCTGGGGCTTTATGATGAACACAGCATATAGCGGCTACTCCAAGGCTGCGTCATCCTACGGCGGAATGATGGGAGGAATGGGCGGTATGATGGGTGTAGGAAGTTGGAGCGGCTATATGGGCAGGATGATCAATGCCAACGGTATGATGAACACCAACTACACAGAGATCACGATCACCGGGATCTTCCTGGTAAGCGAGGATATAGAGGATATGGAGCACATGGCCATCCTAGACTCCAATGGAAAGAGATACGCACTAATCCTACCATCAGAGGAGTGGGTTCTCAGAGGTCCTAACGGATCTACAACTAAGATAGATCTCGAGGATCTTAGGGAAAGGTTAAACGCAACCAAGGTCACAATCAAAGGGATCTATATAGGAAGTATGGAGGATATGATGAACAGAATGATGGGCATGATGCATGGAATGATGGGAGGTATGGGAGGAATGATGGGAGGCTACGGAGCTCCAATGTGCCATTCAACACAAACCATGGGGACAGGATCTGCAGGGATGCCAATGATGCCAATGGGTATGGGGATGCACGGCATGGGAGGAATGATGGGAGGCGGAATGATGGGACAAGGAATGCAAGGAATGCGTGGCAATAGCGATGAACACGACGAGGATCACGACCACATGGAGGCATGCATGAACCTAATGACACTACCCCACGTAGTAGTCACAGAGATAAAGTTCAACGAATACACAGCAACACCATATAAATAAAAAATAATCGAAGTGTAAACA
>Ga0101942_100650_pt1 | contig 10954 bp, 9 predicted proteins | sample DewCreD2012metaG_4_FD_75243 | JGI IMG/M metagenome (GOLD analysis project Ga0101942, IMG submission 75243) | Hot spring sediment bacterial and archeal communities from British Columbia, Canada, to study Microbial Dark Matter (Phase II) - Dewar... ...
GGCCGACACAACCGGATCTGAACCTCGGCTGGTCGCATCTGGGGCTGACCGGAGCCACGCCCGGTGGCCGCAGCATGATCTTCACCGTGCGGTATAACTTCTGAAATTACGATGCGGCTCGGCCTCGTGCGCCGAGCCGCATCAACCAAATGAAAAGAGGGGGCATCCTCGCCCCCTCTCTTTCGCTATGCTCCCTCTCAGACTCTCTCGCGCGCTTGTTCAATCGCGCGTCGGCACCAGACGCGCGCCAAATGCGCGCGATATTCCGCCGAAGCATGCAAGTCTTCAAGCGGATCAATACCCTCGGTGGCTTTCTCGGAAGCGTTCGCGATCGCGGAGGCGTCCACGACTCGTCCCCGAAGCGCATCCTCAACGGCCCGCGCGCGATAGGCTTTCGGCGCGACGCCCGTGATCCCCACGGCGACATCCTGACATACGCCGTTCGGATCCACGGTGAGCACGACGGCCACGCCGCACAGAGCGAACCCCGAGGCCTTCTGCGCCACTTTCACATACGCCGTCCCCGTGCGCGGCCCAAGCGTCGGCACCTTCACCTCCACCAGGATCTCCCCCGGCTGAAGCGCTGTCGTCAGCATATCCACGAAGAAATCTTCGGCGCGAATCCACCGTTCCCCCCGTGTGCTCACCGCGCGCAACTCGGCGCCCAACGCCAAAATGGCCGCCGGATAATCGGCCGCCGGATCGGCATGCGCCAGACTCCCTCCGATCGTCCCCATGTTCCGCACCTGTACATCTCCGATCCGACGCGCCGTCTCGGCTAAGAGGGGGCACCGCTGCCGAAGCACATCCGATGTCTCCACGTCCACGTGCCGAGTCATCGCACCGATGAGCAGATGATCCCCGGACTCTCGAATGTAGGAAAGCTCCTTCACGCCACCGAGATCAATGACGTATTGCGGTTGCGCCAAGCGGAGCTTCATCAGGGGGATCAGACTATGCCCGCCGGCCAGAAGCTTCGCCTCGTCCTTGTACTGCTCCAGAAGCGCGAGCGCCTCAGAGAGATTCGCCGGTCGAAAATACTCGAACGCCGTTGGGATCATAAGCCCTCTCCTTCTTCACGCCCCACGGATCGCCCGCCAGATCTTCTCAGGCTTCAGCGGCATATCCAGATGCCGAACGCCGAACGGCGCCAACGCGTCCAGGACGGCGTTGACGATCGCGGGTGTCGCGGCGATCGTCCCCGCCTCGCCGACTCCTTTGACGCCAAGCGGATTCACGGGCGAAGGCGTCTCCGTCCGATCCGTCTCCAGCCACGGGACATCCGTCGCTTTCGGGATCGCATACTCGGTCAGCTCGCCCGTCACCAACTGCCCGTTCTCATCATACACGGCCTCTTCTAGCAGCGCTTGCCCGAGCGCCTGAACGATCCCCCCATGCACTTGCCCATCCACCAGCATGGGATTGAGGACGCGCCCACAATCGTCCACGGCCACATAACGTCGAAACTGCACGTCTCCCGTCTCCGGGTCCACTTCTACGACGGCGATATGCGCGCCAAAGGGGAACGTGAAGTTGCTCGGCTCGAAGAAGGACGTCGCTTCAAGCCCCGGCTCCATCCCCGGCGGCAAGTTCTTCGCCAAATAGGCCGCCAGCGCTACCTCCTGGAACGTCATTCGACGCTCCGGATTGTCCTTGAGGAAGAATCGCCCGTCCTCAAACGCCACATTGGCTACGTTCTCTTCACCCAACAGATGCGCGGCCAAGCGCGTCGCCTTCTCCTTCACCTTTTGCAACGCGCCGTAGAGGGCCGTCCCTCCGACAGCCGTCGCTCGACTTCCGAACGTCCCGATGCCATACTGCACGATAGCTGTGTCGCCGTGGATGACGCGAATGTCCTCCAGTTCGACGCCCAATTCATCGGCCACGATCTGCGCGAACGATGTCTCCTGCCCTTGCCCGTGAGGCGAAGCGCCGGTCAAAACGGTGACCTTCCCTGTCGGTTCAACGCGTACTGTCGCGCTCTCCCATCCTCCGGCCGGAAGCGCCGGTGAAGGCCCCAGCGCGCAAATCTCGACATACGTCGAGATCCCAATACCGAGATATCGGCCTTGCTGTCGAAGTTGCTGTTGCTCTTGCCGGAGCTTCTCATAGCCGACCAGCTCCAGGGCACGCCGCAGCGCTTGTGGATAATTGCCGCTATCGTAGGCCAATCCGCTGGCCGTCGGAAACGGGAACTCCTCGGGCTGCGGAAAGTTCCGCATGCGCACTTCGACCGGATCCAAGCCCAATTCCCCCGCGATCCGATCCATCATGCGTTCGAGCAGGTAGGTGGCCTCGGGTCGCCCCGCCCCGCGATAGGCATCCGTGGCCATTTTGTTCGTAAAGGCACCAATGACCTGAACATGCAGGTTGGGGATTTTGTACGGCCCCGTGGCCATCAACCCCGTCAACGTCGGGATCGCCGGCGTCAGCAGTTGATGATACGCACCGACATCCTGAATGATCTTGTAGCGCAAGCCCAGGACCGTCCCATCTCGCTTGACAGCCGCCTCGACCTCGGCGATCTGCCCGCGCCCGTGAATCGTCGAGAGGAAATTCTCCCGTCGCGTTTCGATCCATTTGACCGGACGACCGAGCCGCATGGCCAGATACCCCACCAGCGCCTCTTCGGCATAAACGTTCAGCTTGCTCCCGAATCCCCCGCCCACCTCAGGGGCGATCACCCGCACCCGATTCTCAGCCAGCCCCAACATGGCCGCCAATTGCGTGCGCAAAAGGTGTGGGATTTGCGTCGAGGTCCAGACGGTGAGCTGTCCCTCGCCCGGGAGATATTCGGCCACGACCCCACGCGGCTCCATCGCGACGGGAATGAGCCGCTGATTCACCATCCGTTGCGAGACGACGACGTCGGCTTCGCGAAAGGCCCGCTCGATGTCTCCCCCGCTCAACTGCCACACGAAGGCGACGTTCGTCCCAAACTCCTCGTGAACGAGTGGCGCGCCTTCGGCAATGGCCCGCTCCGGGTCCACGACGGCTTCGAGCGGCTCGTATTCCACCTCGATCAAGTCCACCGCATCGCGCGCCAGATACCGATCTTCCGCCACGACGACGGCGATCGGCTCCCCCACGTAATGCACCTTCTCCAACGCCAGCACCGGATGCTTGGGGATCTTCAAATCAGGCAGTCGGCTCGCCACGGGAACCGGACCGATGGCCTCTCGCACATCCGCTCCCGTGAAAACGGCGATCACCCCGGGCGCCTGCCGCGCTCTCTCCACATTCACGGCCTTCAGGCGCGCATGGGCGTAGAGGCTGCGCAGAATCGCCGCATAGACCATTCGCGGCCGCACGATGTCATCCACATACTGCGACCGCCCAGTGATCAACCGCTGATCCTCAACCCGCGGAATGGGCTCACCCACAAACTTCTTTCCCATCGTCATCCCCTCCTCCACGGCCCGCTCGCTCACTTCGAACGAGCCCCTCCTTCTCGCGCCGCCCGCATCTTCTCTGCCGCATACCGAATGGCCTCGATGATGTGCTGATACCCCGTGCAGCGACAGAGGTTCCCTTCAATCCCCCGTCGAATCTCCTCCTCGCTCGGATCGGGGGAACGCGAGAGCAATTGATGAGCCGCTAGGATCATCCCCGGCGTGCAATAACCGCATTGCAGCCCATGCTTCATCCAGAACCCTTCCTGAATCGGGTGCAATTGCCCGTTCTCGGCCAACCCTTCGATGGTCGTGATCTCCGCCCCATCCGCTTGCACGGCGAAGAGGGTGCAGGATTTCACCGCCGCCCCATTGAGCAAAACGGTGCAGGCCCCGCAGAGGCTCGTCTCACATCCGATGTGCGTCCCCGTCAGCCCGACGACATCCCGAAGGTAATGGACCAGCAACAGCCGGGGTTCCACATCGTGACGATAAAGCCGCCCATTGATCGTCACCTCAATCGTCCGCCCCACACCTCACCTCCCGCACGAAGAGTTCGACGAACATTATATCTGGCCCGATTCTCCTGTCAAGATGTCCTTCTCCACGAATTCAGCCCCATGATTCCGCAAAACCGCGCGCGATTGGCCGAAACCGCACGCTTCCCCACCTAGGGCATTCCACATGACCTTCTGCTCCGGAAGCGAACGCCCACCAGGAAGGCCTCATTGGAGAACCCGACCATCCCCAAAGACCACGACCAACGTCTCATCCTCCGCCGAAAAGCCCGCCGCTACTACTGTCGCCCATAGAAGATATCCAGAGGATGATTCGCCGCGCCGCTTGAAGAAATCCACCCGCGTCACAGGAGACGGTCAGTCACCCACCTGCCTGGTGCCGTGTCTGAAAGGGGAGGACAACGGCAGAGACCATTGCCGATCATCTCGAAGATCACAGGCCCTTTTAAGGCGAGGAGAGGACTACTGCTTCATCACGTCGCCATCAGTTGGCTCCCGTATTTCCACATCGCGGGCCTTCCCAGGTCGGATGGGCTCACCTTACGATGATGAGGAGGACAGATGAGGCATAGTCTCCACCCTTGGTCCGGTTCCCAGCCGGAGCACTCCACCGGCACGGGTCCATCCCCGCACCGGATTTCGGGTCCTCACGAGCAACTCGGAACGGTGCGCGTTCGCCGAGACGCGCTCTTGCCCTCGCCCGCTCAGTCTTCGAGGATCTCCAGCCCCACCCGCTTCTTCTGCTTCATCCCCGCGGCGCTGAGGATCGTCCGAATCGCTTTGGCGTTCTCTCCGCCCTTGCCGATGACCTTCCCCAGATCGGATTTCGCCACGCGCAATTCGTAGACGATCGTCCCCGTTCCGGCGACCTCCCGAACGCGGACCTGATCGGGATAATCCACCATCGCTTTCACGATCTCTTCGACTAATTCCTTCATACCACCCGGACCGTCCATACGCTGATTTTCTCATCCGATAATGCGGATTTATCATACACGCTCTTCGCAAAGGTTTCAATAGCCCGTGGTGCCAGAAGGCCTGGGGCTTTGTCCTCTCGCCTTCGGATGCTACACTTTTAGTGCGCGAAGGGATGCGGAGGGAGGGAGTGATTGACATCAGAGTCCGATTCTTCGCACAATGCCGTGAGCTGGCGGGCACCGCCGAATATGAGCTGTCGCTCTCCCCATCGGCCACGGTCGCGCAAGCGCTCGAGGAAGTGTATCAGCGGTTCCCAGCGCTTGGCGACCTGCGGGGGCGCCTCCTGATCGCCGTCAACGAACGGTATGCGACGCCCGAGACGCCGCTCCGCACAGGAGATGTCCTCGCGCTCCTGCCACCCGTCAGCGGAGGACAAGAGGGTGATATCTTCGAGTTGGTGCGCGAACCGATTGACGCTCGGGTGCTCGTTCAACGGCTGCTTCGAGGGGCAGCCGGTGCCGTCGTCACTTTCGATGGCGTCGTCCGCGAGCAAAAGGCGGGCCGGCGTGTCCGTTATCTCGAATACGAAGCCTACGAAGAGATGGCCTTGCGCATGCTGCAGCAGATCGGTCGTGAGATTCGCGATCGCTGGCCGATCGACCGCATCGGTATCGTGCATCGGCTCGGACGGCTGGAGATCGGCGAGTCGAGCGTCGTCATCGTCGTGACCTCGGCTCACCGACGCCCCGCCTTCGAGGCTTGCCAATACGCCATCAACCGATTGAAAAAGATCGTCCCGATCTGGAAGCGGGAGCATTTCGAGGATGGAAGCGTCTGGGTGGAAGGGGAGTGGCCGTCGCCGGAGGAGTTACCATCGGAGTGATTCACCGCCGACTCGAAGAGGAACGCCTCGGCCGGGAGACGAAGGGATTCCCGCGCAGGTAGAAGCGCCAGGGCTTTTCGCTCCACGGTCCCGCATAGTCCACACCGATGCGCGGCGTCGAGGCGATGTGATCGGGAGCGATCACCTCACCTCGATCTTCCACATAGAGCACCGATCCGCACAGGTCCGCGCCGTTGAACGTCCGATCCACCGCTAAGTACCGGCAGACTTTGCCCGGCCCATTGGGAATGGTCGGGGCGCATTCTCTCCCAGGCATAATGGGTTCCACGGCACGGATGAGTACGGCCGCCGGATACCCCTCCCGCTCCGTCACGATGTTGAGGCAATGATGCACGCCGTAGATCACGTAGACATAGGCGTATCCCGGCGGCCCGAACATGATGGCCGTCCGCCGAGTGAGCCCGCGCCAGGCATGCGACGCCCGATCCTCCGGACCAACATAGGCCTCCGTCTCGACAATTCGTCCGATGATCGGCCCCTCGGCGGTGTGGCGAACGAGATATTTTCCTAACAGCTCCCGCGCGACCTCCACCGTCGGCCGATCGTAGAAGGCGCGCGGCAATTTTCGACCCCATGTGCTCGCTCCGCTCACGAGCACGACCGTTGAGGGCATCTGCTCTCGATCCGCGCTCATTGTTCGAGCAGTTGCAATTGATACCGCCCCTTCCCCTCCCGCCGCACGCTGTTGACGCGAATGAAGTAGCGGCCCGAGTGAGCGAGCGTGCAGCGAACGTGCGCGTGCCCGTGCTCGCCACTGTCGCTGAGGATCTCCACCCCATTCTCGTCCAGGAGGGTCAGATAGGGTTGGAAGTCCTTCGAGCGAAGGTGAACGACGATGCGCTGCCCGCGATTTCCTCGAAAGACGTAGAGATCGTAGTACGAACCATCGGCCATCTTGCGATCCCCCTCTTCGAGGGCGCCCTCGATGGTCTGTCCGATACGAATCGGCGTTTGCGCCCGGCCTTCGATCAGGAAAGCCACCAGGATGAGCCCCAGCGCGACGAACGTTTGCAGCCATCTCGAACGAAGGCTCCGCTTCAACTCGGCTCTCCCTCCGCTCGATTTCGGATAGAACCCCTCGCCCACCATCCGAATGAGCCTCCCTTACAGCTTGCTCGACTTTCGCGCGCCCCCTCCGCCCGAACGTTGCGCCGCTTGTTCGATCCATCGCGCGAGCTTCTCCGCTCGATGCCGCACCATGAGGAGCAAATCCTCATCTCGCTCCAAATCCCGGAGCAACGGCAGCAGTTTCTCCGGCTCTCCGAGCCATCCGTTCTTCAACTCGGATTCCAGCCCGCGCAATTGCTCGTCCAGAGCGAGCGGCCCATATTGCCGGGCGAGCGAGATCAAGAAGACGCGATACTCCTGCATGGCGATGCCTCGAAGCCGCTGCGCCAACTCCCGCATCTTCTCATGGCGCGTGAGCGTGAAACGCACGCTGCGCTGACGATCCCCGTGACGCACCTGGAGGATGACCGTCCCCAGGGACGGCATCTCGCGCTCAGCCCGATAGTCCTCCGCGCTCTCCAGAAAGCGCAAGGCGTCCAAATCCCTCTTCACCCGCTCCACCGTGCTCGCCAGAAGTTGAAGAGGAAGGACGATCGGCTCCTCGACCTCTTTTCGCCAGAAAGAGAAGGTCCCGCGCCCGGTGTCATCGAAATGGAGCTCGAAACGCATGGGGTCGAGTTGCGGATGCTCGAACGTATATGTGCAGGACCAAGACGATGGCGACTCAGTCTTCTGACCGAGCCCGGCTGTCGCGCCGAACCCTAACAAGCCGGACGTTATCACCGCGAGCCAACGCGCGCGGATTCCTCCCCTCTGGCTGTGCCGCATCTCCGCTGCTCCCCCCCTCTGCGATGTCCCCGACGAGCCATAGGCTATTGTAACCGAACGGAGACGACCTTGGAAACGCCGGGCTCCTCCATCGTCACGCCGTAGAGGATATCGGCGATCTCCATCGTCCCCTTGTTGTGCGTGATGAGGATGAATTGCGTGCGGTGGCTCATGTGGACGATCTGGCGCGCGAAGCGGGCGATATTCATATCGTCCAGCGGTGCATCCACTTCATCGAGCACGCAGAAGGGGCTCGGCCGATAGCGGAAGATCGCCAGAAGCAGCGCTAACGCCGTGAGCGCTTTCTCCCCCCCGGAGAGGAGCTGAAGGTGCTGAAGGCGCTTGCCCGGAGGTTGGGCGAGGATGTCAATGCCGCCCTCTAACACGTTCTCCGAATCAAGCAGTCGCATCTCGGCATGCCCCCCACCGAAGAGCTCGCGAAAGACCTCGTCGAACTGCTCGTTGATCGCTTCGAAGGCGGCGAGGAAGCGGTGGCGCGCGCGCCGTCGGATCTCGCGAAGCGCCTCTTCCGTCGTGGCGATCGAGCGCTCGACGTCCTCACGTTGCGCGCGGAGGAAAGAGAGCCGCTCCTCGGCCTGCTGTATTTCTTCCACGGCCATGAGATTGATCGGCCCCAGGTCTTCGAGCTTCCGCCGCACCTCTTCGATGCGCGCGCGCAGGGTCGGCGAATCCTCGGCCGGCATCCCTTCGATGGGGGCGGCGAGCACGTCCTCCAAGCTCTCCCCGAATTCGATCCGGCAACTCTCGCTCATGTGGCGCCACTCGGCCAAGAGTTGAGCGCGCGCGATCTCCTCCTGCTGCAGGCGATCCCGCAGCTCCGATTCCCGCTGGCGCTGCTCCGCCAGACGCGCGGCCACCGCGTCCACGGCCACCTGCGCTCCGCCCAAGTGCCCCGTCGCGCGGCGAACTTCGGCGTCCGCGCGTTCCCGCGCTTCCTCCAGCTCGCGCTCACGCTGCATGAGCGCGAGCTGTCGTTCCGCACATTGGTCCCGCTCCTGATGAAGGCTCGCGCGCTCCAGACGCACCTCTTCGAGGCGTCGGAGCAGATGATGACGCTCCTGCTCCAAGCGCCGCACGTGACCGTGCACGGCCTGACGCCGCTCCCCCATCGCCGCGAGCCGGACGCGCAACGCCGCCACCTGCTCGGCCAAGGCCTCGCTCCTCCGACGCTGCTCGGCCAAAGCCTCGTGATGAGCGCGTTGCTCCGCCTCGAGCGCGCGAAGGCGCTCTTCAGCGCGCTCTCGCTCGGCGAGCGCCTGCTCGTAGTCCCGCTGCACGCGCTCTCGCTCTCGCTCGACCTCCGCGTGCTCGAATTCGATCACGGCCAGATGCTGTCGCCCGCGCGCCAGATCCTGGTCCACTTCCGAAAGGCGCTGTTCGTGCTCACGAAGCGCGCGTTCGACTTCCTCGAGCGCCGCCTCCCGCCGCGCGCTCTCCTGAAGCCAATACTGGACGGCGCTCTCGGCCTCCTGCTGTTTCCGCCGGAATTCGTCGAGCCGCTTCGCCAGCTCTTCGCGGCGAGCCTGAAGATCGCGAATCTCCCGCTTCAGGGCGAGAATGCCGACCGCCTGATCTCCCCCCTTTCCACCGACCAAGAGCGTTCCCCCCCGCACCCACGTTCCCTCTCGCGTCAGGAAGACTCGATGCGGATCCTCGGCCGATTGCCGAATGGCCGTCTCAAGATCGCGCGCGATCTCGACGCGCGCGCACTCCGGGAAAGCCCGCGCGAGCGTGCGCGCCAGAGCCGGCGTCGCGCCCAAAGCCTCGAAGAATCCATCGTGCTCCGGGGTCCCCTCGCGCTCCCCTCGGCCATCAGCGGAAGCCTCGCCCTCGAACACCAAAAACTGCGCTCGTCCGGCCCGAGCGGATTCCAGGGCGGCGAGCGCCGCCTGGGCGTCCTCAAGCGAGGGGACGAGGATCGCCTGCAACCGTTCGCCCAAAAATCCTTCGACCATGCGCTCGTCCTCCGGGGCGACGCGAAGGACGTCGGCCAGCGTTCCCAAGAGGCGCACGCGACCGTCCTGCTGATGGGATTCGAAGAGATACTGCACAGCGCGCGAGGCGTACGCGTAGCGTTCATCCAATTCGAGCAGTGAGGCCAAACGATTCTCGACGGCGATCGCCGCCTTCTCCGCCTCGGCCCAGGCCGCGCGCACCTGCGCCTCGTGCTGGCGAGCGCGCTCCAGATGACGCTGCGCCTCCTCGCAGGCCGCTCGAAGCTCCTCCTCCTCATGACGTCGCGCTTCGAGCGCGCGAAGCAGATGCTCCCGATCGGCGAGAAGCTGCGCCTCTCGCGCTGTAGCGCGCTCTCGTTCCGTCGCCAAGCGATGCCGCTGCGCCTCAAGACGCCGCAGGGTTTCCAGAAGCTGCTGGCCGGCGTTGCGCCAGTGCGCGACGGTCGCGATGGCTTCCACATATTGGGCGCGCATGTGCTCGATCTCTCGCTCGCATTCGGCCATGGCCGCGAGCGCGCGCTCATACTGCGTCTGCTCGGCGCGCATCTCCTCCTCATGCGCGGCGATCTCGCGAAGGACGTTCTCCATCTCCCGGGTGAGCCGAGCGATCTCGGCGGTGACGACGTCCAAACGCTCTCGGATCCCCTCTTCTTCGCGCTCCAGAGCGCGCTCACGCGCGCGGAGGTCCTCAAGCTGCGTCTCGCATTGCGCCATTTGTCCCCTCACGCGCTCCAGCTCGATCTCGATTTGCGCCAACCGTTCGCGCGTGGAAGCGATCTGCGATTCGCGAGCTCGCTCCTCCTGAACGAGCTGCTGTTGCTCGGCCTCCAGCGTCGCGATCTCCGCCATCACGTCCGCGCGCGCGCTTTCGAGGGCGAGGATCCGTTGGTTCGCCGCTGCCAGGTCCGCCTCCAGGCGCTGCGCCTCCAACCGAAAGAGCTGTCGCAAGAGGACGCGCAGTTCCTCCCGAAGCCGCCGATACCGGCGAGCGCGCGCCGCCTGCCGCTTCAAGGTTCCCGCCTGACGCTCGATCTCCGCGATGAGATCGTTCAAACGCGCGAGGTTTTGTCGCGCCGATTCCAGCCGCACTTCAGCCGCACGCTCCCGCAACTTGAGCCGCGTGATCCCTGCCGCTTCTTCGATCACCGCTCGGCGCTCCGAGGGCTTGGCCTGGATGAGCGCCGTCACGCGATCCTGGCCGATCAACGCATAATGTCCGGGGCCCAACCCCGTCCCGGCGAACAGATCGTAAATGTCGCGCAAACGGACCGGTTGACCGTCAATCAAGTATTCGCTCTCACCGGAACGATATACCCGTCGGCCGATGGTCACCACCGTGCCCGCCGGAATGCTCCCTCCAGGCCAAGACCTCGGCGACGTTCGCGGCGCTTCGTCCCCTGGGGCGTCCTC
>Ga0101942_100652_pt1 | contig 10938 bp, 7 predicted proteins | sample DewCreD2012metaG_4_FD_75243 | JGI IMG/M metagenome (GOLD analysis project Ga0101942, IMG submission 75243) | Hot spring sediment bacterial and archeal communities from British Columbia, Canada, to study Microbial Dark Matter (Phase II) - Dewar... ...
GGCTCATCCTCACGGATGAGGCAGCGGCCGCCGAAGACGCGATGGAGCGACGATCGCCGGCGATGGGTGATCGTCGGGCTACTGCTGGGAAGCGCGCTCTGGCCTCTCCCTCGCTCTTCAACGCACCTCCAATCGCTGCCGTCTTCCCAGTCCGCCTCCTGGGTGATCGTCGGCGCGACGATCGTAGACGGGAGCGGTCGCCCTCGCTTCCGCGCCGATGTGCGCCTCGTTGGAGATCGGATCGTGCGCATCGGGCGATTGGCGCCGGCCTCGGGCGACCGTGTGCTGCGCGCGACGGGTCTCGTTCTCGCGCCGGGTTTCATTGACCTTCACAACCATTCGGATCGAGGGCTTGAGACGGAGCCGACGGCCACGAGTCAGATCGCTCAGGGGATCACGACGATCGTCCTCGGCCTGGATGGGAATTCTCCATGGCCCATCGCCCAATATCTTCAGAGGCGTCAGGAGCAACCGGCGGCCGTCAACGTCGCGCTTCTTGTCGGGCATGCGACCGTGCGTCAGCTCGTCCTGGGTCGCGATGCGAACCGGGCGGCTTCCGAAGCCGAGATCGCCGAGATGGCGCAGCTCATCGAGCGAGGTTTGCAGGAGGGAGCGTTCGGCCTCTCCACCGGACTCGAATATGATGTCGGATATGCGAGCACGACGGAAGAGCTCATCGCCCTGGCGCGCGTCGTGGCTCGTCACGGAGGCCTTTACGTGAGCCACATTCGCGACGAGGGCGATCGCATGCTCGAAGCGCTCGAAGAAGCCCTTCGCATTGGCCGTGAGGCGAATATCCCCGTTCACATCTCCCACATCAAGCTGGCCACCGTGAGCGTATGGGGGAAGGCGCGCGAAGTCGTCGCGCGGATCGAGCGCGCGCGTCGCGAAGGAGTGGATGTCACAGCCGATGCCTACCCCTACGAAGCTTGGGCTTCGACGATCACGGTCCTCGTGCCGAGCCGCCGACACGAGGATCCGGCAGCCGTCGCCAAGGGTTTAGAAGACGTCGGGGGGGCGGATCGCGTTTTGATCACGAATTGTTCCGCTCACCCCGAATACGAGGGGAAGACGCTGCAGGAGATCGCGCGCGAGCGCGGGACGACTCCGGTTCAGATCTACATGGAGATCGTCCGCGATGGGGGCGCGAGCGTCGTGTGCCGCTCCATGCGAGAGTCCGATCTCCGCGTCTTTTATCGTCAGCCATGGGTCATGGTCGCCAGCGATGGGGGCATTGGCATGCGCCATCCGCGCGGAGCCGGGGCGTTCCCTCGCGTCCTCGCTCGCTACGTGCGCGAGCAACGCCTGCTCACGCTCGAAGATGCCATCCGGAAGATGACGGGCTTGCCCGCCGCTCGCTTGGGATTGAGAGATCGCGGGCTCATTCGTGAAGGCTTTGCCGCTGACCTCGTCCTCTTCGATCCGCGACGGATTCAGGATCGTTCGACCTTCCGCGATCCACACCTTTTGCCAACGGGCGTGGAGTACGTTTTCGTCAACGGCCAACTCGTCTGGGAGCGCGATCGCCCGACGGGTGAACGCCCTGGCCGCGCGCTGAAGCCGTCGCGATGATCGGCCGGTGCAGCCCGATCGAACCCGCAGAGCTTGCGGCCGGACCGCTTGGTGCGCTCAGCCTCCGTAGAAGATCTTCGGACCGAGATCCTTCAACCACAAGATGGCTTCATCCGGCCGTCCCTCGGGCTCGCGTCGAACGCCGGCCTCGACCACTTCTCCGATGACCACCGCATGATCCCCGCGTTCAACGACGTCCGCGACGTGACACTCAACGAAAGCCGGTACGACGCGCAAGAGAGGACTTCCCGTCATCCCCAATTCGTATTCGTATCCCCCGATCTGTCGCTCATCGCTCTCGACCGGCTTGAAAAACGCGTAGGCGACATCCCCCTGATCCTTCCCGAGGAAATTCAGCGCGAAGGCCCCGGAGGAGCGAATCACGCCATAGATCCGCGAGTCCGCCTTCACGGCGACGACCACCAGCGGCGGCTCGAAGGAAGCTTGCGTCACCCAGTTGACCGTCGCCGCCGCCACCCCTTCCGACGAACGCGAGGTCAAAACATAGAGCCCATAAGGGATCATCCGCAATGCCGTCTTCCTCGCTCGCTCGTCCATCCTCGCCTCCTCGAAGGAAAATCACAAGGAAGGTCAATCTTACCAAAGGCGTTCGCTTCCTGAAAGGCAACGGGGCGCTCCTCCACTAATTCGGCGCGTTTGACTCCTTCCCCGAAGCTTGCTAATGTGAGCCCGAAATCAGCATGAAACCGAGCGCATCGGACATGGAGGAGGGATCATGAGGATGCCAGGGATTCGCCTATTCCGAACGATGACGTTTCTCCTTCTCGTTGTGACCATGACCTCCCTACCGGGCTTTCGCGTTTCCGGACAGGAACCGAAACCGGAATCGAGAGCGGAGGAAAAGAAAAAAGAAGAATTGCCCTTGAAACCGACGGAGAAGGTTGAGTTCACGACGGACGAAGGGACGTGGATGTCGCTCGATGTCTCTCCGGACGGCCAGACCATCATCTTCGACCTGTTGGGTGACATTTACGCTCTGCCGATCACCGGTGGTGAAGCGAAGCGCCTCCTGGGCGGGATGTCCTTCGAGAGTCAGCCGAAATTCTCCCCCGATGGGAAGAAGATCGTCTTCCTCAGCGATCGAAGCGGCGCCGAGAACGTCTGGGTGGCCGAGGCCGATGGCTCCGATCCGAAGCCGGTGACGAAAGGGCGCAATCAGATGTTCGTCTCGCCGACGTGGACGCCGGATGGCCGATACATCGTCGTCTCCCGCTCGACCGATCCCATCGGGACGTTCTCCCTGTGGATGTATCACATCGAGGGGGGAACGGGCGTTCAAATCGGGCCGCCGGATCCGCCTTTGCCCGAACCGGGCTCGCAAGAACCGGCGCGTCCGCGTCAGAACAAAATGGGAGCCGTCGTCTCTCCCGATGGGCGATACCTCTACTACTCGGTGCGCACGGGGGCTTTCACCTACAACGCCATGTTCCCCCTCTGGCAGATCGTGCGCTTCGACCGCGAGACGGGGGAGACGACGACCATCACCAATGCACAGGGGAGCGCCATGCGTCCCGTCCTCTCGCCCGATGGGAAGAAACTCGTCTACGCCACGCGTTATGAGACCGGGACGGGTCTGCGCGTTCGCGATCTGGAAACGGGCGAAGAACGATGGTTGATCTATCCGGTCACGCGCGACGATCAGGAGTCGCGGGCGACGCGAGATACGATGCCCGGTTACGCCTTCCTGCCCGACGGGAGCGCCCTCATCGTGCCGATCGAGGGTAAGATCTGGCGGGTCGATTTTGAGACGGGGCGACGCACGCTGATCCCCTTCACAGCCCGGGTCGAAGTGGAGATCGGCCCACGCGTTTACTTCCAATACCGAGTGGATGACACTCCGATGGTACGCGCGCGATTGATTCGCTGGCCGGTGCTCTCTCCCGATGGCCGACGGCTCGCCTTCAGCGCGTTCAATAAGATCTGGGTCATGGACTGGCCGTCGGGAACGCCCCGACGTCTGACGAACGCGTCGGTCGGCGAATTCATGCCCACGTGGTCGCCCGATGGCCGATACATCGCGTATGTGACGTGGTCGCCTCAGGGCGGCCATATCTTTCGCGCGGCTGCCGATGGGAGTTCGCCGCCGGAGCCATTGACCCGCCGTCCGGCCTATTACTCCTCTCCCGTGTATTCCCCCGATGGTTCCAAGATCGTCTTCATCTCCGGCCCGACGCACCAACATTTATACGCCGAGCTGCGAGAACATCGCGCCGAGTCCTATTCTGATCTCCTCCCCGATGAGGCTCACCTCGCGGAGATCACGGGCATTTCGCCCGGAATCGGGCTCGACCTGCGATGGATCCCCGCCGAAGGTGGAGAATCCACACTCATCGGGCCGACGCAAGGTGGGACATCGCCGCATTTCGCGCGCGAACCCGATCGCATCTACCTGACGACCCCGCGGGGATTGATCTCGCTGCGGCTCGACGGACTGGATCGGCGCACGCATTTCCGCGTGCGGGGCTCCGCCCCCGGCCCGTTCCCGCCCGATGCCGAGGAGATTCGACTCTCGCCCGATGGAGAACGCGCGTTCGTCAGCCTGCAGAACAAGCTCTATCTGATCCCCGTCCCCAAGGCCGGACGCGAGACGATCACCATCACGATCACCCCCAATGGACAATCGGCCGTGCCCGTCAAGCCGGTGTCTCGCGAAGGTGGCGAGTATCTCAACTGGTCCGCCGATGGGAAGGCTCTCACGTGGTCCTGGGGAGCGAGATTCTACCGGCAGGACCTCTCGGTCGAGAAGCCGGAGGTGACAGACGTTCTCGTCGAAGTCCCGCGCGCGCGACCAAGCGGCACGCTCGTCCTGAGCGGCGCACGGCTCATCACGATGAGAGGCGATGAGGTCATCGAACGCGGGGACATCGTCATCACTGGGAATCGCATCGCGGCCATCGGTCCGAAAGGCCGCGTGCCCATCCCCGCCGGCGCTCGCGTCCTCGACGTGACCGGCAAGACGATCATCCCCGGATTCGTAGATGTGCACGCCCACATGTGGCCGCCGCGTGGCGTGCATCAGACGCAAGTCTGGCAATACCTGGCCAATCTCGCCTACGGCGTCACGACCACGCGTGATCCGCAGAGCGGAACGCCCGACGTCTTCGCGTACGCCGATCTGGTCGAGGCCGGGGAGATCCTCGGACCGCGCATCTTCTCGACCGGTCCGGGCGTCTTCTCGCGCTCGGGACTCGACGATCTGGAAGCAACGCGCGCGCTCCTCAAACGCTACAAGGAAGCCTATCAGACGAACACGCTGAAGCAGTACGTGGCCGGAGACCGGATCGTGCGACAATGGGTGGCGATCGCCTGTCGGGAACTCGGGATCACGCCGACGACGGAAGGTGCGCTCGACATGAAGCTCGACCTCACGCAGATGATGGACGGCTTCTCCGGACAAGAACATGCCCTTCCGATTCACCCCCTGTACAAAGACGTCATCGAGTTCGTGGCACGGACGAAGACGTTTTACACGCCGACGATCCTAGTGGCCTACGGGGCCCCGTTCACGGAGAACTACTTCTTCACATCGGATGATGTGCACGGGAATCAGAAATTGCGCCGCTTCATCCCCCATGAGCTTCTGGATACGATGGTCCGACGTCGGCGGCAGTGGTTCCTCGCCGAGGAATACGGCCATACGGGGATCGCGCGCGCCTGCGCGGCCATCGTGCGCGCGGGCGGTCGCGTGTGTCTCGGCAGTCACGGGCAACTCCAAGGTCTCGGCGCGCACTGGGAGCTGTGGAGCATCGCCTCGGGGGGGATGTCCCCGCACGAGGCGCTGAAGGTCGCCACGATCTTCGGCGCAGAAGCGCTCGGTCTGCAGCAAGACCTCGGTTCGCTCGACGTCGGGAAGCTCGCCGATCTGATCGTGCTCGATAAGAATCCCCTCGCGGATATTCGCCATACGACGAGCATCCGATACGTGATGAAGAATGGCTTCCTCTTCGACGGGGATACGCTCGATCAAATTTGGCCGACGCCGAAGAAGTTGGAACGGCAATATTGGTGGGAGAACGATCCGCCGGTGGTCCCGACGAGCCGATGAGCTGGGGACCGGCGATCACCGAGGGCGCCAACGATGGGTCGGATCCGACATCGGATTCGGCTCATCGTTCGGCGATCTCAGCGACGCGGCCCCGGAGCATTCACCCCGCCTCTGGTTCGATCTCCGCGCCGAGAGAACGCAGCGCGATGTCCAACCGCTCATACCCCCGCTCCAGATGTTCGATCCCCTCGATCACGCTCTCCCCGCGCGCGGCCAGCGCGGCGATGACGAGCGCGGCCCCCCCTCGAATATCCGTCGCCCTCACCGTCGCCGGACGCAGCGGCGTCGGACCGAGGATCCGAATGGCGTGGAAGAATTCGGGGCGATCGTCCTCGAGGTTGAAGTTGTACACGGCATCCGGATTCTCGACGGCAGGGCGGAAGAACTCGATCCGCGCGCCCATGCGCTGCAACTCCCGCGCGTAGTGGAACCGGTTCTCGAAGACGGTCTCGTGGATGATGCTCACCCCCTCGGCTTGCGTGAGCACCGGAGCGATGAGCGGCTGCCAATCGGTCATGAATCCGGGGTGCGGCGCCGTCTGAATGACGACCGGGCGCAACGGGCCCCGATACCACACGCGCCAGGTCGTCTCGCGGCACGTTGATCCGGCCCCGATCTTCTCCAGGACGTCGAGGAACGCCCGCACATCGGTCATTCGTGCCCCTTCGATCTCGACCTCTCCTCTCGTCGCCAGGGCGGCGCACGCGAAGGTGACCGCTTCGTTGCGATCCGGCATCACGCGATGGCGAGCGCCGTGGAGCGGAGCTCCCCCCTCGATGCGGATCGTCCGCTCGCTCGTGCGACAGATGCGCGCTCCCATCGCGTTCAGGAACGCGATGAGATCATCCACCTCAGGCTCCTGAGCGGCGTTCTCCAAGATCGTCTCCCCCTGGGCGCACGCTGCCGCCAAAAGCAGAGTCTCGGTTCCCGTATGCGTATTCTTCGGGAAGCGATAGCGCGTGCCGCGAAGCCGAGCCGCGCGCACCAGCAGATGCTCGCCGCGCTGTTCAACGCGCGCGCCCAGGGCCTCGAGCCCGGCGAGCGTTCGATCCAGAGGACGCCGCCCGATGCGATCCCCTCTGGGCTCGGGCACAAGAGCCTCACCGAAACGCACCAGCAGCGGCACCAACAACAGCGACGAGGCTCGCGTCCGCTCAAGCGGACAAGCCGACACCTGCGACTTATTGAGGGGACGCGGATCAATGAGCCAGGTCGTCGGCGCCAAGCGCACCGCGCGCCCACCCAACTCTTCGATCGCGCAGGCCACAAGGCGCACGTCCTCGACATCGGGGACGTTCTCCAGGATGCTGGGGCCGTCAGCCAGCAGCGCGGCGCTCATCGCCTTGAAGGCCGTGTTCTTCGCCCCGCTCACGCGCACACGCCCAAGGAGCGGCCGCCCCCCGCGAATCCTCCACCTCATGAGTCCCATCTGCCCAGGTAGCGAATCTCCTCTTCGAGGAGAATGCCGAACCGTTCGTGTACGGCCGCCTTCGCCAATTGAATCAGCGCGCGAATCTCGCGCGCCGTCGCTCCGCCCGTGTTGAGGATGAAGTTGGCATGTTGCTCGGAGATCATCGCACCGCCGAGACGATACCCCTTCAAGCCGCATGCCTCGATGAGCCGACCGGCATAGTCTCCGGGAGGATTTTTGAAGACGGAGCCCGCGCTCGGCCCCGAAGGTTGCTGCTTTCTCGCTTCGAGCATTCGCTGCATCTTCGCCTCGATGCTCGCGCGCGACGCGCGATACCCCTTCAGCCGAGCCGCCAAGACCACCTCGTTCGTTCGTTGAAATCGGCTCCGGCGATACCCGAAGTCCAGTTGCGCTCGGGGCCAGACGATCACCTCGTTTCGTTCATCCAACGCCTCCACCTCGAGCACGCGCTCGCCGATCCATTCCTCCCGCGTCCCAGCGTTTCCGACGATCGCGCCGCCAAGCGTCCCAGGGATGCCCACGAGGAACTCGAAGCCGCCGATCTCGGCCTCACCAGCGCGGCGCGCCAACGCCACGAGATTCATTCCCGATTCAGCCCAAATCTCTTCCCCTCGCACCACCATACCCTCGGTGCGATTCAGGATGACGAGCCCAGCGATCCCGGCATCGGAGACGAGGACGTTGGCGCCGTATCCGAGGATCGTCACCGGCAGAGCGGCTTCGCGCGCCGTGCGCACGGCGGCGATCAGGTCCGCGCGCGTGCGAGCGATGAAGAACCACTCGGCCGGCCCCCCCACGCGCCAATTGACATATGGAGCCAAGGGCTCCTGAGATCGAAGCCGTCCCGATCCCAACCGCGCCTCGAAGGCGCGCGCGAACTCGCGCGCCGCGGCGCGCGCGGCGTCGTCCTCTCGCGCCATCTTCACCTCGGTCGGCGGAAGCGCCGCTTCACCGCATGCGCAGGATCTCTTCCAGCGCCGTGCGCCAATCCGTTCGCTCGTCGCGGTATTTCACGATCACGGGCGTCATGAGCGCGAGCCCGTGCGCGAGCGCGAACTCACCCGGAGCCGGTCGCGCTCCCGGAACGACGACCGCCCCTTCCGGGATCACCAGCGGCGCCTCGTGCCCACCGCGATAGATGCACCCGCGCACGAGATCGTACACCGGCGTCGAACGGGTCAGGATCACGCCGGCGCCCAAGACGGCGCGTCGCCCGACGATCGTCCCCTCGAAGACACCGCATTGGCCGCCCACCAGCACCTCATCCTCAATGATGACCGGCCACGCCCCGGGAGGCTCCAGCACGCCGCCGATCTGGGCCCCCGCGCTCACATGCACCCGTTTGCCGATCTGCGCGCACGACCCGATCAAGACGTGGGAGTCCACCATCGTGCCTTCGTCCACATACGCGCCGACGTTGATGTACGAAGGCGGCATGATGACGACCCCTGGCGCGATATACGCCCCATCGCGGATCGCCGTCCCTCCGGGCACGACGCGAATACCCTGCCGCACGCCGTCGAGCGCCTTCAGCGGATACGTGTCCTTGTCCGAGAACCGGAACTGCTCGTTGATCGAATAATCGGTGAGCGCGCCGATTCGGAATCCGAGCAGAATGCCCTTCTTCACCCACGCGTTCACGATCCAGCGCTCCCCGACGGGTTCGGCCGCCCGAATTCGCCCCTCGTTGAGCTGCTGCTTGAACTCCTCGAAGATCGGGCGGCCGCGCTCCCGCACCTCTTCAATGGGCGCCTCAAAGAGCCGCTCGATCTCAGCCCTGAGTCTCGACAGTTCCATGATGCGCTCCCGCCGGAAGCAGATTGAGCTCGGCCAAGATCGCTCGCAGCCGCTCGCGCGTCTCCGCGCGAGGCGGGACCAGCGGCAGACGATAATTCTCCTCGATCAGCCCCATCATGGCCAAGGCCGCTTTGACCGGAATCGGATTCGTCTCGAAGAAATTCCCGCGCATGAGCGGCAGCAACCGATAGTGCGCGGCGCGCGCGCGATCGAAGTCTCCGGCCAGCGCCGCCGCAACCAGCTCCCGCATCTCGGCCGGCGCTTCATTGGCGACGACCGAGATCACCCCGTCCCCGCCGAGCGCGAGAATCGGAAGCGTCCACGCATCATCCCCGGAGAGGACGAGGAATCCCGACGGGCGCGCGCGCAACAGCTCCATGATCTGCTCCAGATTCCCCGACGCCTCCTTGATGCCGATGATGTTCGGGATCTCCGCCAGACGAAGGATCGTCCCCACCTCGAGCTGGCATCCGGTTCGACTCGGCACATTGTAGAGGATCACAGGGAGGCGTACCGCTTCCGCGATCGCCCGAAAATGCCGATACAACCCCTCCTGCGTCGGCCGATTGTAATAGGGAGTGACCGAGAGGAGCGCATCGGCGCCCGCCTGCTCCGCCGCGCGCGCCAAAGCCACGGCTTCCTCGGTCGAATTCGTTCCTGCCCCAGCGATCACCGGCACGCGACGTCGAACGCGCTCGACGACGCGGCGAATGATCTCGCGTTGCTCCTCCGGATGGAGCGTGGCGCTCTCGCCCGTCGTCCCGCAGGGGACGATCCCATCCGTCCCCGCATCGAGCTGAAAGTCCACAAGCGCCTCCAACCGTTCGAAGTCCACTTGCCCATCGCGTCGAAACGGCGTGACCAAAGCGACGAAGCATCCGCGAAAGCGATGCGTTCGGTTCATACGTCCCCTCCTTGCAGGAAATGATCTATGACCTCCTCGAAGGAAAAAATCCCTGTATGGGCTTTCGCGAACCGAGCGGCCCAGAGCGCCCCCACGGCGAACGCTCGCCGATGGCGAACCACGTGCGTGATCTCCAAGGTCTCGAACGGCGCATCGAAGCCCACCAGATGCGTCCCCGGATGCGACCCGGCGCGAATCGCGGCGATGCTGATCCCCGCTTGGGGAATGCGCCCCTCAAGCCGCGTGACCAGATGTGTCTTTCGTTCTAACTGCTCGAGCAAGATCTGTCCCAAGCGAAGCGCCGTGCCGCTCGGATGATCGGCTTTCCGCCGATGATGCCACTCGACGACATACGGATCGAAATCCGGAAGCTGCCGAAAGAGGCTCGCGCCATAGGCGACCAGACGAAAGAGCAGGTTGATCCCCACGCAGAAATTCGGCCCATAGACGAATCCGATCTCCGCGCGTTCGATCGCGGGCCGCACTTCGTCCAGCCGATCGAACCAACCCGTCGTGCCGACGACCATCGGCCGGCGCACTTCGGCAACGCGCCGAATGTTGGTCAGGACGGCCTGCGGCGTGGAGAAATCCACGCAGACATCCACCTCGCGCAAAGCCTCTGCGGTCAAGCCTCGCCCCTCTGGGTTCGTGCGCGAGGTGAAGATGGGGCCGACCTCAATGCCCGCCTCAAGAGCGGCTCGTTCGATCTCTCGTCCCATCTGACCGTATCCGATCAACGCGATGCGCATCGGTCACCTCCTCGAATTCGCCGAAAATAAAAAACCCCTCGAAACCGAGGGTTTCGAGGGGCCCGATCCCGCGTCGGCCTGAACAGCGCTACCTCGGCTCCTCAGGCCGCGGAGGATCGAGCCCCATGCGCTTGACCCGCTTGATCGTTCTCTCTTCGGGGGACCAACACCGCCAGGCGGCGACTATCCCGAACGCCTTCGAGCGCTCACCGATTGCCCATTGTCCGTTCCGCCTCATCGCACCCATGACAGGACGAGAAGTAGCAGATCTTCGTCGCTTCGTCAAGCCTTTTTTCTCGCGAGGTCCGAACGAGCGCCCTGCGGCCGAGAGCGAGTCCCGCCCCACGAAGCCCTCAAAACGGCATCGGCTTCACGCCGAACTCGCGAAAGAGCGCGCGCTGATTGTACAGTGTCGGTT
>Ga0101942_100654_pt1 | contig 10928 bp, 8 predicted proteins | sample DewCreD2012metaG_4_FD_75243 | JGI IMG/M metagenome (GOLD analysis project Ga0101942, IMG submission 75243) | Hot spring sediment bacterial and archeal communities from British Columbia, Canada, to study Microbial Dark Matter (Phase II) - Dewar... ...
AAGATCATCTGGAGGGTATCCTGATCCATGGGGTACCTCCTCTCCCGTTGGTACCCCCATTCATACACATACCCTTACACATAATTCCTTACACGACCGTAGATTCCCCCTTGGGAAAGGCCCGAAGCTAATGTACTCAGCAACAGTTCCATCACCAGGGAACCTTAGGATATACGAAGCGACCGTATGCTCGCTCCCGAGGCCAAACCGGAACGCCTTTCCCTCCCTGGACTTGGGAAACCACGGTTCGATAGAGGATGTTATCCCCCTTTTCGTCAAAGCGAACCTCCGAAACCAAGGTTTCTCCTCGGCTTGACGCCAAGGCATCTCGAACAGCCTGGGGAGTGGGGTTACCGGAGGCTACCGCTTTAGCTAAGGCTTCAAGTAAGAGTTGTGTTTGAACGTATCCCAATGCAGCAAGGTATCCAGGCCGTTGCCGGAATCGGTCACGGTAGTCCCGAACAAACTTTGCTTCTTGGGCTCGAAGCCTCAGAGGAGCGGAACCATCTGTCCAGGGTTCTGTTCCATAGACTCCCTCCATGAGGGGCCCCAAATCTTGGAGAAGTGAGGGGGTGATTAGGCTATAGAGGCCCACAAAGGCATTCACCTTTGGTCGAACGACTTGTGCTCCCCTTAGGACTGTGGCGTAATTATTCTCGTAGCCGATGAAAACGAGCACATCTGCTCCTGAGCGACTGACTTGTTCAAGAAGAGGCTTCAGATCCGTAGCACGTCCCGGGTAGCTACTGTCAAAAACCAGTCTTAGCCCTAGGGCCTGAAGCTTGGCCCGAACTGCTCGGGCTACGTCCGTTCCTCCTGCTCCGTCATCGTGGGCTAGGGCCACCTGCTTAGCTCCAAAGCCCTTGGCGATTAGGTCAGCTACTACCGTATAGCCTTCCACGTTGGTGAACCGGAAAAAGTAGCGGAACCCGCGTTCGGTGAGATCCCGGGCTAGGCCTCCACTTGTGATGTAAGGTACCCGGGCTCGCTCAGCCACTTCCGACGCAGGACCAATGATGTTGGAGCCGTATCCCCCCGTAATGCCCAGGACTCGTTCTCGGCCCACAAGACGCTCTACAGCAGCCACAGCTTTGGCGGGTGAACTTTCGTCGTCAAGGAGAACCAGCTCTACTCGGAACGGTGCGCGAGCGTTAAAGTGTTCGACCGCGAGTTGCACGCCGTTGGCCATTTCGTTTCCGATACGAGCCAGGTTGCCTGTCAGTGGTAGGTGCGCGCCAATCTTATATTGGCCAAAGGCCAAACCTGAAGCGAAGAGGAGAAGGGCTATGAACTTCCTGATCATACGGGTCACCTCCGACAGTCGCTTGTCCGCGGGGTATTGAGAGTGCCGAGGTGGTGCTGCTCAAAGGTTGCTCCGCACATGGTGCGCCTTCCATACCCTAGGGGATCTCACCGACCGGTCGGTAACCTCGTTTTACTCCTCCCCTTAAGGGACTGTCAAGCCCCTTCCTAGGGGCCCTTATGGGGTTTGGGTGACTCCCGGTGGCTTAAGGCGGTGCCCAGAAACGAGGATTGCCCCATGCGCCCCCTCTCCTCCCTGGAGAAACTCTCCTTTGGGGCCCCCGCACCCCAAACAAACTACCCATGCTGATAGCCGCACCTCGGCTTGGAACCCACTCGGGCAAGTAGGCTTTTCATGCGCTATTCCTGGGGTTTCCTGCGGACCAAGGTGACGAATTCCCCTTCCTGAACCACCTCGTCCCGCTGGTTCAGGACCCGTACCCGCTGTACCACCACACCCCGGTCGGGCTTACTGGTTTCATGCTTCTCCAGGATCTCGCTTTCCCCCCTCACGGTGTCCCCTATAAATACGGGCTTCAGGAACTTGTAGTTGCGGATCTCCATCCAGGCGATAATGGTGCCCTCAAAGTGTCCGCTCCGCTGCCGAAGGCCGGTGAGCATGGAAAGGACCAGAAGCCCATGGGCGATGCGCTGGCCGAAGGGGGTGTTCTTCGCAAATTCTGCGTCGGTGTGGATGGGGTTGTAGTCCCCGGAAACTCCGGCAAAGTTCACCACGTCTGCCTCGGTTACCGTGCGGGCTGGGGTGGTGAAGCGCTGGCCTACCTGGAAGTCCTCAAAGTACATGGGCATCCTTATCACCTCCTTAGCCTTCTCCAAAAGCTTTGATCCCGGTGAGGTGGGCTCCGATCACCAGGGTCTGCACCTCGCTGGTTCCCTCGTAAAGGGTGAGGATGCGGGCATCCCGATAAAGCCGGGCCACCTCGTACTCCTCGAAGAAGCCGTAGCCCCCGTGGACCTGGATAGCCCGGTAGGCCACGCGGTTGGCAGCTTCGGAAGCAAAGAGCTTGGCCATGCTGGCCTCGAGGGTATACCGCTCCCCCTTAAGCTTCTTGGCCACTGCCTGGTAGGTGAGGAGGCGGCTTGCCTCGAGGTCCAGCTTCATCTGGGCCAGATGCGCCTGTACTAGCTGAAAGCTGGCGATGGACCTTCCAAACTGGTGCCTTTCCTTGGCGTAGCGTAGGGATAGGTCCAAGGCCCTTTGCATCAGCCCCACCGCTCCCGCTGCCAGGGAAACCCGGCCGGTATCCAGGGTGGAAAGGGCGATTTTGAAGCCTTGTCCTTCCTCTCCCAAAACCCTGTCCTTGGGTATGCGCACCCCCTCCAGAAAGACCATGCCCGTGTCTGCAGCCCTAAGCCCCAGTTTCCCCTTTAACGGCGTGGTGCGTACCCCATCCTCCCGTTCCACCAGGAAGGCGGTTATGCCCCTGCTGCCCTTGTCTGGATCGGTTTTGGCGAAGATGAGGAACACCTGGGCCACGTTGGCGTGGGAGATGAAGGTCTTTTGTCCTTCCAGCACATAGTGATCGCCGTCCCGGTAAGCCCGGGTGCGGAGGCTTCCTGCATCCGAGCCCGCCTCGGGCTCCGTGAGGCCGTAGGCTCCTAGGATCTCCCCCTTTGCGAGCCGGGGGACGTACCGCCTCTTTTGCTCCTCCGTTCCGTAGGCGAGAAGGGGAGTGAGGACCAAGCTTTGCTGCACGGAAAGGATGGAGCGCAAGGAAGCGTATCCCCCAAGCTCCTCCAGAAGGGCGATGTAGGCCCAAAAGTCCAGGCCAGCCCCTCCCAGCTCCTCGGGCACGAACACCCCCAGGAAGCCCAGCTCCCCCATCCGCCTCACCAGGGGCCAGGGAAAGGCCTCCTGGGCCTCGTACTCCGCCAGAGCAGGACCGGCTTCTTCCAGAAAGCGCCTGGCCAGCTGCCGGATCTCCTTGTGTTCAGGAAGCTCCATGTTCTAACCCCTTTATGATGAGATCAAAGTAGAACCTGGCCACCTCCTCCGCCCGCAAGGGCCCGCCCGGGCGGAACCAGCGGATCATCCAGTTGAGGAGGGAGAGGATGGCCCGGGCTGTGAGGCCCACATCCAGAGGGCGGAATACCCCCAGTGCCATGCCCCGCTCCAGGATGCTTCGGAGCATGCCCTCGTACCGGTCGCGCAGGGCGATGGTAACAGCTCGCTTCTCGGGAGAGAGGCTTTGCAACCCTTGAAGCATGGCCACGAAAAAGGGCCGATTCTCTTCAAAGAAGCGGGCATGGCCTTCCATGAAGCGCAGAAGGGCTACCTTGGGGTCGGGTTCGGATAGGGCTCTTTCTCCTTGGCGACGAAGGCCCTCCAGGGCCTGAAGGCTGATCTCGTAGAGAACCTCCTCCTTGCTCCGGAAGTGGTGGTAGAGTGCCGCCTTGGAGAGGCCCAGTGCCTCGGCCAGATCTTGGACGCTGGTCGCCTCGTAGCCTCTTTCCGTGAAAAGCCGGGCGGCTTCTTCCAGGATGCGGTCGCGTGTGGCGGTTCCCATATCTCACCGACCGGTCGGTAAGTACACTCTACCCCTGGAGAGGTGGATAGTCAAGATGGCTTCGAGGACTCTTCCATATTTCCAAGGATTTTGGTGCGGCTAGGTGGGTGTGGGTTGCGAACCGGAACATAAATGTGGAAATATGGAAAGCGAGGGGGGGAGCTTATGAAGATTACCCTTAGTGTCCTCAAGGCCGACATCGGTTCCATCGGAGGCCACACCTTGCCCAGCCGCAGGGTGTTGACCAAGGTGGAGGAGGTGGTACGGGAGGAGGTGGGCCGTTTGCTCTTGGACGCCCACGTGTTCCATATTGGGGACGACATTGTCCTCCTCTTCTCGCATACCCACGGCATTCGAAACGCAGCCATCCACGAGCTGGCCTGGAAAGCCTTCCGGGAAGGTACCCAGGTGGCCAAGGAGGAGGGTCTTTACGGGGCCGGGCAGGATCTTTTGAAGGATGCCTTCTCCGGTAACCTCCATGGCCTGGGACCCCAGGTGGCGGAGATGGAATTCGAGGAGCGGCCCGCTGAGCCCTTTATGGTCCTGGCCGCCGATAAGACCGAGCCCGGGGCCTTCAACCTCCCCCTATACCTGGTCTTCGCCGACCCCATGTACTCCTCCGGCCTCTTGCTCTCCTCGGAGTTGCGTCCGGGTTTCCGTTTCCGCATTATGGACCTAGCCCAGACGGAGAGGGATAGCTACATTGTTCTGGATGCTCCCGAAAGGCTTTATGACATAGCCGCCTTACTTAGGGACTCCCACCGCTTTGGGATAGAGTCCATTTGGTCCCGGCGCTATGGGGAGATAGCCGCGGTGGTGAGCACCACGCGCTTGCGGAACATTGCCGGGCGCTACGTGGGTAAAGACGATCCCGTGGCCATCATCCGCACCCAGAAAATCTTCCCAGCAACGGAGGAGTTCGGTCCACCCTTTGCCCTGGCACCCTTCGTGGCCGGGGATACCCGGGGAAGCCACCACCTGCCCCTCATGCCCGTCAAGGCCAACACTCCCGCTTCTACCTTTTTCTGCGTGCCCATGGTGTGCGGGCTGGCCTTTTCCCTCAAGGAGGGTCGCTTCTCTGAGCCTGTGGATCTCTTTGCGGATCCGGTGTGGGATACGGTGCGGGCCAAGGTGGTGGAAAAAGCTCAGGAAATGCGCCGCCAGGGATTTTACGGCCCCGCCATGTTGCCCATGGAGGAGCTGGAGTACACGGGCATTGCCGAGCGGCTTAAGGAGCTTGAACGGGAGTTCTCCTAGAGCTTCGAAGGGCCCCCGGGCTTAGGGGCTTAGCGCTACGTACCCGGTTACGAGGTAGACTTGCCGGGGAGGGCGGTATGGACCTTACCCATTATCCTTACCCTTCCCGGCGTTATGTGGTTCTTGGCCGGCGTGGGGCGGTGGCCACCAGCCAACCCCTGGCGGCTTTGGCGGGGATGGAGATGCTGCTTAAGGGGGGAAACGCGGTGGATGCGGCCATCGCCATGGCGGCCACCCTCACGGTGGTAGAGCCCACCAGCAATGGGATCGGGGGCGACCTTTTTGCCATGGTGTGGGATGGACGGCTCCACGGGCTGAACGCTTCTGGGAAAAGCCCCTTAAGCCTGACCCCCGAGCGGATTCCCGAGGGGGGAATGCCGGAGAGGGGCTGGCTCCCGGTGACGGTGCCCGGAGCGGTCTCGGGGTGGCGGGCTTTGCACGAGCGCTTCGGCAGGCTACCGTTCCCCGAGGTTCTTTCCCCCGCCATCCGCTACGCGGAGGAGGGCTTCCCCGTGGGACCGGAGACGGCCCGGGCCTGGCGCAGGGCGGAAGGGATTTACCTTCCCCTCAAGGGCCCGGAATTCCGGCCTTTCCAGGAAACCTTTTTTCCCCAAGGAAGGGCCCCCCGGGCCGGGGAGGTGTGGCGAAGCCCGGGACACGCCAAGACCTTGCGGGAGATCGCCCATACCTACGGGGAAAGCTTTTACCGGGGGAGATTGGCCGAGGCCATGGCGGAGTTCAGCGAGGCCACGGGAGGCCTCCTCAGCCTGGAGGACCTCAGGGCCCACGAAGCGGAGTGGGTGGAACCCCTCTCCCTGGAGTACCGGGGCCTTACCGTCCACGAACTGCCGCCCAACGGGCAGGGAATCGCTACGTTGTTGGCCCTGGCCATCCTGGAGGGCTTCGAACTCCGACCGGAAGACCCCTTCAGCTACCACGTACAGATCGAGGCCATGCGCCTGGCCCTGGCGGACGCCTTCCGCTACGTGGCCGACCCCCGGTACCTGGAGAAGCCTCCCCAGGCCCTGCTTTCCCCCGAATACGTGGCCTCTCGCCGAAAGCTCATCGGGGAACGAGCCCTGCCCCAGGCCCTCCCTGGGGTGAGACCCGAGGGAACCGTCTACCTGGCGGCGGCGGACGGGGAACTCATGGTCTCCCTCATCCAGTCCAACTACCAGGGTTTCGGCTCGGGGATCCTGATCCCGGAAACGGGAATTGCCTTGCAGAACCGGGGACTAGGCTTTTCCCTGGAGGAGGGCCACCCCAACCGGGTGGGACCGGGTAAACGGCCCTACCACACCATCATCCCGGGATTTCTCACCCGGGAGGGCGAGGTGCTGGGCCCCTTTGGGGTGATGGGGGGCTATATGCAGCCCCAGGGACACCTGCAGGTGGTGGTGGGCCTGACGAACTTTGGCTTGAACCCCCAGGCGGCGCTGGACCGGCCGCGGTGGCAGGTGGTGCCGGGTAGGGGAGGGGAGGACCGGGTGGCGCTGGAACCGGGGATTCCGCAGGCCACGGCCTTGCTCCTGCGGGACCTGGGCCACCGGGTGGAGTACGGGATGGAGCCCGGATACTTTGGGCGGGGCCAGGTGATCCTGCGTCAGGGTGAGGTGTTGGTGGTGGGTTCGGATCCTAGGGCGGAGGGGTTGGCCCTGGCGTGGTAGGGAGGAGATAATTGGAACAAGCTTTTTTATCGTGAAAATGTACACAAACCACACACACCACCACCTACCACTCACGCCAACCCCTTTCCAAGGCATACAGGTACACCACCGCTGCCGCATCCCATGCCTGGGGCCTGCAAGCCACGGGATAGGGAACCGGAGGCAAGCCTTCCTCTCTGGGAAACCCCCCTACGAGTTCGGGCAGGCGCATGTCAGGTTGGGAGAGGGCCAGGTCCAAAAGCGCTTTGACCACCTTCTGGCCTTCTTCCCGGAAACCGTATCGAAACAATCCCCCCGCCAAAAGCGCCGTGTCGTGGGGCCATACTGAACCGTTGTGGTAGGAGAGAGGGTTATAACGCACCTCTCGGGCACCCAAGGTGCGTATTCCCCAGCCCGACCACAATTCCTCGGAGAACAAGGTTTCCAGCAATTCGGGCAGGACTTCCCTAGGGACGGCCCCAGCCCAGAGAAGATGGCCAGCGTTGGAAGCCTTGACCTTAAGAGGCTCTTTATAACGGTCCAAGGCCAGGGCGTAGGTGGAAAGCTCGGGAAGCCAAAGCTTTTCCTGAATGATGCGGAAAAGACCTTCTGCACGTTCCAGTAAACGCTTGGCTTTATCCTTTTCCCCTAGAACCTGGTAGAGCTTTGCTCCTTCCAGGTAGGCAGCGTAGGCGTATCCCTGCACCTCGCTCACCGCCAAAGGAGGCTCGGCCAAGCGGCCATCCCGGTGGCTCATGGAATCATGGGAATCCTTCCAGGCTTGAATGGCCAGGCCTGTGCCGCTTGGCTGAAACTCCAAAAGCCCATCCCCATCCAGATCCGCTTGATCCAACCAGGCCAGGGCAGCCTCCCACTGTGGCCGAAGCTCCCGAATCAGGGCTAGGTCCCCTACCAAATCCAGGTACCGGCCCAGAAGAATGAGGAAGAGGGGAGTGGCGTCTACGGTGCCGTAGTACCGGAAAAAGGGTACCTGGTGGGTACGGGAAAGCTCTCCAATCCGCACCTCGTGCAGGATTTTTCCCGGCTCCTCCTCCCGCCATGGGTCAAAAACCGCCCCCTGCCTTGCGGCCAGGTAGCGGAGAACTCCCTGGGCCACTCCCTTTCCCCAAGGGAGGATCATGAAGGCAGTGATGAGGCTATCCCGGCCGAATGGGGCCACAAACCAGGGAATTCCGGCAGCAGGTACAGGCCCCTGGGGGGTGGAAAGGAGGAGGGCCCTGAGGTCCAAGAGGGCCTGGCGCAAAGGACCTTCCCAGGAACCCTCTCCTTGAGGAAAGGCCTCGAGGAACTCCTCGTACCCGGGTAGGGAGCCCGGAGCCTCGAGAGGACTTTCCAACCGTACCTCCCAACCCACCTCCCCAATTCCCCTGGGGGGTAGGTACAGACGAAAACCTCCCTCCGGCGGCTCAGGAACAAACACCACCCGCTGCTCCACTCCATCCGCGGCCCGGTAGAGAAAACCCATGCCGTTTCCCACCCTCGGGTGCCATCCCCGGGCCTGGAAAAGATCGGAGAACTCGCCCTGGGCCTGCACCTCCACCCGCACTTCCTCAGGCTCAGGGGAAAGGTTTAGGAAGCTTAACCGCTCCTCCACTTTCCCCCGATGAACCCGCAAGAGGCGGCGCAGGTAGAGCTCCCCTTCTGGACCACGAAAACGGGCCCAGTCCTGAACCAGGTGATCGGGCCTTGGGGAGCGGCTTTCCAAGAGCACTAGGCCTTGGGGCAATAGAAGGCGGTAACGGGAAAGGAAGCGAGTGTCGTGCCGGTAAAACCCCTCCGCCCCCTCCTCAGCAAAACCCTCTTCGTTCAGTACCAGGTAGGTGTCGTCCTCCTTGAGAGGCACCATGGCTACTCCCTCAGGGCACCCAGGCTGGGCCCCTCCACAAAATAGCGCTGGAAGACCATGAAAAGCACCAAGACCGGGATCATGGAGAAGAATCCCCCTGCCAGGACCAGGAAAGCTAACGCAGGGTATTGACGGTTTACCCCAACAAGTTGTAGCCTCCTGGGTAGGACACCCAAAACTTAGGGTGTCCCGGCCGCGATGCCAGGCCGACAGGCCTGGACGCCAGCAGGCGGTGGGGGAAGTCCGGTGAAAGTCCGGCGCTGTCCCGCAACGGTAACCGGCTCTGTCCGGAAGCCCGAGTACCCGCTTCGCGGTCCTACCCCGTAGCCCTCGAGGCAAGGGTGAAGGTGGTGATGCCTGTGGGACCTTAGATTCCTAACCCCCCAGAACCCGGTGGCCCAAGATCCTTGGGCCAGGCAACCTTAGGCAAGATCTTGCCCAGCAGGGGGTTATTCCCTTGGGCAGGTAGAAGGGATGGCCTAGCTTTTACGGGCCCGAAGGCGGCCCTCGGAGGTCCGTGGTGAAGGAAACGCGCATGGTCTACCCAGTTTTCCCTGGGGAAACCAACCATTACGGGACCCTTTTTGGCGGCACCGCCATGGCCTGGATGGACCAGGCAGCCTTCGTGGCTGCAACCCGCCACGCCAGGCGCAAGGTGGTGACGGTGCACTCGGATGCGGTGGACTTCAAGCGCCCCGTACCCCTGGGCTCCATTGTGGAGCTGGTGGCCCGGGTGGTGGGGGTGGGCCGCACCTCCATGCGGGTCGAGGTGGAGATGTGGGTGGAACCCATTGAGCCAGGTAAGGAAGCCTATTTGGCGGCTAAGGGCGGATTCGTGCTGGTAGCGGTGGATGGGGAGGGGCGCCCTGTTCCCGTGCCACCTCTGGAGGGGAAGGAATGATCCGTACGCTGGCTTACGGTCTTCCACGGCTCGGTCCTAACCGGGAATACAAAAGGCTTCTGGAGGGCTTCTGGTCAGGTTCCATATCGCGGGAGGATTTTCTCGAGGGCCTGGAGGCTCTCGAGGCCCTAAGGCTCGCCACCTACCGGGAACAGGTGGACCTTTACCCGGCGGGCGAGCTGAGCCTTTATGACCCCATGCTGGACTTGGCGGTGGCCTTGGGCCTTTACCCCCTGGATCCCGGGGACCTGGAGGGCTACTACGCCCTGGCCCGGGGCAAGGAAGCCCTGCCCCTCCGAAAGTGGTTCGGCACCAACTACCACTACTTGGTTCCACGCTTGCCAGAGAGGCCCCGGTATACCCCCCAGCCGGGCTGGGGCCTACCCTATCCCGTAGGCCGGAACCAGGCTTTGAAGGAGGGGCTCCCGACCCTGTTCGGACCCTACACCCTTCTGCGCATGGCGCAAAACCCCCCGGATCGCCTGGGAGCACACCTGGAAGCCCTAACGGAAGCTTACGTGGAGCTGGTCCAGCCGGTCAGGGGAAGAACCGTGCTCCTCCAAGAACCCGCCTTGGGGTTGGATGGGGCAGAGGAGGACCTCCCCCACCTCCTGGCCTTCTACGGTACCTTAGCGCAGGAGGTTTCCTTGGTCCTCCTGCCCTACTACCTACCCCCCGCCCCAAGGGTGGTTGAGGCCCTGGCCACCCTTCCCCTTCGCGGTTTAGGGGTAATCCTGGCCCCAGGGGTGTCCTTACCCCAAGTACCCAAGGGCACAGCCCTGGTGGTGGAGGTGGTGGAGGGTCTTGGGGTGTGGCGCACCAACCTCCTTGCCCTTGGGGAGGTTCTATCGCCTCTGGCAGAGACCGGGCAGGAGGTGTGGGTGGCTCCCAAAGCACCCTTGTACCACCTGCCGTGGGAAGTAGCGGAACCTTTGCCCGGAGCCTTGGCAGGCCGGTTGGCCTTTGCCCGAGAGCGACTTAAGGAGCTTGCCCTGTTGAAGGCCATCCTCCTAACGCGGACCACCTCCCAGGAATCGCCGCCCTCGCCTGAGGAGGAAACTGCCTTCGCACAAGCCCGGGCCTGGTACACCCCACCCCCGCCTTGGGACTTCCGCCCCTCCCCAGTGCCGGCCTCGAGGCCACCCAGGGAAGAGCGCTCCAAAGCCCAGCAGAACCTGGCCCTTCCCCTTTTCCCCACCACCACCATAGGAAGCTTCCCCCAGACCAAGGAGCTTCGCGACTTCCGGAAAAGATTGCGCTCCAGGGCTCTTGACCAGACGGCCTACTGGCTGCACATCCAGGAAGCCATCCGGGCGAACATCCGCCTCCAAGAGGAACTGGGCCTGGACGTTTTGGTCCACGGAGAGCCCGAGCGCAGCGATATGGTGGAGTTTTTCGCGGAGCGTTTAGAAGGCTTCTATCCCACC
>Ga0101942_100656_pt1 | contig 10916 bp, 12 predicted proteins | sample DewCreD2012metaG_4_FD_75243 | JGI IMG/M metagenome (GOLD analysis project Ga0101942, IMG submission 75243) | Hot spring sediment bacterial and archeal communities from British Columbia, Canada, to study Microbial Dark Matter (Phase II) - Dewar... ...
AATCTAAATAGATTACTGTATCTTTATAATTGAGCTTTATTTTTTTAGACTTTAGATCTATTTCATTGATTAGGACAGGTTCAATTTTAAGTTCATTGTTTATAATTTCTTTTACACTCTTCCAATCTTTATTATTAATTTTTTCTTGAATTTTTTTAAATATTCTATCATAAAATTCGTAATTTGATTTTAGAATATCTATAAATTCTTTAATCTTTTTATTTTCCTCGTTTAAAGAGTTTATTGTAGAGGTTAATTCCTCAATTAATCTAACTTTCTTTTCCAACATTTTTTCTTTCTCTTTTTCCTCTTGGAGTTTTATCTTGTATTCCTTATACTTTAAAAAGTATTCTTCGATAGCTTTATTAAAGTCTTCAAAAGGGATTTTTTTGTATTCACTAAAAATTTTTAAATCATTATTGAGTACAGTTTCATATTGCTGGTTAGAATCAAGCACTATTAAAGGATTTGAAACGTTTAAATAATTATCTATCAATTCTTTAATTTTATTAATAATGATTGAAAGCTTTTCCTTTTCCAAATTTTTAGGCAACAAATTTTTATCTATGTTTAATTCATAACAAGCCTCATTTGATATTTCTGGAGGTATACCTAAGATTTTCCATAACGATGCTACTAAATTACCTTTTGAATTTCTCAGTTCTGTTATTATTTCTTCAATGTTGATTTCAGAAGGGTTGTATCTATTCAATGGAGGTAAAACATATTGTGAGTTAACTTTAAATCGTTTTCTATCAAATTTGTAATCTATTTTAACAATTCCTTTTTCTGTCAAAACTATGTTTCCTCCACGCATAAATTCAACATGCAGCGAAAATTCATCTTCAAAATCAATCCTTATGTATCGATCAAAGTAAGGCATTGCTATGTTTATTATTTTTTTGCCTTCTAACTTCGTCCTCAACATTCTTATGAACTCGTTCAAAATGGTTTCTTCTGGCAAATATCTTGTAAGAAAAAACCATCCTTCAGGATCTATTAGTAGTAAATAGTCTTGATCTTCCTTTCTCAACTTTAATATTAACCCTAGCTGAGTTAAGTAAGCCTTTGATAAGAAAGAATATATTAAAATATCCTTTATAGATTTCACTAACGATAAAATATCAAGAGTGTTTAGTGATGTCTTCGAAAAAGCCATCTCCTAAGTCGCAGGAAAAATTAGATGATAAAACTTTAGATAAGCTATACTATTTGCGTTTCTTATTCGGTTCAATAGCAGGTATTTTAAGTGGTTTAATTCCACCTCATTTAGGCACATTTTCAATTATCTTAGTTATTTTATTCTTTTTATTATCAAATAGTTATATGCGAAGTGTTGTATTGAAAAATAAAGCTGATCCTCCAACTACACATGGTATAGGTGTATATATTTTAGGATGGATCTTTTTCTATGGGTTTACCGCTACTATAATCAACGCTACCGGTATTTGGGGTTAAGAATTCAATCACATCTCTCAATGCCTTCTTGAAACCAACTATCCATGGGTCATCATAAAATCTTATTTCTATTAAATGCTTGATTTCCTCATAATCCTTATCGATGAGAATTATTTTATAGAGACTATTTTTAAAAATTCTGTAATTTGGATCTTTCCAATAATTTAAAAGTCCTTCAATAAATGCTAGATAACCTCTTTCTTCTAGGCTTAATTCGTTATCTTTTTTTAAGCTGTTTAAAAAATCAGAATCCAGTTTCTTATTTTTCAATACATCAATGAGAAAATCTTTTAGATTATATTTCATATCTAAGTCTTTCGCTATAACCTATAAACCCTTTACTCGTGATTCTGAACATTTCACTTCTTTTTGGAAGAGGTTTTTCTATTGTGCATTTTATTCTATTTTCAATTTTTTCGAGATTTAATTTATAATCCACGATATAATCTATCATTTTACCTCCTGCAGGTAATAATGCATTTTCTTTTGTAGTCACCTGATTAGTAAATATTACGAGTGAAGCATTATTTGCTAAGGATCTAAGTTTTAATAGAATTTCTTTCAAATACGAAGTATATTCTTTCATCGTTAAGTGGCGTAAATGCGTAACCAGCGTATCTATCGCTATAAACTTTGCTTTTATAGCTTCGAGATATTGTAATGCTTCAATGAACTGTTCAACTGTTATTGGTCTTGACACATATATTCTATTTAAAAGATTCTTGTTGAATTGTGAAAATCTATTACCTATATCCTCCAATACGGTAGGTCTGAAACTTCCTTCATTATCTATCAAATAAACGTTTTCATTAATCAGTTTGATCGATGCAGTTAAAAGCAATTGATGAATTAATCTCGTCTTTCCTGATCCTGAAGCTCCGTAAATTTCTACGACCGCATAACTTCTAAAACCTCCTTCAAGTAACTTATCTAGCGAAGTAGAGCCTGTAGGTATAATTTCTATCTTTTTTGCTATGTTGTTTATTTCATCTATATTATAGCTCCTTATGACCAATTATTTTCAACAATATTATGGATTATAGCTGAATAAAAATATGGAAGCCGTAATTTTAGCAGCAGGGATTGGAAAACGAATGAAACCTCTTAGCTATACAATTCCTAAACCTTTATTGCGACTAGGCGATAGGTCAATAATTGAACATATAATTGATTGGCTTTTAGCAAATGATATCAAAACTATTAAAATCATACTTTCAGATTTTGGGAGATTAATAGAGTTATATTTGAAGGATAAGTATTCCAACGTCGAGTTCATTTATTCTAAACCACTGGGAACTGCAGGGCAGCTTGGTGTTCTAAAAAAAAGGATCAAGGATACATTTGTGATATGCTATTCAGATGTCCTTTCAAATTTTGATTTAAAGGACATGGTAATTTATCATAAAAACAAAAAATCTGATCTAACCATTGCAACTACTGAAATGTCCTTACCTATCAAATATGGAGTGATAACCAATGACAAAGAAGGAAGATTAACTGAATGGGCTGAAAAACCTAGCTTAATGATAAGGATTAATTTAGGCATCTATGTAGCCGAACCTGTAATTTTTGATTATTTAAAAAGCGATATCATGCAAATGAATGAATTAGCTAAGCTTCTAATCGCTTCAAAGAGAAATGTTTTTGTATATCATATTAAAGGTGAGTACTACGATTTAGGAAATATGGAAGAGTATGAAAAAGTAAATAAAATTTTTGAGGAGAGATTAGGAAATATATGATTGTATGAGCTACTTATCATTAATCAGCTTAGGCGGATTAGTTTTCCTTTTGGCAGTAGTATTGATCTTTGTTGGGTTCTTGATATTGTTATTTTACGCATTCCTTAAAAGAAAAGAACAACCTTCTTCAAAGACTGAAGGTGGGATCTTTGTTCTAATAGGACCTTTGCCTATAGTTATAGCTTCGAGTAAGAAGCTTGCATATGTGTTGCTAATAGTAGGAATAATAATAGCTATAGCTTTATTCGCATTGATATGGTGGACAAGCTATTTCTTTTAGGTTTTTTATTGATTTTAATAGGCTTTTTAGCATTATTTTTATCTCTCATGTTTTACTATTCACAAACTGAAATTTCAGGAGCATTTGTAATAACAATATTCTTCATACCTATTGTAGGCAGTTTCGGAAAATATGGAGAAATATTGCTAATACTTCTTATAGCACTTACAATACTATTATTGATAATTAATCTGATTGTAATAAGAAAGAGAGCTTAGCCTTCTACGTCTTTTATTCCTCCTTCATGAATTAGGAATACTGTTTCGCTTTCAGGATGTATTGGAGAATCAAATATTTTCACGATTCTTTGGTTTTCTCTACCTTTCCTTAGCATTAAACGATATGTACAGCCATGGGCTACGATATTTCCTCCAACGGGTCTGTTTGGATTCCCAAAAAACACATCTGGCGCTGCGACTATTTGGTTAGTTACCACTATTGCTGCATTATAAAGATTTGCAATTCTATGAAGATCATGAATATGCTTGTTAAGTCTTTGTTGCCTCACAACAAGATTTTCTCTTCCTGGATATTCACTTCTAAAATGACTAACTATACTATCAATTATCACAAGCCTTGCATTGAATTTAGGCATTTTCTCGATCAATTCTTCAACGATTAAAATTTGATGGTCGCTATTGTAGGCTCTTGTGTAATATATTCTTTTTAAAGTCTCTGCAGGATCTAATTTCATGTAGTTAGCGATTTGAATGATCCTTTCTGGTCTGAAAGTTCCTTCTGTATCTATGTAAACAGCATTTGCTCCCAATCCTCCTTTATCTCCTGGTAGTTGGACGTTAACAGCGAGTTGATGGCAAAGTTGAGTTTTTCCTGTACCAAATTCTCCAATTAGTTCAGTAATTGCTTGCGTTTCTATCCCTCCACCTAACAAATTGTCAAGAGCCTTACTTCCTGTCGTTATGTAACCTATATTTTGTCTTTTCTTGTAATATTCTTCTGCCGTGATGAAGCCTATGCCTAGTAGCTTTCTTGCGTTTTCTGTAATTTCTAAAGCTTTTTCATAACTTAATCCGGTAGCTTCTTCAATTTCTTTTGCAGAAGCGAAAGCTAATGATTCTACGGTGAGATAGCCAGCTTCCTTCAATTTAGCTTCTGTAGCAGGGCCTATTCCTTCAACATCCCTTAATGAAAGACCTTTTTCTTTCATCAAACTATAATTAAAAAACAATATAAAAGAGTATTTTTGCTTAACTTTATATGTAATATTACTTTTTTTATTTAGAATGGCAACAAAACTATCTTCGACTGAGCAAATTACTCCGTTGAAATTAATGTTTAGGTGTATCAATGACGTTATAACTGTCTATTTAAAAGATAATACGCAATATAGGGGAATTTTAATAAGTGCAGATCAAAATATGAATCTGATCTTAGATGAAGCTGAAGAATTAAATAGCAACGGGGAGACAAAAATCAAGTATGGAAAAATTTTAGTTCGAGGAAACAATATTTTGTACATTAGCGTGCCTCCTTCCGTTTTAGTCTGATTCTTTAATATCGCCTTCAATTAGTATGTAATCGCTGAATATTTTATTAAGCTCTTCCTTGATTGTTCTTGAGAAATCACTGTAAATGCACCACATATTGAAACCTCTAATTTTTTGTGCACCAATTAAATAAGTTATTTCTTTTCCGAAAATGTTATTTCTGATAACTTCTGCTTTGGTCAATTTGGTTATTTCTTCAGGGACTTCCTCTATAATACCACATTCAAATGGAAAATCGTCAGGCTTGCTAGAATAAACGTAAACTATACCATCTGCTATGAATTTTACTTGAACTATTCTCTTATTTTTATCTATGGAATAGAAAACAATTCTCTCTTTTTTTAGATCTAATGCTTTTTTAAAATTTTCCCAGTCACTTGTGTAAACGTATTTCATAAAATAGCTAGACATTATGGGTTTAAATCTTCAACTTTCTGTATTCTTCAAATAGTCTAGCTATTTTCTCTTTTTCTTCTTTATTAACTTCTTGACGAGCTTTTTTCTTTAAAGTTATCAAGCTTTGTAAAGCTGCTTTATCTACGATGATGAATTTGTCGATTTCAATGTAAGGAAGTTCATCCAACTTAATTACAAAAACGTCATTATTCTCTAAATAGTTCAAGCTAAGATCATCAGCTTTATCTTTGTAGATTATTGCTTTCAATTTGCTCCTGATTAATAAGTTAAGTTCTTTGATTTCTAGTCTTGGAATGGAATCGAAATATCTTATCTCTTTGTTGTTCATGCTTTGAATTTCTTCTATATTTTCTTTTTTCAGAATTTCAGCCTTATTCATGTAGAGCATTTCGAATGCCTTGTAGATGTTATTTAATTTTTCCTTATGATTTTCAATTTCTTTTAATAATTTTTTGTTCTCCTCTGTTAAAGCGTCTATTTTTTGTTTTAATACTGCAATTTCATTGCTTGCTTTGATTTTTAGCCTTTCTTCGTTTTTCAATCTTTCTATTTTTTCGCTTAGTTCTGAGATTTTTTGATTTTTCTCATCTATGATGCTTTGAAGCGCTTTTAGTAATCTTTTTGTTTCCTCCAATTGTTTTTTGATTTTATCTACCTCGTTTTTCCAAACTTCTTGCTTCGGTTCTTGTATGATAACCTCTTCACTTCTCTCGCTCATTTCTTTTATTTCGTTAATGATTTCTTTGATATTTCTCTTTGTTTTTATTACTTTCTCGAATACTGTTTGAGGGTTAATATGCTCGATATTTTTTTCTTTCAATTCTCTTTCAATTGATTGATAAATTGGATAATATTTCCTGAAAGCTAAAACTGCTGCTGCTAAGGAATCTCTCTTGTGGGTATCCAATTTTATCTCTCCATAACTTATCCCTTGAATGAAATCTTTAACGATATTTTTCTTTTCTTCAATCGATAAATCCCTTTGAGGTTTCCAAATTTCTGCATTAAATGTTGCAGCGAGTTTATTTATCATAGCAGAAATCGTTGCTTTATCTGTAGCTATTATAACAGGATTTCCTATCTTTGCAATTTTTTCCCTGATCTCGTCCAATCCTGCATATCTTAAACTTTCAAGCAACATAACGTTTCCCTTTAAATCAATTACGCATATTCCTACAGTGATTCCAGGATCGTATCCAACAATCAAAGGTCTTGAAATATTTCTAATTTCTTCTTTGGTTATTATCCTATTTCTAACTACAGGTAAGATTCTAATTCTAATTCCATATCCCTCATAAGGTTTTATGTATCTCTTAACTATTTCCCTCTGTGCTTGCACTATGAATATTCCTCCTTCATTTGCATGCTTAGAAGGGAAGAAGTCAAATAGGAAATTATTACTCGTAAGAATGCTTTTAATATGAGAAATTGCGTGTAGAATGTTGGTGTAGATCCTACGCTTATATCTATTCAAGCTCATTCCACCAGCAGAAGGTTCAGTCGCTTTAGTCACTAAAATAAAAGTTTCGTCTTCTCTGAGTTTTATCTTATATCCTTCTCCTTTTAGAGCGAGTTTAGCTGCTAATATCGCTGTTTCTATTGGAGAAAGCTTATTGCTAACTTCTATACCTTTAGCCTTAGCTATATTTACTAACGTATCTAACGGATTTGAAGGATTCCCAGTAACTTGAACTAGTATTGTTTTATCAGGTAGAAGGAATGCGAGTTTCTTTATTTCCGTCTCATCCTTTGCCAATTCAAAAACATTATCAGTAGCTAATATATCGGGCTTGAACTTTCGTGTATATCTCAATAACTCTTTGTAGGTTATTTTTTCTGCCGTAAAAACTACTTCTTCTCCTTTGACGAGTGCAATAGAGTATACACGATTCAAGTCTTTAAGGCCTGAAGGATTTATATCTACTCCTATTGCACTTTGATAATTTGCCACTAATAACAATTAAACAGTTATTTCAAAAAAACCTTAAACAATTTTTTCCAATATATCAGGAATATCCTCGAGAAATTCTGCGATGTGAATATTAGCTCTTTTGAAGCTCTCTATCTTCGACTGTGCACTCCCCATACCCATCGATATTATTGCACCAGCATGTCCCATCCTTTTTCCTTCAGGTGCCGACTTCCCCGCTATGAATGCCACTACTGGTTTTTTATTTTTCAATTGAGAATAATACTGGGCAAATCTTTCTTCAAGATCTCCTCCTATTTCTCCTATTAAAACTATAGCATCTGTATCTTTATCCTCAATGAACTTTGAATAAATTTCAATGAAATCGGTACCTATTATTGCATCGCCTCCTATTCCTACAGCGGTGCTTATACCTAACCCCCTTCTTGATAGGCGATACGCTACTTCATAAGTTAACGTTCCACTTCTTGAGATTATCCCTATTCTTCCTGGTCTAAACAAATGTCCTGGCATTATACCAACTTTTGAATAAGGTGGAGATATTACACCTGGACAATTTGGACCGATGATCGTTGCTTCCTTCGCTTTAGCATAATTTACAAACATTATTTCGTCATGCATAGGTATTCTCTCAGTTATTACGACAATTAATTTAATTCCAGCATCGATTGCTTCGAAAATAGCCTCGCTTGCAAATTGTGCAGGTACAAAAACTATAGAGGTATTTATCTCAGGATGTTCTTTAATGGCTTCTTCAACTGTATCATATACTGGGATACCATGCACGTTTTGACCTCCTTTTCCTGGTGTGACACCTGCGAGTATTTTTGTACCGTAATCTATCATGAGCTTTGTATGAAAAGATCCTTGTTTGCCAGTTATTCCTTGAACTAAAACTTTGGTATTCGAATTGACTAATATTGTCATGTTAACGTGTTAATTCAACTATTTCTTTTGCGGCGCTTTCCATGCTATCATGAAGTTTTATTCCTTCTTTAGCAAGCAAGGCTCTTCCCTCTTCCTCATTTGTACCCATGATTCTTATACTTATTTTTTTATCAGTCTTGTATTCTTTCAATGCACGAATTATACCTTTTGCAACTTCGTCGCACCTAGTTATTCCGCCTAATATATTTATCAGAATACCTTTTGTCCTTGGGTGTTTGAGTTGAAGCATTAAAGCATTATAAACTACATCTGCACTGGCGCCTCCTCCTATATCGAGGAAGTTAGCAGGTTTACCCCCATACATTTGTACCATATCCATAGTAGCCATTGTTAAGCCAGCTCCATTGCTTATTATACCAATATCTCCATCACTCTCAACATAATTGAAACCTATTTCTAAAGCCTTTTGCTCAAATTCATTCAATTCCTTTTCTGTTCTGTTTTTGAATTCTTTTTGTCTAAAGAGCGCAGAATCATCGATTATAATTTTTGCATCTACAGCTATTAGTTCGTTTTTATCGCTTAAAGCTAAGGGATTTATTTCTACTAATTCACAATCGTATTTTTTAAATATTTCAAACATTGAAAGAACTATGCTAGATATTTCTTTAGTTTCAAAGAATTTTTCTAACATTCTTAAATGATACTCCCTTATTCCTAAGAAGGGATCTATTTTCAATCTAAGAATCTTAGAAGGATCAGCCTTTGCTATTTCTTCTATATCTATTCCTCCTTCTTTTGAAGCCAAAATTAAGGGAGCCTTGTTACTTCTATCAACAATTATTGCAATATACATTTCTTTTTTTATTTCAACTAGCTTAGAAATTATGGCATTCTCTACTTTATTTCCTTTTATTTCTAAATTCAATACGTATCTCGTTTTTTCAATTAATTCCTGTTCATCTTTAGCAAATTGTATTCCTCCAGCTTTTCCTCTTCCTCCAACAAGCACTTGCGCCTTAATTACTACAGGATAGCCTAATGATTTTGCAATATTTTTTGCTTCTTCAACATTGCTAGCCAAACCGTATTCTGGCACTTTTATACCAAACTTTTTAAATATTTCTTTAGCCTCGTATTCGAATAGTTTCATTAAAAATTATAAATCTAAAGATAGTTTTAACCTTTAGTATGCTAATAACCTTTGATTATCATATTCATTCTTATTACTCGTTTGATTCTTTGAATAAGCCACTCGAGATAATTAAAACTGCTCTCAAAAAGGGCATTAATGCTATTTCAGTGACGGATCACAATACTATTAAGGGTTCTTTAGAAGCCAAGAAACTTTCAAAGGAGTATAATATTTTGGTAATAACTGGAATTGAACTTAAAACAGATGCAGGGGATCTAATAATACTTGGAATAGATGAGGAGTTAAAAAATTACAATTTCTATGAAATTATTGATATCGCATATTCAAATCAATGGTTAACAATATTGCCTCACCCTTACGTAAGACATCATTTAAGCGGCGATTTCATTAAAATCGTTGAAAAGAAAGTTAGTGCGATTGAAGGGTTTAATTGTAGAGCGTTTAGTATATCTAATTCTAAAGCAATTAAGCTTGCTGAGGCCCTAAAAAAACCTATTACTGCAGGGAGCGATGCCCATTTGCTTAAAGAAATCGGAAATGGCATTAATTACATTTTAATAAATACGATCTCTGAGGAAGATTTATTTAAAGGAATAAAGAATGGATGGATTAGAATAGAAGCCAAACACTCAAATCCGCTATACCATTTTTCATCATCATTAATAAAAGTTTCAAAATTTTTTCTTAGAGCTATTTAAGCTTATTTAATTAAAAATTACAAACGTGTTTTGTTTTAAGTTGAATGATGAAAATTTAAATCTAACGAAGAATAAGATACATGAGTAATTTAATGAGTATTAGCTATAGCTTGAATAACAATTGGAACAGTGCCTTGAAGGCTTCTTCATTAGTATTACTTCAATTTATAATCCTCAACTTAACCGGTATTGTATATCTAGCAGTAGCTGCAAGATTCTTAGCTAAATTCGATATGAGTTTGCTTTTAATGGCGAGCGTATTGATTAATGGATTCACCACACTCTTTACTTTAGCTTATAACTATACAGCAGCAAAATATATTGCAGATTTACTTGGTTCAAATAAAGTATATCAAGCCAAACACTTCGGGAAATTAATTGTCTACCTTGGCCTTTTATGCTCTATTATTAGCTTAGGAGTTGGTTATTTAGTTGCCTACCTAATATTTTTACCTTTCAATTTATCCTATCAATACATTTTGCTGATAAGCATCGATGGTGCCATTAATTGTTTGCTTTTTTTCTTTTATGGAATACTTTTAGGATTTTTTGAGTTTAAGAAAGCTGTTTTCTCTTTTTCTCTTGCTTCAGCTTCACGCTTTTTATTATCCGTAGTCGTGATATTATTTTATAATAATGTTAATATGGTTTTAAAAACATGGATTTTAGGCGATAGTCTTGGATTGATTTCATTTCTTGTTTTCTCAAAGGATATTATTTTTAAAAAATATAATAAAGATAAAGAAGTATTTTCGTTAGCGAGAAAGTCTATTTTATTTTCACTACCGATCTATATATCATCTTTAATTACATATCTTTATTTGTACATAGATAGATAC
>Ga0101942_100657_pt1 | contig 10908 bp, 11 predicted proteins | sample DewCreD2012metaG_4_FD_75243 | JGI IMG/M metagenome (GOLD analysis project Ga0101942, IMG submission 75243) | Hot spring sediment bacterial and archeal communities from British Columbia, Canada, to study Microbial Dark Matter (Phase II) - Dewar... ...
CACCCATCCCTCCTCATACGGGTCCGTCCGTCCCGTTTCGGGAAGGCGCGCGAGGTTCTCGTTGACGGCGCTCACGACGCCGGTGAGCGGTGCGCGGAAGACGGCCCGTCGGCCATTTTGCATGACGGCGAACAGCGGATCGCCGCGTCGAACGACGGAGCCGACGTTGGGCAACTCCACGGCGTCCATGCGACCGATCGCTCGACGCGCGAACTCATCCATGCCGATCAGCGTCCGTCCGCTCGGTTCCAGGCGGATCCACGTGTGACCCTCGTCCAGGAAGAGGCCGGCGGGAACGGAGATGGTTTCCAACGCGAGCGCCGGGACAAGCTCAGGACGCGGCGCCGTTCGCTTCAGGGCCCGCCCCTGTCGGGCTTCGGCCCATTGGACGAAGGAATCCACGAGGATGAATCCGATGATCGTGAGAATGACGAAGAAGGCGACCATAGCTCACCTCCTGTGCCGGGTTTTCCTCTCGGGCGCACTTTTGAAGCGCCCGGCTTGCGGGTGCAAGAACTGCACGATCATCTCTGTCCACCACGTGGGGCCGAGCCGCTCGATGAGCGACTCCCTCATGGCGGATGCCGTGAGCCCGCACCCAGAAGAAGAGGAAACGGGAACGCCCCCGTCTTGGAGCGTGCGACCGGCGAGGGCTTCCGGGGACGTTCCCATGGCGCACAATGCGATGTGAATCTCCCGATGCAACCTCGCGATCTCTTGTGCGTACCACGCCAGCGCCTGCTCTCCGTACAGCAACTGCTGCAAATCCTCCTGCAAGCACTCCGGTTGAAGGATCATCATCCATCCCTCGCCGTAGGGATCGTGGTTGACCAGAGAGGGATACCGCGTGAGCTTCTCGTTGAGTTGGTGAATCACCCCCGTCACCGGCGCGAGCAGAGCGATCTCTCCGGCGTGATAGGCCAGCTCGCCGCACGGATCCCCGGCGATCACCCGCGCGCCGACGTCGGGGAGTCCCACGTGATAGATGCGCCCAAGAAGCCACTGTCCGAAATCGTCCAATCCGACGCGCACCTGCCCTCGCCGCTCGACACGCGCCCAGAGATGCGCCGGATGGTAGAAGAGTGCCTCCGCTATGCGGAATCCCCTTTCGACGAGGGCGTGCTCGCGCGTCGGCGCTTGCTCTTGAGAACGGCCTTCAGGCCCTTCGCAGAGCGGGCATCCGACGAGCTCATGCTCCTCGGCGCGGTCTTCCTTCGCTTGTTCGGTGAGGGATCGCCGAGCCTCTCGTTCGCCAGTCGTCCCTTCCCGAAGGGCGCGGTCGAAGGGGCACTGCTCACATTCGTAATCCCGGTCGCAGAGCTTGTAATCCACGACTCCGGCCAGCATCCATACGCATTTGAGCGGGGAAGGAGCGCGTTCACCTTCGGAGACGACCGAGAGAGGGGAAGAGGCCATCGCCTCTGTCGGTCGCTCTCTCAGCCGCGTGTCAGCGCGCTTCGTCATACCTCTTCTCTCAGCCACGCGAAGGTATGTGCAATCGGCGTACCGCACCGCATCGTTCTCCCGATGCTCGGCAAGTCCTTGAGCATCATGGAAATGGGCCTCCGCACCTGGCCGATGGGAGAGCCTCTCGGCGCGAACTGTTGAATTCCTCAACACGGGGTGGGCGGCGAATGTGAGAAGTTATGGCGCTTTGCGCGCTTAGCCATATTGAGGAATTCAACAGCGCCTGTTGCGTTTTTCAACAGGTGGCGGCACCGCATGCGCGCTAACCCCTGGAAAATCAAGAATGCTTGTCTTGGCATGTCGCTTGCTAAAAAAAGAGTGGCGGCCGTCATGATGCGAAAATCATGGAGGAGGGAGGCGCTATGAAGAGGAAACTCACGCGAAAGGAATTTCTGACGCTGACGACCAAATGCGCCGCTTGTGCTACGGCGGGTGTAGTCGGAGTGAGCCTCATCGGCCGCGAGGGGAGAGCCCAGATGGAGCTTCCCCCTTGGCCATGGCCCTACAAGAAACTCGATCCCGAGTACGTGCGCAAGCTCGGGCACCAAGGGTATTGGGAGAAAGGCTACGGATGCGCCTATGGCGCGTTTCGCGCGATCGTCGTCGCGCTGCGCGAGGCCGTTGGATACCCGTACACGCTCATTCCGCCCGAGATGATGATCTGGGGGCATGGTGGCGTCGTCGGGTGGGGCGGAACGTGCGGGGCACTCCTAGGCGCCTGTGCCGCCATCAACCTCGTGTGCGATAAGCCGACGGCCGATCAGCTCATCCACGAATTGCAGGGATGGTACACGCAGGCGCTCCTGCCCTCGGACATCAGCAATCAGTACGCGCAAACCGGGCAATTCTTCGTCCAGAAGTATACGCAGCCGCTCCCGCAGAACGCCTCGGGATCTCCCTTGTGCCACGTCTCAGTGACCATGTGGTGCGAGCATTCGGGATTCCGCGCCTCATCGCTTGAGCGAAAGGAGCGATGCGGCCGGCTCACGGGAGATGTCGCGGCTCGTGCCGTCGAGCTTCTGAATCAATGGGCCGATGGGCAGTTCCAGGGCATCTATGTTCCACCGGAATCCATCGCCACCTGTCTCACGTGTCATGGCGATAAGGGCATGGACAACGTGAAGGCCAAGATGAACTGCGTGCAATGTCACACGCCGCATCCGTGAGACCAATTCGTCCCCCGCGCGAGGCGAATCGCGCGGGGGATGTGCTCCTCCTTTCCGGGACGGCGCGCCTCCTCGGCACCTTCGGGGAAGGCGTCCTCGTGCGAGATCCGGTCCTCAGGACTGCCCTCGCTGAGTTGGTGAGATCGCTCGACTTGTCTTGGGCGCGTCACTAAGTGCGTGGGCGAGGCGCGCGCGCCCCTCTTCTCACGATGCGAGGAGGGTCAGATACAGCTCTCGCATACGCTGGATGAACTGATCGGCTCGGAAGTAAGCGAGAGCGAAGGCTTGCGCCGCCCGAGCGACGCGCGCGGCTTCCTCGGGATGGTCGAGGACATAGAGGATTCGCGCGGCCAGCGCCTCCGGATCTTTTGGGGGGACGAGCCACCCGGTCTCCCCATGGCGAATGAGCTCGGGCGTGCCCCCGACCGATCGCGAGCGTCCTCACGGCCGACGATGAGTGTGGAGCGGAAGCGCTCATCGTTGAGTCCGGCCGTCAACAGGATGACGTGCCGCGAGGGTCCACCGATGTTCAATCGGGAGAGGACGCGCGCGATGCGGATTGGTGCTTAGGCGCCTCTTGTTGGGCGAGCGGATCGTGACTCCTCGCTTCGATCTGCGGGGCGCATACGTGGGGTTTCATCAAGCGTCTCGGAGAAGCGGAGCGCTCCCGTTCAGCAGCGCTTCGTCGAAAACCTCCAGGCGCATCTCCTCAAGGCCTCGCAGCAGGAGGTGCCGTACTTCCGCGCCGCGCGAGGCCGTGAGCGCCCTCTGCGCGAGGTCGCGCAGAGGCGCCAGCTCGCAGTGTCGGATGAGATCCCGGATGAGGGGGATGGCGCGCGGGCGCATGCTCAGGACGCGGGCTCCCAGACCGAGCAGCACGAGCGCATGGAGCGGATGCGCGGCCATCTCACCGCAGACTTCGAGAGCGAGGCCCGCGCGTTCGGCCGCGCGCAGGACGTGATTCACGGCGCGCAGCACGGCCGGATGGAACGGATCGTAAAGAGGCGCGACGCGATCGTTGTCGCGATCTACCGCCAGAAGGTACTGGATGAGATCGTTCGTCCCCAAACTCAGGAAATCGGCCACCGTCGCGAGTTCCTCCGCGAGCCATACGGCCGCGGGTGTCTCGATCATCACACCCAATGGGATGCGATCGGGAACCTCAACCCCTTCGGCGCGCAGCTCCTGACACACGGCATCGAGCAAGCGGCGCACTTCCTGCACTTCCTCCAAACTCGTGATGAGCGGCAGGACGATGCGGAGATTCCCGAAGGCCGCAGCGCGCGCGATGGCGCGCAGTTGCGTCCTTAAGACCTGCGGCCTGCTGAGCGAGAAGCGAATGGCGCGAAGACCGAGCGCGGGATTGCGTTCGGGAATCCACGGCTCCCGATCGCCCATCCCCGTCGTCGCCAGATGCTCATCGCGAAGCGCCCGCAGACTGCCGAGCGCCGCCATCTGGTTCTCATCCCAATCCACCGTGCGAATGACGGCGCCCTCGGGCCCGGCGGCTTCCGCCACTTGGCGATACGCCTGCTGTTGCACCTCTTCCGAGGGCAATTCCGGGGCCGCTTGCAGGAAGAGGAATTCCGTGCGCAGCAGGCCGATACCGCACGCGCCGAAGTGCCGAACGTCCTCCAGTTCCGAGAGCCGTTCGATGTTGGCGCGGACGGTGATCGGCACGCCATCGCGCGTCATCGTCGGCAGCGGTGCGCGTTCGCGCAGAAGATACCAGCGGCGTTCGCGTTCCTTCTGCTGCTCCTGGTATCGTTGAATGACCTCCGGCGCCGGATGCACGAAGACGAGTCCTTGTGTCCCATCCACGAGAAGGGGCGCTTGGTCTTCGATGAAGGCGAGCGCCCCATGAATGCCGGAGACGGCCGGGATGCCCAAGCCGCGCGCGAGAATGGCCGCGTGTGAGGTCCATCCTCCTGTGCCGATGACCAGACCGGCGACGCGCCGCGGATCGAGTTCTCCAAGGAGGCTTGGCGGAAGGGTTTCGCCCACCAGGACCGCGCCTTCCGGGAAGGCGCACGAAGCGCGATCTCCGGCGAGCACCGTGAGCAACCGATGGGCGACGTCCTCAATGTCGCTCCCGCGCTCGCGCAAATAATCGTCCTTGATCTCCGCGTAGATGGCCAGGATGCGATCGGTGACCAGCTTCACAGCCCATTCCGCGTTGATCGCGCTGGTGCGGATGAGCGTCTCGATCTCACCGAGGATTCCCGCATCCTCCAGCATCAATCGTTGCGCGTCCAGGATGTAGGCGTGCTCTCTACCCAGGGCTTGCTCCATGCGCTGCCGCAACCCTTGAAGCTGTTCGCGCGCGATGCGCACGGCCGTGTGGAACCGCGCCACCTCCGCTTCGATCTCCTGAGGGGCGAGCGGTCGTCGGAAGACCAGGCGCCCGCGCCACGGCAGGGGCACGGCCGGGCCCAGCCCGATTCCCGGCGAGACCCCCAATCCGCGCAAGACGAGCCCGGAACGCGTCGCGCGATTCGCCGTCACGATGTCGCTCCTTCCTCCTCGCCGAATTTCGATTCGATCACCCGGCAGATGGCTTCGACCGCTTCCACCTCGTCCTCTCCCGATGCGATGACGTCCAGATAGGTCCCCGCGGAAGCGGCCAACAGCAAGACGCCGAGAATGCTCTTGGCATCTACGGTCTGCCCGTTATCGCACCGAGTGAGCGCGATCGTGCTCTGAAAGCGATTGGCCACATGCACGAGCTTAGCGGCCGCTCGCGCGTGTAACCCCAGACGATTGGTCACCTGCACGGTTCGCCGCTGCATCGTCGGTTACCGTTTCGTGGGCGTGAGAATCTCGCTGGCCAGATAGATGTTCTTCTGCCCCTGCTCCTTGACCTTTCGCGCTACCGTGAGGAGATCGTCGTTCGGGTCCTGATTGGCGAGCTTGAGGATCATAGGCAGATTGACGCCGGTGACGATCTCCACCGGTTCGACGCCCAAGAAGGTGGCGGCGATATTGGTCGGCGTCCCGCCGAACATGTCCGTCAACAAGAGCACGCCGCGCCCACTGTTGACGCGCGCGATCGCCTGGCGGATCGTCTCGCGCGCGACCTCCACATCGTCATGCCAGCCGATGGAGACGGCCGTGATGTGACCGATCTCGCCCACGATCATCTCGGCGGCGTTCACCAACTCGGTGGCCAATTGCCCATGCGTGATGACGACGCCTCCGATGCGTCCCATTGGTGCCTCCTGTCACGGCGGGGAGCCCCATGGGGCGATCCCTTCGCCTTCTCAGCGCGCCCCGTTCCCTCCTGCGCGCTCTCCTATTGTACATCACCGCGCGCGCTCCCGTCCTCGACGCGGGGAGCGGCGCACTCAGGGCTTGTCCACGTCTCGATGCGCGACGCGGATCGTGTATCCCTCGCGCCGCAGCGTGCGAGCCAACTCCTCGACGATCATCACCGAGCGATGGCGGCCTCCCGTGCATCCGATCCCAATCGTCACATAGCTGCGGCCTTCGCGCTGATAGCGCGGCAGAAGGAAGCGAAGGAGGTTCTCCAAGTGGGCGATCGTCTCGGCGGTGTCCGGCTGCGCGCGCATGAAGGCGATGACTTCGGGGTCTTGACCGGTCCGCTCCCGCAACTCCGGCACGAAGTGGGGATTCGGGAGGAAGCGCACATCGAAGAGCAGATCCAATCCGGGCGGAACGCCGTGTTTGAATCCGAAGCTCAGGAGCGTGACCGTCATCTCCAACACGGCATCGGCCGTGCTGAAGCGCTCGATCAGGTAGCGGCGCAGCGTGTGGACCGTGTGCTCGGACGTATCAATGACCAGATCGGCGCGAGCGCGAATCTCCGCGAGCAACTCTCGCTCGCGGGCGATGGCCGTCGGCAGATCCGTCTCCGCATCGGCCAGCGGATGCGGACGGCGCGTCTCGGAGAAACGGCGGAGCAGAACCTCGGGGCTCGCCTCAAAGAAGACGATCTTCACATTCGTCCCCTGCCGCCGCAGCTCATCATACAGGCGAGGGAAGTCCGGCAGGAACTGTCGCTCGCGAATGTCAATGACGATGACCGCGCGTTTGAGCGTCTCCAGGGAGCGCTCGCACAGCTCGACAAACGGCGGGATGAGATGGATCGGCAGATTGTCCACGCAGAAGTAGCCCAGGTCCTCGAAGGCCTTGACCGCGGAGGTCTTCCCCGAGCCGCTCAAGCCCGTGAGGATGAGGAGTTGCAGGGAAGGGGAAGCCATAGCGGCGTTCGCTCACCGCGAGTCCTGCGCCTCGCCCGCGACCAGCGCATCGTGCGCGCGCACGAACCGGCGCATCGCATCAATGCCGCGGCGTCTCAGCAGGTGGTTCCGCACGGCGACTTCCACCAGCGTCGTGAGGTTACGCCAAGACGTGACGGGAAGGCGGAGCAGAGGGATCGCGACGTCGAGCACGTGAAGCGTCTCCTCCTGCAATCCCAGAGGATCGTACTCGCGCTGCGGATCCCAGCGTTCGAAGGCGATGGCCAGCTCAAGCGGCGCTTCTTCGGCGAGCGCCGCAACGCCGAACAATTCCCGGATGTCGAGGATGCCCAGTCCGCGAATCTCCATGTGCCCCCGCGCGCGCTCCGGCGCTCGCCCGATCACTCGATCCGAGCCGAGCGCGCGCACCTCGACGACATCATCGGAGACGAGCCGATGCCCACGTTGAATGAGATCGAGCGCGCATTCGCTCTTGCCCAATCCGGATTCGCCGAGCAACAGCACGCCGACGCCGAAGACCTCCACCATGACGCCGTGAATCCACTGGCGCGGAGCGAGCGTCCGTTGCAAGAATTCCGTGAGCTTCAGGATCGCCACCGAGCTGAGGAGCGAAGAGACGAGCACGGGGACACACTGCCGTTCGGCCGCGTCCAGGAATTCCGATGGGGGCGTGAGCCCCTTCGTCACGAGCACGCACGTGATCTCCCGCCAGGGGAGGCGTTCGACGGCCTGTTGGCGGTCCGAAGGGGAGAGATGTTGCAGGAAGGTCACTTCGCTCTGCCCCAGGATTTGAACGCGCCCTTGGTGAACATAGTGCGGGAATCCGGCGAGTGCCAGTCCGAGCTTTTGAATTCGCGGCGAGCGGATCACGTTCGCCGCGCCCGCCGCGCCGGCGATCACTCGCAGATCGAGCTCCGAGGGCGCCTGGGCCAGCAATTCGGCGACGGTGATCTCCGGGGCGAAGGCGGCGCTCATCGCGGGCTCACGGCTCGATCAATCCGAGGTGGCCGTCGCTCCGCTTGTAGAGGACGGCCACGCGATCGGTCTCCGAGTTGCGAAAGACGAGAAAGTGATCGTTCGATTTCAACAGGAGTTCGGCGGCCTCATCCGGCGTCAATGGCTTCACCGAATATCGCGGCGTGCGAATGATCCGCACCTCCGGCGCCGGCGACTCGGTGGGCACGGTCTTCACCAGCTTGCGCGTCGCGCGCCGTCGCGCCGTGAATTTCTCCTTCTGCTTGAGCGTCTGTCGCAGGATGCGATCAATGGCCTCGGTGACGGAGCTGTAGATATCTTCCGTCTCGGCCGTTCCGGTGAATTGATGATCCCGCCAGGTGACGAGGATCTCCGTCAGGAAGCGATGCTTCTCCGCGCCCAAGATGACGTGGACTTTGGCCGCGTCATCGAGGACGCGGCCGAGCTTCTCCAAAGCTCGTCGCAGGCGCTTCTCGATCGTGGGCGTGAGCGTCACATTTCGCGTCGTGAGTTCCAAATTCATCTCCCCCTCCCTGCGGCGAGCAGCGAGCGATCCCGCGAGCTGGGAATGCCCAACTGCTTCCGATACTTCGTCACCGTGCGGCGAGAGAGTCGGATCCCCTCTCGCTCCAGCAGGCGCACGAGATCATCATCGGTCAGCGGCGCTCGCGGATCCTCCTGCTCGATGAGCTTTTGAAGGCGCAGCTTGAGGACGCGCGTCGAAATCTGCTCGCCGTTCTCCTTCCTCACGCCTTCGGTGAAGAAGCGGCGCAACTCGATGAGGCCCTGTGGGGTGTCAATGTACTTGTTGCTCACGATGCGACTGACGGTCGAGAGCGAGAGGCCTAATTCGGCGGCGATGTCTTTCAGCAGCATCGGCTTCAAATGCTCCGGACCGTAGTCGAGGAAGTCGCGTTGCCGTCGGACGATCGCTTCGCAGACGCGATAGATCGCGCGCCGACGATGCTCGATGTTCTTCAAGAGTTCGATCGCCGAGCGGAAGCGCTCGCGCACGAAATCTCGCGTCTCCTTCGGCAGATGTTCGTTTTTGAGCAGTCGCCGGTAGTAGGCGTTGATCCGAAGCTGTGGCAGGCCTTCCTCATTGAAGAGGATGACGTACCGATCGTCCACTTTCACGATGCTCGCCTCGGGCACGATGTAGGTCGGCGGCGCCGCGCCCAGATTTCGCCCCGGACGTGGGTCCAACTGTCGGATCACCTCCAGCTCCTCGCGCAGCGTCTCCAGAGGCAGGTTGAGTCGCTGGGCTAACTCCGGTAACCGATGCGGTTGCAATTCCCACAGATGCTCCCGCACCAGGTGGGCCGCCAGCCGATCCTCCCACCCCCGCGCGCGCAGCTGCAGCAGCAAGCATTCCCGCAGATCGCGCGCGCCGATGCCCGGAGGATCGAGACTTTGCACGAGGGCGAGCGCGCGCTGGACGACCTCATCGGACCATCCCCCCAAGGCCTTGATCTCTTCGAGCGTCGCCTCCAGATAGCCATCGCTGTTGAGGCATCCGATGATCGCCTCCGCGGCCTGTCGCACGTCCTCCTCCTTCGGAGCGATCACACGGAGCTGCTCCAGCAAGGTCTCATAGAGAGAAGGGCGACTCGGCGTCAGCTTCTCCAGCAGCGAGGCTTCATCTTCCGGCGGAGGCTCCGCCCATGTCGTCTGCGGGGCTGGGTCGAGATAGTTCTGAAAGAAATCCTCGAAATCCACCTCCTCGAAGGGGTCTTTCGGCTTCGGTTCGACGTGCGCCGATTCCGACGTCACGGTGCGGGATTCGCGCTCCGTATTGAGGAGCACCCTCTCGGCCGAGGGGATGGGTTCGATCCCTTCCTCCAGCACCGGGTTCTCTCGCAGCTCCCGCCGGATGAGGGTGAGCAGCTCCAGCTTCGTCATGGCCAGCAGATCGATGCGTTGCTTGAGCTGCGGCGTCAACGCCAGGCGCTGCGTCAATCCCTGTGTGAGCTTCACCGGCGGCATAGGTCACAACCGGAAGTGTTCCCCCAAATAGACGCGCCGGACCTCCGGATCCTCGGTCAAGGCTTCCGGCGTGCCGGCGCGAAAGATGCGTCCCTCGCTGAGAAGGTACGCGCGATCTGTGATCCGCAGCATCTCCCGCACGTTGTGATCCGTGATGAGGATTCCAATACCTCGCTCCTTCAAACGCACGATGATCCGTTGCAGATCGGCTACGGCGAGCGGGTCAATCCCCGTCAGGGGCTCATCCAAGAGCAGAAATCGCGGTGCCATGACCAGGGCGCGCGCGATCTCCGCCCGTCGCCGTTCGCCGCCCGAGAGGGCATAGCCTTTGACGTGACGCACCGACGTCAGACCGAGATCTTCCATTACCCCCTCCAGTCGGCGCTCCCGCTCCGCGCGGCTGAGCTTCTGCCGTTCCAGAACGGCGAGGATGTTCTCCTCCACCGTCAGACGCCGGAAGATCGACGGCTCCTGCGGGAGATACGCCAGCCCTCGCCGCGCGCGAAGGTACATCGGCAAGCTCGTGATCTCGCGGCCATCCAAGAACACGGCGCCGCGATCGGGCATTTCGATCCCAACGAGAAGGCGAAAGGTCGTCGTCTTTCCCGCTCCATTGGGGCCAAGCAGACCGACGATCTCCCCCGGGTGCACTTCCAGGGAGACCTCCCGAAGCACGCAGCGTCCTCGATAGTATTTCGTCAATCCCGAGGCTCGGAGGATCGCTCCATCCCGATGAGGCCAGGCGCGAAGCAGTGAGGGCCTGGAACCGAGGGCTGTCTCTTTCGTCTCTGTGATCAGAGCACTCACTGTTTCCCCCTCGGAATCGTCCTCACGGTCTTCACCCGGCGCGCCCCTTCGCTCCCTTCAACCAAGACTGTATCACCCCGATCTAAGAAAGTCAATCGAGCGCCCTGCTGCCGCACGCCCTGGCGATCATCCTCCAGGCGCGCCGGAGAGCCTTCGAGGACGATGCGCTCGCCGGCCGCGTCATAGGTGGCGCGCTCGGCATACGCGCGGCGTTCGGGATCTGTGAGAACGACCTTTCGTTCCGCCAGAGCGCGTTCGATCTCCGCAGCATCCGGTCTCACGAAGGC
>Ga0101942_100658_pt1 | contig 10896 bp, 10 predicted proteins | sample DewCreD2012metaG_4_FD_75243 | JGI IMG/M metagenome (GOLD analysis project Ga0101942, IMG submission 75243) | Hot spring sediment bacterial and archeal communities from British Columbia, Canada, to study Microbial Dark Matter (Phase II) - Dewar... ...
GCATGAACGAGGCGAGGAGAATGACCGTCCCCAATGTGTCGTCGAACCGATGGATGACGACGCCGGCGATCAGCTCGATGAGGACCGTCATCAGGAGCCACGGCAAGCGCAATCGAGCGATCTCCCCGGGCGTCCGTCGCTCCAACTCCGCCGCATCCGACCCGACCATGCGAAAGTAATCCTCGGTCAACTCCTCCTGCAAGACGTCAATCACGTCATCCACGGTCACGATCCCGACGAGCCGGTTTTCATCGTCCACGACGGGGACGGCCATGAGATCGTACTTCGAGACGACGCGCGCGACGTCCTCCTGATCCGTACTCGTGTGCACGCTGATGACATCCGTGGACATGATCTTGCGCAAGGGCGTGCTCGGCGGATTGAGCAGGAGTTGACGCAGGCTCACGACGCCGACGAGATGATGGCGATCGTCCACGACATAGAGATAGAAGACCATCTCCAGCTCATCGCTCTTCCGCTGCAGTGTGGAGATCGCCTCGCCGACGGTCATGTCCTCATGCAGCGCGAAGACGTGCGGGTTCATGATGCGCCCGGCCGTGTTCTCCTCGAACTGAAGCTGATCCACGACGTCCACCGACCGGGCGACGTGCATCAATTCGAGCACGCGCTCGACCAATTCTTGGGGCAACTTGGAGGTGATCTGGGTGGCATCGTCCACGGGGATCTTCTGCAGGAGGTCGGCGATCGTCTCCGGTTCCAAATGCGCGAGGAGCGAAGCCGCTTCCTCCGGCGGCATCTCGCTCAAGGTCGAGGCCACGAAATCCCCGTCTTGCCGGAGCAGGGAGCGAAGGGCGAAGAGCCGCTCACCATCGGTGAGGTTCCCGAAGATGACGGCGACGTCGGCCGGACGCATCTTGCGCAGCAAATTCACGAGATTGGTGCTCGCCCCAATGCGCGCCAATTTGCGCGCCGACTCGATGGCCAGATCGAGTTTCCGCAGGTACGCCATCCTCTGTTTTTCGTCCCCGTCCCGTCATCTTTGCCAAACACCTAAGCATGACAAATTTTACGCCGCTTTTCAACGGGAATCTTCGGCGGCGGAAATTTTTCGGGGGGACGACCTCGCCACGGAGGAGGGCGCCGTACGGCGCGCTCGCCACCGATGGGCTTCGATCGCCACCTGGTCCTCGGCGAGGAACGTGACGCCCTCGGCCTGCAGGAGATCGCGCTGAAGCTGCTGCAGCCAGAGGGCGCGCCGTCCGATCGTCAAGCGTCCATCGCGATTGACCACGCGATGCCAAGGCACATCCGGTGGACAGACGGCGAGCGCCCACCCCACCACGCGCGCTGAGACATTCGCTCGGCAGAGCGCCGCAATATCGCCGTAAGACGCCACGCGTCCGCGCGGAATGCGCCGCACGAGGCGATAGATCTCGGCGAAACATCGCCCTCGGATCTTCCGAAAGGACGGCTCGCTTCGCTTCACGCTCTTCTCGTCACGCGCTCGCCGGAGGCAGCGATCCGGCGAGCGCAAAGAGGATATAGATGAGCACGGCCGCCTCCAGGGCATCCAGCGCGCCGACCACGGCGAGCGCCGTGCGCGCCCGCGCGCGAAAGGAGGGCGTGGGTGTCGGATCCTGTCGCAGGCGGGCGACGGCGCGCGACGTCGTGCGCGTCCACTCATTGGCCGCCCATCCGAGCCAATGATAGAGGACGACGAAGAGGACGGGTCCCCACGCGAGCACGCCCGGATAGGCGAGCGCGTAAAGGAAAAGCAGCGTGAAATACACGGCTTCCAGACGAATCAATCCGGTCAATTGACCGAGCCGTTCGATCTCGCGCGGAGCCAGCGCCGCCGGCGCGCTCGAGACCACGCGCGCGAGTGCCCGCAACCGAATCCATCCGAGCGCATTCGCCCCCAGACAGAGAATCGTCAGCACGAGCATCACCGCGGTCGCCGCACGAAACATGCCGTCCGTCATAGGTCAAGTATCATGGCCCAAGAGGTGCATCGGAGCAAGTGGAGAATTTGGGACAGAACGAAGGCGACACCGAAGGATGGTCTCTCGCGCGTGAGCTTGACGCCTGTGAGCGCAGGCCGCTATAACTTCACCGTCGTCCGGCGAGGATCATCTCCGAATGGGAGGGAAACGATGGCGGGACAAATGGTCGAATTCGCGGCGAATGGAAAGATGGCGTCGGGATATCTCTCGCTTCCGGCGGGAAAGGGTCCGGGCGTCGTCGTCATCCAAGAGTGGTGGGGACTGGTGGATCACATCAAGGACGTGTGCGATCGCTTCGCGGCGGCCGGATATGTCGCCCTGGCTCCGGATCTCTATCACGGCCAAACGACGAAATCCCCTGACGAAGCGGGGAAGCTCATGATGGCCCTTCGGATTGACGAGGCGGAGAAGGAGCTGCGCGGAGCGATCCAGTACCTGCTCGCCCATCCCTCGGTCGAACCGAAGAAGGTCGGCACGATCGGATTCTGCATGGGCGGAGCCCTCTCGCTCTACGCGGCATGCGAGAATCCCCAAGTGAGCGCGTGCGTCGTCTTCTACGGCGGGCATCCGAACGTGAAGCCGAAACTGGAGAAGCTGCAAGCGCCTGTGCTCGGCATCTACGCGGAGCGGGATCAATTCGTGACGCCGGAGTCGGTGCGCCAGTTGGAGGCGCAGTTGAAGCAGCTCGGGAAGACGGCCGACATCCATATTTATCCGGGGGTGGATCACGCGTTTTTCAACGACACGCGACCGGAAGTGTATCATCGAGAAGCGGCCGAAGACGCCTGGCGGCGAACCTTGGAATTCTTCGGCAAATACCTGTGGTGACGTGCTTCCCGATACGGGCTGCCGATCGCGCCTCCTCAGCCCACAGGATCCACCGTCCACGGAGAAACGGCTCGCAGGAGCGCATCGCCCTGCTTCTTGGCGATATCGCGCGAAGCCGCACGCTCACTCTCCGCTTGTGGATTCGGCGATGGTCATCCCCATGATGTGATAGCCGCCATCCACGAAGAGGATCTCGCCGGTGACGCCTCGCGAGAGCGGGCTCGCGAAGAAGAGGGCAGCATCGGCCACTTCGGCCGGATCGGTATTGCGCCGAAGCGGCGCGGTCTGCGCCACATGCCGCAGCATGCGGGAGAAGCCGGGGACGCCGCTGGCGGCGAGCGTCTTGATCGGACCGGGTGAGAGCGCGTTGACGCGAATCCCACGGGGCCCCAGCTCGGCGGCGAGATACTTCACCGTGGATTCGAGCGCGGCTTTGGCGACCCCCATGACGTTATATCCCGGCATCACGCGCTCGCTGCCCAGATAGGTGAGCGTGAGGATGCTCCCTCCGCGCTCCGCCATGAGCGGAGCCGCGCGACGCGCCACGGCGATGAGCGAGTAGACGCTGACCTCATGGGTGACGCGATACCCCTCCCGCGATGTATGGAGGAATGCCCCCTCCAAATCCTCACGCGGAGCGAACGCGATCGAGTGGACGAGGAAATCGAGATGCTGGAATTCGCGAGCGAGCGCTTCGAAAACGGCCTCGATCTGTTCCTCTTCGGTCACATCGCAGGGGAGGACCAAAGGGGGATGCCGTAAGGTCGCCGCCAATTCGCGCACGTTCTCCCCAAGCCGCTCATTCTGATACGTCAACGCGAGCCGGGCGCCCGCCTCATCGAAGCGTTGGGCGATGGCCCACGCGATGCTCCGCTTGTTCGCGATGCCGAAGATGATCCCCGTCTTTCCTTCCAGCATAGGCCCAAACGATACTCGAGCGCGCGCGGAGACGTCAACCTCGATTTTTGACACCTTCGGCACAGGCGGTTAAAATCCCCACTTTCGCAGATCAACGGCTGGGGAGCAGACACCGTGCTGAGGGAAATACTGGAGGCGCTCAAGAATGGACTTCTCGAGTTGGGCCCGGTAGGGATGATCTTCATCGCCGTGCTCGATTCTTCACTCCTCTCGATCCCGGAGATCAACGATGTGATCGTCGTCACGCGCGTCCTCCACCATCCGGCGGAGGTGCTCTATTGGCCATTGCTCGCCGCCACGGGATCCGTCCTCGGGTGTCTCCTCCTCTACACGCTCGCCCGCGCGGGCGGGGAGACATTCCTGCGCCGACGGTTCTCGCCCGAGAAGATGCGGCGAGTCGAGCGGGTTTACGCCCGATATGGGGCTTTCGCGCTGCTCATCCCGGCACTGTGTCCTCCCCCGACTCCCTTCAAGATCTTCGTCGCGACGGCCGGAGCGCTCCGGTATCCGCGCGCGAAGTTCATGCTGACGATCCTGCTGGCGCGATCCGCGCGATATTATGTCGAAGGGGTGCTCGCCGTGCTCTATGGTCACGCGGTCTTGCGATACCTGCGCGAACATGGGATCACGATCGCGCTCGGGATCGGAGCGGTCGTTGCGATCGGCTATGGGATCGCGCGCGCGCTGCGACGGCGCGCGCCATTGTCGGCTGAGGATCGGCGCCTTTCCCAGACGGCGAATCCCCCCCTTTGAGTCGCAGGCGTCGGCGCGCATGAAGGCCATGGCAGAAGCCCTGCTCGCTCTCGGCCCGGTGGGCCTTTTCGCGATTGCTTTCCTCGACTCCGCGATGGTCCCTTTGGCCGGGGGCCCAGATGGCGTGCTGATGCTTCTCGCCGCGTGGAATCCAGCGCGAGCCCCCCTGTACGCGGGAGCGGCGACGATCGGGTCGGCCCTGGGATGCCTCGTCCTCTACACGCTCACACGACGAGCGGGGGAGCGACTGCTCGCCCGCTTCCCTCCATCCCGGCAAGAGCGGCTTCGCCGATTCCTCGACCGATACGATCTTCTGGCCATCGCTCTCGCCGTCTTCCTTCCCCCGCCATTTCCGGCGAAGCCGACGATCGTGATGGCCGGAATCCTTGGGATACCGCGCGAACGATTCCTCGCGGGCGTCTTGCTGGGGCGTTTGGCGCGCTATGGATTGGAGGGGTATCTGGCCGCGCGATTCGGATCGGCGGCGATGGCTCTCCTCAAACGCGCTTCGCCATGGCTTCTTCTCGGCGTCGCCGCTCTGGTGATCGTCGTCATCCTTGTGAAGAAGCGACGCGCCTGAGGCGCGCTGCTCCCTATGACGGAGCCACCGGCACGCGCCGGGCCGCCAGATGAATCTGCGCGAGCAGTTCCTTGGTCACCTGGGCGATGACCATCTCGGCGCGATGTCGGACGATGCGCACCTCTTGCTCCACCTGAATGCCTCGCTCCTTCATGAACGCCAAGCAGTTGGGCATGATGTACTCGTCCAACTCGCGCGCGAGCCACTCGGCGATGAATCGGCGGAAGCGTTCGACATCGTCCGGCTGCCTCAGCAGTGGCAGCGCCTGCGGATGCCGCAGGACATGGTCCACGATATCGCGGCCGAAGCGTCGCGTCTCATCGAGCCACGTTTGGCACGCCTCCCAAATCACGCCGGGATGTACGAGGCGAAATTCTCCCTCAGCCGTGAGCCGCTTGCGGACAGGAAGAACCCGCGCCTCGGCCTGTTCCCTTCTTCGCGGTTGCTCCTGTTCAATGTACGCGCGGGCCAATTCGACGAGCGACGAGGTGCTCATCTCTCCCCCCTCGCGATCCATTCAAGCTGGCGTCAGTCACAAACCTCCCCCTTGCGGGGACGAGGCGGCATGCCGCTCCAGATAATCGAGCAAGATACTCGCCGCCACCTTCACGCCCAACGGAAGGGCTTCCTCATCGAGATCGAATTCCGGCGTATGAATCATCGCAGTGATCCCCTTGGCCTCGTTCCGCACGCCGAGGAAGAAGAAGAAGCCGGGGATCACACGGGCGTAATAACTGAAATCCTCGGCCCCCATGTGGGGACGCGGCGTGACGAGATTCCCTTCGCCGAGCACCCGTCGGAGCGTCGGAAGCGTCTCCTCGACCAGACGGGGATCGTTGTAGGTCACGATCGCGCCTTCTTCGATCTTCAGCTCATACGACCCGCCCAGCGCCTCCGTCACCCCCTTGAGCGTTTGATGCATCATCTGGATTACTTGGGCACGAACTTTCTCATCGAGCGTGCGCAGCGTCCCCTGCAGCTTCACCTCGTCGGTGATGATGTTGTGCCGATTCCCCCCATGGATGCTCCCGAGCGTGAGGACAAAGGGCTGAAACGTATCCACGCGCCGGCTGCGGATCACTTGCAGCGCCGTGATGGCATGAGCCGCGATGACCAACGCATCCACGCCCTCGTGGGGATAGGCCCCATGCACCTTCTTCCCGCGAATCGTGATCTCAATGAGATCGGCCGACGCCATGGCCGGTCCAACGTGATACCCGACCTTCCCCACATCCACGCGCGGATCAACATGCAGGCCGAAGATCGCCTGCGGGCGCGGATTCTCTAATGCCCCCTCCTTGATCATCAACCGCGCGCCGCCTTCCTCGCCAGGAGGAGGCCCCTCCTCCGCCGGCTGAAAGAGAAACTTCACGGTCCCCCGAAGACGGTCGCGCATCTGACTGAGGACGGTCGCTACGCCTAATCCGATCGCCGTGTGCGCGTCGTGCCCGCAAGCGTGCTTCACTCCCGGATTCCGGGATTTATAGGGAACCTCTATGGTCTCCTCGATCGGCAGGGCATCCATGTCCGCGCGATAAGCGACCACCGGACCGGGCAGGGCTCCCTTCAAGAGCGCCACAATCCCGTGCCGAGCGATCCCCGTCTGCACTTCCAGGCCGAGCTGGCGGAGATACTCGGCGACAACGCGCGCAGTGCGCTCCTCGCGATTCGAGAGCTCCGGATACATGTGAAAATCCCGCCGCCACGCGATGAGCCGCTCGCGCAATTGCTCGACAGCTTGCGCGAGACGAGCATCACGAGAGACGTCTTGCGCTTCTAAGAGAGTCGGATTCATACCCTCCACCATGAGCAGAAAGATCAACGGCCACGTCCATCGCGCCGCGCGATGCGCTCGCCACGAGCGCCCGCTCCATCCCTGTTGCGACGACGTCACCGCTTCCTCCCCTCGGTCTTTCAAGTGGCGTATTCTACGCGCAGAAGCGAAGAAGAATCAAGCGAGCGCTTCGCCCCCATGATGCGCTTCTCAACCGATGCCAGCCAGCGCACGCCCATAAGGAGATCCCCGTGACCGACGATGACCGAGCGATCTCCCCCCGGAGAACGCTCCTGGGCTTATTTCGCCGTCCCTCTTGACATGGGCGGAGGAGTGGGTAAAATTAATCGCGGTGTGAGCGGGAGTAACTCAGCGGTAGAGTGCAACCTTGCCAAGGTTGAAGTCGCGGGTTCGAATCCCGTCTCCCGCTCCAGGGACTTATAGGATCGGCGAAGGCTGACTGTCAGAACTCGGGTCCTGACGGATCGCCCGACGGGGAAGCGGGCGGTTGAAACCGTGAGCCTTCGCCGATTATAATTTTGGCCGAGGCGGCGTAGCCAAGTGGTAAGGCGGAGGTCTGCAAAACCTCGATACCTGGGTTCGAATCCCAGCGCCGCCTCCACGCTGGCCGAGATCGGCCGGACATTCTGGACTTACGTCTCCCCACTACTTCCGAAGCGTGCAGAGCCCTCTTTGGGCATCAATCTGACTGGGAGCAGAGCGCTGACGGCAGATCACTTTCCTGGCTGGGATTTTCCGAGGCGGCCTTCCCCGCAGTCCCCCCGGCCCTTCAAAGTCATCGTCCCGAAGAGGAGATCACAATGGCCCCTAACTGCCGGGCGACCTCCCGAGCGGAAGGATGAATAATGACGAATCCAAACAGGACGACGATGGGCGTCCCGACTACTTGAGGCTTCAGCTCATCCGCGCGACGCACGACGGCTTCCACATCCCGTCCGTAAATCCGACTGCGAACTTCCCCGAGCACAACGATCCGCTCGCCATCTCGCCACCCTTCGCCATAGAGATCGATCTCGATCTCCTGACCCTCGATCGTAAAGAATCGCCGTTCGAGTCCTTCCACGCGAATGCCGTAGTGCTGCGCCAAATACGCTGGGGTCACCTCGCGGGCTAAATCCTCCAATGCGAACCCGACCACGTCGCTCAATCGCCCGACCTGCTGGCTGAGTTGGCCCATCTGTTGGACCAGGGATCGCATAACCTCCTGCATATGGATATAGGCTTGAGCCAGCTCTTCCGCGCGAGCCTCCGTCCGCGCCTGCGCCTCCGTCAACCGCGCCACGGCTTCCTCCATCCGCGCCATCCGCTCCTCCATCCGCACCTGCGCTTCCGTCAATTGCGCTATCGCTCCCTCCGCTCGCGCTTGCGCCTCCGTCAACTGCGCTACGGCTTCCTCCATCCGCGTCATCCGCTCCTCCGTCCGCACTTGCGCTTCCGTCAATTGCGCTATCGCCCCCTCCATCCGTGCCTGCGCTTCCGTCAACCGCGCTACAGCTTCCTCCATCCGCGCCATCCGCTCCTCCGTCCGTGCTTGCGCTTCCGTCAACTGCGCCATCGCCTCTTCCATTCGCGCCGCCCGCTCCTCCGCCCGCGTTTGGGCTTCGGCCATCCGCACCATGGCTTCCTCCAACCGTCCCACCCGTTCCTCGACATGCCCCATTCGCTCTTCCAATCGTCCTACACGCTCTTCCGTTCGCGCTTGCGCTTCGGCCAAATGTTGGACGGCCTCAGCAAGTCCGGTGAGCATAGTCACCGCTTCTCGAACGAGCGCCATCAATCGCTCGAAGGCGATGGGAAGCGCCAGCAACTCCTCCGTCAGAAGGTGACGGCGCACCTCATCGCGAAATGCGTGATCCGTCCGCAGAAGTTCTAAGAATTCTTCCCGCATTGGCATCGTCCCCCTGAGCGCTCCGCTCAATTATGGCACGGCATTCACATCTCGGACAATACCCCAGTGAGGGGGGTACCAGCTAGCTCGCGCAAGGCTCGTTGGGTGAAAACTGAGGCCACTTTCTTGCGGTAGAGGTGAAGGAAGTCGGTATTCTCGAGCGGACGGATCGCGCGAGAGACAGCACGCGCGGCGGCTTCAATGACGTCCGGCTCAAGCCGATTCCCCTCTAAAATACGCTCGGCCTCACGAATCCTTTTCGGACACGACCCGACGGCCCCGAGGACGATGCGGGCTTCTCGGCACTGTCCCGATTCCATACGCACAGCGGCGGCGATGCCGAGAACGGGGAAGTCTATGGCATCCCGCCGACGCAACTTCCAATACGTGCTCCTCCACCCTTCCCCGCATGGGAGCGCCACCTCGACGAGGATCTCCTCAGGCGCTTTGGCCAGATACCGAATCCCGTCATCGCGATAGAACTCCTCAGCGGCGATCGTTCGTTCTCCATGCGGACCGATGAGGCGAAGCTCGGCGCCCAAAGCGATCATCACCGGAGCTCCATCGGACGACGAGACCGCCCAGCATCGCGTTCCCCCTGGTGCGACCGGACAAACCGTTCCTCCCTTCTTCAAACAGAATCCGAGCGCTTCGCGCCAGAAGAACGTCTGGTCATAATAGGTGCATCGCGTATCGAGGCACAGATTACCACCGATCGTCCCTATCGAACGAATCGGCGGATGCGCGATCACGGCGCAGGCGCGAGCGAGGGCCGGATACGCGATCGCCAAGTCCTCGCACGCGAGCACGCGCGCGAGCGTGACACCGGCTCCCAGCGTCACGCCATCGTGCGCCATCCGCACGATGCGCGATAATTCGGGGATGCGCCGCACACTGACGAGGACTCGCGGCTCGATCTGCCGTCGCTTCATCTTCGGGTAGAGATCCGTTCCTCCGGCGACGATCTGCGCCTCCGGACCATGATCGCTCAAGATCCGGAGCGCTTCATCGAGCGATCGCGGCGCGAAGTATCGAAATGGCGGAAGACGAAGCACGGCTCCTCCCCTTCATGAAGAACGCGTCAGGACATCCCGCCATTCCGGTGGAGGCTCGACGCGAATCGGCTCCGGCCACGCGAGCGATGGGATGGACTTCGGACCGATGCGACCCGATCCGCCACGCGCTTTGTCCTCCAATCCCTTGAGCACCTTCTCCGGAGTAATGGGCACCTCGTCAATGCGGACGCCGATGGCATCATAGACGGCATTGGCGACGGCCGGGGGGATCGGGAGCAAGGGGCCTTGTCCGGCCTCCTTGGCCCCGAACGGACCGTTCGGATCATCGGTCTCGATCAGAAAGCATTCCACTTCGGGCATCTCCAGCGGCGTCGGGCTCTTGTAGTCGAGCATGGACGGTGCCTTATGCAAGCCGAGACGCGAGCGAAAGGTTTGCTCCTCCATGAGCGCTTCGCCCAACCCCATGTAGACGCTCCCGTGAATTTGCCCCTCGACCAAGCGCGGGTTGATCGCGCGTCCGACGTCATGAGCGATCCACACCTTCTCGACTCGAACGAAACCGGTCTCGGGATCCACGCGCACTTGCACCACGCACGCCGAGTAGCTGTAGGATGGCGACGGCCCCACGCCCGCTCCCTTATATCGTCCGGGCGACTTCGGCGGTTTGTAGCTGCCCACGGCTCCCAGGGTTCCGAATCGCGCTTCGGCGAGCTGAGCGGCTTCGGCGAAATCGAGCCCGCGCTCCGGATCGGCTTGATCGAAGATGCGCCGCGCGCGCGCCATGAGCTGCTCCTCGGGGACATCGAGCCGCTCGGCCGCCGCGCGAAAGAGCAATCGCCGGAGTTTCTCCGCCCGCTCCTCAGCCGCATTCCCGGTCATGACGGTCACGCGGCTCGAATAGCTGCCCAAATCCACCGGCGTCAGATCCGTATCCGCCGTCACGACGCGAACATCTTCGGGAAGGATCCCGAGGACCTCGGCGACGATGTACGCCAAGATGGAATCGGAGCCTTGCCCGATGTCCGTGCTCCCGCAGAAGACGGTCACCCCCCCTCCTCGATCGATCTTGATCTGCACGCCCGAATGGGGCATGTCGTTCCAATAGATCGGCAAGCCAGCACCACTCAGGTACGCGCTGCACGCGAATCCCACTC
>Ga0101942_100661_pt1 | contig 10865 bp, 12 predicted proteins | sample DewCreD2012metaG_4_FD_75243 | JGI IMG/M metagenome (GOLD analysis project Ga0101942, IMG submission 75243) | Hot spring sediment bacterial and archeal communities from British Columbia, Canada, to study Microbial Dark Matter (Phase II) - Dewar... ...
CAATACGAATATGAGCTTATTATTATTTAATAAAAATAGAAAAAGTATATTTCCATTAAAAATATTGTTTATTTTCATAATTTTATTTTCATTTTTACTACTTGTAAACTTATATTCGCTATTTTTAATAAAATTATATAAGCGATAACCTTCTTGATTCAGTTTATATTTTTTCTTCTCATCTTGTATGATGAAATCAGAAAGCACGGAAAGATGATAATATATACTTCCCGTGCTTATTCTTAATTCTTTCTTTAATTCAGAAAAGCCCATCGATCCATTCGTAGCAAGCAATTCAATAATCTTAATTCTAAATAATCTTAATTCTAATAGGATGAGAAATTAAATTGAAAAGGATAATTTCTTTTTCCTTTTTCACAAATGATAAGTAGATGTTTACTTTATATTTCTTATCAAATTCGTTTAATCAAATATTAAATTTTTAGTTTCAGGTCCTAGTATGAAAATTGCGATCGCAGCAATTGCAGAGATGCCTGTTATAACAATTAAAGGAATGGTAACTTCATTTGTTATGCCTATCATTGCACCAAATATTATAGGAGCTAAGGTTGCGATTATTTTACCTATACCTTCAGCTAATCCAAATGCTTTTCCTCTTCTTCAACTGCTAATATGATTTCCTTTGATTTCACTTCTTTATTGATTATTCTAGAAATTACGTTAGCCGCATATTGAAGCCTACCTGTTTTAGCTAAGTAAAAGGGCGATTCGGGAACGTATAGCCTGAATAAACCGACCATGAAAGCTGGAAAAGCGATGGTCAAAAACAATCCTCGCCAATTGTTCGCTAAACCAACAAGAAATATATATGCCAATAAAAAGCTAATAAACTACCAAATGGCCGGAACAAGTCTAAGCTAACCATTAAATTTCCTCTTTTCCTTCTAGGTAAGAATTCGCTCAATAATGCAGGGTCGACGACGAGCATACCGCCTAAGCCCATACCAGCAAGGATTCTGAAAACTAATAGACTCTCGTAACTAAAAGAAAGCACTGTAAGCGCCGTGAATATGCTGTACCAAATAAGTGAAATTTGAAAAAGCTTTCTTCTTCCTATCGTGTCTGATAATCTTCCAAAAATCACAGCTCCTATTGTATCACCGATTAATACGCCTGAAAGCAAAATACCTGCTCTAAGGCTGTCTAAAGCGAAGATTTCTATAAAAAGGGGCAAAGTAAATGATATTATAATTATCTCCATAGCTACAAAACTCCAAGAAATACGAGCAATCCATAATATTCTATTTTGAGCTTTACTAGGTTTTTCTAAATCAAGGTATTCCTCAATCCTCATCGAAGTTACTTTTTCCTCTTCGCTTAAATTTTTGGTTATAATTTAGTTATTATGCCAAAAGTTGCAATAATAATGGGAAGCAAAAGTGATTGGGAATATATGAAAGAGGCATTTGAACTTTTGAAATCTTTCAATGTTGATGTAGAAGCTAAAGTTGTTTCCGCGCATAGAACACCAGATTACATGTTCAACTTTGCTAAGAATGCAGAAAATGAAGGTTTCGAAGTAATAATTGCAGGTGCAGGAGGGGCTGCACATTTACCAGGTATGGTTGCCTCATTGACCACCTTGCCCGTAATCGGTGTGCCAATTCCTACTAAACAATTAAATGGTCTAGATTCTTTATTTTCTATTGTACAAATGCCCTATGGCGTTCCTGTAGCTACAGTAGCAATTGGTAATGCAAAAAATGCCGCTCTTCTTGCTCTGAGAATACTTTCGATTAAATATAAAGAGATAGGGGATAAGCTTAAGATTTTTATGGAAAATATGAAAAATGAAACGCTCTCTTCAAAGCTCGAAAGTTAAAATAGGAATATTAGGGGGAGGTCAACTAGGATGGATGCTAATATTAGAAGCTAGGAAATTCCCTTTTGAGTTTTACGTATTAGAAAAAGATAAAGAAGCACCTGCATGTAGGATCGCGGATAAATATTTTAGTCCTGAAGATTATAAAAAATTTGTTGAGGAATGTGATATTGTTACTTTCGAATTTGAACATGTTTATGATAAGGCATTAGAATATGCAAATGAGAAAAACAAATTGATTCCTTCAATTGAGACAATAATTCTGAAAAGAGAAAGACATAGAGAGAAGTTATACTACTATAAACATAATTTTCCTACTCCTAGATTTTTAATCGCAAACGATGGCGAAGAAGCTTTGAAAATAGTAAAAGAGGAATTTAATGGAATTGCTGTTTTAAAACAATCTCATGGAGGTTACGATGGGAAAAATCAATATTTCTTGTTTGGAAACATAAATGATTTTTATTTCTTAAAAAATGTAAAAGATATTTTTATAGTTGAAGAATATATTGATTTCGATTATGAAGCTTCTATAATTGTAGTTAAAAATCGTGATAAAGTTTTAACTTATCCTCCTACATATAATTTCAATCAAAAAGGAATCTTAATATATAATTATGGTCCATTTAAAAATGAAAAAATTTCAGAAATAGCTGAAAATCTTGCGAAAAGTATGAACTACATTGGAACAATGGGCGTAGAATTCATGATTAAGGGAGAAAACATTTACATAAATGAATTCGCTCCTCGTGTTCATAACACAGGTCATTATACGCTTGATGCAGCATTTATTTCTCAATTTGAAAATCATATTCGAGCAATAAGCGATTTAGAATTGGGCACCACAGAATTATTTTGCTATGCAGGCATGCTGAATATTTTGGGTGTATCGGATTTAAGTTTAGAAGTATTGAAATATGGAAAACTGTACTGGTATGATAAAAAAGAAGTGAGAAAAAGACGTAAGATGGGTCATATAAATGTTGTGGGGAATTCAATTCAAGAAGTTAAACATAAAATTGATGAGTTGATGAAGATTGTTTATCCTGAAGGATTGGATCTTTAAAACTAAATATAGAATTATCTTTATTATTCTATGCTCAGATGCTTCATAGGTAAAATCTACGTTTCTTTTAAACCTTTAAGAATAGCTCAAGCTTTGCTCATTTCGAATGAAAGAATTATTTACAATGGAAGCGCAGATGTAGCAGAGAGAGTATGTGACGAATTTGGTGGAGAAAAGATAGAACTAAAAAATGAAGTCATATTACCTGGCTTCATCGATGCCCATATTCATTTAGATTGGATAGGAGAAACGTTGAATCAATTGGATTTGAGGAATACTAGAAGCATTGAGGAATTGGAGAAAAGATTGCATGAATTTTCTATGAGATCTAAATCTAACTGGATATATGGGAGAGGATGGGATCATGAATTATTCAAAGAGAAAAGATTACCTACAAGATGGGATATAGATGAGATAATAAAGGATAAGCCTGTCATACTTTCTAGAGTCTGCGGTCATATGGCTTTATTGAATACAAAAGCTCTTTCAGCTTCGAATTTACTAATACAGGAAAATGAAGATGTTTTGAGGAATGAAAGAAATGAAGTAACGGGCATAATTAAAGAAAGAGCAATAAGCAAGGTTATTGAGAAATATAGAGATTCGCTAAGCGATGAAGAGTTGGAAAAATTCTTGATAGATGCTATGAATTATTGTGCTTCACAAGGAGTCACGACTATAGGTTTAGCAGGCTGTAGCATGCGTGTATTGAGATTATTGATAAAATTGAATATAGAAAAGAAACAAAAAATTAGAGTAAGAACATATATTAGGCTAAACGGAAACAAATCAGTTCTAGATTTAATATTAAATACAGGAATTCAATTCGGTTTCGGCGATGATATGTTAAGAATAATGGGCTTTAAGATAATACTCGATGGAGCACTAGGAATTAGGTCGGCATACTTATCTAAGCCATATAGCGATATGCCTAATCATTATGGACAATTGAACTTAGATCCTAATACTTTATTTCAAATCGTAAAAGAGGCTGATGAAGCAAATTTACAAATGGCTATTCATGCAATCGGAGATAAAGCATGCGATTTGATAATTGAAGCATATAGCAAAGCAAAGAATCTAAATAAACTAAGACATAGAATTGAACATGCTTCATTATTACGGGAAGATCAAATTAAAAAAATTGCAGAGCTAGATATAGGAGTAGCTGTCCAGCCAAGGTTTGTGATCTCAGACTGGTGGGCTAAAGAGCGTGTAGGAGCTGAACGAATTAAATGGCTATATGCTTTCAAAAGTATGCTGAATAATAACATAAAAATGGGATTATCTACTGATTCTCCTGTTGAACCTTTAAATCCATGGGAAACTGTTTATGCTAGCATAACGAGAGGCAAGTATGAGGGTATAGAATACTATAAAGATACAATTCATGAAACGCTAGAGCTCGATGAGACTCTTCATTGTTATACATTTGGCAGTGCATATATTATGCACGATGAGAAGGTTTTAGGCACTTTAGAAAATAATAAGCTTGCTGACTTTATAATTGTTGATAAAGATCCTTTTAGTATAAGCGATTATGATATAAAAAATATAAAAGTATTGAAAACATATATAGGTGGAAAGTTAATTTTTGAAATATAGAACTTTAAGAAAACTATATAAGCTAGGAATACATTTTTTCACAATGAAAGCAGCATTCATTGAAGAAGCTAAGAAACCTTTAGTAATAAAAGAAGTTGAGCTAAAAGAAGAATTGGGTCCTAAAGAAGTATTGATAAAGCAAGAACTGACAGGAGTTTGCTACAGAGATATACTCACTGCTGAAGGCTTCTTTCCTAGAGCGAAATTCCCTTTAATTCCAGGTCATGAAATAGCAGGTAAAATCGTTAAAGTTGGTAGTGACGTCAAAGATTTTAAAGAAGGAGAATACGTTGCCTCCTTAATTTATATACCATGCGGTGAATGCAAATATTGTAAAGCAGGCATGGAAAACCTTTGTAGAAGAAAGCTTCAATATGGCGAAGATGTGAATGGGTCCTATGCAGAATATGTTAAAGCACATGTAAATAGTTTAGTCAAGATTCCTTCAGATACTCCTCTTGAGGCTGCAGTAATTGCTGCATGTGTTACAGGTATGCTAATTCATGCTATCAAAGATAGAGCAAATCTAAAAGAAGGAGAAACTGTTTTAGTTACAGGTGCAGGTGGCGGGGTTGGAATTCATGCTGTTCAACTAGCGAAAGCCTTGGGTGCAAAAGTGATTGCGTTAACCAGTTCAGAATGGAAAGTTAATAAAATAAAAGAAGCTGGTGCTGATGAAGTAATTGTAGCTAAGGAAGACGTTGTAGAGCATATAAAGAAATTAACCGAAGGAGAAGGTGCAGACATGGCGATTGATACAGTTGGTCAACCAACCTTTGAACAAAGTCTGCGAAGTATAAGATGGGGAGGCAGGATAATAGTTATAGGTAATGTAAATGTTCAACCGGTTCCAATCAACTTAGGCTTAATAATTCTGAGAGAAATTTCGATACATGGAAATTTATCTTCAACTAAGAGGAATGTTCAAGAAGCAATTGATTTAATGAGGAAAGGAAAGATTAAAGCTATAATCCATGCTATCTATGATTTAACAGAAGTTAATAAAGTCCATGAATTGATGAAATCGAAATCATCCTTAGGAAGAGTTTTGTTAAAAGTTGCATGAATAAAATCGACTTTTTATCCATTTCGGTATTAGTTTTAATATTGATTTCCTTCGTTGCAACCTTTTTAGTTAGCGAAGAGACATCTATTAGACTTTGGTCTTTATTAACGAACATAGGTGATGAAAGAGTCTATATTTTCATTTCTGTTTTACTTTACTTTCTATATCCAAATATAGGAGTTCCAATTTTACTTGTAGTTCTATTCAGCGGTATGATCAACTTCTACATTAAATGGTTCTTTAACTTACCAAGACCTCCAAATCCTAAGATATTAGAAAGTGGGCCTTCTTTTCCTAGCAATCATGCACAAAGCTCAGCTACTTTTTGGTCTATGATAAATTTCAAGTATCGTTCGTTATATTCGATAATTTTAGGAATTGTATATACCTTTTTCATTTCTTATTCGAGAATTGCATTGAATGTTCATTATCCAATAGACGTTATAGGAGGTGCTATAATTGGTTTCGTAATTGTTCTATTGTTTATTCATATACCAAAAAATAATGAAAGAAAACTATTCGATAACTATACTATACTATTCTTTTTAATATTTATCTTCTCTTTAATAGGTCATTTAATTTATAAAGATGATAACTTTGCAAGCACATCTTTCTTCTCATTAGGTTTTGGGATATTACATATTTTTGTAAAAGATAAAAAAGGTTCTCAGAAAATTAATTTTTTAGGAATTGTTATATGGATAATAGTTGTATTGCCTTTGTTTTATCTAAAAGGTATAAATTTATACTTACAATATTTTCTACTCGGGATTTTAGCGCCCTTAATCAAATATTTAATTCATTTTTTATTTAGATAATTTATAAGCTCTTCTTTTATTGATTCATTTTCCATTATAAACTTATATAACGAATATAATTTTTTTAAAGTTTCCTCGCTTATAACATGCTCTAAACTTTCTGCTTCTATGTTTGCATTCTTTTCATCAACACCAAGAAGCATTAAAAAATCTATTAATTTTTTATGTTTTTCAATTATATTTTGTGCAAGCTTTATACCTTTATTCGTCAAAGTCACACCGCCGTATTTCTCGTAATTAATCATTTCTTTACTAGCAAGTTTCTTAAGCATTTTAGTCACACTTGAAGCTTTTACATTCAAAATTTTAGAGATATCACGCGGTTTTGCATATCCTTTTGCTTTCATGAGTTCATATATTACTTCAAGATAATCTTCTTCTTTTGCACTAGCTATTTTAGCTTTTTTAATTTTATTGATTTTTTCTAAAATTTCGATTTTACTCAATTCATAAATAGTTAAACAAACAAAGAATAAAAGCTTAAAGTCAAAAACAATAGGTTGAAGGCGGTTATCAAGATAGTTGATACTATTGCAACAATAACGGTATAAAATTTATTGGAGAAACCCTGCATAATTTTCGAGTTACTTGTTACATAAATCAAGGAAAATAAAACTGGAGGAAGGGTTAATGATAAAATTGCTTGGCTGTAAACCAATATATCTATAGGTTTAATCCCTGAATAGAGGGCTATTGCTAAAGGAGACATATTGATAAGCCTAACTATTGCTCTTGTCTTCCATGCCTTGAATTTTCTTCTAAAGGCAGTTTCGAATATTTTCTGTCCAGCTAAAACACTAACCATTGATGAAGATAATCCTGAAGCAAGTAAAGAAATGGCGAATATTAAAGCTGCGTTGATTCCGTAAAGAGGTATTAAAGTATAATAAGCGATATTCATGTCTACTTCGTTCACTTTACCATAATAGGAATAATATGCGAGTACTTGAATTGCCGCATTGATCAAGCTTGCAATTATCAAATTAGCAATAGTTTCAATTCTATGTCTATTAAGACCCATGTCATTGTTTTCTTTAGTAAGATACGAATGAAGGATAACAGCATGAGGCATTACAGTAGCGCCTATTATACTAATTGCTAGTAAAACTTGCTTTGATTCGTTTAAGCTGGGAATGAAACTATGCATTAAAATTTCCTCAATGTTTGCTTTAACGATGTAAAGTTCTAGGAGATAACTTATTCCTACTATCGCAACAAGGCTAGCTATTACTATTTCAAAAATTCTCTTCCTATCTGCTGAAATCATCAAAACAAAAACATCAATTATTCCGATTAGTATAGAGATTTCGATGGGAATGCCGAGCAAAAACATAAAACCTAAAACAATTCCTAGAAATTCAGCCATATCAGTTGCTAAAACTAATATTACCATTGGAGAAAAGTAAGAAAATCTTATTAAGGGATTACTTAGTTTTTCATCCATTAATTCCAGTAATGATTTACTTGTAGCGATACCTAGCTTGCCTGATAGATATTGGAATAACATAGCCATTAAGCTTGAAAGCCATACAACCCATAGCAAAGAAAGACCAAATGTTGCTCCTGCTTCAATATTACTCCCAAAGTTTCCTGGGTCAATATAAGCTACGCTAATTATTGTAGCAGGGCCTATCAATAATACTTTTTTGAAATGTCTAAGATATTTAGACATGTCTAACTCTTTTAGCTAAATTAAAATTTTGCTACAGTTATAAATCTTTTTTTGTTTGAATATTATTATGTACATTCTTGAGTACTATGCTCGCTCTACTGAATATACTGAATTCTCTACTTTTCCTGGAATCTTTTTAAGAGGGGCTTTTTTTAAAATACTGAAGGATTCGAATCCAAATATTGCGACACAAATCCATGAATCAAAAAAGATAGCACCGTATTCTATAAAATCTCTTGAGGAATTACATGATGAAAAATCTAGAATAGTTTTTAAAAAAGTAGAAGCTAATGCACTAACGCGCTTTTCCTTCATTTTTTTAAAAGAGGATTTCTATGAACGTTTTAGAGATGAATTCTACATCGGGAGCTTATTAATTGGAGGCAAGCCGTTTATTGTTCGCGAAATAAAAGTTAAAAGAATAAGCTTTAAAGATTTAGAAAAGTCGATTAAAGAGGTACCTGTAAAGTTTTCAATCGCTTTCTTGACGCCTACAGCTTTCAGATTGCCCGTTACTAACTGTTGTAAGCATTGTCATGTCTATAAAAGATATAAAATGAGAACAACTAGAAAAGATAAAGAAATTATAGATCTCATAGCAACTATCAAAAATAGAAGGGGGGTGACATATCCTTTACCTGACATCAAACTTCTGTTTTACAATACGATCAAAATACTTGGAGTTTATGAACAAATTGATTTCGATTTAGAAGGTTTTAATGATTGGCTTGATTTAGAAAGTATTGTCATATCAGGCTTTGAGGACGGGATTAAAACAATGGTCCTATATGAACATGAAACTTCTAAGAAATTTTTCAAAGGATTTATAGGCAAAGTGAATTTTGCTTTTAGACATATCAATGACAAATACATGCGAATAGCTTATACTTTGTTAAGATATGGAGAGATAATTAATGTCGGATCCAATAGAACAGCTGGCTGTGGCATGATAAAGTTATTATATTAATCTCATTGCCTTTTTACCTCTTTCACTAGGTATAATCTTTATTTTGGCATTGCTGAATTCTTTGAAAAATTCTTTTTCTTCATTGATTTTATCTAAAAAAATAGCTAATGCAGCTATTTCAGAATGTGGTTGATTTGTTATAGCTATATTCATGTCGCTTAAGAAATATACTTCTCTAGGAACTTTAGTCGAGCCAACGATGACAAGGATTTTTTCTTTCTTTTTTATTTCTTCTAGCCTATTCAATAGAGGTATCCCATACATTGTCAGATGAACTTTTAGTCCTTTGAATTCTTTCATTAAAAGCTTCCAATCATGAACGTATTCAACAGAAAAATCTCCTCCGAACGTTTCGTTAACTTTTTTAATTTTCTCCTCTAGCAAAGAGTCTTTTTCACCGCTATAGTACATTTTCTTCGCAAGAAAAGCTCTTGAAACAAGAGCACAATGCGTAGTCACTCTCTTATCTCTTATTCTTCTATGACCTAATCTAAGTACGTATACTTCCACGAATAATAAATCAATAGTTAAGCTTTTATTTGGGTTTCTGAATAAAGAACATTAGAATTGAGACTCCCATATTGTAGCTGGATGAGCGAAATAATGAAGAGAGGTTATTCTAGTTATGCAAAATCTGAATAAGTTAGTTGAGCTCAAGGATAGATTACTTGGATTATTTGTTCAAAAAGAGCAAGAAGTAACTGCCGCTCTTACAACTTTGCTTTCAGGTGAGCCATGCATTTTCATTGGTCCTCCCGGTACAGCTAAAACTATGCTAATCGAAACTTTAGCTAAGTCGATTTCAGCATCCTATTTCTATTATCTTTTAACGAGATTCACCGAACCTGATGAGATAATAGGTCCTCTCGATATAAGCAAGTTAAGAGAAGGAGTTTATGAAAGGATTGTCAAACATAAATTACCTGATAGCGATATTGTTTTCTTAGATGAAATCTTCAAAGCAAGCTCTGCAATAAGGAACATACTGTTAGATATAATTCTTAATAAAAGATTTTATACAGGCATTGAATATAAACCAATTAAGTTACTAGCATTTTATTGTGCCTCTAATGAAATCAGTACAGATAGCGAAGACCAAGCAATATACGATAGGATGCTAATAAGGACATTTACTAAGTATGTTTCTGATGATGCCATTCCTGATTTATTAGAAACAGGTATAAAGTTTGAAATAAATAAAGATATATCTCCTATATTAGATAAACAAGATTTATTAGTTTTTCAAAAAGAAGTATTAAATAAGCTTGAAGAGTGGTATCTGCTTTATCGATAATTTACAATGAAAATGAGCCTACTTTAGATACTCTTGCAGATAGTTTAAGACTTACATGTGTTCATGAAGAGGGAGATTTGAGGAAAGTTGAGCAAATAATCCAAAAGCTTCAATTAAGTTCTTATTATGTTCATATAAATAAGATCCTTACCTTAAAAGCTGAACTACAAAATAGATTGGATGAAATGAGGAGAACAGGTAATTATAGCATTGAAAATCTAAGACTTTTGAGTGCGTTATATAAAAGAACATATTTTGAAGTTTCTTCATTGCCAAAGAATCCTAGACTTGCACCGTATTTAAGGGAATTGTTAAACGTCATGCATGGTGCAAGAGAGCTTATTAAAAAGAAGAAAATAGATATATTTGGTGGTGAAGAAGATCTGTGATAAGGAATAATTTAAAGAATGTAAAAATCACAGATGCGATATATCCTATAAAGCAAGCTCAAATTGAAGATCTTTTGGATAGCGAATTAAAACAGTTGATGAGGTCTTCTCATTATTTGAGTATAATATGCACTGACAATTACTT
>Ga0101942_100665_pt1 | contig 10826 bp, 12 predicted proteins | sample DewCreD2012metaG_4_FD_75243 | JGI IMG/M metagenome (GOLD analysis project Ga0101942, IMG submission 75243) | Hot spring sediment bacterial and archeal communities from British Columbia, Canada, to study Microbial Dark Matter (Phase II) - Dewar... ...
CCGTATATAAACTTTATCTTTTTTTATAGGGATGTATACATAAATTTATAAATCAGAAAAGAAAAGATTTATAAATAAGTTCTTTTAGAAAATATATAACTATGTCAGCACAAGCAAAAACTGAAAAAGAAGAACAAAAAGTATATGTAAAAGGTAAATGGATGTCAGTAAAAGAAGTATCTCAAAGTTATGGTAAACCACTAACTGCTACTGCAATTGAAATTTTAAAATGGTTAAGAGAAAAAGGAGAACCTGTATATTTCTTAGATTTTGTTAAAGAATTAAATCTAAACAAAATTACAGCATATTATACTTTAAGAAAACTTGAAGCAAAAGGTTTAATAGTAAGAATAGGTAAAAGAAACGCTCTTATAGGATTAACTCAAAAAGGTTTTGAAGAAAGTCAGAAAGCTTAAAAATAGTTATAATTTAATTTTTTTTTATGTTACCTGTTTCTGAGATATTCTATTCTATTCAAGGTGAAGGATTAAATCTTGGTAGGCCTTCAATTTTTATTAGGTTATACTATTGCAATCTTTATTGTTATTGGTGTGATACTAAATATACCTGGTTAAATCAGGAGAATGCTAAAGAAGGCATTGATTATTTTCTAATGGATAATGACGTAATTTATAAAACGATTTCAAGCTATCCTGCTAACAATGTTGTGATAACAGGTGGCGAACCTCTTTTACATCAATCGAAATTAATCGATTTGATAGAATTACTTAAGGCTAGAAATTACAACGTGGAAATAGAAACGAACGGGACGATTATTCCTAAAGCAGATTTGATCTCTAAAGTAGATTTATTTACTGTATCTCCTAAATTGGCCAATTCAGGAGTCAAGTATGAACATAGGATAAGGAAGGAGGCTTTAAAGTTATTTTCCTCCCTCGACAATGCTGTATTTAAATTTGTAATACAACAAAGAGAGGATATTGAAGAAGTTCTATCACTTGTTAAAGAATTCGGTATAAAAAATGAAAAAATATTTTTAATGCCTGAAGGAACTGATCCATCTATATTATTATCTCGATCTTCATGGCTTATCGAGATATGTAAAGAATTCAATTTTAAATTCAGCCCAAGACTTCATATTATGATTTGGGGTAATAGAAGAGGGGTTTAATAAGGGAGATTATATTTCTTTTTAAATTCCCTTTGTACTACCTTAGCTAAATCATTATATATTAAAATGATAAAGTACAAACTTAAAGCAGCTAATATAATACCTAATATCGAAAGATAACTCTGGTTATAAATTATACCTAAGATATAAAAAAGTAAAGGTCTTAAGTAACCATCCACAGTTTCTATGGTATCTAAAGTAAAGTAAAATACGATGAAGAATCCTATTAATGAAATTAAAAGTAAAGAATGCTTAGATAAGTCATTTTCATTCAAATCCTTGCTTAATGAATAAAAGGATAAAGTTAATAAAAGTATTAATATAGAAGCGATTATTATTAAGATTCTTAATAAAAATACTCCAGTTACTACGCTATTTATTGTAGGATTATTAAAAATAACGTTTACAACATCGTAACCCAATCCTACATATGCAAATAATATTATGAATTCTACGATGAATAAAATATTAAAGACAATAATTAAAATACCTGTTATCATATAGCGAATTTTGTAACGTGTTTTTTCTTTTGATATTGATAAAAATCCTCTAGCTATTTCAATAAGGCTTGCGAAAACTAAAATCTCTCCTAATATTGGTGATCCAGGTATAGGTAAACCTATGAATATCATCGCTAATAAAAATATGCCTATTCCAAGAGTGATCTTTGTAAGTTTACTCAATACCGCATCTTCACTTAATCCTTGCATACCTAACTCCTTCTATATTTATTCAAATTTAAGCTTTATTATAGAAGATAAACTTTCTTTTGTTTCCATACTTAATTTCTTTTAAGACTTCGTTCGTTTCTTCAAGCTTGAAATATTTCTTTTCTACATCGATTCCGTTTATCTTCTTGAGCAATTCGAATGATTTAACAATTTCTAGTTGATTGGGTATTCCTATGCCTATTATCTTTTTGTTTTCAAAAAAATGAGGAACTTTAATGCTTGAGAGTCCAGTTAGAATCAATTCACCACCTTTTTTAAGCTTATGCAACATCTCTTCAATTATAATATGAGAATCGTAAGTTACGAGTGCATAATCGAAATATCCTTTTTCAATGTATTTCAACTCATTCGAGCTTGGATCATCTTTTCTCATGGAAAAATATTTAACATCTAGGTTTCTCATTTTAGCAATCGTTTTAGCGAATTTTGCAACTGTGTCATCACCTATAATCGCTATTTTGCTTTCGAAATTATCTTTTATATAATTCAAACCTTTAAATGCAATTGCAAATTCGCATAATGCAAAAGTCTCATCTTTAATCCATGAAGGAATTTTAATCAACCTTTTAGACTTTATTTTTATGTATTCTGCAAGGCCGCCATCTGCGCTTTCTCCTGTTATTATTAAAGATTCGCATAGATCTTGCCTATTCATCAAACAATGATAACATTGATCACATGAATCATATATGAAACTAATCGCTACGCGTTCATTTAGCTTGAAATTGCTAACCTTTGAACCTATTTTTTCAACTCTTCCTATAATTTCATGACCAGGTATTAAGGGAAGCTTTCTAGGGTAACCATATAGCATCCACTTACCTTCAATAATATCCAAATCAATTTTGCATATTCCGCAATATTCAATTTTAACTAAGACTTCATCTTCTGCTAAATCTTTCAATTTTATTTCTCTTGTTACTAAAGGTTTTTCTTCTATATTTGATGGCTTTATTAAAAAGCAAGCTTTCACGAACTGCTTTCTATTAGTCTTTTATGCGTCTTCATCATACATCTATTCCATATCACTTCAATGCTGTTTTTCTTCGCAAGTTCAACCGCTTCTTTATTATATATGCCTTCCTGAAGCCAAATTAGCTTGATATCACCTCTTTCAATTGCATCTTTTACCACGTTTATCACATCTTCAGAAGGTCTAAATACATCGACGATATCTATTTTTATATCTTTAGGTATTTCTTTCAGACTTTTAAATGCTTTTTCTCCAAATACTTCATCTGCAAAGGGATTGACAGGTATTATTTTATACCCTTTCGTTTTGAGATACAAGGGAACATAATGTGCAGGCTTTCCGCTTGTTCTTGAAGCACCAACAACTGCTATAATTTTTGAATTTTTCAATATTTCTTTCAATTTCTCATCAGAATATCCATCATCAGGTATTTCGCTCATATTATATTAATAAATTATGAAATATTTACGATTAAATTTTATTATACCTTCCCGAAATAGTTTAATATGCAATTGGATTTAGCCAGTTTTCCGCTCTATATAGCTTTAGTATCTCTACTATATGCAGCTGTTCAGATTGTTTTGTTATTAAAGCATAGCCCTGGTAGCAAAAGAATGCAAGAAATTGCTAATGCAGTTAAAATAGGTGCAACTGCTTTTCTCATAAGAGAATATTTAGTAATCCTTCCTGCAGGAGTAATTTTAACAATAGCTATTTATTTATTAGTAGGACTAATTCCTGCTTTAGGATTTGTAACTGGTGCTTTGTTTTCAGCTCTTGCTGGTTTCATAGGTATGAGCATAACTGTAAGATCTAGTTCAAGAGTAGCTCAAATAGCTAGTAAAGGTTTAGGTCATGCTTTAAGTTTAGCTTTCAGAGGAGGAAGTGTAATGGGATTTAGTGTTGCAGGTTTCGCTCTTTTAGGTTTATCTTTGTTTCTCTTATTATTTGGAAACGATATAGTAACGAATCCAGCATTAATAGCAGGTTTAGGTTTTGGTGCAAGTTTAATTGCGATGTTCATGAGAGTTGGAGGAGGAATTTATACAAAGGCTGCAGATCTAGGCGCTGACTTAGTAGGTAAAGTAGAAGTAGGAATACCTGAGGACGATCCAAGAAATCCCGCAGTCATAGCAGATAATGTAGGAGATAATGTAGGAGATTGTGCAGGAATGGGCTCAGATGTTTATGAATCTTATATCGTGATAGGAATTGCTTCAATAATTCTAGCAGCATTGTTATTGCAACCTAACTCAGATTTCTACTTTAAGGATTTCTCCCTAGTTTATATACCGCTTTTAATAGCTGCCTTTGGAATAATAGGTTCAATCATCGGCTCATCATTTGTTAATCCAAGATTAGGAAATAAAATGGCTCCGATGAGGGTTTTGGATCTAGCTTTTATAATTTCTAGTATAGCCGTAATAATCTTAACATCCGTTACAAGCTATTCGATAATGCCTTCGAGCATTGCTCAGAGTATTACGATAGCTACTATAACTGGGGTCATCTTAGTGATAATAATTGAAAAGATTGTAGACTATTATACTTCTTATAACTATAATCCAACAAAGTCAATTGCTGAGGCATCTAAGATAAGCGCAGCTACTAACTTTTTACAAGGATATTCTGTCGGTCTTAAAAGCACAGCCCCCAGTGCTTTAGCTTTAGTCGTAGCTATATTGATAAGTTATTTAAGTGGTTATTATGCTACTAACAACAGTCTTTTCGCTGTATATAATACTGCAATAGCTACGATGGCTATGCTTTCTTTAACTGCTATAGTAATGTCCATAGATTCATATGGTCCAATTACTGACAATGCAAATGGAATAGTCGAAATGAGCGGACTAGGTGAGGATGTTAGACTCGTAACAGAGAAATTGGATGCTGTAGGAAATACTGTTAAAGCAACAACTAAAGGTTTCGCTATAGCAAGCGCTGCATTATCTGCTCTAGCCTTATTCCAAGCTTTTCAAACAGAAGTCTCAATCAAAGCACAAACTATTCCTAAATATATACAAGCATACGGTTCATCTTCAATACAATTCGTTCTTTCAGATCCTAAGGTTATTATTGGTTTATTAGTAGGAGGTCTGCTTCCTTTCTTCTTTTCTTCTTTCTTAATAAGTGCTGTAGGAAGGACTGCAATGAAAGTTGTTCTTGAAGTGAGGAGACAATTCAAAGAAATTCCTGGCTTGCTAGAAGGAAAAGCTTCACCAGATTATAGCAAATGTATAGGCATAACTACACAGGAATCTTTAAAAGAACTCGCTCTTCCTGGCTTGCTTGCAGTTCTCACACCCATTGTTTTAGGTTTAATCTTAGGTCCTTTAGCTTTAGGAGGTCTTTTAATAGGAAGCGTAGTAAGTGGAGTTTTTCTAGCTTTACTCATGGCTAATGGAGGTGCAGCATGGGATAATGCTAAGAAATTCATAGAGCTAGGTAACTTTGGTGGAAAAGGAAGTGATGCTCATAAAGTAGCTGTGATGGGCGATACAGTAGGTGATCCATTTAAAGATACTGCAGGGCCTTCATTGAATTCTTTGATAAAAGTTCTGAATACCATATCTATAGTCTTCCTTTCAACTATAATGACCTATGCAATTATAATATAATCATTTTATTTTCATAATACCGTTTTTAGTGCCTACAATTATCTCTGAAATATTCTCATAAAAGATACCATTTTCTATTACACCTTTTATCTCATTTATTTTCTCGGATAATTCCTTAGGATTTTCTATGATTCCGAATTTTGCATCTATTATATAGTTTCCATTATCTGTAACTATAGGTCCGTCTTTCAATCTTTCTCCAGTTCTAATTTGCACCTCTGCGCCCATTTTATTCAATTTCAAAATAACAGGTTTCAATGCGAACGGCAAAACTTCAATTGCTACTTTAGCTTTTTCTCCGATTTTGTTTGAAAGTTTTGATTCGTCTACTAAAATTATATATTTTTTCGAGCATGAAGCTATAATTTTTTCCCTTAACAATGCAGCTCCTCTTCCTTTTAATGCATACTTTCTTTGATCTACTTCATCAGCTCCATCAAAGCTTATATCTAGTTCAGGATACGAATCTAAGCTCTCAATTCTTAATCCTAAAGAGGAAAGTTTTAAATATGTTTGGCTTGAAGCGGGAACGAAGCCTATATGCCATCCTTCTTTAGCAATTTTTTTATAAGCTTCATCAATGAATAGTTCAATAGTACTTCCTGAACCAAGACCAATAACATTACCATCTTCAATTAGTTTAAGAGCTTCTTTTATAGCGTTTAGTTTTAATTCACTCATATTTGGATAATTAATAATTTAATAAATGAAATATTAATCAAAATCGATGAAGTTTTATACGAGAACAGGAGATAGTGGTGAAACAAGCTTAATGCATGGAGAGCGTGTGCCAAAAGATGATGAAAGGATTGAATGTTTAGGTAATTTAGACGAGTTAAGCTCATTCATTGGCTTAGCTATTTCCACAATTAAACACGAAGAAATTAAAAATTATTTGATAAAAATACAAAAAATCATTTATTTTGCAGGCGCAGAAATCGCTGATACAAAAAATCTAGCAAGAATGATAAAAGAAGAACATTTGGAAGAGTTAGAAAAAATAACAGATGAATATTCCTCAAAAATCGAACCTTTAAAACATTTCATCTTGCCAGGAGGTTCCGAATCTTCATCTTTGATTCATGTATGCAGAGCTGTATGTAGAAGATTAGAACGTTCACTAGTTAGGCTTAATAAAAAAGAGAAACTAAATCCTTTGTTGCTAAAGTATTTCAATCGCCTATCTTCTTTTCTTTTTGTTCTAGCATTATACATAAATAAAATTGAAGGCTATAAAGAATTAGAAGCTAAATTTTAATTTTGTTACAAATTAAAATTATATTTTATGATATAGAGATTTTACTTAAATTATTGTTAATAAGCCACCAATAAGAATCTAACATTTTTTATAAAAAAGAATTAATTTTTAATAAATAAGATTATTATATTTTCCAGCTCAGCTCATTCGAACAAGCATGTTGACTTCTTTTATCTAGATAACTTATACCAATTCTTGATTCATTAGTTAACCTTCTCCATCACTAATAAAGGATATCTTTAATGTATATTGTTCTAATTTATTTTGATGACGAGATTTTACGTGATCAGCGGAGGCCCTTGCTCAGGTAAGACTACGCTCATCAAATATTTTGAATCAAAAGGCTTTCCTGTTTTACATGAGACTGCAAGAAAACTCGTTGAAAAAGGTATTTTGAAAAAAGAAGATTTCTTAGACAAAAATAAAAGAGATTTTATTCAAAGAATTATTTTCAAAGAGCAAATTAAAGCTGAAGAATCTGCTTTTTCTTATCCTTTTGTATTTCTAGATAGAAGTGTAGTTGATGGAATCGCATATTATTGGATTCTAAATCTTGAACCTCCTAGAGAAATGATAGAAATTGCTTCGAGGAGAAATTATGAATGCGTCTTCATTCTTGAACAATTAGATAAATTCGAAAGAGATGAAATAAGATATGAAGAGCCTGAAGAAGCTAGAAGAGTCCATGAACTTATCGTAAGAGCTTATAACATGCTAGGTTATAAAACAATTAGGATTCCTGTTATGCCTTTAAAGGATAGAGCAATTTTCATCTTGAAGAAGATTGAGCTATTATAGGAATATTCTATTACTAGTATTTAAATAGGGAATTTTAAGTTATAAGCTAAATTGGCGCTCCATTATGAAATTGAACCTACTTCAAAGAGAGAAAAATTAGTAGAACAGTTTCTAAAATTAAAAGGTTTGGTCGACAAGGTAAATGTTCCTGAAAATCCTCTAGGTCAGCTTAAACCTTCTTCATTGGCAATTTCAATATTAGCAAAAGAATTAGGGCTTGAACCTGTCTTGCATTTGAGAAGTAGGGATAGGAATTTTTTAAATCTTAAGTCTGAAATTTACGGTGCAATAATCTTTGATATAAAAGATATTCTAATAGTGAAAGGTGACATAAAGGAAGATAAGGATTATGAAACAAAAAATGAAGAAAAACTAGAAGTGATCGCTGAAAAGCTAAAGTCTGATGAAAAAATTTCTAAGCTACGTATAGGTCTTCCTTTGATTAAGCTCGTTATGTATGATGAAAGAGTGAAAGCTCGCTTATCTTCTTGTGCAGATTTTTTCGTAACGCTTCAGATTAACGGTCCTGAAGATGTTCCAGAAGAACTCTTAGATTATGCAAAAAAGAATAACAAGAAAATTCAATCTTATTATTTGCTAATTTCGGACAACAATAAAGCATATCTCAAATCTTTAGGTTTTGAAGTCAAAGAAAAAAGCATAAAGCAGTATATTGAAGACGTTACAATACTTGAGAATATGCTCGATGCAGTCATTTTATCATGTCCAAGGGATTTTAACTTTTTGTTAGAATTCTTGAATAAGTATAATAAAAGATGAAGATCCGATCTTTTTTTACAGGTCTATTTCCAAGGAGTAAAGAATTAAGAAAAGCTATTAGGTCTTATCAGAAGAAAGAAATAAATAAAGAAGATTTAAATAGGGTATACTCGAGCGAAGCTAAGAAGTTAATAGAGTTACAAAAAGAAATAGGGGTAGCATATTATCAAGAAGGCATGCTTAAATGGCAAGATTTATTGAGACCATTATGTAACTATAGCGGTATTCAAGAAGGTACTCTAATAAGATGGTTTGAAACGAACTTCTTTTACAGAATGCCTGTCGTTAAAGATAAGATAAGATATGAAGAACCTGTACTAAGAGAATTTTATTGTCTTGATGCTTTAAAAGAAGTAAATAAAATCATGATTCCTATTCCAGATCCTTTAACATTTGCCATTCTTTCTGAGAATTATTACTATTTAAGGATCAAAGATTTAATCGAGGATATTTCTCAAGCGATTATTGAGGACATTGCTAATATCAAACTTGATATTAGTGCTTTCCAAGTTATTTCTCCTGCTATAGGATACTATGAAATAAATGAAGAAGACTTGAAATTATATAACGATTTTCTGAAAAAACTTAGGAATTTCAACAAAAAAATTATTGTTCACTTTAGCTTTATAAGATATTTGTATTTCCTATCGAAGATTCAAGGTTTTGATGTTCTTTCTTTGGATCTTTGCTATGGAGATAGAGAGAAAATAATCAAAGCAATTCCTAGTTGCAATGCTCTTTCTCTTGGCTTAATAGATGTTTCTACATCGTTAATAGAAGAACCTTCTTATTTATTGAAAGAAATAACGCGAGTTTCAAATTACAGAAATTTAGGTGAGTTATACATTACGAATTCATCTGATTTAGATTTATTACCTTATGAAAAAGCAGTTGAAAAAATTAAAGTGATTAAAGAGGTTTTAAATGATGAAGCTTGAAATTTTGCAAACTCAAGAAATAGGTAGTTTATCAAGACATAAAATGTTCAAAGATGAGCTGACTGATAGCGAAAAGAAAGAGATAATCCAAGAAGGTTTAGAACTAGGGGTAGAAAACATTGAAGAACTTGAAAAATTGCTCAATAAAGGGGGTTATAAAATTTATAAAGATAAGATAGAAGAATTTGCTTCGCTTTTCGCTATAAGGATGTTCGAAAAAGTAGGTTTGGATATAATATTCAATGGCGAGCAACCTAGAAAAGAAATGTATCATTATCCTCTCCAATTCATCAAAGGTTTTAGATTCGTAGGCGAAGCAAGAGTTTTTGATAATCAATACTTCCCAAGGGCTGAGATCTTTGAAGAACCTGTATTACTAGAGCCTTATCACTTAAAAGAGTTTCTTTTCGTAAAATCTAGGACAAAAAAGAAAATCAAAATTCCAATAACAGGGGCATATACCCTTGCAGATTGGTCTTATAATTTATTTTATCAGAAAAAATGGATAGGTAAGTTAAATGATTATTTCAAAGAAAAATATGAAGCTAAAAGAGAACTAGCTATAGAACTTGCAAGAAAGATCATAAGAAAAAATATCCTTGCATTAATAGAAAACGGCGCTGAAATAATACAAATTGATGAGCCTGCTGCTACTACTGTGCCAGAGGAAATACCAATTTTTGTTGAATCTTTAATCGAATCAACAAAAGGAATCAATTGTAAATTCAACGTTCATATTTGCTTTTCGAGAGATTACAAGATGTTATTCCCAAGTATACTCGAAGCAAAAAACGTTTCGCAACTAGCCTTAGAAATGGCTAATAGAGATTCAAGAGAATTAGGCTTGGAACAAAGCATAAGAAAGGGATATTCTTTTCTTGAATTTTTCAAGGATTATTCCGATAAACTTGAAATCGGCTTAGGCGTTATCGATGTTCATACAGATTTCATCGAACCTGTTGATCTAATTAAAGACAGGATAAGATATGCAATTAAAATCCTTGAAGATCCCAGTAAAATCTATATAAATCCTGATTGCGGTTTGAGGACTAGAACATGGAAAGTTGCTAGGGCTAAACTAGAGAATATGGTTAAGGCTGTGAAAGAGTTAAGAAAAGAACTTTCATAATCGAACTTTTTTCTTAGAAAAACTTTTAACCTTGTAATATGAGAATTTTTAGCAATGATTGTAAGTATAACTAATGAAATCGCAATCGATGAAGGATCGATTTTTGCTGGCGGCTTAGGTGTTTTAGAAGCAGATAAGTTTTATGCGATGGCAAGACTTAATAAAGAGTATCTTGTCTTGACTCCTTTTTATCCCAAAGGTTATATAGGATATGAATTCAAAAATAATCATCCAGTAGCTGTTGAAGATCGTTTTCCAGAAACCTTGTTAAGTAAACTAAAAGAAATATATAAAACCAAAATTACATTAAAGGATTTTTCTATAAATTTAGCTTTTTATGAATATAAATTAAATACTGCTAGTATAGTTTTTATAAAAATATTAGATGAAAATTTAGCTAATGAATATTTAGGGAGATTATATGATCATGAACAACAAAAAATCATGTTCTATAGGTATCTTATAATAT
>Ga0101942_100669_pt1 | contig 10753 bp, 13 predicted proteins | sample DewCreD2012metaG_4_FD_75243 | JGI IMG/M metagenome (GOLD analysis project Ga0101942, IMG submission 75243) | Hot spring sediment bacterial and archeal communities from British Columbia, Canada, to study Microbial Dark Matter (Phase II) - Dewar... ...
GGGCTATCCCCAGCATGGCCCCCGGGGCACCGTGGCCGCCCGGGCCGACGACCTCCTTAACCTGCTTCCCTCCCGTATTGCCGGCCTCCTCCTCTGCCCCCCGAGGCTTTGGCCCCAGCTTCTAAAGGAGGCCCCCAAAACCCCTTCCCCCAACGCCGGCTTCCCCATGGCTGCTTTAGCCTTAAAGCTCGGGGTCCGTTTGCGCAAGCGAGGGGCGTACGCTTTAAACGAAGAAGCCCCCTCCCCTACCCGCAAGAGCACCCAAGAGGCTTTGCTTCTGGCGGCAGCGCTAGGTTATGGAGTAGGTTCGCTCTTGGGCCTTCTTACTCTGGGCCGCTGATTGGAAACCCTCAGAACAACGAAGGGTCTTTGGCGTCATCTAGGTCTTCAACAACGATCACCCTTAGCCGGCCTGGAGGTGTACCCAGCACTTCTTGGAAGACGGCCTCTGCCTCCTGTTTTAGGGACTCCCTCTCCTCCCGGGTGAGAGGCTTGTCACGCACCACCAGCACTTCCAGCAAAGGCATGGCCACCCTCCTACGTGAACCGCAGGGTGAGGGACCTACCCCCAGTCCCCATCAAGGTGAAAAGATCCCCAGGATTTGCCGCCTGCACAGGGGCCCAAGCTCCAGACATCACCACATCCCCGGGCTCCAAGAACACACCGTAGGCGCCGAGGGTATTGGCCAACCACGCCACGGCCCTTGCCGGGTGCCCCAGGCAGGCAGCCCCCACCCCATGGGCAACCATCTGCCCGTTTCGGTAGAGGACTAGCCCCAAGGTGGATAGATCTTCCTCCAGCAAACTCCTTTCCCAGGATCCCACCACGAAGGCTCCAAAGGAGGCGTTGTCCGCCACCGTATCCTCGATGCGAATGCGCCAGTCAGCAATGCGGCTATCCACGATTTCTATGGCGAAGGCCACCGCCTCCGTAGCCGCCAGCACCTCCTGGGGCGTCACACCTGGCCCCTCCAAACGCCGCCCGATCAAGAAAGCCAGCTCTCCCTCAACCCTGGGTTGCAGGAAGAGGTTGAAGGGCACCTCCGTTCTTTCCCCGACTCCCAGGAAGCGGCTCGCCCATAGGTTGCCAAAGTCCGGCTGGTCCACCCCCAACTGGGCCTGCACCGCTTTGGAGGTGAGCCCAATCTTTCGCCCCACCACCTTGTCCCCCTTGGCCAGGCGGATACGGTTCCAGGCCTCCTGCACCCGGTAGGCCGCCTCGAGGCCGCGCAAACCCCGTTCCGAAAGGGGAGGCACTGGCCTCCTCTCTTCCCAAGCCTGCTCCAGCTCTCTGGCGAAAGCCTCCGCATCCATGGCTTCACCGATTGGCTATGCACACGTTTTTGGTTTCGTAGTAGAACTCGTAACCGTAATGCCCACCCTCACGGCCGATGCCCGATTGCTTGGCCCCACCGAAGGGCACCCTAAGATCCCGCACGAACCAATCGTTAATCCAAACCGTCCCCACCTCGAGGGCCTCCGCCACCCGAACCGCTTGCCCAACGTCGCGGGTTTGTACGATGGCGTTAAGGCCATAGGGTGTGTCGTTAGCCAGTTCTATGGCCTCTTCCTCCGTTTCAAAGGGCATCACCACCACCATGGGGCCAAAGATCTCCTCTCGACACACCTTGTCCGAGGGCTTTACATCCACCACCACCGTGGGCTCCAGGAAGAACCCCTTGTCGAAGGGATGCGGAAGCTCCGGCCGCTTGCCGCCGGTCAGGATGGTGGCGGTTTCCCGGGCAATTTCCACGTAAGACATCACTTTTTGCAAGTGTTCCTCGGCGATCAGGGCTCCCATGCGGGTTTCCGGATCCAGGGGATCCCCTACCTTCAGGGCCTGGGCCGCCCGAACCAACTTCTCCAAGAAGGCATCGTAAATAGAGCGCTGCACAAGCAAACGGGAACCCGCCAGGCAAACCTCACCTTGGTTGAAGAAGCTGGCCCTTAGGGTTACCTCAACCGCCCGGTCCAGATCAGCACTTTCAAAGATAATGTTGGGTGCCTTCCCCCCCAGCTCCATGGACAAGCGCTTCAAGGTATCCGAGGCGTTTTTCATGATCACTTTACCCGTGGCGGTTTCCCCCGTAAAGGAAACGAGGCGGACCTCCGGGTGCCGGGTGAGAAGCTCCCCAGCAGAGTTGGGACCAAAGCCGTGCACCACGTTGAACACCCCCGGAGGGAGCCCCGCCTCATGGGCACAGCGGGCCAAAAGCCAAGCCCCAAGCGGGGTAAACTCCGCTGGCTTCAAGACAGCGGTATTCCCAAAAGCCAGAGTAGGCCCAATCTTCCACGTGGCCAACATGCTCGGCATGTTCCAGGGAGTGATCAGGGCCGCCACACCCACGGGGAAGCGCAACACGTAGTTGATGTAGCCGTTTTCCATGGGATAGGCCTCGGAGCCGTGGGTTACGGCAAAGTCAGCGAAAAACTCGATGTTGTTGGCCATCCTGTCCACGTAACCCAGACGGTTCTCGTGGATAGGCCGGCCCACATCCAGGCTTTCGATAATCTCAAAAACCGGTTTGTACTCGCGGATTTTCTCCGCGAACCGGCGGAGGTAAGTACGCCGCTGGCTGGGGGGCATCTTACCCCAGGTACGGAAGGCTTCCCTGGCTGCCGCCACAGCCATTTCCACTTCCTTTTCCCGCCCTTCCGGAGCAGTGCCGATCACTTCCCCGGTGGCCGGATAGATAACGGGAAACCGGTTGTCACCCCTCACAAACTCCCCGCCGATATAGTGGGTAACCTCCAGGGGCAGGGAGAAGGGAAAACCTAAAGCCTCGAGCCGATCCTGCGTTTCCTTGTACAACTTGGGTTCCACCATGGTCCACCTCCTACCCTATCCACGTCAGAAGAACGCTCCCCTCGCCGAAAAGCTCCAAGACTCCTTTTTCGAGAGGCACCGCTGGCGCTGGAGAGCCGAGAAAGACCACTTGACCCGCCTTGAGCCCTCCCACCCGTTCAGCCAACCAGGAAAGCCTCTCCCCCGGATCTCCCAGGGCCTCCACTGAGCCTTCCGTCACCTTCTCGCCGTTAAGGTAAAGGCGCAAGTCTCCTCGGGGAAGCCGGCCATAGGCCTTGAGGCCCACGATAAATCCACCTCCCGAGGCATTGTCCGCCACCACCTCGGGCAGGGTAAAGCGGTAGCCCGCCCAAACGGAGTCCAACACATCCACAGCAAGGAAAAACCGCCCAATGGCCTGATAGGCCTTCCCCGGTGAACTTCCAGGAGGGAGGTCTTCCTTAAGCACCACAGCCACCTCCGGTTCCACACGAGGTTGAAGGAAGCGCGACAGGATCACCTCCTCCAGGAACATCCCCGGGTGGACCCTACCAAAGATGGGCTCGAAAGCTCCCATTTGTCGCTGTTTGGCCTCAGAAACCAGACCCAGCTTGAACCCCTTTAGAGGACCTGGAAATAGGGTTTCCTGGATCCGGTAGGCCTCCTCGAGGGTCACGCCCCACTCCCGCCCACCTTCCAGAGGCCTGGACTCGCGCCGTGCCTGACGGATGGCATCCAAAAGGGTCACGCCCCCTCCTTATCGGACAAGAGAATCCCTCCCGTAGCCCATTGGTCCTTACGAACCTCGTACAGAATTACCCGCACCTCCTCATAAGGTTCACTCAAAGTGCGGGCGGCCATCTCCGTAAGCCGTTTAACCAGCTCCCGCTTCTTTTCCAGGGAGCGCCCTTCCAGAAGGGTCACCTTAAGCACCACCATGTCTCAATCCGGTACGGCTTCCACTTCCTTTTCCTTAAGCTCCAGGGCCACACGCAAAATCCAGTCTTCTTGCCCAGCCACCGCTTGTCTGCGGCCCAGTTCCAGGAGAATGGCCAGGGGGTCCACTCCCAACTCCTTGCCAATCCTCTTGGCGTGGAGGAGGAAGGTGGAGTAAACCCCAGCATAGCCAATAGCAATGGAATCCCGGTCGGGATAAGGTTGGAAGTGCAGAATGGGCCCCATCACGTACTCTGCCCCGTCCAGGAGCTTGAACACGTCCAGACCCGGGTTCAGGCCTGCCTTGTCCAAGACCGCAGCCAACACCTCGGTGGCAGCGTTACCCGCCCCAGCTCCATAACCCCTTAGGGTCCCGTCCACCCAATCGGCCCCTGCCGCCAAGGCCGCCAGGGTGTTGCCGATGGCTAGACCCAGGTTATTGTGCGCATGAAAACCCACCTTGGCTCGGGTAAGCGCCGACTTAAGGGCCTTCACCCTTTGGTAGGCATCCTGGGGCAACATGGCCCCAGCGGAATCCACGATGTACACCACATCAGCGCCGTATTTCTCCATGAGCTGGGCCTGCTCCGCAAGAAACTCGGGAGGGCGCATGTGGCTCATCATGAGGAAGCCCACCGCCTCGAGGCCCATCTCCTTGGCCATCCCGAAGTGCTGTTCGGAAATATCCGCCTCGGTGCACTGGGTGGCGATGCGCACCATTTGAATGCCCGCTTCCACAGCCTCCTTGAGTTCCCTCCGGGTACCGATCCCCGGCAGGAGGAGGGCCGCCACCTTCGCCCTTTTCACCGTCTCCCGCACCGTGCGGATCAGTTCCATTTCGTTGACTCGAGAGAAGCCATATTGGATTGAGCTCCCCCCAAGCCCATCCCCGTGGGACACCTCTATGGCGTAGACCCCCGCCTCATCCAGAACCCGGGCAATGGCCCGGACCTCCTCCTGTGTGTACTGGTGCTGGTGAGCATGGGAACCATCCCGCAGGGTGGTGTCCACCACCACCGGGGGCTTGGCCTGGGAAAGGTCAAAAATCACGCCACCACCTCCTCCACCCGCGCCCCAAGGAGGTACTGGGCAAAAACCTCGCCCACCCTCCGGGCCGAGGCGGTCATGATATCCAGATTTCCAGCGTATTTGGGCAGGAAGTCCCCTGCTCCCTCCACCTCTAAAAGCATGGAGATCACGGTCCTCTCCCCCCAGGGCGTGGGGAGGCGCTCAAAAACAGGGTCCGCCTTCAGGCGATAACCAGGCACGTAGGCCTGCACCTCGGCCTCCATGGCTCGCACGCTGGCCACCACCGCATCCCGGTCAAAACCCTCGTCGTGGGGAATAGCCCGAACGGTGTTGGTCATGATGATAGGAGGATCCGCCGGGTTAAGGATGATGATGGCCTTCCCCATCTGGGCGCCCCCTATCACCTCCAACCCCTTTGCCGTGGTAAAGGTGAACTCGTCAATGTTCTGCCGCGTTCCTGGGCCTGCAGAGGGCGAGGCCACGGTGGACACCATCTCCGCGTAGAGCACCGGAGTCACCCGATGAACCGCATAAACCAGGGGAATCGTGGCCTGCCCGCCGCAGGTAATGAGGTTGACATTATCCTTGTCCAAGTGTTCCTTCAGGTTGACAGGGGGCACCACATAGGGGCCCCGGGCCGCAGGGGTAAGGTCGATGGCAATTTTCCCCGCCTCCCTTAGCAGCTTAGCGTGCCGTACGTGAGCTTTGGCGCTGGTGGCGTCAAAAACGATACGGATTTCCGGCCTCTCCAGGATGTATGCGATTCCCTCATGGCTGGCCTCGAGGCCCAACGCCTTAGCCCGGGCCAGACCCTCGGATTTGGGGTCGATTCCCACCAGGGCTACCAGTTCCATGTGCCCTGGGTTTTTGAGAAGCTTATACATCAGGTCTGTCCCAATGTTTCCGGAACCTAGGATCGCCACTTTGACCTTGTCCATACTCCTTCCTCCATGTAACCCAGGCGCTCAGACACCGTGCGGGTGGCCTCGAGAATAGCCTTGCGGTACTCCTCCTTCATCTGCTGAAAGCGGTAAAAGGGCACCGAAAGGCTCATGGCTGCGATGACTTCTCCGGTATGGTCCCGGATGGGTGCGGCTACGCAGCAGAGCTCCGGGACGGCCTCCTCGATGTCATAGGCGTATCCCCGTTCCCTCACCGCCTCGAGCTCCGTAAACAGCTCATCCAGGGTGGTGATGGTGTTCGGGGTGAAGGCCGGCATACCCTGCCTGGCCATAATCTTCACCACCTCCTCCCAGGGTCGCGAGGCTAAAAGGACCTTACCCACAGCGCTGCAGTGGGCGGGAAGCTCCATCCCAACCCCCGTGTTCACCACCCGAACCGCCCGGGTACCCTCTAGCTTTTCCACATAGACCACGCGTCCGCATTCCAAAACCGCCAAATGCGTGGTCTCGCCGAAGCGGGCTACCAGTTCCTCCATGGCCTTCCGGGCTTCCTGCCGCCAGGAACAGGTGGAGAGGAGGACCTGGGAAAGGGTAAGGATACGCCAGCCCAAACGGTACCGTCCCTCCCGGCCCCGCTTGAGAAGGCCGATCTGGGCCAGGGTGGAAAGAAGAGCGTGGGCACTAGACTTGGGTATACCCAGAGCCTTTGCTACCTCACTCACCCCCCATTCCGGGTTCTCCCGGGTGAAAAGCTCCAAAACCTCGCCCACCTTCTGCACGGTCCCGAGCATGGGCCTCACCTCCGAGAGTAATGGGCAACCTCCCACACGCCGATAGCCTTATTCAGGATATTCGAACACCTTGTTCATCATATCCGAACGGTTGCCTTGTGCGGGGTTAAAGCCACCCTCTATTGTGAGGGTCAAACGTCACACGCCGCCTAGGTAAGCGGGATAAGGAGGTTGGTCAAAGTGCCCAAACCACCCATGCAGATGCCCGAACAGGAGTTGGAAAACCTTCGAGACCGCTACCGAGAGCTCATCGGCTTCGTACCCCCTAGGATCCAAGCCCGCACCGACCTCCTGGCTCGCCTGGACCCAGAAACCCTACGGATGCAGGAGGAGCTGCGGGCAAGGTTGATGTATCCCAAATGCTTTGATGTAAAGACCGCGCAACTCATGCTTTTCGGCATGCTCCTCATGGATCTCTCAGACGCTGCCCGCCTCCATGCCATAGCCGCCAGGAGGGCAGGTGCCACGTATGAGGAGCTCAACGCGGTGGTGGGACTCGCCTTTCTCTTCCGAGGCCTGCCCGCCGCCAACCGCGGGGCTGAGGTAATCCAGGAGATCCTCCGCTTGGAGGAGGAAGGGAGGCTTTGATGGAAGGGTTTGATGTGGTGCAGCTGGTGCACGCGGAGATCTACACGCCGAACCCTGAGGGGACGCTTTGGTTCTTCAAGGAGGTGCTGGGCCTCGAGGAAACCGCCCGCGAAGGCCAGTCCGTCTACCTCCGGGCCTACGAGGACTGGTACCACCACACCCTGAAGATCACCGAGGCCAAGGAGGCGGGGCTTGGCCACATCGCCTGGCGCACCGCTTCGCCCGAGGCCTTGGAGCGCCGGGTCAAGGCCTTGGAGGCCTCCGGCTTGGGCAAGGGATGGATTGACGGGGACTTGGGCCACGGCCCCGCCTACCAGTTCACCACCCCGGACGGGCACCGGATGGAGCTCCTCTTTGAGGTGGCCTACTACGAGGCTCCCCCTGAGAAGAGGAGCAAGCTCAAAAACCGCCCCTCCAAAAGGCCGCTAAAGGGCGTACCGGTGCGGCGCATTGACCACGTGAACTGCCTCTGCTCCGAGGTCACCCCGAACCGCCGCTTCTTTGAGGAGGTCCTGGGCTTTAAGCTTCGGGAGCAGAAGGTGCGGGGCGAGGGCGAGGAGCTTGGGGCCTGGCTTTCCGTAAGCCCCCTGGTCCACGAGATCGGCCTCATGAAGGACGCCACCGGGTCCAAAGGCCGCTTCCACCACATCGCCTTCTGGTACGGCTACCCCCAGCACCTTTTGGACCTGGCGGACGTCCTGGTGGAATACGACGTCCAGATTGAAGCCGGCCCCGGCAAGCACGGCACCACCCAGGCCTACTTCATGTACGTCTTTGAGCCGGGGGGCACCCGGGTGGAGCTTTTTGGGGACACCGGCTACCTCATCTTTGACCCCACCTGGAAGACCGTGGTCTGGGACGTGACCAACGTGAACGACTTGGAGAAGAGCACCATCTGGTTCGGTGGGCAGCTGCCCAAGACCTTCTACACCTACGGCACACCGCCGGTCCGGGAGCAGGAAATGGAAAAGGAGCCTGGAGCGCAAAAGAACGGGATGCCGATGAAGGAAGCAGCCGATGAGGCAAGCGTTGGGGCCTACAACTCGCCCAATGACCGCTGAGGGATACCTGGAGAGCCTGCGCCTGTAGGTTCTTCGTGCGGATGGGGTCCAACACTATGTTCAGGAATAGCGAACTGACGGCTTGCGCCTCCCTCACCGCGGGAACTACACTGATCCTTGTACACGCTCAAACAAATGCGGCTTACTCATGTCTGGCGCTTACAACCCCAGGTACGGGCGAAGGAGAAGGGGCTGGTTGCTATGAGCTTTGAGGTACCGACCAATCTAAAACGACTAGAGATAAAAGGGATTCGCAAAGTTTTTGAGTCCTCTTCAGGATCGGTGGTTGCCCTGGAAAGCCTGGACCTCCAGGTCGCCGACGGGGAGTTTTTAGTCATTGTGGGCCCGTCGGGTTGCGGCAAAACTACGCTCCTGAGGATTTTGGCAGGCCTGGAAGAGCCTTCAGAAGGCCAGATCCTGTTTCAGGGGAAGGATAAGCCTTCCGTAGCCATGGTTTTTCAAGAGCAAGCTGTGTTCCCCTGGCTAAGCGTTATTGACAATGTAGCCTATGGCCTCTACCTGAAGGGAGTTCCGAAGAAGGAGCGCTACGAGATAGCTACCTTCTGGCTGGAGAAGGTGGGCTTGTCGGGCTTTGCCAGAGCCTATCCACATCAGCTTTCTGGTGGCATGAAGCAGCGGGTCAACGTAGCTAGAGCCTTTGCTGTTGATCCCGATGTGCTACTAATGGACGAGCCGTTTTCCGCAGTGGATGAGCAGACGCGCCTTCTGCTCCAACAAGAGGTGGCCCGGCTTTGCGAGGAGCAAGGGAAAAGTGTGGTTTTTATCACGCATAGCATTGACGAAGCCCTCGCATTAGGGGACCGGGTTGTGGTCATGACCGCTAGGCCCGGCCGGGTTAAGGCCGTCATCCGCGTGCCGTTTCCTAGGCCTCGCAATGTAGTAGAAGTAAGAACTCTACCGAACTATGGCCAGCTTTACTGGCAAATTTGGGGCCTCTTAGCAGAGGAGATCAGGGGGGGGAAAAATGGCGCTTAAGCGTTCTGTCAAGGTAGGGGCAAGCCGTTGGATCTGGGTGGTCGGAGGAAGACCGGAACTTTGGTCCGGCTTAGGCCTCCTTCTTCTCTGGGAGGCGTCCAGCAGAATAGGCCTTCTTGATGCCCGCTTTTTCCCTCCGCCAACCGTCGTCCTGAACACGGCATTTACCTTTCTCCTAGACCCTGCTCGCCAGGCCGATCTAATAGCCACCCTTGGCCGCCTCGGGATAGGAATCGCTATTGGGGCTGTTCCTGGTATTGTTCTCGGACTCGCCATGGGAATCTCGATGACGCTCAGGCTAGTGTTGGATCCTCTCGTCTCTGTGCTTAACGCTTTACCGAAGAGCGCCCTTTTCCCCCTTCTTCTCCTCATCTTCGGCTTGGGTGAAGGCTCTCGTTTGGCCATGGTGGCTTTGGGTGTGTTCATCCCCGTAGTGGTCAATTCGATGGAGGGCGTCCGCTCCGTCGAGCGTGTGTTCTTCGATGTAGCTAAAGTGTTCGGGGCCTCCCGGTACCAGGTGGTGAGAACCGTCGCCCTTCCTGGGTCCATACCCATGGTTCTCACCGGCCTTCGGCTAGGTACAGGGATGGGGGTTGTCCTGGGCGTACTTGCCGAGATGCTTTCGGGCAAAAACGGTCTTGGCCACATACTTTGGACCTCCTGGCAGGTGTTCTGGGTTCCGGGGCTGTTTGCTGCTTTAACCTATGCGGGTCTCATCGGCATTCTCAGCGCTTACCTTCTGGACAAGGTGAGGCTGTGGGTAGCGCCGTGGGCGAAAGGGAGGTGAGGTGCATATGAGGAGGCAGAGGCTCTTAATCAAATCTTCTGTAGTAGGTTTGGCTCTCGGTTTAGTTATAGGGGCTCAGGCTCAAGAAACCGTGCGCATTGCCACGGTGGGCGTGGTTTCAGATGCCGCCGTCTACATAGCCATAGAAAAGGGGTTTTTCGCTCAACAGGGAATCAGCTTGCAGTTGACCAACATCCGCACCGGAGGAGCTGCCATCCCCCTCCTGGCCACTCGGCAGCTTGACATAGCTGGAGGGAGTTTATCGCCCGGTCTCGTCAACGCCATAGCCCAAGGCAACCGTATCATAGTCACGGCTACAAAAGGGGCCATGCTGAAGGGTATGGCTTTTCACCGGTTCATCGTGAGGAAAGACCTTTACGACGCAGGTATACGCTCTGTGAGCGATCTTAGAGGCAGAAAGGTGGCAGTCAACGATAGGACCAGCGGGACGTACTATGTGCTTCGCAAGATTCTTGAACGCTATGGGGTGCAGCCTACAAGCGTCAGCATTGTTTTTCTAGGCTACAATGAGATGCCTGCTGCTTTCCAGAACAAAGCTATTGACGCAGCCATCATCACGGAACCTACAGCTACGATCGTGGAGAACCGCTTGGGGCTAGGGGTGACCTTGTTGACTCCCGATCAGGTAGTAGAAGGCTTTCCCGCAGGAAACATAGTTTACGGCCCCGCCATGTACGAGAGGGGCAATTTAGGAGTGCGGTGGATGGTTGCATACCTTCAAGGAATAGCCTTCTATCCCACATTCCGCACCCCCTTCACTCCAGCAGGTAATATCGCCCGGCCCCCAGGAGGCGCGCCGCGGTCTCGTGATGGGGAGCCAGGTTGAGGACGAACCACCTGCCCCCCAGCTCCACCAG
>Ga0101942_100674_pt1 | contig 10732 bp, 7 predicted proteins | sample DewCreD2012metaG_4_FD_75243 | JGI IMG/M metagenome (GOLD analysis project Ga0101942, IMG submission 75243) | Hot spring sediment bacterial and archeal communities from British Columbia, Canada, to study Microbial Dark Matter (Phase II) - Dewar... ...
GCGTCGCCTGCAGTGGATCGAGAACGTCTCGATCATCCGAGGGCGGCATACGATCAAGGCCGGATTCGACATCAATCGCATCGTGGATCGGAACTTCTTCGCCCAGAACGTCAACGGGACGTATAGCTTCGGCAGCCTCCTCGACTTCCTGAACGGGGTGATCAGCAACTACACGCAGCGGTTCTTCATCGGCGATCCGCTCGTTCGGCAGCGGACGATGGTCTACGGCATCTATGGCCAGGATACGTTTCGCCTCAGCTCGCGGCTGACGCTCTACTACGGCGTGCGGTATGAGTTGCAGACGCTTCCGGGGCCGCTGGTGGTGAACCCGCTCGTGCCGGAGACCGGACGGATCAACGAGGACACGAACAATGTGGCGCCGCGTCTGGGCCTCGCCATCTCCCCGTTCCGGAACGGGAAGATGGTCATTCGCGCCGGATACGGGATCTTCTACGGGCTGACGCCTAATCTCATGATCAACGATGTCCTGACGAACAACAATGCCTATTCGATCAACATCTTCCTCTCGGGCACGGCCTTGGCGGCCAATGGGATCGTCTTCCCGCCGATCACCTCGCTCGATCCGCTCAATCTCTCGAAGACGAAGTTCCCCAGACTGGAAGCGCCTCCAGGGGGCGTGCGATTCGCCGATCCCTTCTCGGACATCATGGTCTTCGCGCCGGATCGGGTGAATCCGTATACGCAGCAGGCGAACTTGGAGATCGAGCGAGAGCTCTTCCCGCAGACGACGGTCTCGGTCGCCTACCTCTTCACGCGAGGCGTTCACATCTCGCGCTCGCGCAACATCAACGTGCGGCCGCCGCTTGAGGGGCCGGCCGGCGTAGCGACCATCCGCGTGTTGGATGAGCAAGGGCGAGTCGTCCACACGTTCTCATTCCCGCGCATCGGCGTCGTCTCGCCGACGTCGCTGCGACCGAATCCCAATTTCCGGCAGATCAATATGGTCGAGAGCGCGGCCAATTCGATCTATCACGGCATGGCCGTGCGCATCAATCGCCGCTTCCATCGCGGGCTCTCGCTGCTCATCTCCTACACGCTCTCGAAGACGACCGATGACATTCGCAACGCGCTCGATGGACGCTTCACCGATATCCTCGATCCGTTCAACGTGCGCCGCGATCGCGGGCTCTCCAGCTTGGACGAGCGACAGCGGCTCGTCATCAGCGGCGTCTGGCAGATGCCGTTCTTCAAGAACGCGGCCCATCGCATCGTGCGCCACGTCCTGGGGAATTGGAGCGTGAGCGGGATCGCGACGTTCGCCAGCGGGCGCGCCGTGACGGCTGATCTCGCCGGATCGAGCACGGACACGGACCTGAACGAGGACAACGTACCCGACGATCGCGCGCCGCACTGGGGACGCGGGGCCTTCCGCGGTCCGGGGCGGAATCAGATTGATCTCAGCCTGCGCAAACGCATTGATCTGGCCGAGCGACGGCGGCTGGAGTTCATCCTTCAGGCCTTCAACGTCTTCAATCGGCCCCAATTCACCGGCGTGCAGGTGGATGCGTATGATGCCACGCGCAGCGGCGGCGTCACCTCGCGCGTCTTCACCTTGCGCCCGCGCGCCGATTTCCTCCAGCCGATCTTCGGCTTGCGCGCCCGCGATCTGCAGCTCGGCCTGCGGGTCACATTTTGAAACAGGAGGGAAGCCATGAAAACGTGGATGATTTCGATCATCTTCCTCGCTCTCGTCTGTCCGACCTTATGGGGGCAACAAGCCGATGTTCTTTTGGTGCGTCTCGCCGTGTCGGGGAATCAAATCGCGGAGAAAACGCTCTCGGGAGGGGCGCGTCCCTGGCGCTTGGGCGCGATGCCCGATGGCCGGCTGATCTTCACCGATTCTTCCGATGCGGCGAACAACGAGGTCTTCATCGCTGATGTCTCGGTGAACCCTCCGGTCCTCACGAAGGTCACGGATACGGCGGCGCTCAAGGCGAAAGTCGATGCTGAGAATGGCGAGGATCCGGCTCCCACTGTGATGACGCCACAGACGGTGGATGTGGATGAAGATGGACACATCATCATCCTCACAGATGGAGGAGGGGAGGAGCTTGCCTACCTCTTCCGCGTTGATCCCCGAAGTGGAGAGATCGCTTTGATCTCGGGCCTTGATCGGCCGTTTGAACCCATCTCGCCCGTCTCCTCCATCGAAGGGAATCGCTCGATGGCCGTTTTGGGGACAACGGCGTACATCCTCTTGAACGACCGGTTCGGTGCCTTCTACGGCGACAGCATCGTGAAGATTGATGTGCACGCTCCCGATGGAGGACGCACGGCGGCTACGGAGCTGGTCTCTCAGACACAGTTGGAGGAAGTCATCGGGATCGGGCAGGATATTGATCTCAATGACGCTGCCGTCTGGTCGTCGCGGCGAACGTTGGTCGTCATCAATAGCGGTCGTGCTCAGGCGACGGATGATCTCCTAGAGGTGGATCCTGAGACGGGAAAGGTCTCTCTGCTGGTCGCCGCTACGGATATCGAGGCGGATTTGGGGATTCTGGATGTTGGGTACTCGGGCGTAGATGTGGGGCCGAACGATGCGATCTACCTCTTGAATACGTTTGGGACGACGGGGCATTCGGCCACTCGTGGGATCATCGAGATCCGAAATGCCGGAGAGGGGAAAGGGGAGGCTGTGCTCTTTGCCTCAGAGGCGGAAATTTTGGCGGATCCTTCGATCCGTAACAGAGCTGGGAACCCTGTCTCCCGGTTCTTTCATCAAAATGCGGGGTTCGCCGTCAGCCCTGTGACCGGGGAGGTCTTCTTTGTGGACTCTTCCGGTCCGACGCAAACCAACGGGATCATCGGCGTTCGTCGCGTGAAAGGGACGGAGCCTCCACCGGGTGGGTATGGGGCTTCCAAGCACCACGGAGGAAGGAGCTGAGTCGCGTCGAGCCGATGGGTGAGCGGCGAGAGCGATATCGGCGCGGCGGCGAGGCAAAATCTGATACCCGCGCGTGAAGGGGCGGAAACGGTCGAACTGTCCGACGATGCCGATGAGGGTGAAGGGGCCGGTCGGCGTCGGCGATCCGGGGATGTCCGTCGAGCCGAGGATGCGGAGCGTCGTCGTCCCCGTGCCGTCGGTGATGGTGAGATTGGCGTTGCCGGACGGTAGGATCGCACCCTGAACGATCCTCACCCCCTCGATTCGTACAAGCTGTCCCTCAAGGGCCTCGCTCACGTCGGCGATGCGTGCGGGTCGGGGAGCGGGCTCTGCCTCTGAGCGGCCGAGCACGCGAATGCCGAACGGAGAAGGGAACGGCGGCACAGGCAGTGGATTGGTCGTGTCGAGTTCCAAAAGCCCGTTGAAGCTCTTCACGCGTCCAGTGACCAGAACGCGATCCCCGATGTTCACCGGCTGATCTTGCGTTCTCAACGCGAAGACGCGAATCCCGCCGGTCTCGTCCTCGACGAAGATCTCCGTCTGCGTTCGATTGAACATTCCGCTCCCGACGGTCACTCGGCCCATGATGCGGACGAGGGCTCCTTCGTAGCGGGGGACGCCCCAGGCATCTACGGCGCGCACGACGCCGATCGGCGTGATGCCGGCGAAATAGAGGCCGCAGGCCGTCGTCGCTTGCCCCGCATCATCCTCGGCGGTGACGCAATAGCGCACGCGCATCCCATCCGGTTGCCCGGGGATCTCCCCGACAAAGAGCGTTTGCGAAAAGCGCGCGAGCGGAAGGGGCGTCGGCTCCCCATCATTCACGGAGACGGTCAGACGGGTCGAACGAATCTGTCCGGAATCATCCGCGATCTGCGCCGTGAGGAGAACGGCCTCTCCGGCTTGCGGAACGATGGGGGAAGTTCGCACCAAGATCGTCGGTGGGAAATCGGTGCGCACGCCGCGTTCGGCGCCGTCGGTTGGGAAGACGCGCGGCAATAGCCGCCCGCCGCGCACCGTGTATTGACGTCCATCGGTCTCGATGGCGATCGTCCCTTCGGCGACAAATCCTTGATGGCTCACGCGCGCATCCGAAGGCGGGCTCGCCTGCGTTTGAAAGAGGAAGGGAGGACGAGCGGGCGGGAAGTCTCCATCGGGGGGAATGGGCGTCTGCCCACTTGTCGGCGTCGTCGTGATGAAGCGATCCACGACTTCCACGCTCGGATGACCGAACGGGTTCGCGGTCGCGGCTTGCACGATCCCGACTTCGGCCTTGAGCCGCGAGAGGAACGTCGCGTTATTGCTCGTCGCGCTCCCGTGATGATTCAATTGCAGCACGTCCACGTCGCCGACAAGCTGCGCGACCGTGGATTCGACGTCCGTCGTCGCGCCGCCTCCGCCCGTGAGATCACCGGAGATGAAGAGGTCGAAATCGCCGTATTGGATGAGGAGGCCGATCGAAGCGCTGTTATCCACCTGATCGAACGGATCGGAGCGGCCGAAGATGCCGACGCGCCCGCCGCTCAAGAGATCGCCGTTGACGACGAGGCATGTCGCGCGAACGCCGCCGCCGAGATCAAGGACGTCCCCGGCGCGAAGCGTTCGGCGAACGGGGCCAATGGCGCTCACATACTCGGTGAAGAATCGGCTTTCGCGAGGGGCCGTCGGATCACCGCTATCGTAGGCGACCGCCGGGGGAAAAGCCGCCGCGACTTCGTCCAGTCCGCCGATGTGATCGGCATCGTAATGGGTGGCGATCATCGCATCAAGGTGGGAGAGCCCGAGATCGCGCATTAATGGCACAAGGACAGCCGTTCCGGCTCCGTCCGGGCCACCATCAATGAGCAGCGTGCGCCCCGCCGGCGAGATGACGAGCGCGGCATGCCCATGACCGACATCGGGGAAGAAAATGCGAAGCGGAGCTTCTTGCGCCCGCAGCGGAAGCCACCTGAGTCCCAGGGTGAGGAGAAAGAGCGCGATGAACGTCCGGCTTGTTACACCGCAGGGTCTCACAAGAGGCATTATACCATGCGCGCCGAGAAGCGCTCGCTCGCACGACTTGCGAAGCGGGCCTCGTTCCACAGTTTCGGGGGAGGTGCAGCGAGTCCTGGGATAACGGCCAGTCATTCTCAAACCGATCGGCAAGGAGGGCGCTGGGATTTCACGCCCATGAGGATGGCATGCGGCGCGTGCGCTTACTCCTCCGGTCGGAGGCCGATGAGGAGGAGGGCTCGCTCGATCTCCGGATTGCGCATGAAGAAGCGCCAGACGGTCTCCGCGCGCAGGTTCTCGGCGCTGAGCAGCGTGATGCCCACGCTGATGCGCACGCGCACATCCCAAGTGTGTCGCCGTTCGTAAGCCACAACGCCGAGCGAACGAAAGTACGACGCCCAGGTATCGCCGAGCTGAGCGACGATCGGTGGATTGCTCTTGTCCGAGACGTAGTCGGCGAAGAAGCGGAAGGCATCGGGCCAGGCGATGAACCGCACGCGCGCCGTTATGCCCTCTTGCGCCCGGAAGGCTTTCAGCTCTTCAAAAATCTGCCGCTGCCCGAGGACTTGACGGGCGAAGGCCCGATCTCGGATCAGATCGTGCACGGTCATTTGTAAGTATGGGCTCCGCTCGGCGACGAAGCGGGCGATGTCGGCATCCGAAGGGTCGCTCGCCCACGCCGTCTCATCCGGCATGCGAAGGAGCAGCACGGGATCGTCCGATGCCGCGGCTGCTCGAAGGGCGAGCGCAAGGAGAATCCAAACCCACGTCACTCTTCCAACCCAGTTCGCGCGGGCACCCATCGCCGCACCTCCCGCCGAGAATCTACTGAAGGGAGCGCGCGCTGTCTAGCACGTTTGGCAAAAAGTTCGTCGGCCAAGCGCTGCATGGGGCGAGCCAAGTGGTTCGACCACCTTTCCCACGCCAAGGGGACGCCATCGCCATTTGGCCCATCTGTCGGGACCGCCCCCGCGCGGGCTCTCGGCAGAAGGCGAGGTGCCCTCGCGCCCGTCCCGCGTCAGATGCTCTTTCCCGATCCCTCCTTTTTTGGCAGTAAGACCAGGCCTCGCGTACAATGTCCGCGTCGTGAAACCGCATCTCCCACAGCTCAGCTTCAGGAGGTCAGACGATGCTGGGAGCATCTCTTGCGAACGTGTGGCAAAAGTGTGGCGGACGACGTGTGCTTTTAGTCCTCCTCCTGCTCCTCCCTTCGACGAGCGTCGCGCAGGAAGGCGCATCGAACCCGGAGCGAAGCGTCCGTCCTGTCCTCTCCCTCAGCTTGAAAGAAGCCGTCGCTTTGGCGCTCGCCCCGGAGGGGGACGTGCGCGTGCGCCTGGCCGAGCAGCAGCTCCGCCGAGTGCAGGCGCAACGGGATGAAGTGCGCGCCGCCCTTCTCCCGCACGTCGAAGCCTCGTTCGGAGGGCAGAACCGCACCGTGAATCTCGAAGCGTTGGGCATTCGGATCCCATTCCCCGGATTTCGCCCCTTCGTCGGACCGTTCACGACCTTCGATCTGCGCGCGACGGCTACGCAGACACTGTTCGATCTCAGTCTGGTGCGTCGCTTTCAAGCCGCGAAGGCGAGTTCGGATGCCGCTCAGATTGATCTGGAACGCGTACGAGATCAAGTGGCCGGTCACATCGCCCGCCTTTATCTGGCCGCACTTCGGGCCGAAGCGGCGCTGGCGACCGCGCGCGCCAATGTCGCTTTGGCGGAAGCGCTGCTCAAACTCGCTCACGATCAAAAGGCCGCGGGCACCGGGATGGGCATCGAGGTCACGCGCGCCGAAGTACAGCTCGCCCACGAGCGGCAACGGCTGCTCATCGCCGAGAACGAACGCCGGCGCGCGCACCTGGAGTTGCTCAAGGCGCTCGGGCTCCCGCTGGAGATCGAGGTGCGCTTGACGGATGCGCTCACGTACACGCCGATGGAGACGCCGACGTTGGAACATGCCCTGAAGACGGCCTGGCGCTCGCGCGCCGACTACGCGGCGCAACAGGAGCGCGAGGCGGCAGCTCAGCTCGCCTATAGCGCGACGAAGTGGGAGCGCTTGCCGTCTCTGGTCGGATTCGCCGACTATGGGACCATCGGCTCGAGCGTCGCGCACACCGTGCCCACGCGCACCTATGGGATCACGCTGCGCCTCCCACTCTTTGACGGCGGCCGACGCGAGGCACAACGCGCGGACGCCCATGCCGCATGGATGCGCGAGCGCGTGCAGACGGAGGACCTTCGACGCCAAATCGAACTGGAAGTGCGCACCGCCTTGGATAGCTTGCGCTTGGCCGAAGCGCAGGTGAAGGTCGCCGAGGAGGGCCTGCAGTTGGCCGAGCGCGAACTCGTGCAAGCGCGCCATCGGTACGAAGCCGGCGTGACGACGAGCCTCGAAGTCACTGACGCGCAAACGCGCCTTGAACGGGCGCGCGAGAACCACATCGCGGCGCTCTACGCTTACAATCTGGCGCGCTTGGAGCTGGCCCTCGCCACAGGTACTATCCGCCAGCTCTTGCGATAGCACGCAACCGCTTGCTCGCAGAAGCGCTCCCCTCGTGCTGAGGGCGGTCATGCGGAAGAAGTCCGTCGGAGGCTCTTAGAGATCGCCCACTGCCTCTCGATGACTGACCGCTTCGTCCCATCCAAAGGGGCAATCGTCATCGCCCTCTCCCTCGGCTCGACGATTCGCGCTATTGCGGCAGGAAGGCGATTCAGGTTTCAAGAGGGCCCGCAGCGACTCTGGACGGTGACGGACGGGATGTGATATTTTCCTAACTCGCCAATGAGTGCGCGCCCGTAGCTCAATTGGATAGAGCATTGGACTTCGGATCCAAGGGTTGGGGGTTCGAGTCCCCCCGGGCGCGCCAGGGAAATCATCGGCGAGAAGCCTCCGCCGGGAGTCGCTTCCGGAGAGCGCGACCAAGTCCCATCAACTACTCCGCACCGCAAGCGTGGGGCTTGAGCCTGATGCTTATGAAGTACCGGCATGTGAGCCCGCGCAAGCGAGCGTTCGAATTCAGGCACGAGCGAACCCCATTGAGGTCAAATCCATTCCGCACGTGAGCCCCCGAAGGGGGCGTCCGAATTTAGCCTGGGGTGAGCACGAGCGAACTCAGTTAAGGTCAAACCGGCATTCCGCGCGTGAGCCCGCGAAGCGGGCGTTCGAATATAGCCTGGGGTGAGCGATAGCGAACCCCAGGATCGAGAGGCCAAAAATTTTCCCTCCAAGCCCGCGCAAGCGGGCGGCCCCGGCGGATGGGGCAAACGGGGATGGCGGTTCCGAACAGGTGGGAGGCGACCGGATGGGCCACCCCCTTCGGGGGCTTGGGGGGAAATTTCGGCTCGTCTGTCCTAGGGCTCGCCTTACGGCTCGCCCTAGGCTAGATTCGGCCGCCTGCTTCGCAGGCTCAATGCGGGGTCAATCTCAAAAAGGGCTCGCTACGCTCGCCCTAGGCTAGATTCGGTCGCCCGCCTACGCGGGCTTTATTGCGGTAGAAGGTCAATTTCAACAGGGCTCGCCTTCGGCTCGCCCTACGTTCGGTCGCCTCAGGCTCAATGTGGAAATCTCAACGGGGCTCGCTTCGGCTCGCCTTAGGCTAGATTCGGTCGCTCGCCCGCGCGGGCTTCATTGTGGTGGGGCTCAATCGGGCTCGTCTTGCGGCTCGTCCCGGGCGAGACTCGGTCGTTCGCATGCGTGGGCTCTCAGGATCGTTCGCGGGCATTGTCGCGGCTCGACAGTATGGGAGTCTCTCGCGTAGATTTGCTGTCGAAGGTCTTGTGCATCAGGGGGGGATATGCAGCCGAAGGTACGGCTTGTGCTCTCGACCTCGCTCGCCGAGGCCGAGCTGCTGGCTCAAGCTCGGCTGTGCGTGCGCCTTTTGAACCAAACCAACAAGCCGACGATCAAAGCGCTCCTGCGCCTGGTCGAGGTGCCCGAGACGCTGCTTCTGCAGGCCGAAGTCGTTGGCGAAGAAGCTGCCGCCTCTCGCCACACATTCCTCGTGGACATAGATCCGCGCGGCGGGCCGGAGCACGGGAACGGGAAGATTCTGGCCGATGTGCTCCCCATGCTGTACAGCTCATCGCGAGATGTGCATCTCATCCTTCATCGGCTCGCGAAGACGGACGATGTGCTCTCGGCGGATCTGCTCGCTTACGAACCGTGAAAAGGGGCGCGCTATGATCCCTCGCGGCGTCGCTGCTCGGCGATGAGTTCGTCCATTTGCTTGAGCTGATGGATGAGCCAGGGGAGCGGCAGGAGCACGCCGAAGGCCGCCACGATCAGAGCGGCCGAGAGCAGCGCCATGCCGAGCACGACGTACATGCCCGTCGGGTGATCGGCCCATCGCCGCGCGATCACGACGCCGAGGGCCAGAGCGCAGCTCACGAGAAATAACGTAGCGGCCACGCGCACCATCTTATCCGCGCGTCGCGCGAGGAGGGCTCGCTGCCCCTCCATCCATTGCACCGTCTTCATCGCGTCGCCTGAAAAGCATCATAGCGCGAAGGCGGGGTGGAAATCGAGGCCGAGAGGTGCTTCCGACCACGCGCCTTCGAAAAAGCGCCAGTCGCGCCTTTCGCTCGATCGGCTCCTTCGGTATTCCAGGGCGCTCGCGCTCTTCCTTTTCGCGCACCTGTTGAAGGGATGCAGGGGAGGGATTAGAATCCGATCGGCTCTTCGGCGTGCGGAATCGCCGGACGAGCGGAGCCCGAGATCGGGCTCTCTTCTTCGTGATGGGGAGGAGGCGTATGCTTGGGTCATTCATCGTGGGGGCCCGGCGCAGGGGATTTCGGGGCGTGGGGCTTGTGGTCTTGTTCGTGCTTCTGGCGCAGGTCTTCCCGACGGTTGGGCAATGGCAACGGATCGGCTCAGCTCGATCGGTCACGCGCCAGGCACGCGGCGTGACGCTCGATTGTCAGAACGCGCAACTTCAGGTCACGGTTTTGGCGGACGATCTCATTCGGGTTCGGATGCAGCCGGGGACGGCATTCGGCCCTGATGAGAGCTGGGCTATCGTCAAGACCGAATGGCCGGCCGTCCCCATGGAGATCGTCGAGGATCGGGCGAGCGTTCAACTGAGCACGTCGAAACTGATCGTCGAGATTCGCAAATCCCCTTGCTCGGTGGTGATTCGCGATCGGCGAGGTGAGATCATCGTGGCGGATGCGCCGGGCAAGGGCATGAGTTGGAACGGGAGGGAAGTGCGCGTGTGGAAGGTGATGCCTCCCGACGAATATTACTACGGCTTGGGAGAACGAGCGGGGCCGCTCGAACATCGTGGTCGGGCCTATGTCAATTGGAATACGGACGCCTCCAGATATCAGCGTGGGAGCGATCCGCTCTATCAATCCATCCCGTTTCTCCTGGCGTTGCGTCAGGGGCGCAGCTACGGGATCTTCTTCGACAACCCGTCGCGCTCCAGCTTCGACTTAGGGAATACGCAGCGCGATCAGTACTCGTTCGGGGCGGAGGAGGGCGAGCTGAACTACTACGTCTTCTATGGTCCCGATCCGAAGAGCGTCCTCGAGCGCTATACGGAGCTTGTGGGACGCATGCCGCTGCCGCCCCTATGGGCGCTCGGCTATCAGCAATCCCGCTGGAGCTATGAGCCCGAACGTCGCGTGCGCGAGATCGCTCACACCTTTCGGCAGCGTCAGATCCCATGCGACGTGATCTATCTGGACATTGACTACATGGACGGATTTCGGGCCTTCACTGTGGACGCGCGGAAGTTTCCGAACTTTCGCCAGATGATCGCCGATCTGGTCCGGATCGGTTTCAAGGTCGTCGCCATCATTGATCCGGGGATCAAGCAGGAGCCCGGCTATTGGGTATATGAC
>Ga0101942_100675_pt1 | contig 10728 bp, 9 predicted proteins | sample DewCreD2012metaG_4_FD_75243 | JGI IMG/M metagenome (GOLD analysis project Ga0101942, IMG submission 75243) | Hot spring sediment bacterial and archeal communities from British Columbia, Canada, to study Microbial Dark Matter (Phase II) - Dewar... ...
GTCCCGGGCCTTGTCCACCCGGTAGAAGCGCTCGAAAAGGTGGGGAAGGTGCTCCTTGGGGATGCCTTCCCCGTCGTCTTCCACCCGCACCACCACCTTCTCCCCCAGGTCAAAGGCCCTGAGCCAGATGTGCCGGGCCCCCGCTTTGATGGCGTTGGAGAGGAGGTTGGCCAGGACCTGGTGGAGCCGGTCCGGGTCGCCTTGCACCCAAAGCTCTGGGGAGGCTTCCACCTCAATCTCCCCCTCGAAGCTTTTGGCGAACTCCTCCTTGACCTCTTCCAAGAGGTCCAGCACCTTTACTGGCGCCGGTTCCATACGCCAAGTGCCGCTTTGGGAGAGCTCCAGAAGGTCCGACACCAGCTTTCCCATGCGCTCCGCTTCCCGCTTCACCACCTCGAGGCTCTCCCGCTGGGCCTCGGTGAGGGGAGTGCGGCGCAGCAGGAAGCCCACGTGGCCCAGAATGGCGGTGATGGGGGTTCTGAGTTCGTGGGAGGCATCCTGGAGGAAGCGGGTCTGGGCCAGGAAGGCCTGTTGCATCCGGGAAAGCATGCCGTTTAACGCCCGCACCAGGGTGGCCACCTCGTCCCGCCCCTCGGGTTCGGGCAGGGGTTCGGGGCGGGTGGTGATGGCCTCGGCCCGCCGGGCCACCCATTCCAGGGGCTCGAGGGCCCGGGCCACCAGGTTCCTGGCCAGGAGGATGGAGAGGAGGAGCACGAGAAGCGCCGTACCCGCATAGATGCGGGCGAACTGGGAGAGGGTGCTCTCCAGGCTTTCCACGGGCTTCCCCACCAAGAGGGCTCCCTGCCACACGGTTCCCGCCAGGCTGACCTCCACCCGGCGGGCGTAAACCAGAAGCTTTAAGGGGGGTCCTTCCCGCGGCAGCTCGGTGTAGGCCCAGGCCTCGCCCCGCTCCAGAAGGGTACGGTAGTCCGCCTCCTTTAGGAGAAGGCGCTGGCTTCCTAAGGCGGGGCTTTTCTGGAGGCTAATTCCCCCTTCCCGGGCCAAAAGGGCGGGGTTTTCCTCGGGAAGAAGCTGGAGTTCCGCGTAGAGGCTTGCGGGAAGCCCGGCCTCCAAAAGGGCTTGGCCGCCCAGGTTCAGAAGGCGGACCACCTGGTTGCTGGCCTCCAGAAGCTCCTGGCGCAGGGAGCGGTAGAGGAAGCCCCGCAAGAGGCCTTCCAGGGCTATCCCCAGCACCAAAAGGGTTGCCAGGAGGAGGCCTGCGGTGAGGAGGGTGATGCGGGAGCGCAGGGTCATACCACCCTGCCTTGGCTTTGGGATCTCGGCGAGGAGGTTCTTAGGGCTGCTTCAAAGTGGGGCATGGGAGGAATGCGTCAATCCTCGCGGAGCACGTACCCCACGCCCCGCACCGTGTGGATGAGACGCCTTTCCCCCGCGGCCTCCAGCTTCTTGCGCAGGTAGCCGATGTAGACGTCCACCACGTTGCTTCCCCCCTGGTAGCCAGGCCAGACCTTTTCCTCGATCTCGTAGCGGCTGAAGACCTTCCCGGGGTTCTTGGCGAGAAGTTCCAGGAGCTCGAACTCCTTGTTGGAAAGCTCTATGCGCCGCCCGCTTCGGAAAACCTCCCGGCCCTCGAGGTTGATGATGAGGTCCGCCACCCTGATCTCCCCGGTGATGGCCGGGCTCACCCGGCGCAGGTGGGCCCGCACCCGGGCCAGGAGCTCCTCTATGGAAAAGGGCTTCACCAGGTAGTCGTCGGCCCCGGCGTCCAGGCCTTCCACCTTGTCCTCGATGCGGTCCTTGGCGGTGAGGATGAGGATAGGCACGTTGGAGGTCTTGCGGATGCGCTTGGCCACCTCGATCCCGTCCATGACGGGAAGCATCAGGTCCAGGATCACTAGGTTGGGGTTCACCTCCCGGAAGCGGGAAAGGCCGGTGATGCCGTCGTAGGCCACCTCGGTGCGGTAGCCCTCGGCTTGCAGTTCCAGCTCGATGAAGCGGGCGATGTCCTTTTCGTCCTCCACGATCAGGATGAGGGGGGGTTCCATACCCTCCAGGATACTCACTTTCTCATGAGAAAGCTAGGTGTACAGGCTTAGAACCGCCGGGTACATAAAAAGGCTTCCCAGGAGGACCAGGAGATGCCCTAGGCCGTGAAACCCCACTTTCCCCGGCCAGGGGTCAGGCTTCTTTCTCGCATACACCCAGGCTCCCAGGGTGTAGAAGGTCCCGGAGAGGGCCATGAGGCCGAAGGTGGGAAGGGGCAGGTGGAGCTTGGGGAGAAAGAAGACGGAAAGCCAACCCAGGGCCAGGTAGGCCAGGGTGTAGAGCCACCGAGGTTGACAGCAACGTTTCTGTGATTATCCATCTCAGCAGTGAAGCCCTCCCACTGGGCCCGCAAGCAAGGGATCAGCTACCTCACCGCCTGGCGGTGGTTTAAGGCGGGTAAGCTCCCCGTGCCCGCCCGGCAACTTCCCAGCGGCACCATCCTGGTGGAGGAACCCAACCCCGAAGGGCGCACGGTGCTTTACGCACGGGTGTCTTCTTCCGACCAAAAGGATGACCTACAGCGCCAGGTGCAGCGCCTGGAGGCCTTCGCCCGGGAGCAGGGCTGGCTGGACTTCCAGGTGGTGACGGAGATTGCCTCTTGCTTACGCAAATCTGTTTGCCCACAAGATAGCTTCGCTGACTCGGGCAAAGCAACGGGGCTCAATGGGAAGCGCAGAAAACTCCTGCGCCTGCTCCGGGACCCCGGGGTGGGCCGGATCGTGGTGGAGCACCGGGACCGGCTGGCCCCGTTTGGGTTCGAGATGGTGGAGGCAGCTCTCATGGCGGCAGGCAAGCGGGTGGTGGTGGTGGAAGAAGGCGAGGTCAAGGATGACCTGGTGCGGGACCTTCTGGAGATCCTCTTGCTTACGCAAATGTGTTTGCCCTACGGGCAAAGCAACTTGCTTACGCAAATGTGTTTGCCCTACGGGCAAAGCAACTTGCTTACGCAAATGTGTTTGCCCTACGGGCAAAGCAACACCTCCGCTTGTGGGCGACTGTACGGACGTCGTTCGGCCCGGAACCGGGCCAAGCGGGCTCTTGGTCACGGGCGAAGCCCGTATCTTGTGGTGATGGGATGTGGGTAACCCAGGCCTTTCGCTTTGAGCTGGACCCCAACCGCACTGCCCGCATCGCCCTGGCCCAGCACGTGGGCGCTGCCCGCTTCGCCTACAACTGGGGCCTCAACCTCTGCAAGAAGGCCCTGGCAGAGGGCAAGGCTATCCCCAACGCCGCCCAACTCCACCGGGAGTGGAACCGGTGGAAGCGGGAGAACGCTCCCTGGTGGACCCAGGTCTCCAAGTGTGCCCCCCAGGCGGTTCATTTGGGGTAGGGGCCCCAAAGAAGCCTTCCGGGACCTGGAGAAGGCCCTGAGGAACTGGAGGCAGAAACGAGCCCGCTTCCCGCGCTTCAAGAGGAAAAAGCACATGGATGACAACACCGCCCGCCTCACGGGCTCCATTCGGGTCCTCTACCGGTACGTTCAACTACCGCGAATAGGCAGGATTCGGACCAAGGAGAGAACCGATAAGCTCTTGGAACTCCTGGAAGCGGGAAGAGCCAGGATACTCTCGGCTACCATCTCCCGGGAGGCGGACAGGTGGTATGTGAGCCTCACCTGCGAGGTGGAAAGGCCTGACCCTCCCCAAAGGGAAGGGGAACCCATGGGCATAGACCTGGGCCTCTCTTCCTTCCTGGTCCTCTCCGACGGGACCAGGATAGAGGCACCCAAACCCTTGGCAAAATCCCTGCGCCTCCTTCGCCGCAGGTCCAGGCAACTTTTCCGCAAGCAGAGGGGCTCAAAAAACTGGCAGAAGGCATCCCTGAGGCTTGCCCGGCTTCATCGGAGGGTGAGGAACCTCCGCCGGGACTTCCTGCACCAGGTCACCACCTGGCTGGCGAAAACCAAGCCGGTCATGGTGGTGGAAGACCTGAACGTGAGGGGCCTGGCAAGGGGGCCTCTATCCCGCCCCGTGGCCGATGTGGGCTGGGGGACTTTCAGGCGGATGCTGGAGTACAAGGCGGGGTGGTACGGGGCCAGGGTCATCGTTGCTCCAACCCATTTTCCTTCCACCAAGAGGTGCTCAGGGTGCGGATGGGTGGCTCCCAGAATGCCCCTCTCCCTCAGGACCTTCCGGTGTCCGCGGTGTGGGCTGGAGGTGGACCGGGACCTGAATGCCGCCCTGAACCTGAGGCAGTACGGGCTGACCCACCTAACGGGTCCTACCGGGAGTTCCCCGGGAAGTGACGCCTGTGGAGATCGGCTCTGCGGCGGAACGGTTGGCAACAGCCGGTCTACGAGCACCCGGTCGTTGAAGCAGGAAGCGGGCACTGGTCGGCTATTTTGGTGAAATAGACGACTACGAACCGCAGAACGGTTAACCCGGGCTTCTCGTGCGCCGCGGCCCCTCTTAGTAGACGTCCTCAGGGGTCTTGTAGACCTCGCCGGTGAGCCAGTAGATCACCCTTTCCCCCACGTTTTCCAGGTGGTCCCCCAGGCGCTCGTAGCTGCGGGCCACCCGCATGAGGGTAAGGGCCTTGGTGATGGTGCGGGGGTCTTCCAGCATGTAGGTGATGAGCTCCCGGGTCACCTCCTCGTAGAGGCCATCCACCTGGTCGTCCATCTCCACCACCTTGCGGGCAAGCCCGGGGTCCCGCTCGGCCACCGCCTTGCCCAGGGTGTCCATCATCTCCAGAAGCCTCTTGCCCATCTCGGGGAGGGTGACGTAGCGCTTAAGGGGGGGTTCCTGCGCCAAAAGGAGGGCGTCCTCGGCCACGTGCATGGCGTAGTCCCCGGCCCGTTCCAGGTCGGTGAGGGCCTTGATGATGGTGAAGATGAGCCGGAGGTCCGAGGCCACGGGCTGGTGCCGGGCGATGACGGCTACGGCCTGGTTCTCGATCTTAAGCTCCAGGGCATCCACCTCCTGGTCCTTGGCGATGACCTCTTCCGCCTTGACCCGGTTCCCCTCCACCAGGGCCTCCGTGGCCTTTTGGGTCATCTCCCGGACCAGGGAGAGCATCCTCAGGGTTTCCCCCACCAGTTCGTTTAGGGCTTTGTCCAGTACCTCGCGCATGCTGCCTCCTTGCCTCAGTTTAGGGGAAGGGCCACGCCAAAAACGTTCTCGGCTCCATCCCTCAGGGCGTAGGCCTCTCCACCCAGGCCCTGGGCAATCCGGCGCACCAGGTAGAGGCCCAAGCCCTGCCCGGCTCCCCCCTGGAACCCCCGGTGGCGGGGCAAGAAGAGGAGTTCGTAATCCGGAAGTTCCGGCCCATGGTCCCGCACCTCCAGCAAAAGGCGCCCCCCCTCTTCCCGGGAGAGGAGGCGGATGGGATCTTGGCCGTACTTAAGGGCGTTGTCCAGGAGGTTAAGGAGGATCTGGAAGAGGGCCTCGGGGTCGGTGTGGGCGGTGTGGGGCAGGTGGACCTCCACTTGCCTTTCCCGGATTTTCTCCTTAAGAAGCCTCTCCAGGCGCGGCCAGAGCTCCTCCAGGGAGAAGGTGCGCTTGGGGCCCGGTTGGGTGAGGGAGAGGTCCCGCACCAAGCGGGATAGGCGGGCCACCTCCCCCTTGAGGAGGTCCAGCACCTCCTTCTCCTGGGGGGTCCTGGGGGTGAGGGCCTCGAGGAGGGGTCCCATCCCCGCCAGGGGGGTACGGAGCTCGTGGGCTAGGGCCAGGGTGGCTTCCTCCAGGGCCTCCAGGCGCCGGTTTAGCTCCGTTTCGTCCAGGAGGTAGAGCCTGCCGGGAAGGGCCCTCACCCTCAGGGTGCGGCTTCGCACCTCCAGGGTGCGCTCGCCCCCGTGGAGGGCCAGGGCCTCGAGGCGGTGGTCCCGGAGGGCGAGGAGGAGGGGGCGGCCCACCACTTTTTCCCGGCTCACCTCCAAAAGCTCCTCCGCCCTGGGGTTCAAGTAGAGGACCTGCCTATCCCGGTGAAGGACCAGGCCCTCCAGGGCTTGCTCCCAGGCCTCGGCCAGAAGTTCGTTCACCCTTCCCCCTTGATCTGGCTAGGAACGTGGTTCGTGTCTTGCGGGGCCACCTTGAAGCGGTACCCCATGCCCCGCACGGTTTCCAGAAAGCGGGGGGCTTTGGGGTCTTCGCCCAGCTTTTCCCGGAGCTGAAGCACGTGCTGGTCCACCGTCCTCGGGGTGCCCAGGTAGTCCTGGCCCCAGACCGCTTCCAGAAGCTCCTCCCGGGAGTAGACCCGGCCCGGGCGCTGGGCCAGGAAGGCCAGCAGTTCGAACTCCCGCCGGGTTAGGGGCAAGGGTTTTTCGTCCAGGCTGGCCTCCTTGCGCTCCAGGTCCAGGAGAAGGGGTCCACGCCTGAGCACCTTCCGCTTGCCCGCGCGCCGCAGCAGGGCCTCGAGGCGGGCCAAAAGTTCCTCGGTGGCGAAGGGTTTTACCAGGTAGTCGTCGGCCCCGCGGGAAAGCCCTTCCACCCGATCCCGTACCTCGGTTCGGGCGGTGAGCATGAGGACGGGAAGCTCGGGATAGGCTCCTTGGCGCATGCGCTCCAGGAGCCGGGTGCCGGGTTCATCGGGGAGCATCCAATCCAGGACCACGGCTTCCGCCTCCCGCAACCTTGGCCAGGCTTCCTGGGAGGTTGCAGCCTCCAGCACCCTGTGCCCGGCTTTTTCCAGGGCCAGCCGCACCCCAAGCCGCACCGCTGGCTCATCCTCCACCACAAGGACCGTGGCCACGACCTTAGTCTAGCCCGAGCCTTGTCAGAGGAGGGTCAGGGCCTTTGCTTGACAGGTCTCCTTGGCCCATGCTACCCTGCAAAAGGCCTGGGGGCGGCTAGCTCAGAGGAAGAGCGCTCGCCTCACACGCGAGAGGTCGTAGGTTCAAGTCCTACGCCGCCCACCACGATGGGGACCGGGTTAAACCCTGGGGGCTGACCCCAGGGTTCTCGCTTTTCTGATTGGCCCCTTGGTGAAAGGACTTAAGTCCTTGGTTCCAGCCCTTGGAGGCCACTTGTTGCCAGTTCTGAGAACGCTGGGCTACGGGGACTACGGGGTGGCTATGGCGGGCTTCCCCACCCTTGTCCGGGCCATCCCCACGTGTGTGGGGACTACGCGACGTCTTCCTGTAGTGGTGGCGAGTTGTCGGGCCATCCCCACGTGTGTGGGGACTACATTTTGGGCCAGTGCCTTTCTCACCGGCTTGACGGGCCATCCCCACGTGTGTGGGGACTACCACGATGAGGCGCATGTAGCGGAGGGCGTTGGCGGGCCATCCCCACGTGTGTGGGGACTACGGGAGTGGCGTCTAGTACGCCACTCGCTTCACCGGGCCATCCCCACGTGTGTGGGGACTACTCTCCGAAACCAGTTGAACTTGTAACCAAGCCCCGGGCCATCCCCACGTGTGTGGGGACTACAGGCTTACCCCAAAACTTCCCTAGGCATACCCCGGGCCATCCCCACGTGTGTGGGGACTACGCTTTTCGGCTGTACTTGCGTCGGGTACCAGCGGGCCATCCCCACGTGTGTGGGGACTACAACTCCTCGGGGCACTATTTGAATGGCCCCACGGGCCATCCCCACGTGTGTGGGGACTACGGAGACGATTGACTGGGCCAAGTACCGCAAGGCGGGCCATCCCCACGTGTGTGGGGACTACCAGAGGTCAGCGGTCTCATTCACCCGGCGGACCGGGCCATCCCCACGTGTGTGGGGACTACTTGCAGGTCTTGAGGAAGGATAACCCCCGGTCCGGGCCATCCCCACGTGTGTGGGGACTACGAGGGCACCCCCAAAGACGTGGAGAGCGCCCGCGGGCCATCCCCACGTGTGTGGGGACTACGTCTAGCCGCCAGTCGGGAATGGACTCCACGTACGGGCCATCCCCACGTGTGTGGGGACTACGCGCGCGCGCGGCGCAAGAGCATGGGGCCGTACGGGCCATCCCCACGTGTGTGGGGACTACAGGTCAGCGATCCGCCGCTCCAGCTCCATGGCGGGCCATCCCCACGTGTGTGGGGACTACTCGTGGTCGTTCAGAACCTTGGGACGGAGAACCGGGCCATCCCCACGTGTGTGGGGACTACGGCTTCGCGCCCCTGGAGGGGGAGGAGGCCTCCGGGCCATCCCCACGTGTGTGGGGACTACACCCCATCGTGGTCAGCGTGAGCGTGGGGGTGCGGGCCATCCCCACGTGTGTGGGGACTACTTCTCCAGCTCCGCCAGGGAGAGTAGGCGGCCCGGGCCATCCCCACGTGTGTGGGGACTACAGGGTGCCCCCGGCCTCTGAAGGCGGATGGCTCGGGCCATCCCCACGTGTGTGGGGACTACCCGGCCAGGACGGCGATGGGAAAGGCGTTCTGCGGGCCATCCCCACGTGTGTGGGGACTACGGCTCAATGCCTACTACGACGCCCTGGACGCCGGGCCATCCCCACGTGTGTGGGGACTACGAGGTCCACGCCGTGCCCCTGGAAGAGGGGCGCGGGCCATCCCCACGTGTGTGGGGACTACTGAGAGAACGCTAAAGCCTCTCTCATGGGCCGGCGGGCCATCCCCACGTGTGTGGGGACTACGGCCACGGCGTGCACGTCCTGGGGGGCCCTCAACGGGCCATCCCCACGTGTGTGGGGACTACGGGCTGGCCCTCGTCAGAGCTTCCGCCAGCAACGGGCCATCCCCACGTGTGTGGGGACTACGGCGGGGACATAGACCGCCTCAGGAGAAGCGTCCGGGCCATCCCCACGTGTGTGGGGACTACAAGTGGCTCATCAGGGCTGGCCCTCGTCAGAGCGGGCCATCCCCACGTGTGTGGGGACTACGCTGGTGCCGGGCACCCGCCTTCTCCTGGAGGTGGGCCATCCCCACGTGTGTGGGGACTACCCCCACGCCCCAGACCCTAGCGTCCCCTGTAGCGGGCCATCCCCACGTGTGTGGGGACTACCAGAACTCCCGCAGGGTAGCGGCATTCACCGGCGGGCCATCCCCACGTGTGTGGGGACTACATCACCAGGGCCCCGGGGTTCCAGACGTCCAGCGGGCCATCCCCACGTGTGTGGGGACTACGTCTCCTGGTCCTCCAGGGGCCAGGGGCCGAACCGGGCCATCCCCACGTGTGTGGGGACTACGGTTGGTCCCTCTCGGGGGATAGCCTCCCGTTCGGGCCATCCCCACGTGTGTGGGGACTACGACTTAGCCCTCTGGTACGAGAGCCCCGTGGCCGGGCCATCCCCACGTGTGTGGGGACTACAGCAGCGGTCCGGGGGTTTGCGGCCAGCCGCCGGGCCATCCCCACGTGTGTGGGGACTACCGGCTCAATGCCTACTACGACGCCCTGGACGCCGGGCCATCCCCACGTGTGTGGGGACTACGGTCTGGGGCGTGGGGAGTTATTCAATCGGAAACGGGCCATCCCCACGTGTGTGGGGACTACGTGTTCCGGGCCAGCTTGTGCTCCTCCAGCTCCGGGCCATCCCCACGTGTGTGGGGACTACCCTAGGCACTGGCTGGGAATGCTGGCTTGAGGCGGGCCATCCCCACGTGTGTGGGGACTACGGCGTAGACCACGTGGATCTCCACGGGCTTCCCCGGGCCATCCCCACGTGTGTGGGGACTACATGCGCACCATCATCGGGCGTTCCGGCTACTACGGGCCATCCCCACGTGTGTGGGGACTACCTGGGGGGTCCTGGTGGTCCTGGGCCTGGTAGCCGGGCCATCCCCACGTGTGTGGGGACTACGGCCCTCCTGGAAGGGCAAAGCCCCCTGGTTACGGGCCATCCCCACGTGTGTGGGGACTACGGAGGGCCGCGAGTAGAAGTCATAAGGCCGGGTGGGCCATCCCCACGTGTGTGGGGACTACGGCGTTGGGCGGCCTGGCCGCCTTCCTCCTCCGGGCCATCCCCACGTGTGTGGGGACTACTACGTGGCCCCCATCGCCTTCTGGCGGGAGTGCGGGCCATCCCCACGTGTGTGGGGACTACGTCCACCCAAAAGACCAAGGTGGCCGTGGGGAACGGGCCATCCCCACGTGTGTGGGGACTACGCCTTAGCACCCCCTCTAGGCGGTGTCCCACCGGGCCATCCCCACGTGTGTGGGGACTACACGGACTGGATTAAGCTTGTCAGAGATATAGGCGGGCCATCCCCACGTGTGTGGGGACTACGGTCAGGTGATGGGCAAGCTGGAGGAGAATACCGGGCCATCCCCACGTGTGTGGGGACTACAGCCTCACCCTGGAGAAAAGCGCCCAGGGGCCCGGGCCATCCCCACGTGTGTGGGGACTACTGCTAGCTATGGAAAGTGCTCTTAAATCAAATCGGGCCATCCCCACGTGTGTGGGGACTACAGGAGGTTCCCAACGCCCGGACCAACAGGATCCGGGCCATCCCCACGTGTGTGGGGACTACAAGGAGCAGCGCGTGATGGCCAAGATGGTAAACGGGCCATCCCCACGTGTGTGGGGACTACACTATCGCATATGCGCCTACAGTGAATCTAGTCGGGCCATCCCCACGTGTGTGGGGACTACCCAGAGGCCCTTGTTGATGAGGATGCTACGAACGGGCCATCCCCACGTGTGTGGGGACTACATCCTCAACCTGGCAGCTAATGACCGGGTGTACGGGCCATCCCCACGTGTGTGGGGACTACCCAGAGCTCGCCGGCGCAGAACACGTCCTGAACGGGCCATCCCCACGTGTGTGGGGACTACAGGAACTGACTGAGGGCCTGTGCGCGGAGCTGCGGGCCATCCCCACGTGTGTGGGG
>Ga0101942_100677_pt1 | contig 10710 bp, 8 predicted proteins | sample DewCreD2012metaG_4_FD_75243 | JGI IMG/M metagenome (GOLD analysis project Ga0101942, IMG submission 75243) | Hot spring sediment bacterial and archeal communities from British Columbia, Canada, to study Microbial Dark Matter (Phase II) - Dewar... ...
GGCCAGGGCTTCCCCGGGGAACGGGTGTACAACCTCGAGGGGGGCACCTACGCCTGGATGGGCGCGGGCTTGCCGATCGAGCGATGAGCCTGGCCCTTGTTGGCGCTCTTCTCATCGGGGTTTCCCTGGGGCTACTGGGCTCAGGGGGGTCTATTCTTACCGTGCCCGTGCTGGTCTACCTCCTGGGGGAACCTCCCAAGCAGGCCATCGCCGAAAGCCTACTCATCGTGGGAGGGATCGCCCTTCTGGGAGCCCTGCCCTACGCCCTAAGGGGCCTGGTGGACTGGCGCAACGTGCTCTTCTTCGGCCTTCCGGGCATGGCGGGCACCTACCTGGGGGCCTGGCTTTCCCGCTTCGTTTCCGGGGAGGTGCAGCTTCTCACCTTCGCCCTGGTGATGCTTCTTGCCGCCTACCTCATGGCCCGGCCAAGCCCCCTAAGGGCCGAGGGGGAAGGAAGCCGCAAGCCCTGGAAGATCCTCCTGGAGGGGCTTTCGGTGGGAGCCCTCACCGGCTTCGTGGGGGTGGGCGGGGGCTTTCTCATCGTGCCCGCCCTGGTCCTTTTGGGAGGGCTTCCCATGCACCTGGCCATCGGAACCAGCCTCTTCATCATCGCCCTCAAGTCCTTCGCCGGCTTCTACAAGTACCTGCACCTTTTGCCCGAGCTGGGCCTGGCCGTCAACTACGGGGTGGCCCTCCTCTTCGTGGGAGTGGGAACCCTGGGAAGCTTCCTGGGCGGCCGGCTGGCGGTGCGGCTACCCCAGGAGGGCCTGAGGCGGGGGTTTGCCCTTTTCCTGGTGGCCATGGGGGCCTTCATCGTGGCCCAGAGCCTGGCCCAGGGGCATTAGACTGAAGGGGTGCGCTTCCGCACCCTCTTGGCCATCCAAGCGGAGGTCAAGCCGGACTTCTACCGCACGGAGGAGGCCTTCCGGGAGCGGGTCTTCTCCTTGCTGGAAAGCCTCGAGGGCACTTCCTCTCCCCGCCTGGCCGCCTTCCCGGAGCTCTTTGGGCTTCCCCTCCTCCTCCACCTGGAAGGGGATTTTCATCCCAGGGACCTCCTGAAAAACCCCCTTCTCCCCTGGAGGCGGGCCCGGCGGGCCTACGGGGTTTTCCGGGAGGTGATGGCGGAAGCCGCCCAAGCCTTCGGCACCTATCTTTTGGCGGGCACCCTGCTCTCCCCGCCCTACGAGGAGGAGCTGGCCCGGGGGCGGTTTGCCCGCACGCTCCTTTTCCAGAACCTCGCCCTTTTCTTCAACCCCGAAGGCCGCCTGTTGGCCCAGGTGCCCAAGATGGAACTCACGCCCCCTGAGCGCTGGCTCAGGCGGGGCACCTTCGGCCCCCACCTGGTGGAAACCCAGGCGGGCAGGGTGGGCATCCTCATCTGCCTGGACGGCTTTTTTGAGCGGTACCTGGCCCGGCTGGACGCCCTGGGGGCAGAGGTTCTCCTGCAACCCTCCGCCAACCCCGCCCCTTGGAACCGCCCCTGGCCCTGGGATGGATCCCGAAGGGAAGGAGAGGTCTGGAGGGCTTCCGCCCAGGAGAGGCTCGTGGGCCGGGAACACCTCCGGCTCCTCCTGAACCCCATGCTGAACGGCGAGATTCTGGGCCTCACCTTTGAGGGGCAAAGCGGCATCTACGCCCCCGGGGAGGCCCTGGCCTTGGCCCCTGCCCCAAGGGGGGATGCGGCCCTCCTCCTAACCCTATAGGCGCTCGGGGAAAAGGGTGATGGGATAGGGGCGGATCAGGAACCGGACCAGCCTTTCCCAGGCCTTGTCCTTCACCCCCTGGGCCAGCTCCTCCGCCACCTCCTCCAAGGGGTAGCGGCCCGGGGGTACCAGCCTTTCCAGGAGGATCACGTGGAAGCCAAACTCCGTCCCCACGGGAGGGGAAACCTCCCCGGGCTTCAGGGATAGCAGGGCCTTTTCAAAGGCGGGGATGTAGGTGCCTTCCGGCTCGCAGCCGAGATCCCCCCCGGCTTCCTTGGAGCCCGGGTCCTGGGAAACCTCCTTGGCCACCTGGGCGAAGGCCTCCCCCTTGGCCAGGCGGGCCAGGACCTTCTTGGCCGCCTCGAGGGTGGGCACCAGGATGTGCCGGGCGCAGTAGAGGGCGGGGTGGCGGTACTCCGGGGAAAGGAGCCAGAGGGCCTTCAGGGCCGCCGGGGAAACCTTAAGCTCCGTGCGGTAATGGGCTTCCAGGGCCTCGAGGGCCATGGCCTCGGCCAGGAGGGTGCGGTAGGTGGCCAGGTCGGGCACCCCTGCCCCCTCCAGGGCCTTCCGCAGGGCCTCCTCCTCGGGGAAGGCCTTCACGAGCTCCGCCACCCGGGCCTCCACGCTGTCGGGCATGGGCCAAAAACCCTGGCGCCTGGCCAGCAAGAGAAGCGCCCGCTCCTCCGCCAGGGCCTGCAGGTAAGGGGCCCGGTACTGGGCCAGGAGGGCGCGGGTTTCCTCCGTGTCGGGGAGGCCAAGCTGCCGGAGTGCGCTTTTGACGAAGAGGCCAAAGCGGAGCTCAAACTGGCTTTTGGTGATGTGTTCGGGCCCCACCTGGGCCACCACGGGGTCTTCCTGGGCCCGGGCAAAGGGGGCTAGGCCTAGGCTTAAGGTTAGGAGGAAAAAAAGGAAGCGCATGCCCCATGCTAGCATGGAGGGCGTGAACGACCTCATCCTCCAGGCGGCCCGGGGCAGGCCCACCTCGAGGCCCCCCGTCTGGTTCATGCGCCAGGCGGGGCGCTACCAGAAGGAGTACCAGGAGATCCGACAGCGCTACACCCTACCGGAGATCGTGCAGAACCCCGAGGTCTGCGCCGAGGTGACCCTTCTTCCGGTGAGGCAGCTTGGGGTGGATGCCGCCATCCTCTTTGCGGACATCACCACCCCCCTCTACGGGATGGGGGTGGAGCTGGACCTGGTGGAGGGCAAAGGCCCCGTCATCCACCGGCCCATCCGGGATCCCAAGGGGGTGGAGGCCCTAAGGCCCCTGGAGCCAGAAGAGGCCGTGCCCTTCGTGCTGGAAACCATCCGCCTCCTGAAAAGGGAGCTTAAGGTGCCCCTCATCGGCTTTGCCGGGGCTCCATTCACCCTGGCCAGCTACCTCATCGAGGGCGGGCCGAGCCGCCAGTTCAAGGAGGTCAAGGCCTTCATGTACCGGGAGGAAGCCCTCTGGCACCGGCTTCTCACCAAGCTTACCCAGGCCATGGCCCGCTACCTGAAGGCCCAGGTGGAGGCGGGGGCCGATCTCCTCCAGGTCTTCGACTCCTGGGTGGGGGCCCTATCCCCTGCGGACTACCGGCGGTACGTGAAGCCCCACATGGCCAGGCTCTTCCAGGAGCTAAGGCCCCTTGGGGTGCCCGTGATCCACTTCGGGGTGGGGACCATGGGCCTTCTTAAGGAGATGCAGGAGGCCGGGGGGGACGTGATCGGCCTGGACCACCACACCCCCCTTGCCTGGGCCCGGGAGGCACTGGGGCAAACCCCCATCCAGGGCAACCTGGACCCCGTGGTCCTCTTCGCCCCCAAGGAGGTGATCCGGCGGGAGGTGGAAAGGATCCTTGCGGAAAACGCTGGCCGGCCCGGGCACATCTTCAACCTGGGCCACGGGATCCTGCCCGGCACCCCGGTGGAGCACGTGCGCTATGTGGTAGAACTCCTCAAGGAAAAGGAGGAAGCAGCATGAACGTACTCCTCATGGCCTACGGCACCCCCTACACCCCGGAAGAGATCGAACCCTACTACACGGACATCCGCCGGGGAAGGCGTCCTTCCGAGGAGCTGGTGAGGGAGCTGGAAGAGCGCTACGCCGCCATTGGCAAAAGCCCCTTGAACGAGATCACCCTGGCCCAGGCCATCAGGCTCCAGGCGCTTTTGAACCTCGAGGCCCCCGCCTACCCCAAGCGCCTCCTGGGCCCCTTCGGCCCCCGCATCCCCCAGGGGCCGGCCCGGGTCTACGTGGGCACCAAGCACTGGCACCCCTCCATCGGGGAGGCCGTCGCCGCCATGCACGAGGACGGGGTGAGGCGGGCGGTGGCCATCGTGGCCGCTCCCCATTACTCCCTAAGGAGCGTGGCGGAGTACCAGGAGAAGGTGGAAGCCGCCCTAAAGTCCCTCCCCGAGCCCATCGAGATGGTCTGGGTGGAAAGCTACGAAGCCCATCCCGGCCTGATCGCCGCCTACGCCAGGAGGCTTGAGGAGGCCATATGGCGGCTTAGGGAGCCGAGGAAGGCCGCCTACGTCTTCACCGCCCACTCCATCCCCCTCTCGGCGGTGGAGCGGGGCGATCCCTACCCCCGCCAGGTGGAGAGGACGGCGGAGCTCATCGCCAAGAGGCTTGCCCTGCCTCGCTTTAGCGTGGCCTACCAGTCCGCAGGGCGCACCCCCGAGCCCTGGCTTGGCCCCGACATCAACGAACACCTTAAGGCCCTAAGGGAGGAGGGCTTTGAGGAGGTGGTGGTCCAGGCGGTGGGCTTCCCCGCCGACCACCTGGAGGTCTACTACGACCTGGACCTCGAGGCCCAGGCCACCGCCCAGGAGGTGGGACTAAGGCTCATCCGGGCCCGGAGCCTCAACGCCGATCTGGACTACATCCAGGTGCTTAAGGAGCTGGTGGAGGCAGCGTGGCTCAGGTAGCCGTGGTGGGAGGAGGATGGGCGGGGCTTTCCGCCGCCTTGGCCCTGAAGGAGGCAGGGGTGGACTTCCTCCTCCTGGAGGCAAGCCCCCGCCTGGGGGGCAAGGTGCGCACCCACAAAGGGGAGGGCTTCCTGGTGGAAGGGGGCCCAGACGCCAGCGTGCGGTACAAGAAGGAGGTCCTGGAGTTAGGGGAGCGCTTCGGCCTCACGCCCATAGGGACCCTCCCCGCCAAACCCGCAGCGTGGATCCTGCGCAAGGGTAAGGCCCATCCCCTCCCCGAGGGGCTTTTGCAAATCGTGCCCGGGGACCTCAAGGGCCTTTACCGCACCTCCCTCCTCTCCCTTTCCGGGAAGCTCAGGGCCCTATACGACCTCTTCCTCCCCCGGGGGGCCAAGGAGGACGAAAGCCTTAAGGAGTTCGTGGAACGGAGGCTTGGCCCCGAGGTCTTCGCCGCCCTGGTGGCACCCCTGGCGGGAGGCATCTATGGAGGGGAGCCCGAGGAGCTTTCCATGCGAGCGGCCTTCCCCCAGCTTTTGGACCTGGAGCGGAAGCACCGAAGCCTCATCCTGGGGGCCATGCGGGCGAGAAGGGCTCGGGGAAGCCGGGAAGGGGGAAGCCTGTTCTTCTCCTTCCAGGAGGGGCTTTCCACCCTAACGCGGAAGCTTGCCGAGGAGGTGGCGGGGAAAACCCTCCTGGGCACACCCGTCCTGGCCCTCGAGCCCCTAGGGGGCCGGTACCGCCTCCACACCCCCAGGGGACCCCTGGAGGTGGAGGCAGTGGTCCTGGCCACCCCCGCCCCCGTGGCGGCCCACCTGCTAAGGCCCTTCCTCCCCGAGGCCACGGCCCTTCTCAAGGGGATTCCCCACACCCCGGCGGCCACGGTGAGCCTGGCCTTTAAAGAAGCGCTTCCCGTAGCGGGGCATGGCCTCCTCATCGCCAAGGGGGAGGGCTACAGGGCCAGGGGGTTTACCTGGACGCACCAGAAATGGCCCGGGAGGGCCCCGGAAGGGTTCAGCCTGGTGCGGGCCTACTTTTCCGGGGAGGTGGCTCGGCTTTCCGAGGCGGAGCTTGCCCGGGTGGCCCTGGAGGACCTCCGCCGTTTTCTGGGCCAGGAGGTGCGGGCGGAGCGCACCTGGGTCTTCCGCTTCCCCGAGGGCATGCCCGCCTACCGGGTGGGGCATCTGGAGCGCATGGAAAGGCTGGAAATGAGCCTTCTCAAGGCCCCGGGCCTTTTTTTGGCGGGGAACTACCTGGAGGGGGTGGGCCTCCCCGAGGTGGTGCGCTCTGGCCGTAAAGCGGCCCAAAGAGCCCTGGGCTACCTGGCCCTGGCCCCCACCCCCTAGGCAAACTCAGGGCTTCCTGCTTAGGATAGACAAATATGGCTCTGCCCTACCCCGCAATCGCCTTGGGCTCCATCTTCTTGGGACTCCTGGCGGGGATTTTGGGCTACACCGGTCCTTACATTTTGCCGTGGCTCATGATCTTCACCGCCTCCACCGCCAGCATGCACGGCTTGGGGTGGGGGCTCCTGGCCGCCGGGGTTTCCACGCTCCTTCTTTTCCTCTTCCCCGGGTTTGACCTCGTGGCCCTGGCCCTCCTCCTCCTCTCCGCCTGGCTGGCCCACGGCGTCGGCGAAAGCCTGCGAAAGGCTCACCGCCAGGCCAAGGCCCTGGCCAAGAACCAGCGGTTTCTGGCCGAGGCCCTCGAAGCCCTGCCCCAGGCGGAAAGCCGCCAAGCCCTTCTGGAAAGCCTTCCCAAGCGCCTGGCTGCTTTGGGAGCCGGGGGGCATGTGGGGGTTTGGATACCCACCAGCCTAGGCTTCCACCTCCTTGCCAGCGTTCCCCCCTTAGCCCTGGAAGAGGTACCGGCCACGGGAGTCCTGGGCCGCGCCCTACAGGAAGCCCGGCCCATCCACGTGCCCGACGTGCGAAAGGAACCCTCCTACATCCCTGCACCTGGCCTCCAAACCCTTGCTGAGCTAGCCTTGCCCCTTTGGGAGCGCGGTGAAGTGGTGGCCGTGCTCAATCTGGAACGGCCTCAACCCTTCGCCCCTGAGGAAGTGGAAGGGCTTAAGCGCTTCGCCCAGGCGGTAAGCCTCCAGCTGGACCGGCTCGCCGACCTGGAGGAACGAAGGCTAATAAGCGAGCTTTCCTTACGCTTGCAAAGCGCCACCACCCTGAAGGAAGCGGCGGAGAAAGCCCTGGCCCTACTCCTCGAGGCCCTGGACCTGGAAATCGGCGTCCTTTGGGAAGCCCGGGGAGCCCATATGGAGGCCCTGGCCCATCAGGGTGTGGACGACCCCGCCCTGCTCCAGGTGCTAAGAGAAGGCCTCCCCTATGGCCAGGGCCTGGCCTGGGAGGTCTACCATCGGGAAAGCCCCCTCTTCACCGCCCGCTATGCGGAGGAACCCCAGGCCATACCCCCGCTTAAGGCCCTGGACTGGCGCACCCTGGCTGCCTTGCCCATCCCCTCCTCCAAGGCCCCACGGAGCCGGAGGGTGCTGGTTTTGGGAAAGAAGGAGGAGCGACTTTGGCGCAAGGCGGAGGTGGAGCTCCTCCTCCTGGCCTGCCGCACCCTGGGCCTGGGGATGGAACGGCTTACGGAGAAGGACCGGCACGAAAGCGTAAACCGGCTTTTCCTGGAGCTTTTGGAGAAACCTCCCGAAGAACTCTACGGACGCATCCTGGAAGAAGCCGTCCGCCAGGTGCCGGGTTCGGAAGCGGGAAGCCTTCTGGTGTGGGAGGAAGGAGCCTACCATTACAAGGCAGCCTTGGGCTATGACCTCGAGGGGTTGCAAACCGTCACTTTCAGCCAGGAGGACCAGCTTCTCTGGTACGGCCTGGGAGCGGAACGGGCCTGCCAGGGGGAGCCCCGCATCATGAGCTTGGAAGAGCGGCCCATCGCCGAGATCAGCCACCAGACCGCCCCGCCCGAGATCATCGACGCCGCGGGCAAAGCGCCGGAGATCAAGGCCAACCTCTGCCTCCCCATCCCCTACAAAGGGGAGGTGCTGGCCTATCTCAACCTGGACAACCTACATGACCCTCGGGCTTTTGGTGAGGATTCCCTGGAGGCCGCCCGCTTCTTCGCCGCCCCCCTGGCCAGCCTGCTCCACGAAAGCCGTAGCCGGAAGCTCCTGGAGGAATCCGCCCTGACCGATTACCTCACCGGCCTCGGGAACCGCCGGGCCTTTGACCGCTTTTTGGAAGAGGAGCTCAAGCGGGCCGAGCGCTACGGCTATCCCCTTTCCTTGATGATCCTAGACCTCAAGGGCTTCAAAGCGGTGAACGACCGGCTCGGGCACGCCGTGGGGGATTTGGCCCTCATGAAGGTGGCCGAGACCCTGGAACGGGAAAGGCGCAACGGCGACCGCCTCTTCCGCTGTGGTGGGGACGAGTTCGCCGCCATCTTCCCCCACACCTCCAAGAAGGGAGCGGTAGCGGTTGCCCTCCGCTACGCCAAGGCCATCCAGGACCTTTGCTTTAACGGCCTCTGCTTAGGGGTGAACATCGGGGTGGCCAGCTACCCGGAGGACGGCAGCACCCCGGACGAGCTCCTCTCCGCCGCCGATACCCGCATGTACGAGGCCAAGGCCCGGGGCCAGGTCATGGTGGCTTGAACCCCCACCAAGAAGCTGTATACTGGACCAGGCCTAGCCATGGACAAAAGCTGGGGCCTAGGTCCATCCCAAGCCCTTCTTCCCCTGCTGCGCCAGGGGGTTAAGGGGCTTCCCCAGGCCCTGGAGCAGGTGGGGCGGGCCCTTAGGGCCCACCGGGCCTACCTCTTCCGCCTCGAGGAGCGCCAGGGCATCTGGTACGCCAGCCAGCTTTCGGAGTGGGCGGGGTCCGATGCCACCCCTCAGATCCAGAACCCTGAGCTGCAAAACCTCCCCATGCGGGAAAAAGGCTACGGGCGCTGGCTGGACCGCTTCCTGGAGGACCGGGCGGTGGCGGGGCCCGTGGCTTCCTTCCCCGAGGAGGAACGGCCCCTCCTCGAGGCCCAGGAAATCCAAAGCCTCTTGCGTTCGCAAATCTGTTTGCCCTTCGGGCAAAGCAACCTGGTGGTGCCCATATGGGTAGAGGGAAAGCTTTGGGGATTCCTGGGGGTGGACGACTGCCAGAGGATAAGGGAGTTCGCCCCGGAAGAGGAGGCCTTCCTGCGCCTGGTGGCCGAGGCCCTGGCCCGGGCCCTGGAGCTTTGGGAAAGGGCCCGTGGCCTCGAGCGCCTTTTGGAAGCTTCCCCCCTGTACCTGGCCCGCCTGGATCGGGAAGGACGCCTTCTCTACGCCAACGCCACCTTCAAGCAGGCCTTCCCGGAAGGAATATTCCTACCCGTGGCCAAGGCCCTCGGGGCTCCAAACCACCTCCACACCTTGAGGACCCATGAAGGGCGGGTGGTGGAGTGGAGCCTTCTGGCGCTACCGGGCCCCGGGCAGGAGGTCCTGGAGGTGCTGGCCCTGGGCGTGGACCTCACGGCCAAGGAGGAGGCGGAAGCCCGGGAAGCCCGTTGGAACCTCTTCCGCAAAAACCTCCTCCGGGTCTACGAAACCCTGATGGCCGAGGGGCTTTCCGAGTCTATCTTTGGCTTGATCCTCGAGGCCGCCTTGGAAACAGTCCCCGCGGCCCAGGCAGGAAGCGTCACCGTCCTCCTGGAGGACGGCTGCTACCACTTCGTCGCCGCTCAAGGATACGACCTGGAGACCCTCCGCCAGGTGTGCCTGCGCCCCGACGAACCCCTCTCCCCTACCGGCCACAAGGGAGCCCAGGTCTTCACCTGGAAGGACTTGGAACGCTTTGACACCCACCTGGACGAAAGGAGGCGGAAGGTCATGGAGGAGGCCGGCCGGGTCCGGGAGATCAAGGCCATCCTCTCCGTCCCCGTGTACCTGGCAGGGGAGCGCAAGGCCTTTTTGTACCTGGACAACTTTGAGCGGGAGGATGCTTTCACCCCCCTGGACCTGGAGCTGGCCCAGGCCTTCGCCAGCCAGCTCGGCCTCCTCCTGAGAAGGCTGGAGCTGGAAGGCCAGATCCAGCACCTGGCCTACCACGATCCCTTAACGGGCCTGCCCAACCGCCTCTTCTTCCTGGAAAAGCTGGCCCAAGCCCTGAAGGAGGAGGGCCCGCATCTGGCGGTCATGTACCTGGACCTGGACGGGCTCAAGCTGGTGAACGACCTGGACGGGCACGCCGCCGGGGACGAGGTGATCCGGGTCATGGCCGCCCGCCTGCGGGCCGCCCTCCGACCCCGGGACCTGGTGGCCCGGCAAGGAGGGGACGAGTTCCTGGTCCTCCTCACGGGCCTTAAAACTTCTGCCGAGGCCGTGCGCATCGCCGAAAGGCTTCTGGAGGTAGCCCGCATCCCCATCGCCATGGGAGCACGGACCTACCACCTCTCCACCTCCCTGGGCATTGCCCTGGGGGAACCCGGCCTTTCCCCGGGGGAGCTGCTCAAGCGGGCGGACCTGGCCCTGTACCGGGCCAAGGGGGAGGGTAAGGACCGGCTCGCCTTCTTTGAACCCCAGTTGCAAGAAGCCCTCCGGCAGGAGATGAACCTCCTGGAGGCGCTAAGGCAGGACCTAGAGCGGGGAGAAGGCCTCTGGCTGGCCTACCAGCCCATCGTGGACCTGCGCACGGGGAAGCGGGTGGCCCTCGAGGCCCTCGTGCGCTGGCGCCTGGCCCCGCCTTCCGTGTTCATCCCCCTGGCGGAACGCCACCGCCTCATGCCCGAGCTGGGCGAGTGGGTCCTCCGCCAGGCCGCCAGGCTTGCCGGGAGCTGGACCGGCACGGCCTAAAGGTGCATGTGAACGTGAGCCCCCAGGAGCTCCTGGACCCCACCTATGCCTTTCGGGTGGCGGAAGCCCTGGAGGAAACTTCCTGTCCGCCTGGCCGCCTGGTGTTGGAGATCACGGAAACCACCCTGATCCCCGACGAGCGGGGCAGGGATGCCACCCGGGCCCTCGAGGCCCTCAAGGCTCTGGGCATAAGCATCTTCCTGGACGACTTCGGCTCAGGCTACTCCAGCCTGGAGCGTTTGGCCGAGCTTCCCGTGGACGGGGTCAAGCTGGGCCAGGCCTTCACCCAGCGCCTGGGCATCC
>Ga0101942_100679_pt1 | contig 10660 bp, 8 predicted proteins | sample DewCreD2012metaG_4_FD_75243 | JGI IMG/M metagenome (GOLD analysis project Ga0101942, IMG submission 75243) | Hot spring sediment bacterial and archeal communities from British Columbia, Canada, to study Microbial Dark Matter (Phase II) - Dewar... ...
GGTGGATATCTTCACCGAGCCGCTTCCCAAGCCTAGCCAGGGACACATCCCGGTCCCGCAGCGGCCGGGCCTGGGCCTCGAGGTGGATCCCGAAAAGATCCGGCAATTCGCAGATTCTGAAAGTTTACGTGATTTGTAACACGCCCTTCATTACCTTCCACTGTTCCACGTCTCGCATAGCCTGCTCTGCATGCTCTAGGGGGTAGATTTGGATTAGCCGCGCGAGCTCATAACGTCCCTTGAGCTGGGGGAGGAGCCGGAGGTAGGCGAGGAAGTGCGCCTCCCCAATCCCCCAGCACCCCCGGATGTCCAGGTGCCCTCGAGTAATGTAATGAGGATTTATGGGAACAGACCCTCGGTCTGTGTAATGACCCACCACGAGATAGGTACCTCCCCGGCGGGTCATCATGATCCCCTCCGGTACGGCTTCGGGGTTCCCGGTGGCCTCTATGGTTAGATCAGCCCCCCGACGTCCCTCTGTTTCGTCTAGGATGTGTGACACCCGTTCGTTAGGGTTTGGGTCTTCAAAGATGTTGATATGGACATCCCCGATCCCGAGACGCTTGCAGAGATCGAGTCGTTCCTTGGGACCCCCCACAATGATAACTTTGGCAGCTCCCCGAAGCTTCGCGTACATTGCAGCGGCGATCCCTACAGGGCCTGACCCCTGGATGACAATAGTGTCCCCTGCGCGGATCTGCGCCCGGAACATCACCGCGTGGGCGGCTGTTGGCCCTGCGCAACCTAGGGAGATTACCTCTTCTGCCGTGATCCCATCGGGCACCTTGAGCACTGTTGTACCTGGCACGAGGTAGACGTAATCGGCCCATCCTCCTGAGAAATGGGGCCACTCCTCGACGTTGAGGTACCCATAGACCCGGCGATTCGGGCAGAGGGTCCGCTCCTTTTCAATGACGCACCAGTAGCACCGGCCACATGGGATCCCCGGAACCCAAGTAACTAGGTCTCCCACTCTTAGAGGGTTTCCGAGGAAGTCGGCGGTAACACCATTTCCAAGCTTTTCAATGATTCCTACAGTTTCGTGGCCCAAAACGACAGGCAAGGGAATGGGAAGTCTCCCGTGGGAAAGGTGGATGTCTGTACCACAGATCCCGGCCAAACGCACCCTGACCAAGATCGCTCCCGGCCCGGGATCTGGGACCTCATAGGTCCTGATGGTAACAGGGGCATTAAAGCGATCAAGGACTACAGCCCTCCCCATCCGTCCCATGTGTATAGCCTCCTCTCGGTTAATAGAACCTCGGGAACATTCAGATAGCTTACCGAAGCGCTTGCAGAACTTTCAACTTAGAAAGTATTGAATGCATGTCGTCCTCCGTGGTAGCTGATCAACTTGACAATCTCATATCTGAAAGGGCTGCGCTTGTCAAGACCGCGTATTGCTGACCGGATGATTATATGAAAGGGCTGCGCCTCCCCGCGTGGTATTCCACGCGGGAGAAAGTACTTCAAGCGGCGGAAGCCGCGAAAGGAGGCGCAGCCATATGGAGTATATCGCACTTGACGCCCATAAACAATATACGTGGGCTCGGGTGGAGCTGCCTGACGGCACGGTCGTCCAGGAGAAGCGGATCCCTTACGAGCGTGGGGCAATCCGCAGATTCCTGGCGAGCTGTGAGCCTGGCTCACCGGTGGCAGTCGAGACCATCGGGAGCTGGTACTGGATCGTCGACGAGGTTGAGGAGGCAGGCTTCCTCCCTCAACTGGTGCATGCCCACAAGGCAAAGCTGATGTTGGGACAGGTGAGCAAGACAGACCGGTTGGATGCGCGCGGGCTCATTCGGCTCCAGCGCACCGGCACGTTGCCAACGGTGTGGATCCCATCACGCGAGCTGTGCGACCTGCGGGATCTCCCTCGCACCCGGATGCTGCTGGTGCGCCAGCGCACACAGCTCAAGAACCGCATCCATGCGACGTGCGCGAAGTACGCCCTGATCATCCCCTGCACAGATGTGTTCGGGAAGCGAGGCCGGGAGACCCTGCTCCAGAAGCTCCAGGAGCTTCCCCCACAGACTGCTTTCACCACGATGTGCTTCCTGAACCAGATCGATGCCTTGAACGAGCAGATCGCCCGCATCGAGTCCCGGATGGGTGACCTGTTTGAGGTCACTGAGGAGGTCTCCCTCCTCATGACGATCCCTGGGGTTGGATTCATCCTGGCGGTGGTGATCCTGACGGAAGCTGGCGACCCGGGGCGGTTCGGGCGCAACGAGCAGTTCGCATCCTATTCTGGCTGGGATGGTCCCACAGGATCACGGATCCGGGGGGGCGGCGACGTTACCGCCCATTGCGGTCCGATGTCAACCACTACCTCAGAGATGACATTGCCGACCTATCATTCTATACTATCTACACTATCCACACTATGATGGGGGAGGGGAACGATGAAGTGGGTCACGCGCGGGAACGCCAAGGTGGACCGAATGGCCTGCCCGTGGCTTATCCGCCGGTTCATCGATCCAGAGGCCGAGTTCCTGTTCGTGCGGGCGGAGGAGGTACTCAACGTCGCAGAGCAGGAGGGAGCGATTCCGTTCGATGTGCCCGGCGTAGAGCTCAGCCATCGGGAGAAACGGTGTAGCTTTGAGTCTATTCTTGTGAAGTACGGGCTCGATGATCCCGCCCTCCTTCTGCTGGGCCGCATCGTCCACGGCGCTGATATCCCGCAGGACATCGGGATCGAGCCCGAATGTGCCGGGCTTCGGGCGATCGGCCACGGGTTTGCCCTGTTGCTCGGTGAAGACGACCACGAGAAGCTGAGGCTCCAGATGCCGGTCTACGATGCTCTCTACGCTTGGTGCCGGTACCGGCTCGGCATCGCTTGAGCCCGGATGGACTGTGTGTCGAGTGAGGCTCCAGAAGCTCGTGTTGTCGGCGCGGGGCCTGCGGATGTTCGGCTACGGCCTCCTGTCCGTGGTCCTGCCCGTCCACCTCACGGGAGCTGGCCTCTCCCCAGCGCAGATCGGCCTGCTCTTCACCGTCGCCCTCGCGGGTGGGGCAGCTTCCGGCGCCCTCATCCCTTCCCTCGCGGATCGGTGGGGTCGGCGTCGGGTGCTCGTAGTCTGCGGGGGCCTCATGACGATCTCCGGCGCAGTACTCGCCCAAGCACCTGGCTTTCCCCTCCTGCTCACGGTAACAGCCATAGGGCTGCTGAGCCCCACCGGTCAGGAAGTCGGGGTGTTCCAGCCCCTGGAGCAGGCGATCCTCGCCGATGCCACCGAGCGGGCTACGGATGTGCGGCCGTATGTCTGGTATGACTTCACCGGGTTTTTGGCAGGAGCTGCAGGGGGTCTTGCTGCCGGCATTGGACCCAAGATCCTGCTGACCTTCCGGACGGCCTTGGACCCTGCGGAGGCCCTCGTCTGGGCGTTCGTCGGCACGGGCACGCTCCTGGTAGGGATCTACGCCTTGCTCCCTCCGTCCAGCCCGCAGGTGCAGGCGGGCTCTCGAGCCAGTGGCCTGCACCGATCGAGGGGCCTCGTCCTCCGGCTCACGGCCCTCTTCGGGCTCGATGCTCTCGCGGGCGAACTCGTAGTTCAGGGGCTCGTGGCCCTCTGGTTCCATCAGCGATTCGGGCTAGGACTGGAGCAGTTGGGCCCGATCTTCTTCGGCACGAACCTCCTCTCAGCCCTCTCTTTCCCCGTGGCCGCCCGCATGGCACGGCGGTTCGGGTTACTCCCCACCATGGTCGGCACGCACCTCCCCTCAAACGTCCTGCTGGCCCTGATCCCCTTCGTGTCCTCATGGCAAGTGGCCGCGCTTGTCCTCTTCGCGCGTCACATCCTCTCCCAGATGGATGTACCGGTCCGCCGTGCCTACACCATGGCGCTCGTGGCTCCCCAAGAGCGGGCGGAGGCTGCGGGTCTCACCAATGCCGTGCGCAACCTCGCGGCGGCCATCGCCCCGGTGTTCTCTGGAATCGCGCTGCAGACCGCGGCTCCAGGACTTCCCTTCGTGCTGGCTGGTGCCCTGAAGAGCGCGTATGACCTAGTGCTCTGGTACATGTTCCGCCGGATTCCCCTCCGGGCGTAGCACCGCTAGACCCGATCCGTACACCGGAAGGCCCGCAGCCGTGCACCCACCATACTGCGAAAGACGTGAGGCGGTTTACCACCTGGTTGAGGCAGGCAGGTGTTCAATTGCGCCTGCTCCGGGCCAGTGCGTAACTCCTGTTATTTCAGGAGGATGATGGCGACACCGATCACCACGAACACGACTCCCGGAACTTGGGCGGCTCTGAGAGGTTCTCCCTGGCGGTAGAGCGTGACCCCGATCGCATAGGCTGCAAGCGGTTCTAAGGAGGCAAGCGTCGCCGTAATCGCAACCCCCGCGGTGATGGTCCCCACCAGGAAGAGGACATAGGCAACCCATGATGGCAACTGCCGCAGCCGAGAAAGTGCGCAGTGCACGATTACTCCACTCGCGAAACCCTTGCCACCCTCGCTTTTTGAAGAGGTATGCCGTGAACACCATGAAGGAGGAAAAAATATCCTAACCACGTGCCGATCAGGGCGGATGGAAGGAACATCACTCCCAACTTTCGCAGGCGGTCTCCACCTGCATACAACAAGGCGGTAGCAAGGCCCAACCCGAATTCCGCTGGAAGAATCCTCGAGGAGGAGCTCACCTTGTTCAGTTCCAAGTCTCCTGGCGGATGCTCGCCCTGGAAGGAGACCAGGATTAGCACTCCCCCGATCACGGCGGCGATCCCGAAGGCATCCGCGATATCGAAAAAGAGTTCAAGGAAAACGGGAGGAGGAAAGCGGTACCGACTCCACTGATGAACCAAGCAGCGCGGTACGGAGTATCGTGCCGCAGCCCGACACGAAGGAAGACAGTAGCCATACCGAGGATCGGTCTCGGGAGTCCCTGGAGGAAGGAGAGAATGTCCCAAACCTCTTGAAGTCTCGCGGTCTTCGTGGTAGGCGGGGTGGGAGTCGAACCCACATGGAGCTTCGGCCCCAGCGGATTTTAAGTCCGCCGCGTCTACCGGTTCCGCCACCCGCCCAGGACGTCTCCCATAAAAATTGGAGGCGACGCCCGGATTCGAACCGGGGAATGGGGGTTTTGCAGACCCCTGCCTTGCCGCTTGGCTACGTCGCCCCCCATTGGGTCTTTGTGTCAACCGCGTCTTGGGTCTCCTGAAGAACCCTCTGGGGCAAAGACCGGAAACGTGGAGCGGGAGACGGGACTTGAACCCGCGACCTTCTCCTTGGCAAGGAGACGCTCTACCTCTGAGCTACTCCCGCACCTACCTCTGAAATTATAGCAAAGGGGGGGTGAGTGTCAACGCGAAGGCCCCCCTAGCGCTCCCTCTGGATATTGATCAGGCTGAAGAACTCGGCCCGGGTGCGGGCATCGTCGCGGAAGAGGCCACGGTTGGCCGAGGTGACGACCTTGCTCCCCGGCTTCTTGATCCCCCGCATGGTGAGGCAGAGATGCTCCGCCTCGATAACGACCGCAGCCCCTCGCGCCTGCAACCCTTCCATGATGAGATCGGCGATCTGCGAGGTGAGCCGTTCCTGCACCTGCGGCCGCCTAGCCATGATCTCCACGAGGCGGGCGAGCTTGCTGATCCCCACAATCCGGCCGTCGGGGATGTACCCGACGTGGGCCACCCCGTGAAAGGGGAGGAAATGGTGCTCACAGAGGGAGTAGAAGGGGATGTCCTTGACGATGACCATCTCCCTGTGGTTCTCCTCATCGAACCCCACGGTGAGCAACTCCAGGGGGTCCTCCCGTAGGCCGCTGAAGAGCTCGGCGTACATCTCCGCAATCCTCCTCGGGGTGTCCACCAAACCCTCCCGCTCCGGATCCTCCCCAATGGCCTCAATGATCATGCGCACTGCACGCTCGATTGCCGGTTTATCCATTCGGATCACCTCCAGCTGCGCGCGCCAGTTCTGTAGGTGACGTCCATGGAGAGCGTTCCAGGGAAACTCCTCCCCCGTACTGGCGCGGAAATCCGAGGATCGCCTCCATCATCCGGACGAGGCGCGTCATGAACCGCACATCATGGGTCCTGACAAGGTTTGCCCCCTGGCTCACGCCATAGGCCACCGCAGCCGCGGTCCCCTCCAGGAGCTCCCCGTCGGGGAGGCCCAAGACCTCCCGGATATAGGTCTTCCGGGAGGTCGCCAGGTAGATAGGGTACCCGAGACTCCGAAATTCCCCCAGGCGGCGCAGGACCTCCAGGTCGTGGTGGGTCTGCTTCCCCAAGCTGAACCCGGGATCGATGAGGAGGCGCTCGCGTTTAACCCCCATCTGCACGGCCATCTCCGTGCGCTCCCACAGGAAGCCGTACACCTCGTCCATCAGGCAGCGGTACCGGGGGTTCGGGTTGTCCACCTTGACGCGGCCTTGGATGTGCGTGACGACGAGCCCGCTCCCGGAGTCCCGCGCTACCTCGACCATACGGGAGTCGGAGAGCCCGCTGGGGTCGTTGATGATCACCGCCCCCGCTTCCACCGCCCTCCGCGCCACCTCCGGCTTAAACGTGTCCACAGCGATGGGGACCGGCAGGCGGGAGGAGAGGAGCTCGATCACCGGGACGACGCGCCGGATCTCCTCCTCGGTGGAGATCGGCGGCTCGACGGGCCGGAGGGTCTCCCCGCCGACCTCCACGACATCGGCCCCCTCCTCCACCATCTCCTCTGCCCGCGCAAGTGCCCGATCCGTGGAGAAGTATCTCCCCCGGTCGTAGAAGGAGTTCGGGGTAATGTTCAGGATGCCCACGATGTACACCCTCTTGGCGAAGTCCAGCCGAAACTCCCCTGCCTCCAGGGGCGGGGGAGGGGTGAAATAACTGGCGACGGCCCGCCGGAGGGCCGTCGCCACCTCGCCTCCGTCCAGCCCCCCCTCCAGGGTGAAAAGCTCCTCCAGAGAGCCTCCCACCAGGATCTCCACACTCCCATCTCCCTGACGCAGGAAGGCCAGGAGTCCTCGAGATCCCAACAGGGACTGGATCGCCCCGGCCTGGGGAGGGGAGATGCCGTTCACTTTCACCCACACCGTCACCCCACGACGCTCGGCCCCCTCAAGTGCTGTGGGAGGAAGTCCCATCTCCCGGAGCACCTGGCGTCGGTCCTTGGCATGGGTCAACACGAGCACGCGAGCGGTAGGACCAGCCATCCCATCACCTTCCCTTCCTTCCCCGATGCGCTTACCCCGATGCGCTTAGAGCACCCCCACAAAACGCTTCGCGTTCTGTGGGGACCCCGTCTAGAACCGTGATTGTGCCCTGTCCGGTTCTGTGGGGCGCGTTTAAAGCAAATTATAACATACCAATTTGGCAGAAGGGGGACTCGTTCTCCGGAACTCCCTGGTGCCAGCTCCTTCCCTTAGGATCCCTGCGCGGAGCCCTGGCCTTGGAGGTAGGCGACGATCTTCTCTGCGACCTTGGGTCCGACCACGCTGGCGATCTCCTCCAAGCTGGCCTCCCGGATGCGCTTGACGGAGCCGAAGTGCCGGATGAGGTCGCGCTTTCGCTTCTCGCCAATCCCCGGGATCTCGTCCAGGACTGAGAAGACGATGCGCCGCGCCCGGAGCTTCTGGTGATAGGCGTTGGCGAACCTGTGCGCCTCATCGCGCAGCCGTTGGAGAAGGCGGAGGGCGTGGGACTCGCGGGGAAGGGCGATGGGGTCGCTGCGGTCCTTCGTGAAGATAAGCTCCTCGCGCTTGGCCAGCCCAATGGCAGGGACGTTCACGTTGTATTCGAAGAGGACCTCCAGGGCGGCGTTGAGTTGTCCCTTCCCCCCATCGATCACGATGAGATCGGGGAGGATCGCCCACTTCGGCTGGATCGGCTCGTCGCGGTCGAGCTTCTCCTGCTCCTCCCGGGCACGAGCGAACCGCCTGCGGAGAACCTCTTGGAGCATGGCGTAGTCGTCGGGTCCCTCGGTATATTTGATGGCGAACCGCCGGTAGTCCGCCTTCTTGGGTTTCCCTCCCTCGAACACCACCATGGACCCCACGGACTCCCCAGCCTGGAAGTGGGAGATATCGTATCCCTCGATGCGGAAGGGAGGGTTCTCCAGCCCGAGGATCTCCTGGAGCTCGCGCACCGACACCCCCTCAAGTCCTTCGAGCCTGGCCCGCTCCTGGCTCAGGAAGAGGGCTGCGTTCTCTGAGGCCATCTCTACCAGGCGGTGCCTCTCCCCCCGTTGGGGCACGACCACTTGGACTTTCCTCCCGGCGCGCTGGGAGAGCCACCGGGCGATGACCTCCTGGTCCTCAATCTCCTCGGGGAGCAGTACCTCCTCGGGGATGGAGGTGGCGGATTCGTAGTATTGCTTGGCGAACGCAGAGAGGACCTCCCGCGTCGGGACCCCACGGGTCCCATCCAGCATGAAGTGGTCCTGGCCCACGAGCTTCCCCGCCCGGATGTAGAACATCTGGACGCAGGCGCGATCCCCGCTCTGGGCCATTCCGAGGACATCTCGATCCTCCAGGCCGGTCGAGGCAACTCTCTGCCGGGCGAAGATCGCCTCAAGCGCCTGGACTTGGTCCCGCAGTTGCGCGGCCCGTTCGAACTCTAGGCGTTCGGCGGCCTCCTGCATCTGCGCTTTGAGGTCGTCGATGAGCTGCTCCTGCTTCCCCTGGAGGAAGAGGACGGCCTGCTCCACCTGCCCACGGTACTCTTCCTCCGTCGCCCCCCAGGGGACGCAGGGGGCGGTGCACTGGCCGATGTAGTAATCCAGGCACGGGCGGGGTAGATCCCTGGTGATCTCGATGTTGCAGGAGCGCAGCTTGAACAACTTGCGGACCAAGCGGATGGACCTGCCGACGAGCTTGGGCTCGTGGTAAGGGTAGGGCCCGAAGTAGTGCGCTCCGTCCTGCAGGACCTTCCGGGTCATCACGACCTTGGGGTAGCGCTCGTTGGTGATCTTCAGGTAGGGGTAGGCTTTGTCGTCGGCCATGCGGACGTTGTAGAAGGGCCGGTGGCGCTTGATCAGGTTCGCCTCCAGGATCAACGCCTCGACCTCGTTGTCGCAGGCCACGTAGTCGAAGTCCTTGATCTTGGTCATGAGGTGGCGGATGCGCGGGCTCTCTACGGATGCGGGGTTCTGGAAGTACTGGCGGACGCGGTTACGCAATGACGCCGCCTTGCCGACGTAGATCACCTTCCCGCTCCCGTCCCGCAGGAGGTAGACGCCTGGCTTCTGCGGGAGGAGCTTGAGCTTCTCCACCACCCCCATCCCCTTCCCCTGGGGAGATTCCAGAGCCTCTCCGAAGCGAAAGGAAGGATCCTCCTCACCCACAGCGTTCATGCGCTCATCGCCTCCACCTGCTCCTGGCGGAAGCTAGCTCCTTCCCCTTCGCGCCCCCCTGAACGGAGGCCAGCGCTTCCTGCGGGAGGACCTTCCGCAGGAACTGCCCGGTGTAGGAGTGGTCCATGAGGGCAACCTCTTCCGGCGTCCCCTCCGCGATGACATACCCGCCGAGGTCGCCCCCTTCTGGACCCAGGTCGATGATCCAGTCCGCCGTCTTGATCACATCGAGGTTGTGCTCGATGACGACCACCGTGTTCCCTGCATCCACGAGCCTGTGCAGGACGTTCAGCAGCCGCTCGACATCGTAGAAGTGGAGCCCTACCGTGGGCTCGTCGAGGATGTAGAGGGTGCGGCCGGTGTCCCGCCGGGACAGCTCCGCGGCGAGCTTCACACGCTGGGCCTCCCCGCCCGACAGCGTCGTGGCGGGCTGGCCCAACTTGATGTAGCCCAACCCCACGTCGTGCAGGGTCTGGAGCTTGTGCCGGAGGCGCGGGATCGCGCCGAAGAACTCCAGCGCCTCGTCCACGGTCATCTCGAGCACGTCCGCGATACTCTTCCCCTTGTAGAGGACCTGCAAGGTTTCCCGGTTGTACCGCTTGCCCTTGCATACCTCGCAGGGCACGTAGACGTCCGGGAGGAAGTGCATCTCGATCCGCACGATCCCATCGCCCTCACACGCCTCGCAGCGTCCGCCGCGCACGTTGAAGGAGAACCGGCCGGGTCTATACCCGCGCATCCGCGCCTCCGGCGTCTGGCTGAAGAGCTCCCGGATCAGGTCGAAGGTCTTCGTGTACGTCGCAGGGTTGCTGCGGGGCGTGCGGCCGATGGGCGACTGGTCGATGTTGATCACCTTGTCGATCAGGTGGGCGCCCTCGATCCCATCGTGGTCGCCGGGCCGCACGCGGGCGCCCATCACCCGCTGGGCGAGGGCCCGGTAGAGGATGTCGTCCACGAGCGTGGACTTGCCGGAGCCCGACACCCCCGTGACGCAAACGAACACGCCCAGCGGAACGCGCACGTCGATGTTCTTCAGGTTGTGCTCCCGCGCGCCCCGCACGACAATCCAGCCGCCCTTGGGCTTGCGGCGGCGGGACGGTAGGGGGATCCTCCGGGCCCCGGAGAGGTACTGGCCCGTGAGGGAGCGGGGCTCCCGGATGACGTCCGCGAGGGTTCCCGAGACGACGATCTCGCCACCCTGGGCACCGGCTCCGGGCCCGATGTCCACGATCCAGTCCGCCGCCCGGATCGTGTCCTCGTCGTGCTCCACCACGATGATCGTGTTCCCCAGATCCCTCAACCGCTTGAGGGTCTCGATGAGCCGGTGGTTGTCGCGCTGGTGGAGCCCTACGCTGGGCTCGTCCAGCACGTAC
>Ga0101942_100683_pt1 | contig 10644 bp, 10 predicted proteins | sample DewCreD2012metaG_4_FD_75243 | JGI IMG/M metagenome (GOLD analysis project Ga0101942, IMG submission 75243) | Hot spring sediment bacterial and archeal communities from British Columbia, Canada, to study Microbial Dark Matter (Phase II) - Dewar... ...
TCCATATCCTCAGGCTCCACCCGCTTTAGGCGACCCCGACCCACATCTCCACCCTCATAGATTCCTCTGGTTCATAGCTGTGGGGAAACCCCCGCATCCTGGTTTTCCCCTTCTTTCCTCCTTCTAGGTATCTCCTCCTAATGTTTATAGATGCAACCTTATGCCTGTTCATTCTTAGGTTGCATATTTGGCATTCGAAGATCTGCCCCTCTTGGGTCTCCACCACCACCCGCATCTGGGGCTCTATAAGAAAACCGCTAACAACCCTTATAAATCAACATGAAACTCGAAACAGCTACATGAGGCCCCCCGTCCTTAAGGGCGGGGCTTCACTGTGGGGTCTCGGCCATTGCCCTTCTCGGGGGTCATTAGTTAGGGTTGATGTCGGGCTGAGACTATGATCGAGATCTCAAGAGCTGCGGTATAGAGGCTATAATCTCTAGAGGGTTTTGCTAGGCTCTAGGGCATGTATCGAAACAAGGTTGCTCTAGATTTAGCTATCACCGGGTCTATAAATAATATGCTGGGTGGAAGTCTCTACTGCAAACGCAGCTTAATGCACTCCTAGCCAAAAAGCGATAGAAGCAAAAAATTCTATAATCTCATTACCATGTGAAACTATTCTAGGCTATTTATTAGTTCTCAGGGTTCTATACATTCTGGGATTGAGAATTATTAGAACACCTATGATCCCGTGGATTCCTACCTCTATAGGTGGATATAATCCCTCTATTAAGAATAACACACAGGAGAGTAAGGGTTTTATCGAGGTGAGGGTCGAGGATCCTGAGGTTCTTAATAGTATCAGGAATCTTGATAGCCCCATGCTTTTCTATGACAACTATTGTAGGCTATGTTACAGGTTTGCTAAGGCTATATGGAGACTGAGTAGGGGGAGGATTGCTGCAGTTGGTATGTATTCTAAGCAGGCTATGTGGTTAAGATCGCTGATAGATCCTAGAATATATTCCTCTGTCTCGTGGTTTATAGTTCCAGGCAGAGACCTCGTTTATGGTGGTAGAGCCTCTATTATACCAATAATAAAGGAGATCCTAGCTGGTCTAGTTAAGGGTGGTAGTAACGCCTTCACAGACCCTATCCCAACAACATGCTCAGAGATCATCCCATGTAGCGGTGTTAAGGGCTTCATATACAGAACCATCCACATAATTATTAAATCCCACAAGATTAGGATCATTAACTATAGGGAAACCCGATAGTGTTTAAAATCTGTGAGCGGGGCCAGCCCTTGGTGTGGGTTCACCAGCTATGGTTCTTCTACCTTCTATCTTGATGATAATTATATTTATAACAACAAAGATGACAAACCCCGCTCTTTAGGGCGGGGAAGGGTCATTGCTAAACCCGTTGCTCCAAAGTATAGCACCAACCAACAACCATATACAAGTATGAACGGCCTCCTAAGTGTCTTTAACAGGATCTTCTCCATATACTCTTTAAATTAAGGAATGGCCAGATTTATTGTTTAAACTAAACCAGCTTGAATATTGGTATTCTATTATTTAAGAGTAGAAGGTCAAATATTGTGGTGAAATATTGGAGGATATTCTGAGCCTGGCTGTAGATCATGCTAGATCTATGGGGGCCTCATATTCAGAGGCTAGGTATCATAGAATCGAATATAGAATCCTAACACTTAGGGGAGATAGGCTAGTTAGCACAACAAATAGGGTTTCAGAGGGTGTTGGTGTTAGGGTCATATACAACGGATCCCTGGCTTTCTCGTCAACAAGCATTATCGACAGAGAGGCTATTATTAACACCACATCGAAGGCTATATCTAGGGCTAGGACTACTGCCAGCCTAATGAGGAGGAAAATAACTATGTCTCCCGAGAGGGTTGGGAGGGCATCCTATGAGGTCAAGCCTAGGAGATCTTTTGAGAACGAGGCCCTGGGAAACAGGATATCAGATCTGAGGGAGCTCTACAAAATAGCACAATCCTCGCTAAAGGAGGCTAGGCTATCTAGCTTCATGGTGAACTATATTGAGAGTATAGAGGAGAAGATCATTATAAACAGCGATGGAGCCTATATAAGGAGCAGAACACCCAGGATAGAGGGTTTTGTAAACATAGTACTTGCACAGCCTGGGAGGGGTAGTGTTAGCAAGTGGTTCGAGGCAGGAGCTGTCTCTGGACTTGAGCTATTTGATGAGATAAGGCTTAGGGAGAAGATATCCGAGCTTGCCAGCAGCATGGAGAACATACTCATCAGGGGTGTAAGCCCTCCAAGCGGTAAGGTTGATGTTGTCATAGGATCCGAGCTTGTTGGTCTCATGATGCACGAGGGAGTCGGGCATCCCCTAGAGGCTGACAGGGTTCTCGGGAGGGAGGCTGCCCAGGCTGGTGAGAGCTACGTCAAGCCAGGTGATGTTGGGAGGCTGAGGATTGGGAATAGATACGCAAATGTTATAGACGACCCAACAATACCTGGCTCTAGCGGGTATTATCTATACGATGACGAGGGTGTTCCAGCGAGGCCGAAGATCCTCTATAGGGAGGGTGTTGTAGTAGATCTACTACATAATAGGGAGACAGCATCTGAGATGGGAGTTAGTAGCAATGCTTCATCAAGATCCATGAACCACGCGTCTGAACCAATTATAAGGATGAGTAACACATACCTAGCGCCAGGTGAGATGAGCTTTGAGGAGCTTATAGAGGATATAGAGTTGGGTGTATATATAAAGAATAACATGGAGTGGAATATAGATGATACAAGGTGGCAGCATAGATACATAGGACTCGAGGCCTTATTAATAGAGAAGGGAGAGCTCACAGAGCCTGTTAGAAACCCCGTGCTAGAGATAACAACAGGAGAGTTTCTAAGTAGTATAGCAGGCGCTGACAGGAATCTAGAGTTCTTCCCAGGAACATGCGGAAAGGGCGAGCCCTCACAAGGGGTTCCTGTATGGATGGGAGGCCCTAACGTGAGGATCTCGCGGGTATCCCTGGGGGTGGCGCCTATTGATTGACCCACTATATGTTGGTGAGAAAATATCTCAGTCAGCCTCGAGAGCTGGGTTTATCGAGCATGCTGTTCTCCTAAACAGTGTCGAGAGGACAATGGTTAAGATAGCAAATAGCCAGCCGAGTGTTATTCAGAGTTGGAGCTCGTATAACGCCTCTATATATCTATCAAGAGATGAAAAGATCCTTCAGCTCTCTTTTGACACTTGGAACACGGATCTCATTGCAAAGAAATTTGGTGAGATCTCGCAGAGCATTGGAGATGTTGAGAAGTCATTCCTATATGCACCCCTGCCAGATCCAGATCCCTCAGCAAGGCCTCTGGAGGGTGGCTATGATCATACTATCTCGAAGATCATGGAGGATCCCAGTGATATCGCCGAGTCCCTGATAAACAGAGCACTGGATGAGGGTGTCGAGAGAGTGGCTGGAGTCATAGATCTTGGGGTTGGAGAGAGATGCCTGCTAACATCTAAGGGTTTCAGAGGCTGTGAGAGAAAGACATTTGTGGCTATACATCTCAGATCCTTCAAGGGAGAAGGCTCTGGTCACTGGGGCTATGGATCCAGGATCTACAGTGTTAAGGACGCTAAGGAGGTTGCGATAAGATCTGCAGAGTATGCTAGGCTCTCAACTTCTAGAAGAGATATAGAGCCCGGCAAGGTTGATGCGATACTCTCGCCGATGGTTTTTGGAGAGCTCTGGGGATCCTTTGTTATGGGGTTCACGGGATTCGCCTATATAGTTGGGAACACGTTTCTCAAAGATAGAAAGCCTGGAGATAGGATTGCTAGTGAAAAGCTCAGCGTTGCTGACAAGCCTTTAAAGCAGGATCTAATGGGTTCTGCCGGATTTGACGATGAGGGTATTGCCACCAGAAACACCTATTTAATAGAGAAGGGCGTCTTGAGATCTCTGCTGCATAACACAAGAACAGCTAGATACCTCGGAACAAGCAGTACTGGGAATGCTGGCTGGGTCGTACCAAGACCCTGGAGCCTTTCGATAGAGCCTGGAGATATGGATGAGGAGGAGCTTCTCAGAGAACTTAGAAGGGGTATTCTTGTTAATAATAACTGGTATACTAGGTATCATAACTTCGTTGAGGGTGTTTTCTCAACAGTCCTGAGAGACGCTATACTGGTTGTGGAGAACGGCGAGATCAAGGGGGCTGTGAGGAGGATGAGGATCGCAGATACAGTTGCAAATCTCATAAACAATATAGAGGCTCTGGGGAGAAGAGTCTATAAGGTGAAGTGGTGGGAGATCTCTGTACCTATCGAGGCTCCATTCATACTGGTTAGGGGGATTAGAACGTCTAGGTAGGGGAGGTCTATAAATGACACTGGAGCAGAAAATTAGTTTAAGGATCTATGATGCCCACTGCCACCTACACGAGTTCAGTGATGAAGAGATTAGGGAGTTCGCCTCCAGAGGGTATGTTATTATTGCTGTAAGCGATGACCTTAGATCCTCCATCAGAACTCTCGATATATATGAGAGATATAAGGATAGCGTGGTACCATGTGTTGGTGTTCATCCATGGAATATTGAGAAGGAGGCTAGAGATAGTATAGAGAGGACTGTAGAGATTATAAGGAGCAGAAGGCCTCCATGTATTGGCGAGGTTGGTGTTGATAAGAGGTTCATGCCCCACTCCTCGTTTGATAAGCAGGTTGAGATCCTCAGCATGTTTCTCAGAGAGGCTGTGGATCTTAATAGCATCGTTAACATCCATGCTATAGACGCATGGAGAGATGCTCTAAACCTTGTGAAAAGAGCTGGTATTAGCAAGGCTATATTCCATTGGTATAATGGTCCTGATGATGTGCTTAGAGAGATCCAGGATATGGGGTACATGATATCTATAAACGCAGCAATAAAGATCCAGGAAAAGCATAGAAAAATAGCAAAGATCGTAGATCTAGAGAACATGCTCATAGAGAGCGATGGCCCCTATAACTATAGAGGCCTTAGACTATCCCCCCACATGCTGGAAGAGACGATCAGCATAATAGCAGAGCTAAAGGGCCTAGATCCTGGTGATGTTTGGATCGCTATAGAGAGAAACTATAAGAGGTATATAGGGTAAGACCAGCTAGTGTTTATCCCCACATGGGGAGACTCTGCTCCTATTCAGAGCCAGAGTAGCTGGATCTCTTTTTAAGAAACCCGCCTCCAAACCTCGTGGGGAGCATATCATTAAGCCTCCTCCTAACAATATCCCCTCTCTGTGATATCATAACAATCTCAACATCTCCTCTTGATGAGAACTCAGAGATCACCTGGAGACAAGCCCCACAAGGAGGGATCGGCTGCTCATGGTCTGAGGTAATATATACTTTAGCAAGATCCCTGCATCCCTCGGAAACAGCCTTGAATATAGCAACCCTCTCTGCACAGATTGAGAGACCATATGACGAGTTCTCAACATTAACACCAGTGAAGATTCTGCCATCTCTACAGATTACTGCCGAGGCAACCTTGAAGTTAGAGTAGGGGGAGTAGGAGTTCTTGATAACCCTCTCAACAAGATCCCTTATGATGGAGCCCTCATCCATAGAATCGCCTAACTATAATACGTTCCAAATCTATAATAATTAAAAGACCGCTTCATTAAACTGTTTTGTTTTTCATGGTGTTTTTTGTTGTTTGATGTCAATGTTCTCAGCCATCTCATTTATATGCTTTGCTGCTATAACTCATCTGAAGCGCCCACCATGAACTCTATGAGCAGTTGCGAGGGGGAGGAAGAGCGCCTATGAGGCCACCGATTCGCCCGAGGGAGGCAGGCTCCCGAAGGGCGAGTCGGCAGGCCAGATAGGGAGTGATGAAGCGAGCGGTATCATCAACCGCAACAAACCGCTATGAAACTAAAACCCCTAGTACCCCACTATGGGCTTCCCGAATGTTCTTGGGAAAGAATTTATATTTGAGAGGCTATTATTATAATGAGTGCCGCCGTAGCTCAGCTGGGAGAGCGACCGGCTGAAGACCCTATCGGCAGAAACCGGTAGGTCCGGGGTTCAAATCCCCGCGGCGGCACCAGCACAATGTGGATCCATCTACTACTAGTTATATCCTCTCAAGGGGGTTTATCCCAAGCGCTCTAAGACCATTGGATAGTATGATCTTTACACCCCTCACTAGGTGTATCTTATAGGCCCTCGCACCCTGGTTTGGCTCTCTTATTACCTGATCCTCTTGGTACCATGAGTTGAACAGATCCGAGATCCTTATTAGTGTTGATGCTATATCCTCAGGTTTTAGCTCATCTATAGCCTTGGTTAGTGTTGATGGTGCTCTTGAGATCTCTATTAGTAGCTGTCTCCTCTTCTGGTTCTCCCTAGCAGCGTTGAAGTCAATCTCATCTATCCCGGGGATCCTTTCTACCTTCTCTAATATCCCTGAGGCTCTCGCGTATGTGTACATTATATATGGTGCAGAGTTTCTCTCGAGGTTTAGGGCCTCCTCTATTCTAAAGACTATAGACTTTGATGGAGATACAGAGGCTAGTGAGTATTTCACTGCCGAGATCCCTATAGCCCTCGCTATATCCTCCGAGGATGAGGGGCTTCTCTCCCTCAATATCTCCTGGCTCTTCTTTATAGCCATATCTATGATCTCGTCTAGGGTTACATACCTCCCCCTCCTTCCGCTCATCCTCTGACCTGGTAGTGATACTATCTCATAGCTATAGTGGATCAGGTTCGAAGCCTCTCTCCTAAATCCAAGAGCATATAGAGCAAGTCTAAGCTGTGCCTGTGGGAGGATCTGCTCAGAGGCTATTATGTTTATAACATAGTCCGCCATGGATTCCCTGAACTTCTTCAGGGTATAGCCTATATCCCTAACAGTGTATAGGGTTGTCTCGTCCTTCCTCATGAGTATCAGGGGCGGTATATCTAGGGTTTTGGGGAGTCTCAGCTCCTCTCTTATCTTCTCGCTCTTGAGTAGCTCGTTAAATATTAGTGCTGGCGCTTCTTTATAATATCCATAGTATTTAGAGGCTCTCGCAGCCTGGATCACCTGCTCCACAACCCCCTCCCATGCTAGATCGCTCTCATAATCCCACCTATCAAACTCTGCCCCAAGGGTTTCAAGGGTTTTTCTAAAACCCCTTATACATAAATCCACAGCCTTTCTGAATGCCCTGACAATATCTTGATCAGAGGCTTTCTCATATGCAGACATAAGCCTTGAGATCTCGTCCTCGGGGTTCTCTAGCTTTGATAGCTTCTCCATAAGAGTGTTGAACACATCTGGGAATCTCTCGCTGAGTCTCGCAGCGTCTGAGAGCAGCTCGTCCAGAGCCTTCAGGCTCTCGATATATTCTTCTGGCTTATTATCCTTGATCCTATCAAGTTTTCTCTTAAGATATACTATCTCGAGTATAACATTTGTAGATGCATATATATACCCAACCCAGTGATCCTCCTTAACTCCCTGGGGGGGATCTGGCATTCCGAGGAGCATGTAGCCGAGAACCATTATAGCCACCTGCCTGCCCATGTCGTTTATATAGAACCTGGTCTCGACACTATGGCCCCTCATTCTAAGCATAGAAGCTATAGCTACACCAAGGGCAGCGTTCCTGCCAGAGCCAATGTGTAGAGGGTGAACAGGGTTTGCGGATACATACTCAACAACATATCTCCTGGGATTGGTGGTTTTAACAACGCCAAAGACTTCTCCAAGAGCCTCGATAGATCTAAAAGTGACTCTCGAGAGACTCGCAGCATCAAGCCATATATCAAGATACCCTGAAACTATGGACATCCTCTCAACATAGCCAAGATCCCTGAAGCTCTTCTCAACAACATCGAGGATCCTATCCATCGATAGCCCATACTTCTTAGCAACACTATGAAGAGGAATAGCAAGATCACCAAGCTCAGGCCTAGAAGGGATCTCCATCCTAAGCTCATCCTCAGAAACAGAGATAGCCTCAGCAACCCTCCTCCTAATCAACCCAGAAACATAGCCAAAAGGCTCAGACGAGATCTCCACACCAACCACTTTCCATATAGATGCTACACAGAAAACTAATAAGCGAAAAACAAAAGAGAGAGCAATCTAGCAATACTACATCCATGTGCCCAATGGGTTAGAGAAGCCCAACCAAGAAACCAACAGGATAAGACAAATATCTATAGGCGGTCTAACAGATATAAGATCCATATATGTGGGGCCCTAAAAACCCCGAGAGCCATGTGGCGGGCCCGCGGGGATTTGAACCCCGGACCGCCGGCTTCACCGGCACACCTAGACCAGCCTTTAGGAGGCCGGCGCTCTATCCTGGCTGAGCTACGGGCCCTCACCACTAATCATGATAACAACTCTTATATCCTTAACATATTAGCGGTATAAATAGGATAGAGGAAAGCAAACATTAAAACCCCCTGTGATTATAAAAATAATGGCGGCGGTCGTCTAGCCTGGTCTAGGACGCCGGCCTCCCGAGCCGGCGATCCCGGGTTCAAATCCCGGCCGCCGCACCTCTTTACATAGATCGAGAAGCTTTTCTACAAGATCTTTAGAGGGTCTTCTTTCTCCTTTCTTTAGTTTTAGCTTATATGTTGGGTCTATTCCGAGGTCTTTTGGCTTTACCCCACAGTTTTCCATAAGTTCTACAAATTTGGGGCCATCCATCTCTAGGTTCCTCGAATGTGGTTTTGTTTAAGAACCTTATAAGTATAATGGCCTTTGGTTGAGATGTATATTCGTATAAGTCATATGACAGGGCATATGACTTGGTTTATAAGTTCAATAATAGTACTATAGAGTTGGTGATTGGTTTGGGCCAGGGGCTCCATGTTTCAGGAGAATCTAGATCTAAACCTAAATGTGAGGAACTCAAGAATGAGATCCTTAAGATACTTAGATTAGGTCAAGGCTCCCGCCAAAGGCCACAGTATATTACCTCATACCCCTGATGCCTGAGGATAAACCCCTGAGTATCGATATAGATGCGGTTCAAGCTATATTCACAAGCGATAAAGATGGCAAGCTAGTGCTTAACATAATTCTAAAAGGGGCAGTCTGTAGTGTTATAACTGGGTGTTGACTATGATGAGGGTTGGAACGTTAATAATAATAATGCTTATGTTGGTCATAGTGTCTAGCATTCCCATGGCGTTGGCTGATAGTAATATACAAATATATACTATATATGACTACGATAGCCTCGTGATAGCTGCTATAAATAGATCTGCTCTCACATATTTAGGTAATGGTTATTGGCTCTTAGTGTTACCAAACATGGATGCAGCAACGTTCTCGTCAGAACTTGTTAATGAAATAATTGGTAAATTCATAGGCCCTAGAGCATTCTATTCAAAACTACATATTACCATGACTGTTGATGGTTATAGAACTGTAAAGACTATTGACATTTTGAATGCTTCAGATGCGCCAAACGATGAGATTATGAATGCGATCATGCAGATGCTCAATATATCGAGAGCTCGTGAAGCGTTGGTCTGGTTCCTTGAAGGAAAAGTGATCAGAATTGATGTTGTAACAGAGAATGGCATCGATGTTGAGAAGATTGCTAAGAAGCTCTCAGGTATTGCTATGAGTCATAAGGTTGTTGTTATCGAGACTATGGGTTTTGGAATACCCTCATACTTTGACGCTCGAGATCTCTATGAGAATCTGAAAAAGATCTCTTGCTTCGTTAGCGTGGGAGAATCGCTCTATGGAGTCAATATATGGTTTAACATTTCATATATTAAGGAGTTAGCTATTGCAACTAATAGAAGCTTCAATGAGGCAGTAGAGGATGTTACCAACTCCGTGAAGGCTCTAGACCCATTAATAAGGAAGTATCTACCTTACCAGAATATCATGGTACTGATTGCACAGCCTCCATCACCAGCCATACCTCTACCTGATGAACCTAAACCTGTCGAGAGGATAGAGCATACAGAAGCCGTAGAAATATCGCAGACACCATCCGACCTACCACAACAGATCTTTATCATTTCAGCAATCGTTGTAGCAGTTGCTATAACACTTGCATTATGGAGAATAAGATCAATAAAATAGTTATTTTTTAGGTTATGACTATACATCAAGTGTTGCTTTATTTGTTAAATAATGACAAGGCATGTTGTTTGATAGATGCAGCGTTTTTATTGAACTCAAATTAGCTTGAAGACAAAATTCGCATGGAGATTTTCTAAGAAACAACACGACGAACCACGATCAGGTAAATATACTACTGGGTTATTGTCTAATGTACATGTTTATGTTGATTGAATTAGGGTCGAAACCTTGGACTAGCTATCATGGCTGGGTTTATGTATCTGGTTATAGAGATTATAAGAGATCTAGCTGAAATCATCAGGATAAGACGTTCTTAAGAAACCTGGATCCCGAGTAGTCCGTAGAGCTTGAGCATCTCGGTATATATCCTAAGCCCTTTCTCAGTTATCAAAACCCTCTTAGGCTTTCTACCTCTGATCTCGACAAGCCCTAGAAGCTCTAGCAGTGGGATATACTTGACGGCGGTGGCCTTCGAGAGGCCTGCTTTTGCTGTTATCTCGTTAACTATATGGGGTTGTTGATCTGAGATCACATCTAGTATTCTAAATATAACATTCAGATCTATCGATATGGAATTAGATCTTTTAGCCATATATCTATAC
>Ga0101942_100685_pt1 | contig 10626 bp, 12 predicted proteins | sample DewCreD2012metaG_4_FD_75243 | JGI IMG/M metagenome (GOLD analysis project Ga0101942, IMG submission 75243) | Hot spring sediment bacterial and archeal communities from British Columbia, Canada, to study Microbial Dark Matter (Phase II) - Dewar... ...
CCCAAGGCGGACGAACGAAGCCCTACCGTGGCCGCGGCCAGCATCCTGGCCAAGGTCCACCGGGACCGGATCATGGTGGAGCTGGACCGCCTCTACCCGGGCTACGGCTTCGCCCGGCACAAGGGCTACGGCACCCCGGAGCACCAGGAGGCCCTCCTCGTCCTGGGGCCGTCCCCCGTGCACCGCAGGCGGTTTTCCCCGGTGGCCCGGGCTCCCTTAAGGTTTCCTGAAGCCCCCTAGGTCCTTCCCGGCCTAAGCTGAAGGGGAGAGGAGGACGGTATGCGGCTTGTCCTTCTGGCCCTTTCGGCCATCCTTTCCGCCTGCACCCTGACCCTTTACCCGGAGGGGCTTTCCGTGACCTACCGGGTGGACTTCGGCGGGGCCATCCTGCGCTTTGAGCCGGACCGGGGTGCGGGGGCCACCTACTTCCTGGGGGAGGAGGTGCGGTTCCTTCTCACCCTGGACCAACCCGGATGGGTGAGCCTGGTGGTCATAGACCCCGACGGGCGCACCTACGAGCTGGACCGCTTCTACCTGGACCGGGGCACCCACCTCCTGCCCCCCGGGGCCTACCGGTACACCCTGACCCTGCCCCGGGGCCTCCACCGGGTCCGGGCGGTCTACACGGAGGGCCCGCCCCCTGCGAGGGTCCGCCTCGAGGGGGTCTACACCGACTGGGACGCAAGGCTTCGCCTCTACATAGAGGCCTCGGGGGCCAGGCGCTACGACGTGGCCGAGACCTACTTCTACGTGCGGTGAAACCCGGCCGCTCCGGGCTTGCGCGCCCGACCCCGGGGTAGGGTATAATTCCCCCGGACCGCGAAGGAGGTCAAAATGAAGCGGCGCGACTTTCTGAAGAAGGCGGGTATCGGTGTAGCGGCGAGCGCGGCCTTCGGCCCGGTCTTCGCCCAGGGAAGCCCCACGGTGCGCTGGCGGCTGGCCAGTAGCTTCCCCAAGAGCCTGGACACCCTCTACGGGGCGGCGGAGGTGCTGGCGGAGCGGGTTTCCGCCCTCACCGGGGGGCGGTTCCAGATCCGCCCCTACCAGGCGGGGGAGATCGTGCCGGGGCTCCAGGTGATGGACGCCGTCCAGCAGGGCACGGTGGAGGCGGGGCACACGGCGAGCTACTACTACGTGGGCAAGGCCCAGGTGCTGGCCTACGACTGCGCGGTCCCCTTTGGCCTCACCGCCAGGCAGCAGAACGCCTGGATGTACTATGCGGGCGGGCTGGAGCTTTTCCGCTCCATCTTTGCCGACTTCGGCATCATCCAGTTCCCGGGAGGCAACACCGGGGCCCAGATGGGCGGCTGGTTCCGCAAGGAGATCAAGGGGCTTTCCGACCTCAAGGGCCTCAAGATGCGCATCCCCGGGCCCGGGGGCCAGGTGTTGAGTCGCCTGGGCGTGGTGCCCCAGGTGCTGGCGGGCGGGGACATCTACCCGGCCCTAGAGCGGGGCACCATTGACGCCACCGAGTGGGCGGGCCCCTACGACGACGAGAAGCTGGGGTTCTACAAGGTGGCCAAGTACTACTACTACCCGGGCTTCTGGGAGCCCGGCCCCCAGCTCTCCTTCCACGTGAACCTCAAGGAGTGGCAGAAGCTGCCCAAGGAGTACCAGCAGGCCTTTGAGGTGGCCGCCGCCGAGGCCAACCTCACCATGCTGGCCAAGTACGACAAGGCCAACCCCGAGGCCCTCCAGCGCCTCCTCAAAAACGGGGTCAAGCTCCGGAAGTGGCCCGCGGAGATCATGAAGGCGGCCCAGAAGGCGGCCTTTGACTGGTACGAGGAGGAGGCGGCCAAGGACGCCACCTACAGGAAGGTCTACACGGCCTGGAAGAAGTTCCGGGAGGAGCAGTACCGCTGGTTCGCCGTGGCCGAGCTGGGCTACGGGCAGTTCGCCTTCCCAGCGGTATAGGGGCAAGCGGGCTCCCCCCGGCCCTTGGGGCCGGGGGGCCTTCCTTTGCCGCTTTTAGCCGAGAAAGGCGTAGACGATGCCGGGAAAGAGGAGAAGGATGAGGACCATGAGGAGCTGGATAAGGATGAAGGGCACGGTCCCCCAGTAGATGTCCACGGTGCTCACGCTCTTGGGGGCCACGCCCCTCAGGTAAAAGAGGGCAAAGCCGAAGGGAGGGCTCAAGAAGGAGGTCTGCAGGTTGACCCCAAGGAGCACGCCGAAGTAGATGAGGTCGATGTCCATGGCCTTGACCGCCGGGGCCAGGAGGGGGAGGACGATGAAGACGATCTCAAAGTAGTCCAGGAAAAAGCCCAGGAAGAAGACGAAGAGGTTAACGAGGAGGAGGAACCCCAGCTGGCCCCCCGGGAGGTTCTTGAGGAGCTCGGCCACCCAGAGGTCCCCGTCTATGCCGTAGAAGACCAGGCTGAAGATCCGCGAGCCCACCAGGATGAAGACCACGAAGCTGGTGAGCTTGGCGGTTTCCCGGAGGGCCTGGGTGAGGAGCTCGCGGTTCAGGCGGCGGCGGCTTAGGGCCATGAGCAGCGCCCCCACCGCCCCCATGGCCCCGCCTTCCGTGGGGGTGGCGATCCCCAGGAAGATGGTGCCCAGGACCAAAAAGATCAGGACCAAAGGCGGGATCATGACCCGGAAGACCCGGGCGAAAAGGGGGTTCCTCCAGAGAAGGAAGAGGGTGATGGCAGCCCCTATGCCGAGGAGGAGGAGGTCCAACCAGGGGCTTGGAGGAAGGTTGAGGAGGGAAAGGCCCCAGGGGATAAGGGCCAGGACCAGGTAGCCGAGAAGCCCCAAAAGAGCCCCCCGCTCGTACCCGGCGAAGGGCCTGGCCTCCGGGGGCAGGGCCGGGGCGGCCTTGGGGTTGAGGAGGGTGGTGAGGAGGACATAGAGCACGTAAAGCCCCATGAGCATAAAGCCGGGAACGAAGGCCGCCTTGTACATGTCCCCCACGGAAACCCCCAGCTGGTCGGCCATGACGATGAGGACCAGGCTTGGGGGGATGATCTGGGCCAGGGTGCCGCTTGCGGCGATGACCCCCGTGGCGAGCCGGGTGGAGTAGCCGTAGCGGAGCATGATGGGCAGGGAGATGAGCCCCATGGCGATCACGCTCGCCGCCACGATGCCGGTGGTGGCGGCGAGGAGGGCCCCCACGAAGATGACCGCATAGGCCAGCCCCCCGCGCACGGAGCCGAAGAGCTGGCCGATGGTGTCCAGAAGGTCCTCGGCCATGCCGCTCCGCTCCAGGATGAGCCCCATGAAGGTGAAGAAGGGGATGGCCAGGAGGAGCTGGTTTTGCATGGTGTCAAAGATGCGCAAGGGGATGTTCTGCAAAAGGCCCAGGTTGAGGTAGCCGTAGTGCATGCCCAAGAGGGCGAACCCAAGCCCCACCGCCCCCAGGGAGAAGGCCACGGGGTACCCGAGGAGCAGCACCACCACCAGGCTCAAGAACATCAGGGGCGCCATGAGCTCAAAGGACATCAGACCACCTCCTCTTGGGCCTCGGCGGCGGGCTCCAGGTGCCCCGTCAGGGCCGCGACGCGCTTGATGAGCTCCGAAAGGCCCTGGAGGGCGAGGAGGACCAGCCCGATGGGGACGGCCAGCTTGATGGGCCAGCGGGGAAGGCCTCCCGCATCGGGCGACATCTCCCGGATCCTCAGGGACTCCATCACGATGGGCCAGGAGAGCCAGAGGACGAGGCCCACCATGGGGAGCAGGAAGAAGAGGGTGCCCAGGAGGTTTATCCAAAGCTGCGCCCTCTTGGAGAGCCTGCCGTAGAGGACGTCCACCCGCACGTGGCCGTTGTGCCTCAGGGTCCAGCCCGCGCCCCAGAGGAAGATGAGGGCGAAGAGGTACCACTGGGCCTCGAGGTAGGCGTTGGAACTGTAGCGGAAGGCGTAGCGGACCACGGCGTTGGCCGCGCTCAGAAGGGTCACCAGCAGGACGAGCCAGGTGACCAGGACCCCCACCCGCTCGTTGAGGGCGTCTATGAGCTCCGATAGCCTAAGAAGCGCCTTCATCAACCCACCCTCCGGAAGGAAAACCCGCCCCATCCTATTCGGGCCCCGGCCCGGGTGTCAACGGGAGGGCCGCTCCCGGAGCGGGAAGAGGAAGGGGGGAGGCCCAGGCCTCCCCCCACCCCAGAGGGCCCCCTAGGGCTTGGCGGGGGCCTCCTCCTTGGGCTTCGGCTTGGGGGTGAGCTCGGCCAGGACCTGGTTCAGGCGGTTTTCCACCTTGGCCTCCTTCCGCAGGGCCTGGATGAGGGCCTGGGCCCTTTCTTGCCGCTTCCTGCCCACCACCCCCTGGAGGGCCTGCTCCTTCACCTGCTCGTAGGGCTTCAGCTCCTCGGGCTTGCGGTTCTTGATGAGGAGGACGGCGAAGGTGCCGTCCTCGAGCTTCACCACCTCGCTTACCTCTCCCAGGGGGCCTTGGGGAAAGCTCTCCTTCACCTTGAAGACCAGCCGGTCCAGGACGGCGGGAAGCTGGTTGGGGTTCACGGTGCCGTACTCCGTCACCGACCCCTCCTGGGCCTTGGCCAGGGCCTGAAGGTCCCCGCCCCGCAGGGCGGCCTCCCGGAAGGCCTTGGCCTTGGCCTCGGCCTTGAACACCACCCCCACCACCTCCGCGCTGGCGGGGACGGCGAAGAGGGCGGGGTTCTCCGCGTAGAACCTGCGGGCCTCCTCCTCGGTAACGGTCACGTCCCGGGTGGCGTAGAGGAGGTAGGCCTGGGCAATCTCCTCCTTGGGGCCGATGAAGGGCTTGCCGCTCTTCTTGGCGGCCTCCACCAGGAGCTCCCGGTCCACGAGGTTCTCCAGGGCCTGCGGCAGGAAGAACTGCACGGCGAGCTCCCCCAGCCCCTGCTGGATGAGAGCCGCCGTCTGCTGGTTGGAGAAGACGGGCTGGAGCACCTGGGCGAGGAGGATCTCCTTCCCGTTCACCTTGGCCACCACCGGGTTTTTGTAGGTGTAGGAGATGTTCTCGGCCCAGCGCACCTGGGCTTTCTTGCGAAGCTCTTCCAGGTAGGCCTCGAGGGCGCCGTTGCCCTTGGCCTCCTGGGCATCCTTGGTCACCTGGTCCTTCACCTCCTCAAAGGTGGGGGCCTGGGCCGGCAGGTACGCCTCCACCCGGACCAGGTAATAGCGCCCCCCGGCCTCCACCGGCCCCACCAGGCCCGGCCCCTTCAGGGCAAAGACCGCCTCGGCCACCTTGTCGGGGAAGACCACCTTGGTCACGGGCCGGGGCTGGGCCTCCCCGGGAGGGGTGCCTAAAGCCCCTCCCTGGTCCGCTCCCACCTTGGAGTACTGCTTGGCCAAGGCGGCGAAGTCCTCCCCGGCCTTGGCCTTGGCCAGCACCTCCTCCGCCTGCTTTTTGTCGTCCACCACGATCTGACGGGCCTTTACCCGGGCCTCGCCCTTGTACTTGTCCCGGTGCACCTCAAAGTAGAAGGCCACCTCCTCCGCCGTGGGCTTGGCGGCGGCGCGAACCTGCTCCAGCCGCTTTTGGATCTGGAGCTGGGACTTAAGCTCGGCCCGGAGCTGCGCGTCGGTGTACCCCACCTGGTTCAGGAACTGCTCGTAGGCCTTTTTGTCCTTGAGGCCGAACTGCTCCCGGATGCGGTCCACCTCCTTGCGCACCTCGGCACTCCCCACCCGGATGCGGGCCGCGTCCTGCTTTAGGGCCTCGGTGAGGATCACCTGCTCCAGGAAATGGGTGTCCACCAGGGGTTTTAGGAGGCCCTGCGGGTTGGCGGCGTAGAGGGGATCGTTGCCCTGGAGCCGGAGGAGGTCCAGCTCGTAGACCGCCTTGCCGTTGACCCAGAGCACCGGCTTGCCCCTGGCTTCCTGTCCCGCCCGGGGGGTGAAGAGGAGGATGGCCCCCACCACGAAGGCCAGGGCTAAGAGGCCGAAGAGGATGGTTACCACTCGCCTGTTGATGCCGAACACTTGACCGCCTCCTTCGCGCGTGCTACATTGACTGCTGCTGAGTGCGCCCGTAGCTCAGCTGGATAGAGCGTCGGCCTCCGGAGCCGAAGGTCAGAGGTTCGAGTCCTCTCGGGCGCGCCATTTTTTTGCCTGCCCCGGAAAGCCCGCAGCACGTAGGGATTTTAGCACACCCTCGCCTGGCCTGGGGTTTACCATGGGAGGGTGCTGCCCCTCCTCCTGGCCTGGCTCCACACGGTCAACGACCTCTTCGGGAACTTCCTCACCCCCCTGCTGCCCAAGCTCATGGCCCACTTCGGGGTGGGCCTGGGAACGGTGGGGCTTCTGGTGTCGGTCTACTCCCTCACGGGAAGCCTCCTCCAGCCCTTCGCCGGGCTCGTGGCCGACCGCCTGGACCGCAGGCTCCTTGCGGCCTTGGGCCCGGTCTTGGTGGCCCTGGGCATGGGGTCCTTGGGCCTCTGGCCCCGCTTCGAGGCCCTCCTGCTGGTCCTGGGCCTGGCGGGCCTGGGCTCGGCCCTCTTCCACGCCTCGGGAGCGAGCCTGGTGGGGGGGTTCGCCCCCCGGGAGAGGAAGGGCTTCTGGCTCTCCTTCTTCGGCTCCGCCGGCTACCTGGGGCTTTCCCTAGGACCCATCGTGGCCCTGGCCGTCGTGGGGGCCTTCGGGCTCAAGGGCCTTCTCTGGCTCACCCCGCTGGCCCTTCTGCCGGCCCTCCTCCTCTTCCGCCTGCCCCCGGTAAGGCGCCAGGAAAGGCCGGCCAGCCTTCGCGACTTTCGGCGGGTCTTCCGGGGGGACGTGGCCCGGCTTTGGGGCATGGCCACCCTGCGGAGCCTGGTCTTCATGAGCTTCTCCACCACCCTGCCCTACTGGTACGCCCAGCGGGGCATCCCCGACGCCTACACCGCCCTCTCCCTTTCCGCCTACAGCTTCTCCGCCACCCTGGGAGCCTTCCTCGGGGGCACCCTCTCGGACCGAATGGGGCGGAAGACCGTTTTGGTGGGTACCCTCACCTTCGGCCTCCCCCTTTACCTCGCCCTCCTCCTCTTTCCCCCGGAAAACCCCCTCTACCTGGTCCTCCTGGGGGTCACCGGGGCCCTGATGAACGCGGGCATCCCCGTGGCCGTGGCCCTGGCCCAGGAGCTCGAGCCCCGCCAGACCGCCACGGTCTCGGGCCTCCTCATGGGCTTCACCTGGGGGTTCGCCGGGCTCTTCTACGCCCCCATCGGCCACCTCGTGGAGGCCTACGGGGTCATCCCGGTCCTCCTGGCCCTGGGGGGCCTGATCCTCCCCGCCTGGCTCCTGGCCCGGTCCGTGGGGGAACCCCGTAAGATGGGAGCATGAGGCTCCTCCTGGCCACGGACGGCTCTCCCCAGGCCCGGGGAGCGGAGGCCCTGGCCGAGTGGCTCGGCTACAAGCTCTCCGCCAAGCTCCTGGCCCTTTTCGTGCGGGACGTGCGCCTGGTGCGGATCCCGGAGCTTTTGGACTTCGGGGCCCTCACCATTCCCATGCCCGTCTACCGGGAAGAGCTGGAAAGGGCCCTCACCCTCAAGGGGGAGGCGGTGTTGGAGCGGATCCGCAAGGGTGGGGCGGAGGCGGGCCTCGAGGTGGAGACCCTCCTGGAAACCGGCCTGCCCCACGAGGTCATCCTCCGCCACGCCCGCATGGCCGACCTCGTGGTCCTGGGGCGGAGCGGGGAAGCCCATGGGGGGAGCTTTTCCGGCCTGGGGAGCACGGTGGACCGGGTGCTCCGGGCCTCCCCTACCCCTGTGGTGGTGGCCCCGGCGGAGGGCGTGGAGATCCGGGAGGCGGTGCTGGGGTACAACGCCTCGGAGAGCGCGGTGCGGGCCATGCACACCCTGGCCCTCCTGGCCAAGCCCTTGGGGCTTAGGGTGCGGGTGGTGAGCGTGCACGAGGACCCCGTGCGGGCGGGGGCCTGGGCCCTCGAGGCGGAGACCTACCTCAAGGACCAGGGTGTCCCCGCCGAGGCCCTGGCCTTCCCCGGGGACCCCGCTGAGCACCTCCTGGCCCTCCAAGGCCCCTCCGACCTCCTGGTCCTGGGGGCCCCGGTGCGGCGGCTCGTGCTGGGGAGCACGGCCGAGCAGGTGCTGCGCCACGCCGTGGGTCCGGTCCTTACGGCCCGATAAAGGGGAAGGGCGTTTGGTATAATGGTCCCCTAAAGGAAAGGGGGGCTCATGACGGTCCGGCAGGTCCTGTTGCGCAAGGGGGGCGGGGTCTACGCCATAGGCCCGGAGGCCACGGTCCTGGAAGCCCTGAAGAGGCTCGCCGAGCACGATGTCGGCGCCCTGCTGGTCATGGAGGGGGACAGGCTCCTGGGCATCTTTTCCGAACGGGACTACGCCCGCAAGCTCGTGCTCCTGGGCCGCTTCTCCAAGGACACCCGGGTGGAGGAGGTCATGACCCGGGAGGTGATCACCGTAGGCCCCGACGCCGATCTGGCCGAGGCCATGCGCCTCATGACCGAGCACCGGGTACGCCACCTGCCCGTGGTGGAGGGGGGGAAGGTGGTAGGGGTGATCTCCATCGGGGATGCGGTCAAAGCCATCATCAGCGAGCAGGAGATCCTCATAGAGGAGCTTTCCCGGTACGTTTCCGAGAACCGCTAGTCCCGGAAGAGCCAGTTGAGCACCAGGCTGACCAGGGAGAGGAGGAGGGCGCCCACGAAGGCACCGGCGAAGCCCTGGACCTCGAGGGCCGTCACCTGGGCCACCAGGTAGAGGACCGCCCCGTTCACCACCAGGGTGAAAAGCCCCAGCGTAAGGAGGTTCAAAGGCAGGGTGAGGAGCAGAAAGAGGGGCCGGATGAGGGCGTTGGCCAGGCCCCAGATGGCCCCCGCCACCAGGTAGTCGGCCAACCCCGACCCGGGGGCGAAGGCCACCCCGGGATAGATCAGGCTCACCAGCCAAAGGGCCAGGGTGTTGAGGAGGAGCCGCGCCAGCAGACCCCGCATGCCCCAGCCCCCCTTTTCAGGCCAGGCCCAGGAGGGTAGCCTCCCGCTTCATGGCCCCGAGGACGAAGTCCATGTGCTCGTCCAGGGGCACCCCGAGCTCCTCGGCCCCGAGGCGGATCTCCTCCCGGTTCACCCCCTTGGCGAAGGCCTTGTCCTTGAACTTCTTCTTGAGGCTCGGGAGCTCCAGGCCCAGGATGGATCGGTCGGGGCGGACGTAGACGGCCGCGGTGATGAGGCCCGTGAGCTCGTCCACGGCGAAGAGGGCCTTGGCCATGAGGCTCCTGCGGGGAACCCCGGTGTAGCTGGCGTGGCCCAGGATGGCCTCGAGGACCGCCTCCGGGTAGCCCAGGCGCCTCAGCTCCTCCACGCCCCGGTAGGGGTGGGCCTCGGGGTGCTTCTCGTAGTCCATGTCGTGGAGGACCCCGGCCACGGCCCAAAGCTCCTCGTCCTCGCCAAAGCGCCTTGCGTAGGCCCGCATGGCCACCTCCACCGCCCGCATGTGCCGCCTCAGGGACTCGCTTTCCGTCCAGGCCTCCATGAGGGCCAGGGCCTCCTCAAAGCTCGGCATGCCCTAAAGTATAACCATGCGCCTCGGCTACGGGGAGGACAGCCACCTTCTCGCGGAGGGCAGGCCCCTCTACCTCTGCGGCCTCCTCATCCCAAGCCCCGTGGGGGCCGTGGCCCACTCCGACGGGGACGCCGCTTTGCACGCCCTGACCGACGCCCTGCTTTCCGCCTACGGCCTCGGGGACATCGGCCTTCTTTTCCCCGACACCGACCCCCGCTGGCAGCAGGCCCCAAGCCGCCTCTTTCTGGAGGAGGCCCTGCGCCGGGTGGGGGAGCGGGGCGGGCGGCTCCTCCAGGCAAGCCTCGTCCTCACCCTGGACCGGCCGAAGCTCAACCCCCACCGGGAGGCCCTGGCGAAGAGCCTCTCCGGGCTGCTCGGCCTCCCGCTGGACCGCATCGGCCTGGCCTTCAAGACCTCGGAGGGCCTGGCCCCCCACCACGTCCAGGCCCGGGCGGCGGTGCTTTTGGATGGTTGAGGGGCTGGTCTGGCTCGGCTCCCTGGTCTTCGCCGCCACCGGGGCCCTCAAGGGGGTGGAGAAGGGGTTTGACCTCCTGGGGGTTCTGGTCCTGGCCACGGTGACCGCCGTGGGGGGCGGGTCCATCCGGGACGTCCTGGTGGGCACCCTGCCCCCCTCGGCCCTCAGGAACGAGCCCCTTTTGTGGAGCGTGGTCCTCACTGGGCTCCTGGTGTTTCGCTTCCACCCCCGGGTCCAGGCCCTAGAAAGGCCCATCTACTACCTGGACACCCTGGGCCTGGGCCTTTTCGCCGCCTTAGGGGCGGAAAGGGGCCTTCAGGCCGGCTTCGGCCCCTTTGGCGTGGCCCTGGCGGGGACCCTCGGCCAGGGCGTCGGGAGTGCCCAGCCTTACGCCCGCCTCATACGCCTCCTGGAAGCGCCCCGCGTCCACCAGGGACGCCACCTGGGAGGCCTGGGCCAGGGCAAAGGACAAAGCGCTGCTCAAGGCCTTTCTCATGGTTTTCACCCAAGAGGATTATACCCGGTCTAAAACTTTCGGCAAGCGGGGGCGTACACTGGAGTCCATGAGGCTCATCTGGGGGCTCTGCGGGCTCCTTGGGCTGGCCGCCCTGGCCCAGGGAGCGGATGGGTATTACCTCCGCTGCGAGCGGTTCTACGAGCAGAACGCCTTGGAAAGCGCCCAAGCTACCTGCGAGCTGGCCCTGGCGAGCGATCC
>Ga0101942_100692_pt1 | contig 10558 bp, 7 predicted proteins | sample DewCreD2012metaG_4_FD_75243 | JGI IMG/M metagenome (GOLD analysis project Ga0101942, IMG submission 75243) | Hot spring sediment bacterial and archeal communities from British Columbia, Canada, to study Microbial Dark Matter (Phase II) - Dewar... ...
CAAGCCGCCCCCCACTTCCACCCGGGCCGGAAGGGGGCGGCTTGCGCTATTTCCCAGGGCCAAAAACCCCGCCGCCACCGCCACGATCCCCAGGTTCTCCCGGGAGCTTCCGACCCCCAGGTACCCCTCCACCCCAGGGGGCGGGGGGCCGTCGGTGGCCACCACCACCGGGGCCTTGAGAAGCCTCCTCCCTAAGGCGATGGCCGCCTCCAGGTCCGCCCCCCGGTCCTTGGCCTCCAAGGCGAGCAGCCTCTCCTTTAGGGCCACCCCGGGGGCGGGGCCAAAGGCGGTGGGCCTTTCCCCCGCCCGCACCAAAACGGCCTCTGGGGTCCTTTCCAGAAGAGGGAGGAGCCTTTCCTTGGCCAGGTCCAGCCGGGTGCCCTTCCCTTCCCGGGCCGCCATGCTGGCCGAGGTGTCCACCACGAAGACCAGGGGGGAAGGCCCCAGGGGAGGGTCCTCGAGGGCCAGGACCAGGAGGGCCGCTCCCAGGAGGAGGAGGAAAAGCCTCAGGTCCGGCCTCGGGTGGAAGCGCCTCGCCCGGTCCTTCTGCCAAAGCCACACCCCGGCCCAGGGCTTGGGCCTCGGGGCCCGCCTCCGGTAGAGGAGGTAGACGAGGAGGAGGATGGGGGGAAGGAGCCAGAGCACCCTGCCCTCAGGCTACCCCTTGCTAGAGTGGAGGCGGTGTGGGTCTTGGGGATCGACACCTCCTGCGACGACACGGGCGTGGGCCTGGTGGAAGACGGCGAGGTGCGGGTGAACCTGGTGGCGGGCCAGGTACGCCTCCACGAGGCCTACGGGGGCGTGGTGCCGGAGCTCGCGAGCCGGGAGCACCTGAAGGCCCTTCCGGCCCTCGTCCAGAAGGCCCTGGGGGAGGCGGGGATTGCCCCGGGAGACCTCGCCCTCATCGCCGCTACCCGGGGGCCCGGCCTCATCGGGGCCCTCCTCGTGGGGTACACCTTCGCCAAGGGCCTGGCCTTCGCCCTGGATAGGCCCTTCTACGCCATCCACCACCTCGAGGGCCACATCGCCGCCGCCTGGCCCGAGGACCTTAAGCCCCCCTTCCTCGCCCTGGTGGCCTCCGGGGGCCACACCCACCTCTACGAGGTCCTGGACCTCGGCCAGTACCGCCTCCTCGGGGCCACCCGGGACGACGCCGCCGGGGAGGCCTTTGACAAGGTGGCGAGGCTTCTCGGCCTCGGCTTCCCCGGGGGGCCGGAGGTGGAGCGCCTGGCGGAGGAGGCGGAGGAGGCTGTCCCCTTCCCCGTGCCCCTAAGGGACCAGGAGGGGTACGACTTCAGCTTCTCCGGCCTCAAGACGCGGGCCCTCCACCTGGTGGAGAAGGGCCTTCCCAGGGCCGCCCTCGCCAAGGGCTTCCAGGAGGCGGCCATCGCCCACCTCGCCGAGGTGGTCTTGAGGGCGGCGAAGGATACGGGGCACGGAACCCTCCTCGTGGCCGGGGGGGTGGCGGCGAACCGCGCGCTGCAGGAGCGCTTTAAGGAGGCGGGCCTGAAGGTCTTCTTCCCGCCCCGGGGCCTTTCCCAGGACAACGGGGCCATGATCGCCCTTGCGGCCTGGCGCCGCTATAGGAGGGGGTTTCCCCCAAGCCCCCTCTCCCTGGGGGCCACCGCCTACTGGCCCCTCGAGGCGCCCTGAAGGGTTTCTCATCCCAAGGGGGTACAATCGGGCTTAGGATGCTGGGCCTCATACGGAAGCTCTTTGACAACAACGAGCGGGAGATCGCCCGCTACCAGAAGCAGGTGGTGGAGCCGGTAAACCGGCTCGAGGCCGAGGTGGAGAGGGTCCAGGACCTCGCCGCCGCCTACCGCGAGCTCAAGGAGAAGCACGAGAAGGGGGCCTCCCTGGACGAGCTCCTCCCCATGGCCTTCGCCCTCACCCGGGAGTCGGCCAAGCGCTACCTGGGCATGCGGCACTTTGACGTCCAGCTCATCGGTGGGGCCGTCCTCCACGAGGGGAAGATCGCCGAGATGAAGACGGGGGAGGGCAAGACCCTGGTGGCCACCTTGAGCGTGGCCCTGAACGCCCTCACCGGCAAAGGCGTCCACGTGGTCACGGTGAACGACTACCTGGCCCGGCGCGACGCCGAGTGGATGGGGCCTGTCTACCGGGGCCTGGGCCTAAGCGTGGGGGTCATCCAGCACGCTTCCACCCCCGAGGAGCGCCGCCGGGCCTACCTTTGCGACGTCACCTACGTGACCAACTCCGAGCTCGGCTTTGACTACCTCCGGGACAACATGGCGATAAGCCCCGACCAGCTCGTCCTCCGCCACGATCACCCCCTCCACTACGCCATCATCGACGAGGTGGACTCCATCCTCATTGACGAGGCCCGCACCCCCCTCATCATCAGTGGCCCCGCCGAGAAGGCCACCGACCTCTACTACAGGATGGCCGAGATCGCCAAGAAGCTGGAGAGGGGCCTGCCCGCCGAGCCCGGGGTGCGGAAGGAGCCCACGGGGGACTACACCGTTGAGGAGAAGAACCGCTCCGTCCACCTCACCCTCCAGGGCATTGCCAAGGCGGAGAAGCTCCTCGGGGTGGAGGGCCTCTTCAGCCCGGAGAACATGGAGCTCGCCCACATGCTCATCCAGGCCATCCGGGCCAAGGAGCTCTACCACCGGGACCGCGACTACATCGTCCAGGACGGCCAGGTCATCATCGTGGACGAGTTCACGGGCCGCCTCATGCCGGGCCGGCGCTACGGGGAGGGCCTCCACCAGGCCATTGAGGCCAAGGAGGGGGTCCGGATTGAGCGGGAGAACCAGACCCTGGCCACCATCACCTACCAGAACTTCTTCCGCCTCTACGAGAAGCTGGCGGGGATGACCGGCACCGCCAAGACCGAGGAGAAGGAGTTCCAGGAGATCTACGGCATGGACGTGGTGGTGGTCCCCACCCACCGGCCCATGATTCGCGTGGACTTCCCCGACGTGGTCTACCGGACGGAGAAGGGGAAGTTCTACGCGGTGGTGGAGGAGATTGCCGAGAAGTACGAGCGGGGCCAGCCCGTCCTGGTGGGCACCATCAGCATTGAGAAGTCGGAGAGGCTCTCCCAGATGCTCAAGGAGCCCAGGCTTTACTTCCCGCGGCTGGAGATGCGCGTGGAGCTCTTCAAGAAGGCCAGCGCCAAGCAGCAGGGCCCCGAGTGGGAGCGCCTGAGAAAGCTCTTGGAGAGGCCCACGGGCCTCAAGGACGAGGACCTCGCCCCCTTTGAGGGCCTCGTTCCCCCCAAGGGGGCCCTGCGCGCGGCCTGGGAGGGCCTGAAGCGCGCGGTGCACACCCTCTCCGTTCTCCGCCAGGGCATCCCCCACCAGGTCCTAAACGCCAAGCACCACGACAAGGAGGCGGAGATCGTCGCCCAGGCGGGCCGGAGCAGAACCGTCACCATCGCCACCAACATGGCGGGCCGGGGCACGGACATCAAGCTCGGGGGCAACCCCGAGTACCTGGCCGCCGCCCTCTTGGAGAAGGAGGGCTTCAGCCGTTACGAGTGGAAGGTGGAGCTCCTCATCAAGAGGATGGTGGCGGGCAAGGAGGAGGAGGCCCGGGCCCTCGCCGCCGAGCTCGGGGTGAGGGAAGAGCTTCTGGAGAGGATCCGCGAGATCCGGGAGGAGTGCCGGGCCGACGAGGAGAGGGTTCGGAACCTGGGGGGGCTCTTCATCCTCGGCACGGAGCGGCACGAGTCCCGCCGCATAGACAACCAGCTCCGGGGCCGCGCGGGGCGCCAGGGGGACCCGGGGGGGAGCCGCTTCTACGTCTCCTTTGACGACGACCTCATGCGCCTCTTCGCCTCCGACCGGGTCATCGCCATGCTGGACCGGATGGGCTTTGACGACTCCGAGCCCATTGAACACCCCATGGTGAGCCGCTCCATAGAGAGGGCCCAGAAGCGGGTGGAGGACCGCAACTTCGTCATCCGCAAGCAGCTTTTGCAGTTTGACGACGTGATGGCCCGCCAGCGGGAGGTCATCTACGCCCAGCGCCGCCTGATCCTCCTAGGGAAGGACGAGGAGGTGCGGGAGGCCGCCTTGGGGATGGTGGAGGAGACGGTGGCGGCCATCGCCGAGAACCACCTAAACCCCCAGGTCCACCCGGAGGACTGGGACCTAGAGGCCCTCAGGGCCGCCCTCCTGGACACGGTCCCCCAGCTCGAGGGCTTCCCCTTCCCCGAGCTCCGCGCCCTCAAGGCCGAGAAAGGGGTGGAGCGGCTGGTGGAAACGGCCCTGAAGGCCTACGAGGCCCGGGAAAGGGAGCTCACCCCGCCCCTCATGCGGGCGGTGGAGCGCTTCGTGATCCTCAACGTGGTGGACTCCGCCTGGAAGGAGCACCTGCACAACCTGGACGTCCTCCGCCAGGGGATCTTCCTCCGGGGCTACGGCCAGAAGGACCCCTTCCAGGAGTACAAGTTTGAGGCCACCCGCCTCTTCAACGAGATGGTGGCCTCCATCAAGGGGGAGGTGGCCAAGTTCCTCTTCCGCCTCAAGGTGGAGGCCGAGCCCGTGCGCCCGGCCCCCTACGCCCCCGTGCCCGTGCCCGAGGCCAAGCCCCAGGAGGCCGGGGTCTTTGGGGTGGCCAAGAAGCGCCCCTCCACCCCCCCTCCCCAGCCGGGGCTCTCCCGGGCGGAGCGCCGCCGCCTCATGCGGGAGGAGAAGAGGCGCAAGAAGGAGTAGGTCCCCCCGGGGCCCCATCCTGGCGCAAGCCAGGATAGGGTGGTGTTAGGCCTCCACCTGGAGGCCCGCGGGGTCTAGGTTGGTGTAGACGTGCTGGACGTCGTCCAGGTCCTCTAGCGCCTCCACCAGGCGCATCACCTTGGCCGCCTCCTCCGGGGGAAGGGTCACGGTGTTCTGCGGGTGCTGGGCCACCTCCACCGCCTCCACCCGGACGCCCCGCCGCCGCAGCTCCTCGGCGATACGGTAGACGTCGGCCGGATCGGTGTACACGGTGAGGCTTTCCCCTTCCTCCTCCAGGTCCCAGGCCCCGAGCTCAATGGCGGCCTCCTGGGCGGCCTCGCTGTTCTCGCAGACGAGGATCCCCTTCCGTTCAAACTGCCAGGCCACGCTTCCGGAGGTGCCCAAAGAGCCTCCGTGCTTGGTGAAGACATGGCGCACCTCGCTGGCGGTGCGGTTGCGGTTGTCGGTGAGGGCGTAGACCAGGACGGCCACCCCTCCCGGGGCGTACCCCTCGTAGACGACCTCCTCGTACTGCTCGGCCCCCTCCCCGCCCCCTTGGAGCTTCTGCAGGAGGCGCTCAATGTTCTCCATGGGCACATCCTCGGCCCGAGCGGCCTCAATGGCGTTCCGTAGCTGCACGTTGGCCTCGGGGTAAGGGCTTCCTCCGGCCCGGGCCGCCGCCTGGATGGCCCTGAGGTGCTTGGAGATGATCTTGCCGCGCTTCAGGTCGTTTGCGGCCTTTTTGCGCTTGATCTGGGCCCACTTGCTATGACCGGCCATGGCTCACCCCATCCATTATAGCCAGCTCCTCCAGGACCCTCTCCGCCAGGCGCTCCCCCGCCTCGCGGAAGGGGTGGAAGAGGAGGGTGGCCCCCGCCCCCTCCAGGGCCGGGTCCTCCTCCAGGTGGAAGCTGGTGGCGGCCACCAGACCCCGGAAGCCCCGCTCCTTAAGCCAGCGGGCGGCGAGGAGCTTGGCCTCGAGGTCAGGCATGGCCAGGACCACCGCCTTTAGCCCCGAAAGGTCCAGGCGCTCCCAAAGCTCCGGGTCCTCCGCGTCCCCGTAGAGGACCTTTCTCCCCTTGGCCCGGTGGCGCTCCACCTTCTCAGGGTCGGCGTCCAGGCCGAAGGGTCGCTCCCCCTTGGCCTCCAAAACCCGGTAGACCGCCCCCCCGGTGCGCCCCATGCCCACCACCAGCACCGTGGCCCCATCCAGGCGCTCGGGCTCCTGGTCGGGGTGGACGCCCCGGCGTTCCCAAGGCAGGAGGAGGCTTTCCAGGCGCTTGTAGAGCTCGTGGCTGTGCCGGGCCAGGGGGGCGGAGAGGATCATGGAGAGGGCCACGGCGAGGGCCAGAGTGGGGAGGCCCCCCGGCAGGGCCCCGTGCTTCTCCAGGGCCACCCCCACGATGAGGGCGAACTCCGAGGCGTTAGAGAGGTAGAGCCCCGCCACGAAGCTGGTCCGGGCCCTGAGGCCGAGGAGGAGGAAGAGGGCGAGGTACAGGGGGGCCTTGAGCAGGGAGAGGAGGAGGAGGCGGAGGACCAGGCCCCCATCCACCCCGGCCAGGCCCTGCCGCATGCCGATCTCCAGGAAGAAGGCCACGAGGAAGGCCTCCTTCAGGCTCCAGAGGGCCTTGCCCATCTCCGTGCCCTTGGGATGGCCGGAAAGGAGGGCCCCCGCGAGGAGGGCCCCGAGCTCGGGGGGAAGCCCGAGCTGGCGGAAGCCCTCCCCGCCCAGGAGGGCGAGGCCCAGGCCGAAGAGGACGAGGAGCTCCTCGTGGCCGCTTTTCTCCAAAAGCCAGGCCACCCCTTGGCGCAGGGGGGGGAGGAAGAGGAGGAGGGCCCAGGGACTGGGCGCCCCGGCCCCGTAGAGGGCGAGGAGGCCCACGGCCACCAGGTCTTGCAGGACCAGGATGCCGATGGCCAGCCTCCCGTGGTAGGTGGTGAGCTCCCTCTTGTCCTCGAGGATCTTGGCCACCAGCACCGTGCTGGAGAGGCCCAGGGCCAGGGCCAGGGGGAGGCTTGGGACGAGGGGCAGGGCCAAGAGGGCGAAGAGGAGGAGGTGGAGGCCTCCCCCTCCCAGGACCCGGGCCTCGAGGAGGTCCCTCAGCCGCAGCTTGAGCCCCACGCTGAAGAAGAGGAGCAGCACCCCCACCTCGGCCGCCTGGCGCAAGAAGGCCGTTTCCCGGAGGCCGAAGCTGTGGAGGAGGAAGCCCGCCCCCAGATAGCCCACCAGGGGCGGGAAACCCAGGCGGCTTGCGAGAAGGCCCAGGGCGAAGGCCACGGCCACCCAGAGGGCTTCCATGACCCAAGGGTAGCAAAGGGAGCAGGGGGAGCCTGCCCCGGGGTGAAGGCCCCTAAGGGAGGGGCCCGCCCGCTAGACCGGGGATCCCGAGGGGTGAAAGGTGCGGGCGCCTACTTCTTGCCGCCTAGAGCCCTGTCCAGCAGGGCCTTCCACTCCTCGTAAGGCAGGAAGCCGGTGCGCCTCTCCCCGGCGATGAAGAAGGTGGGGGTGCCCGTGAGCCCCAGGTCGCCCGCGAGCTTCTGGTCGGCCAAGACCGCTTCCCGGTGCCGTCCGGAGGCCAGGCAGGCCCCAAAGGCCCCCGTGTCCAGGCCGAGCTGGCCGGCCAGGTCGGTGAGGTACCGGTCCAGGGAGGGGCCCTCCAGGCCGCCCCAGCTCGCCGCCGCCCGGAAGAGGACCTCGTGGTACTCGTAGTAGCGGCCCCCTTCGGCGGCGCAGGCGGCGGCCTCGCTTGCCCGGATCACGTTCGCCTGGCCGGGGAAGGGGAAGTCCCGAAAGAGGTAGCGCACCTTGCCCGTGTCCACGTACTCGGCCTTGAGCCGGGGAAGGACGCTGAGGGCGTGGTCCTGGCAGTGGGGACAGAGGTAGTTGGAGAAGTCCACCACCACGAGGGGGGCATCCTCCCGGCCCAAGGCGAACCGGGCCCCCCGGGCGGGGTCAAGGCCAGCCTTTCCTTTGGGGCCCAGGAAGATCCAGCCCAGGCCCACAAGGGCGAGGACCAGCACCACCAGCACGATGACGCGCGGCATAGGCCCACTCTACCACGCCCCGGCCGGAGAAGCCTTAGCCCGGGAAAGGGGCCTGCCGGGCCTCCCCCTCGGGGGTGACGTAAAAGGGGTTTTGGTCGGTGGAGACCAGGGTTTCCCTGGCGATGGCCTCCTCCAGGTCCTTGGGGAGGAAGAACATGGCCTCGAGGTAGGGGGCGGAAAGGTGGCGCAAGGGGAGGCTCCGCTCGCGGATGCGGGCCTCTATAACCCCTTCCGAGAAGGCCGCGGGGTCAAAGGCGTCGGAGGCCAGGAGGAAGCCGAAGTTGAGGAAGAAGCCGGGGATATGGTTCTTGTAGCTCCGCACGTAGCGGAAGGCCTCCCGCACCGTGCGGTGGATCACGGGATGGACCCGGTGGTGGGTGAGCATGATCATCCCCGCCTGCATGCCCATGACCCCCCCCGGGTTCAGCCGGCTCTTCACCAGGCGGTAGAACTCCACGGTGTAGAGGAGCCTGGCCGGGTTCTCCTCCCCCACGGGGTCGGTAAGGTCAATGAGGATCACGTCGTAGGTGTCCGGGTTCCGCTCCAGGTAGGCCCGGGCGTCCTCTATGACCAAGAGGGTGCGGGGGTCCTCAAAGGCTCCCTGGTGCCACTCGGGCATGTGGGCCTTGGCCACCTCCACGAGCTCCCCGTCAATGTCCACCATGACCGCCTTTTCCACCGTGGGGTGCTTGAGGACCTCCCGGAGCGTGGCCCCCTCCCCGCCTCCCACCACGAGCACCGCCTTCGGCTCGGGGTGGGCGAGCATGGCGGGGTGGACCAGGGTCTCGTGGTAGACGTACTCGTCCCGCTCCGTGCTCTGCACGTCCTTGTCCAGGACCAGGACCTTGCCGAAGCCCTTGGTCTCAAAGAGGAAGTAGTCGTGGTAGCGGGTGCGCCCCGAGGCGATGACCCGCTCCATGCGGCGCACCATGGTTTCGAAGGGGGTGATGTGCTCAAAGAAGTACATGCCGTAGTCCATGGCTAGCCCTCCTTTTGCGCGCCGAAGGCGCGGCGCTTGATGGCGTGCTCCGTGCCCCGCCAGTAGCGGAAGGCGGACTCCTCCTTGGCCCCGAAGGCCCGGGAAAGCCCCTTCAGGACCTCCTCGGGGTCCACCCCGTCCCGGTAGAAGTAGAGGTCCAGGGTGGCCGAGGCGCCGTCTTCGGGCCAGGTGTGGATCATCACCGCGGCCACGGGGCTCACCACCGCCGCCGAAAGCCCCTGGGGGTGGAACTTGTAGACCACGGACTGGGCCGAATCCCTCGGGGCGCCCAGGCGCATCACCGCGTCCAGAAGGGCCGCCTCCACCATTTTGGGGTTCTCCAGCACGTCCAGGTCGCAGCCGTAGATCTCCGCCACCCAGCGCCCGCCCGGCACCGTTTCCACGAAGGCCCATGTTAGCACATCAGCCGAAGAAGTCCTTGAGCTGCTCCTTGGTGATGAGGACCTCCCGGGGTTTGGACCCCCGGGCCGGCCCCACGATGCCCATGGCCTCGAGGGCGTCCATGAGCTTGCCGGCGCGGGCGTGGCCGACGGAGAGCCGCCGCTGCAGGCGGCTCACGGAGCCGTAGCCCTCCTCCACCACGATCTCCGCGGCCTTCTTCAGGAGGGGGTCGGAGAAGTCCACCTCGCCCACGCCTCCGCCCTCCGGGAGCCTGGGGGGCTCAAAGTCGCTGGCGTAGGCCTCGGCGAAGCGGTCCTCGTGGCTTTGCCCCCGGAGGAAGCCGGCGAGGCGGGCCACCTCCTCTTCGGAGATGTAGGGAACCTGGAGGCGCACGGGTTTGGGGAGGCCCGGCTGGTGGAAGAGGGCGTCTCCCTGGCCGATGAGCTTCTCCGCCCCCTGGGTGTCCAGGATGGTGCGGGAGTCAAACCCGCTGGAGACGGCGAAGGCCAGCCGGGCGGGGATGTTCACCTTGATGAGGGAGGTGAGGATGTCCACGCTGGGGCGCTGGGTGGCGAGGACGAGGTGCATCCCCGTGGCCCGGGCCATCTGGGCGAGGCGCAAAATGGCCGCCTCCACCTCCTTGGGGGCGGTCATCATGAGGTCAGCGAGCTCGTCCACCACGATGACCAGGTAGGGGAGGGCCTCCTCGGGGCCGACCTTGGCGTTGTACTGCTCCAGGTTCCTCGCCCCCACCCCGCTCATCATCCGGTAGCGCCGTTCCATGTGGGCCACGGCTCCCTGCAGGACGCCGGCGGCCTCCTCGGGGCTCGTCACCACCGGGCGCACCAGGTGGGGAATCCCCTCGTAGGGGGTGAGCTCCACCATCTTCGGGTCAATGAGGAGGAGGCGCAAGGAGGTGGGGAGGTGCCGGTAGAGGAGGCTTGCGATGAGGGCGTTGATGGCCACGCTCTTGCCGCTGCCCGTGGAGCCGGCGATGAGGAGGTGGGGCATTCGGGCGAGGTCCCGCACCCAGATCTCCCCCTCTATGCTCTTGCCCAGGACCAGGGGGAGGAGGCCCTTGGCGTTCTGGAAGGCGGGGGAGAGGATGGCCTCGGAGAGGCGCACCACCTCCCGCTTGGGGTTCGGCACCTCGAGGCCCACGGTGTGCTTCCCGGGGATGGGGGCTTCTATCCGCACCGCCCCCACCGCCAGGGCCCGGGCCAGGTCGTTCTGCAGGCTCTGGATGCGGCTGATCTTCTCCCCCGGGGCGGGGAGGAGCTCGTAGCGGGTGACCGAGGGCCCCCGGGCGTGGCCCACCACCTCGGCCTGGACCCCGAACTGCCTCAGGGTCTCCCCGATGGCCCGCTTCAGGCGCTCTGCCTCTTCCTCCAGGGCCCGGCTCGCCCCCTTGGGCTCGGGCGGGTCCAGGAGGTCGGGGGGAGGG
>Ga0101942_100696_pt1 | contig 10502 bp, 9 predicted proteins | sample DewCreD2012metaG_4_FD_75243 | JGI IMG/M metagenome (GOLD analysis project Ga0101942, IMG submission 75243) | Hot spring sediment bacterial and archeal communities from British Columbia, Canada, to study Microbial Dark Matter (Phase II) - Dewar... ...
ACTTATAAGCATTCTTAATAAAGTTACCTCCGAGGGTTTTGAGATGCGCCAATGGATCTAAATGGTAAGAGGTTAGGTATATACATACCCCTAGGATATCCTGAACCCAAAACGTTCCTCGAATATATCGGCTTGATCAGCAACCTTATAGATATGCTAGAAATAGGAATACCGACACGCAGCCCCATATACGATGGCCCCGTTATACGGAAAGCCCATAGGGAGATCCTTGGAAAAGGTGTTCTGCCCCAGCATATAAAGAGCTACTCGGAACTGTCAAAGCTTAAATGCGATCTAGTAGCCCTAGCGTACTATTCAGAGATAGGCGCGGATCTCAGCAAGATCCTAGGATCTATAGCGGATCTCGGTTTCAAATGTCTCCTAACACCAGACCTCCTGATAGAGTACCCAGAGAAGCTTGATCTATATACAAAGGCTTCGAGAGATTATGGTCTCGAGCCGTGCTTCTTTATATCATCAAAAACCCCCTACAAGCTTGTAGAGAAGATCTCAGAGCTAGAGCCATACATGATCTATCTCGGACTCCAGGCATCAACAGGGACTAGCCTTCCAATACAGGTTCTGAGAAACATATCGATAGCTAGGGAGCTAATAAAAGGCAGAGCCCCACTAGCAGTTGGCTTCGGCATAAACAGCGCCGACAGGCTTATAGCGATACTCAGAGGGGGTGCTGATATAGCTGTGGTGGGGAGCGAGGTGATCAGGAGACTTGGTAGAGATCCCAGCAATGCTGTGGATTTCGTTAGAAGCCTCTCGAACGCGATAAGGGGTTGAGGAGCGATGGGCGAGGATCTGATCCCGAGGTATTGGTATAACATAGCACCAGACCTACCAAGACCAGTCCCACCCCCTATAGATCCTCTAGACTCTGAGTCATCGCTCGTAGACAGGCTTAAAGAGATCCTCCCACACCACCTAATAGACCAGGAGTTCTCCTTCGAACGATATATAGAGATCCCAGCAGATGTTAGAAACATATATAGAGAGATAGGGAGACCAACACCACTCCTAAGGGCTAGAGGGCTTGAGAAGCTCCTCAACACACGGGCAAAGATCTATTATAAATACGAAGGCTCCCTACCAAGCGGGAGCCATAAACTCAACACCGCTGTCGCCCAGGCATACTACACATATAAAGAAGGCTATGGCGTTGTAGTTACCGAGACTGGTGCGGGGCAGTGGGGACTGGCTGTATCTATAGCCTCAAATATGCTGGGACTGAAGTCACAGATCTTTATGACCAGATCTAGCTATCTGTCTAAGAGTAAGAGAGTAAAGCTCATGATGGAGAACGGGGCTGAGGTTTATCCAAGCCCCTCGGATCTAACAGAGACTGGCAGGGGTTTCCTAAAACAAGACCCAAACCATCCAGGCAGTCTTGGTATAGCGATCAGCGAGGCTGTTGAGACAGTCCTCAAGGATCCTTGGTCTAAGAGGTATATCCCTGGGAGTGTTATGGAATACGTATTGATCCACCAGAGCGTGATAGGCCTTGAGGCTATGGAGCAGATGAGGAGAGAGGGTGAAGAGCCCTCCGTAATAATAGGCTGTGTAGGCGGCGGGTCAAACCTAGCCGGGATCTCCTACCCATTCTACGGCGAGGCTATTAGGAGGGGAGAGAAGCCCCCCAGAATAGTTGGTGCAGAGAGCAGCCTGGTTCCAAAGATGACCAAAGGAGCCTATATGTATGAACACCCCGACACAGGCGGAGCCCTCCCAATGATAAAGATGCTCACGCTTGGCAGGAACTTCATCCCCCCATCTATAAGGGCAGCAGGGCTGAGATACCATGGCGTCGCTCCAAGCCTCTCAATACTGATTATGGAGGGGTTTGTAGAACCCAGAGCCTATACACCCGACCAGGCTAGGGAGGCTGGACTACTATTCTACAGATCCGAAGGGATATTACCGGCACCCGAGAGTGCCCACGCAATAGCAGCCGCTATAGAGGAGGCTAAGAAGGCTGGTGATAGGGAGATAACGATTCTAGTGAACCTGAGTGGACATGGACTCTATGACCAGGACTTCTACGGGGTGTAGATATGGCTAGCTATATAGCTAGAATAGCTGAGAGACAAGGGCTCAGAGAGGATGAGGCCTACAATCTATGCGTAGATATGCTCAGAGGAGCTGTGGATCCGATAGAGATCTCAGCAATACTTATGGGGCTGAGGGTGAAGGGCGAGGAGCCCCAGGAGATCAGGGGTTTTGTGAGAGCACTGAGAGACAATGCTGTAAAAGTAAGGGTTGGGGATGCCATGGATATTGTTGGAACCGGGGGCGATGGTCTAAACACTATCAATGCATCAACGCTAGCATCAATAGTAGTGGCATCCATAGGGGTTCCCGTTGCAAAGCACGGTAACAGAGGCTTCTCCAGCCTCGTTGGATCGGCCGACTTTATGGAGGCTCTCGGATACCCGATAGAGCATGGAGCAGATGTTGCTGAAGAGCTTCTCAGGCTTGAGGGGTATGCCTATCTCTACGCACCTAAGTATCACCAAGCTTTGAAGGCGGTAGCACCTGTAAGGAAGAGGCTTGGGATAAGAACAATATTCAACCTAGCAGCGCCTCTAGCCAACCCAGCCAACCCAAAGATCCAGGTTATAGGTGTACCCAGCCCAAACATGGTTAAACTGATCTATAGAGCTGTGGAGGAGATAGATCTACGCAGATTCGCTGTTATAACAGGCCATCCAGGTATGGATGAGCTCTCACCAAGCGGGCCTAGCATTGCTATTATCAAGAGGGGATCTGTGGAGGAGATAACAATATCTCCAAAGACCCTTGGCTTAGAGGAGATCCCGATCAACCACATATCTGGACAAACCAGGGAGGAGATCATTGAAAAGGGGGTGCGGGGCCTGAGGGGCGAGGATAAGGGCTTAACATCCTTCATAGCGATCAACGCTGGACTAGCCCTCTACGTTGCTGGCGAAGCCGGCTCCATAGAGGAGGGGTATGAGAAAGCCTATAGAGAAATAGTTAGTGGTTCGGCGTGGAGGAAGCTCGGCAGGATCGTAGCTACTGCTAGGAGGCTTGCTGGCCTTGGCAGCGGTTAAGATCTGCGGTGTCATGTCCATAGAGGATGCTATAGCAGTAGAGGCTGCTGGAGCCCGATATGTCGGGATGATCCTCGAGGGTTCTAGAAGGGCTGTGGGGATTGATATGATTATAGATGCAAGCAGAACGCTATCGAAATCCAGAGTCGTTGCCGTGATCACCGGTAGAGATGTCCTGGATAAATATATAGAGAGGCTCGATCCCATCGAGACCCTCCAGCTCCACTATAGTTATAGCCCTAAGGATATAGAGATCCTGTCGACAATGGGTTACAGAGTAATACCAGTAATCATTATTAAGAATAATACCAACCCCGATATGGAGAGCACCACAAAACACCTCACGATCTTTAGCAACGCTATTGAGTATGTATTATTCGATGCTCCAAAAGACACTGCACCTGCCGAAGCCTCGGGGCTAAAGCTCCCAATAAGTGTTTACACAGCAGCATGTAGATCCTATAGACCCTGCGGCGTAGCTGGCGGCATAACGCCCAACAATATCTCTAACCTCAAGCCTGTGAGGCCTGATGTGATAGATGTGAGCAGCGGTGTTGAGACCTCTTTCGGAAAGAAGGATCCCATGCTTGTTAGAAAGCTCATAGAAGCTGCGGGGGTTATATAGCCATGGGTTTGGGTGTAATACCTAGATATAGTCTTGCCGAGAGCGCCCAGAAGATCGAGGGTCTCTTGGGCGGGGATAGCTTCGGTGTATTCTACTACTCTGGAGCTTACGAGAGGGGGTGTGGGAGGCTTATAGCAGTGCTGAAACCCAGGATCTTGTATGAGCTTAGGAGAACCGGGGCTATTATTGAGGGGAGAGGGTCTGGAGAGATAGCTATCACGGGAGATCCATTTGCAGATCTCGCTGCTATTAGCAGGTATGTGAGGAGGGTTAGGAGAGGCATACCGATCCTCGGCCTCGTATCCTACGAGTCATTAGTATATGTCGAGAAAAGCCTAGGCTCGATTAATATTGATGACCGCTATCCCCTCGCGCTATTCATGGTCCCGGAGACCTATGTCTCTATAGATCTATGCAGTGGCTATGCGGAGCTAGCCTCTCCCTGGGGATCGAGTTATTCGAAAATATATGGGAATAAAAGCAGGGCTCTCGAGGCGGAGTTAGAGCTGGTCTCTCATGATGAGAGAGCATTCATGGATCTTGTTGAGAGGGCTAAGGAAAGGATACACGATGGCGAGGTGTTCCAGATAGTGCTCTCTAGGTATAAGATCTATAGGTATTCTGGGGATCCTCTCCACCTCTATAAGAAACTCTCGGCGAATGTTGAGGGGAATCCCTATCTATATGTCATCAGATCCGGGGATCTCTGGGTTGTTGGTGCAAGCCCGGAGCCCCTTATAGTGGCTAGAGGCAATACAGTGGATACGTTCCCAGTAGCCGGTACTAGGAGGAGGGTTAGGGGTATGGATAGAGAGATCTATATGAGGCTCTTGTCAAACGCTAAGGAGAGGGCTGAGCATATGATGCTTGTTGATCTTGCTAGAAACGATCTCGGAAGGATCTGTATCCCAGGATCTGTAAAAGTCTCGAGACTCATGTTCCCCCAGATCCTCCCCAACGTTATCCATCTCGTGAGCAGGGTTAGGGGGTCTCTGAGAAGCTTTGATGAATCCTTCGAGGCGTTCAGATCCCTCTTCCCAGCTGGAACAGTAACCGGTGCTCCTAAGCATAGGGCTATGTGGTTGATATCTGCTTTCGAGGGAACACCCAGGGGGATCTATGCTGGTGCTATCGGCTATATAGAGGATCTCTATATGAACTTCGCAATAACGATCAGGACTGCTGTTTTCCACAGGGAACGCTTAAGGCTCCAAGCAGGAGCGGGGATCGTTATAGATTCTAAGCCCCGTGATGAGTATATTGAGACAGAGAATAAGATGTCGATAATAGAGAGGCTCCTAGGGGGAGATCGATGATCATCATAATAGATAACTATGATAGCTTTGTATATAACATCTACCAGATCATAAGGAGTATCTCTAGCAAGGAGATACATATACTCAGGAATGATCAAGCAGACCCAGAGAAGATCTTAAAACTAGATCCCGAGGCAATAATAATATCACCAGGCCCCGGAGATCCTAGGAAGGCTGAGGATATCGGGTATAGCAGGATCGTTGTCGAGAAATTCTATAAAGAGAAACCAATACTGGGTGTATGTCTGGGACACCAGATCATAGGCCTCGCGATGGGCGCGACGATCAGGAAGGCAAGGAAGATCTATCATGGAAAGACAAGCAGGATCAGGCATTTCGGAGGACAGCTCTACAGAGATCTGCCAGAGGTTTTCGAAGCCATGAGGTATCATAGCTATGTTATCGACAACCCTCCCCCAACCCTTGTTATCGATTCTATAAGCCTCGATGATAACGAGATCATGGGGATCCATCACACCACATACCCACTCTTCGGAGTTCAGTTCCATCCTGAGAGCGTTGGGACACAGGTGGGTAGAAAGATCCTTGGTGCTTTCCTCGACATAGCTAGGAGGTAGAGTATTATGGGTTTTCTGAGTGATGTGAGGGATAGGTGGAGAAGAATAGGGATCTTCTCCCTAGCAGCTAATGATGACGAGCCAATCAAAGCCTATACAGCCAGCCTCTCTAGCGAGGTGGCTAGGTGGAGGAGGGAGAGGGGGATAGCTATTATAGCTGAGTATAAGAGGGCATCGCCAACAGGCATAATAGATCTAGGCATCGATATAAGGGATTACTACTACCAGCTCCAGAGCTATGTAGCCGGCTTCTCGGTCATAGTTGAGAGGGAGTGGTTCTCAGGATCTCCAGAATATATCGGCATGCTGAGGCGTCTTGGGTGGAGCGGTCCTATCCTTGCTAAGGGTTTCGTGTTCTATAAAGATCAGATCGATATTTACAAGAATGCCGGTGCCTCCTCAGCGCTTCTAATAGCCGAGGCGCTCGATCCCGTAGAGCTCAGAGATCTTTATACCTATTCAGAATCACTAGGTTTAGAACCCCTGGTCGAGGTGGGCAGCATAGATACCCTAGACACTGTTATGAGAACACTATCACCAAGGATTGTTGGTGTGAATTCAAGGGATCTAGAGACATTGGAGGTGAGTGTGAATAACATGCTGGGAATCATTAAATACGCTAAGAAGGAATATCCAGACCTATTAATAGTTGCCGAGAGCGGTATGAAGGATCTAGATGATATATGGATGGCTAGAGAGTCGGGCGCCGACGCCTGCCTAATAGGCACTGGTCTTGTTAGAAGAAGCGATCGAGCGGAGATGCTCTCAAAGCTATACTTAACATTGGGGAGAGCCTAATAGCTATGATTAGCCTGGATACATAGCTATGGTCTAGTAAATAAGCACTAGTAGAGAGATAGATTGGGAGGAGGATTATGTATAGGCTTGACTATAAGGAGCTCGGCTTAATAGTGGGTCTCGAGATACACCAGCAGCTTGATACAGAAACCAAGCTTTTCTGCAACTGCCCAGCAAGGATTGTAGATAACCCTGAAGGATCTCCTGTTATTATTAGGAGGCTTAGGGCTAGTAGGAGCGAGCTTGGAGAGATAGATCCCGCGGCTCTATTCGAGTACCAGAGGGGAAGGCTATTCAAATACCTCGCTCCCCCCGAGGTGACATGCCTTGTCGAGCTTGACGAAGAACCTCCCCACCCGATCAATAGGGAGGCCGTGATCATAGCCCTAGCAATAGCCAAAGCCCTCCACGCATCACACGTAGACGAGATCCATGTGATGAGAAAAATAGTTGTCGATGGCTCCAATACCAGTGGTTTCCAGAGAACAGCTGTCATAGCCCTCGGGGGGTATATTGATGATGAGGAAGGGGTTGTCAGGATCCAGAGTGTAACGCTCGAGGAGGACTCTGCTAGAAAGCTTGGGGAAGAAGATGGTACTGTTATCTACTGCCTCGACAGACTCGGAATCCCCTTGATAGAGATCTCGACAGGTCCTGACATACATAGCCCTGAGCAGGCTGAGAGGGTTGCCTACAAGATCGGTATGATCCTGAGGCTCACTGGCAAGGTTAAGAGAGGGCTTGGAACGATTAGACAGGATCTAAATATCTCTATAAAGGGTGGCTCTAAAATAGAGATCAAAGGCGTCCAGAGGCTCGAACTAATATCAAAAGTGGTTGAGTATGAAGCCTATAGGCAGTACAGACTCCTCCAGCTGAGAAGCGAGATCATGAGAAGAGGTCTCGATAAGAACGGGATCTCTGAGGAGATGTTGGTAGATGTAAGCAGCATGCTTAGAGAAAGTGGGAGCAAACTCTTAAGATCCGTTATAGAGAGAGGAGGCGTTGCCATGCTCCTACCACTCAGAGGGTTTAAGGGCCTCTTAGGCTGGGATCTAGGGCCTGGGAGGAGGTTTGGCACAGAGCTAGCCGACTATGCCAGACAGTGGGGAGGGGTTAGGGGTTTAATACACAGCGACGAGCTCCCTGGATACGGTATCGATGAGGCTCTCCTCAAGAAGATCTACGGATCCCTCAGCCTCGATATGGAGAAAGACGCCTTCATAATTATAGCTGATCAGAAGGAGAAGGTTCTAAAAGCCTTCAAGATGGTTATAGAGAGGATCAAAATGGCCTTCGAAGGCGTCCCCAGAGAGACCAGGGCTGCTAATGAGGATGGGACTACGCATTATATGAGGCCACAGCCAGGGTCTGCGAGGATGTATCCAGAGACAGACATACCTCCACTAAGGATCACGGATGAGCTCTTAAGAGAGGCTGATAAATATGTCCCAGAACCTCTTGAGGCCAAGATGAAGAGATTCATAGAGGATCACGGGCTTAGTAGGGAGCTCGCCGAGCAGGTTATAAGATCGAGATACCTACCCCTATATGAAGAGCTTGTCTCAAAATATAGGGGTAATGTCCAGCCCTCCCTAATAGCCTCCACACTTATCAACACATTAAAATCCCTAAGGGCTGAGGGTGTCGATACAGATTCCCTCTCAGAAGAAACCCTCGGAGAGATCTTTGAACTCCTATCCAAAGACATGTTCTCCAAGGAAGCTATCCCCGATATTATTAGGTATGTGTGTGAGAAGAGGGTGAGGCCCTCCAAAGCTATAGAGGATCTAGGTATTAGGAAGCTATCTAGCGAAGAGGTTGAGAGGATCGTGGAGGACTTTATAGAGAAGAACAGACAAGAAGTGGCTAAGAGGGGTGATAAGGCTTATGGCTATGTGATGGGAAGGGTTATGGAGATCCTGAGGGGCAGGGTTGATGGTAAGATCGTCTCCGAGATTGTGAGGAGAAAGCTCTCATCGATCAAGGCTGAGTAGAATAGAGATCCTCTTATTCCTCTATACCTCTAAGCAGTATCGCCTCAACCTCTTCACCCTCGTCATAACCCTCCCTATTCTCTGGAACAACCAGTATCCCATTACCCCTCACGAGAGTGCTCAGAATACCGCTTCCCGTGAGCGCTAGAGGCTCTATATATATCTTCCCATCACCACCCCTATAGATCCTCACTCTGACGAAGGATCTGGTGTTAATGGGGGTAGAGACCCTCCTGGTAAGGATCCCTCTCACCACAGGTCTCGGCTCATCCTCGGCCCCCACCATGTTTAGTAGAATAGGCCTGGCTAGAGCCTCGAACCCGGTTATGGCTGCTACTGGGAAGCCGCTTAGCATTATGATCGGCTTGCCCCTCACCACAGCTATGCTTGTGGGTCTCCCAGGCCTTATAGCTATGCCGTGCACCATATATTCCGGTTCAAGCCTCATAACAGCCTATATAGTGTTATCGGAAGAGCCGACTGAGATTCCTCCTGTTGTTATAACCGCGTCGCTTTTCTCAAGCGCCTTGAGGATCGATGTGTATATCTCCTCCTCATTATCCCTAACAACCCCCATATATACTGCCTCGAAGCCCATGCTCCTCACAAGCCCCTCTATAGCATGCCTCGTGCTGTTCACAATAGTCCCTCTCTCTTCATAGCCCCTCCTATCGAAATCCTCAACCTCGATAAGCTCGTTGCCAGTGCATATTATTGACACGACAAGCCTGTAGATCTTTACCCTCGATATCCCTAGAGAGGCTATCACACCAAGATCCCATGGCTGGAGCCTACGCCCCCTTGAAAAGATCTTATCACCAGCCTTTACATCCTCACCCCTTCTAGAAACGTTCCCCATAGGGGGGACTGGTGCATAGATCTCGACATACTGATCACCAACCCTCCTTGTATTCTCATACATCACAATGGCATCAGCCCCCCTCGGTAGAGGAGCCCCCGTCTGGATCTCGAAGGCTTCTCCCTCAAACACCTCGTGCTCACCAACCCTTGAGCCGATGCTCACAATACCCTTCAGCCTGAGGATAGCTGGGTTTCTCGGAGAGGCTCCAAACGTATCCCTACTTCTCACAGCATATCCGTCAACAACAGCTCTATCGAAGGGGGGAACATCGATCTCTGCTACTATATCCTCGGCTAGGTGTTTCCCCAGGGCTTCGGATAATCCTACCTCGATGATCCCTGGCTTATGGCTTATACTACTAAGGGCGCCCTTTATAGCCTCGTCGAGTTGTGCGAGCTGCTTAAAGCCCTTAATAGAGATCCCCTTTCAGATATGTATAGCATAGAGGCTTATTGAGCTTTCAAGCCCAATGCTTATCACCTGGGAGGAGCATTTATCGTGGGCTATATGGTCTGCGGGATAATCCTGAGTGGCGGTATGTCTAGGAGATTCCAGAGCCCTGGGGAGGCGTGGGTTGATAAGGCTCTCTTCCCCATAGACGGGATCCCCATGATCCTAAGGATCTATAGGGAGTTGAGGAAGATCTCGAACCACGTGATAATAGCATCAGGCTCTCTTGATAGGGCTAGGGTTTATAGAGATGTTGTCGGGGATGCTGTCTTTGTGAAGGATACAGAAGGCCTCGTGGGCCCTCTCTCCGGGCTGCTCTCGGCTCTATATGCTTGTCAAAGCGATATAGCTGTAGCTGTCCCAGTTGATATGCCGTATATCTCTGCAGATCTTCTCAGACATATGATCAGACGGACAGGGGGTTTCGACGTAGTGTCACCAGTACTCCCAAACGGTCTTGTTGAGACAGCTGTTATTGCTGTTGTGAGGGATAGCGCTATAGCTGTTCTTGAGAGGCTGAGGGGTCTTGGGAGGGCGAGGATCGCGGATCTCCATAGAGGGGCTCCAAAGGTGCAGCTTATAGATATAAAGAAACACGGCTACGATCCAATGGTTATTATTAATATAAATAGGAGGAGCGATATTGGTAAAGCAGCCTCTTACCCGGAGGGACCTATTAATGGTGACATCGAGATTATTCGGGACTTCGATGTGAAGGATCTATCAGGGATCCCTAGAGAGAGGCTTAGGGGGAGTCTGTGGTGGACTATAGAGACAGGGGATCCCTATGAAG
>Ga0101942_100697_pt1 | contig 10497 bp, 12 predicted proteins | sample DewCreD2012metaG_4_FD_75243 | JGI IMG/M metagenome (GOLD analysis project Ga0101942, IMG submission 75243) | Hot spring sediment bacterial and archeal communities from British Columbia, Canada, to study Microbial Dark Matter (Phase II) - Dewar... ...
GAGAAGAGGTTCAACGATCTGAGGGAATATACTGATAAGAAGTTCGAATCCATTGATAGAAGGTTTGAGGCTATTGATAAGAGGTTCAACGATCTGAAGGAGTATGTGGACAAGAGGATCAATGATCTCAAGGACTATGTTGATAAGAGGTTTGAATCACTTGAGAAGAGGATAGAAGACCTCAAAGGATACGTGGATAAAAGACTTGAGGACGTGGATAAGAGGCTCGAATCCCTAGAGAGGAGGGTCGAGCTTGTATATAACGAGGTATCATCGATCAAGACTGATATTATAAAGATGATGAAGGAGTACATGGAGAGGCTATACGGGGGCAAGAGGGGCTGAGGAGAAGGCTTATGATCTGCATATAGATGGAAGATCAACCTCCTTTAGAGCTAATGCTGTTACTTTATATCCCTCAGGGCCTCCTCAGCTGTTTTGATCTGTGTGTATGTAATTGAGCTGCATGGAGAGCTTGATAATGGGTAAGCCAAATACTCTATAGCTGTTTAGCTGGGTTATGTTGGGATGCTCCATAGAGCTTCTCCTGTATCGAGAAGAACGCTACTATCTGTAAAATCCACGCTACTAAATCTATAATTGCGCCAACAAGTATTATATATAGTGCAGCTCCTATTAAATGTAGTAGAGCAGCTGTAGAGAATAGACTGTTGAGCTAGCAATAAGCTTATAAACTCCTTAGCCACTATAGATATGAGCCTTTCGCCTCGATGACAGCATGGTAGCCATCAGAGGCGGGAGCTGTGATCCACCGCGAGGCAGGCCAAGCAATGCCCGCCGATAAAGCCCCCCATGACCCCACTACAGGTGAGTGGGTGTTGAGGGGGAAGCCCATGCTAATAAGCACGGGCAACCATGTGGGGATTTAGAGCCCCGCTCTCCAAGCATATATATTATTAGTGTTTATATAGGTTAGGGGGACGCTTATTGGGTAAGGTCATATACTACAATATATTAAGGGATGGAGATAACACACTAAAGGGCCTTATAGCTGAGAAGATTTTCGAAAGGGTAGTCCGCCATTTCATCGACTCCTTGCAATGCTGCTCTACACTAGCCCTAGCTCTGTTCCTATCACGTATACGGGATGCTTCTAAGTTCCCTTCTCATAGAGTCCACTTGGATTTGGATTTGGAGACCGTTGTATCTAGATACGGTGCTGAGGGCGCCTTAGAGAATGAGTTGGTAGAGACATTGAAGGGTTTGAGGCGCTATGTTGGACTTTCGGAAAGAGATATTGACCCACAGACTGTTATACGTTACGATTTGCATGGGTGCCCTCTATGCCTCAGGGACAGAGATGTATTCCATGAAGATGAGGAAATGGAAAGTAACCTGGTGATGGCAGACGATCTTTCCATTTTAGTGAGGCTATGCTCTACATGCTATAAATACCTAGCTGAAAATGGATATATTACACACAGAAGAATACAGGATAAAAAGTTAGTGAGGCTATTCTGCACCCTCAAACTGCTACGGGAATTATACAGTAATAGAGATATTATAAGGATTTTGGCGAGACTGGATAAAGAGGATAGAGAATTGCTATTAGACATCTATGCACGGCCTGGGCAGCTGGGAGGTCGCCCGTTTGACTATCTCTGCATAGATGAAAGAGGAGATAAATACCTGGTAGATGTGGCATCTACAGCAGGGAGCCACAGAGCTTCGCCCCTATCCAAGAGAGAAAGAGAGCTGGCCCCCGTGGTAAGGGCCAGGGGCTTCAAAATATCGACCCCTGTAGTTGAGTATCTGGGCAACTGGAATGTTAGAGTCGGGCTTATGGAGATCTAAAGGTCCATCAAAGCTAGGGGATAACCTCCTTAGGAGAAGTAGCTCCCAAGATCCCAGCCGAGAGATCTTATATAGAATTTAAAGATGCTATCAGGGTTATAGACTTAAACTACAGGCGGTTCTATGGCGACTTAGCGAAAAGGCATTTGGGACGTAAATAATAAACAAGGAAAGGAGGTAATGTTGGATGCGAGTATCTTTGATATTGTGATTTTATGGGGATAATTAATTAATGATTACTAAACACCATCCCTGTCCTAAGGGCGGGAGAAAAGGGGCGAGGCTTTCAGTTATAAGGTTTTGGCTGGATCTCTGTGGGTTTGCTTGCTAGTATGATCTTGGTAGTTCTAGTATGTTGTGAGCTATGTATGCTAGTATTAGGTTTTGGTTTATTGGTGCTACCTTGTAGAGTCTTATTTCCCTCAGTTTTCTCTCTATCCCTGTCTCCCATGCGTATCCATATCCCCCGAATATATCCATTGCTGTGTTTGCAGCCTTCCATGCTGTCTCTGCTGCTAGGTATTTTGCTGCGTTTGAGTATAGACCTGCTATCCTTTGGTCTGCTCCCCCATCTATTATCGATGCTGCTCTGTGAACCAGCTCATCCACTGCTAGGAGTTCTATATATGCTGAGGATATTGGGAACTGAACTCCCTGGTAGCTCCCTATTGGTTTTCCAAACACTATCCTTTTTGATGCGTATTCAGCGCTCCTCTTTATCAGATATCTAGTGCTTCCCACAAGGTCTGCCGAGATTATTGTTCTCTCTATGTTTAGGGCTTCTAGAAGATATCTGAAGCCCTTGCCTTCCTCGCCTATTAGGTTTTCTGCCGGGATCTCCAGGCTGTTTATAAAGATCTCATATACGGGGCCGAGGGCCATTACCTTGATCTTTCTGCTCTCAATACCCCTAGCTTCTCTTAGGTCTACTAGGAAGAGGCTTATGCCATCATATCTCCTCTCAGGATTATAGGGGGATGTTCTGGCGACTAGGAACATGAGATCTGATTCCCTGAACCTAGATATGAAGATCTTGTGCCCGCTCACAACGTATCTATCCCCCTCTCTCTTAGCATATGTAGAGATCCTAGCGGTATCAGATCCAGCCTCAGGTTCTGTGACTGCGAAGGCGAGGAGCCTTAGCTCTCCCCTGGCTATGCTTGGGAGGTATTTCTCTCTAAGAGTCCTGGATCCGTGTTTAACTATGATGCTCATAGGGTAGTACATGCCTCTAACATGATAAGTTGTACCACCACAGGCACTGATCTCCTCAGATACCAGGACCGCCTCCTCAACACCATATCCAGATCCTCCATACCCCTCCGGGATCATTAGCCCTGCGAAGCCCATCTCGAGGTATTCCCTAACAAACTCCTCTGGAAACCTCTCGCTAGCATCAACTTCTAACCAGTATCTCTCCCCATATTTCTCCATAAGCCCTCTAATGCTCGAGATCAAAAGCCTCTGGTGCTCCTTAAGCCTTTGGTGATGATCTAGATATAGATCCACGCTCATCCTATTACACCATCCCTCCTAAGCTTCTCAACCTCGCCCCTATCCATGCCGAGCAGGCTGGTTAGAACCCACTCTGTGTCCCCACCAAGCTCCGGCGGATCCCCTTGCTTCGAGTATCTCTCCCCATCGATCCTTATAGGGTTTAGCGCAACCCTGACGGCTCTGCCTTTCCAAGAGACCTCGCCAAGGATCTTCCTAGAGGCTAGGTGGCTGTCGCTTAGGAGGTTGCTCACCCTATATAGAGGTGCTGCTGGGATCCTCCTCCCATGGAGGATCTTTAGAAGCTCCTGTGTATAATATCTAGAGAGCCTCCTCCCAACCTCCTCCTCCAGCTCAGCCTTGCGGGAAACCCTATCCCTGTTGCTAGCATACCTCGGATCCTCTAGAAGGTCTCTAAAGCCCAGGGCCTCGCAAAAATCCCTCCAATGCTTATCGCTAACTATAGAGAGGTATATATAGCCATCAGCTGTTCTGAAGAGTCCATATGGCGCTCCGAAAACATGCGTAGATCCCAGAGGCTCTGGGTCTCTACCATATAGATCGTGGAATGAGACCCAGTAGCCCATATAATAGACAGCAGAGTCAAAGAGCGATACCTCTATATAGGCTCCCCTCCCAGTCAGATGTCTCCTATATAGAGAGGCCAGGATGCCTATAACGCAGTGGAAGGCGCCAGTCATATCTACAAGGGAGATCCCGGCTCTCACAAACCTATCGGGCGGAATGCCGGTGACGCTCATTATTCCAGAAACAGCCTGGAGCATTGGATCATATGCAGGGATATCCCCATAAGGACCCTCACCGAATCCAGAGATCTTACAATATATGATCCCGGGATTCACTCTAGAGAGGACATCATAGACAATCCCAAGCCTTCTAGAAGCCTCAGGATCCATGTTATCTATAACAACATCAGAGACCCTAACCAGTTTTAAAAACAGATCATACCCCCTGGGATGGCTAAGATCTATAGCAACGCTCCTCTTACCCCTATTGAGATCTATGAACATAGAAGAACCCATGCCAGGAAGATCCCTAAAATGATCACCAGAACCAGGCCTCTCAACCTTAATAACCTCAGCCCCAAGATCAGAGAGAATAAGCCCCGCAGTAGGACCCGCAACAGCATGACCAAGCTCGAGAACCCTCAAGCTACCTAGGATCAAAGATCCCTACCCCCAAGACCCCCAACACCTATAGAGGACTCGATTTTTAAAACCCTCAATGTTATATACTATAATACTGATATAGATAACAAAACTTCTAAGACTCTCAGCCAGCTAATACGATTACTTGCTATTAGCGTTTCCCCGCTAACAGTATTTGCTTGTGCTTTTGAATACTTGTATTTCTGTCAGCAGGGTTGGACATGAGCGTGGGATCATTAGCTTCACCCACAACGCATGGGCCCCTTCGAGCCAACGCCACCGGGCTCCCCTTTGAGGTGAGATCTCTTAGTCCAATGTTTATTGCCCCCACTACATCTCTCTCCAAGACCTCCCCATTAACCCTAGCAACTCTCAAGACCACCTTCACCTCTTTTATCCTCTTAACCCTCTTCACCGCAATGTAGATCATTAGAGGGCGATAGCCCTTTACTTTCCTTCTTGTTAAAGGATCTGTGGATGAAGAGCCGTTCTGAAGATGCTTTGGGTTTCATATTGATTTATAAGGTTTGTTAGAGATTTTCTCGTAGAGCTTCAGATGCAGATGGGGATAGAGACCCGAGAGGGGCTCGCATAGATACCGAGAGAAGCCAGGATGCGGGGGTTTCCCCACAGCTGTGGGCTGGGGTCGCCTAAAGCGGGTGGAGCTCGGTGATATGGATCCCGATGAAGAGGGGTTCTGAGGGCGGTGAAGCCAAGGGAAGAGGGCTTGAGCAAAAACATCAAGCCCAATGAAATCCGAACCCCTCTCTCATCTACCCTGACCACATGAATAGGTTTTTCCTCCAGCAACTTTATGAGTGTTAAGACGCTCCACTGGTGGATCCTGTGTCTGGGCTCGTTTGTTTTCTTCTCCTCCATGCGCTCCTTAGCATCCCTATCAATATCACCAACTACCACTACAGCATTGTTCTCGAGGGCCAGATTCTCGATGAATCCAGCTGTTTTCCTCAGAATATTTATCTTCCTCTCCTTCTCACGAAGTCTTCTGAGCCTCCTCTTAATCTCTCTATCTTTTGTAGAGCTTCCTCTAGAGATCCTCCTCTCAGCGCAAGCAATAACCATTCTCAACCCTAAAATCTCAGCTAGAGAATGGTTTCTGAACATCGCTATGGTTACATTGCTCTCATTAACATTAACAGCAACAACACTTCCACAATTAGACTTAACATCGAAATCCTTAGTGAATGTCAAGTAAGCTATTACCCTCTTATCCATAAGCTTAAGCCTTAGCTCGCTAGCATTCTTCCAACCGCCGTAGAGGTATCTGTGTAGATTTTTATGCCCCCCGTATCGGAGCTCTACCTAGTTTACGTGGGTTTTGAGCTTGATGACACCGCTCTTAATCCCCCAGTCTTGGGAATCAGAATACGTGAGCGTTACTCTCCTAATCTCCGGCTTATCTGTGTACGCCATACCCCTCTTCTTGAGCTTCCTGAAGCTCTTAGTCCTCATAACAGCGTCTCTATATGCACCCTTCACAACCCTCGTGGGTAGCCAGGGATATTTCTCCCTAAACCTCTCGTAGAATATTCTGTGGAGCATGTTTGAGAAGCCTATGCTCACGAGATATTAGCTGTAAGATCATTTCAATTTCCACCCCTCCCACTGCTGTGGGAGGGTTTGTGGCCTAACAATCTACTGCTTATCTGGCTTATAAGCTTTCTAAGGCCTTAGCCATTTTTAGAGGGACTCTAAGGCCTCTAGCTATGGGAGTTAGTCCTGAGCCGGGGCTATAGAGCTCCTCGAGAAATATAGGATGGGTCTGAACTACGCTATAAACAAGATCCCCAGCCTAGATCTGAGGACTATCAAGAATGCCCATAGGAAGCTCTACAGAGAACTGAGGGAATGGTTTGAGCTTCCATCGTTGCTCTGACTGCTATAGGGATGCAATTGCAAATGCAAAGGCTTGGTTGAGGAATCCTAGGAGGGAGAGGAGGCCGAGGGTTAAGAGGCTTAGCATGCTACTACACCATGGATCGGGATATAGGGTCAATGGGGGCTATGTAGAGATCATAGGCGGGGTTAAACTCAAGATCATCGGGTGGGATAGGAGGTATGCCCATCCCTAGAATAGAGAGGCTAGTCTATAGAGGTAGGAGGAAGATGCTGTGGATCTCTAAGGAGAGATCCCCAGCCCAAGCAATACCAGCCTAGAGGCGTTATAGCTATAGATATCAATGATAGGAAGATAGTCTATGGAGATGATGAAATAAATGAGGATAGGGGCACAGTTATTGATAGAGCTTATAGGTGGAGGATCCTTGCGGAGAGCTTTCATAGTAGATACTCATCACCTAGTTATCCAGCTTGGAAGAGATGGAGAGGGATACTAAGTAGGATTAGATCCTATTACAGGAAGGCTGAAAATGTTCTGAGGATTAGGCTAGAAGGGCATCTCTTGAGATAGTGACGATGGTTAAGAGGCTTGGATATGCAATCGCCAGAGAGGAGCTCACTGGGCTGGTAGAAGCCCTTAGGAAGCTACCGAAGAACCATAGAGGAAAGCTCATAATAATGGGATATTCAAGGCTTGAGTGGTAGATTGATTGGCAATCTGCTAAACATGGGGTACAGATAGCGATAGTGGATCCTAGGGAGACATGTTTAGAGCGCCCACTATGCGATGAAGAGATAGTTGAGAACAGATATAGAAGGCTTAGATGTCCATAATGCGATTTCGAAGCCAGTTGAGAAGTTATTGGAAAGCTAAACACTTTGAAGAGGGCATTGAAAACCCTAGGAATATCCGGGGGAGCCCTGACTTTCCTCGCTGCCCCTCCCCCAGATGACAGATGTAAGCCTGAAGAGATGGGGGACAGATGAAACGTTTCATAGATATATTAGGGTTGAAAGCAGTGTATGGTAAGACCACAAACCCACCTGTCACAACAGGTGGGATAGATATTTAAAGGGGAGGAGGTCAGATATCTTTATTGATTGCTTATGTTTTTCTCCATATCTCTATGAGTTCTTTTGGGCACTCGATGGCCTCGATCTCACCGTACTTTTTCTCCACACATGCAAAAGCTATATATCCTTCTGCTGCTTTCCTATTTGTAGTTATATTGGTTATCTCAAACCTATATCTGACCCCCCTTCTTCTTGCCTCATCTAGCAATAGTTCTACCTCTATCTCGTCCCCCCATCTGAGGATGCTCATATATCTTGCATGAACCTCTACTCTTGGGAGTAGCCTGTGTATATCACCAACTCCATGGGCTCTATAGAGGTCTTCCTCAGCTCTCTCAACGATTCTAAGTATGCTTGTGAAGTGGGCTATCCCTGCTGAGTCTGTTTCGGACCAGTAGATCCTATACCTAGCTTTGAAGCCCATAGAGCTATCCGCTAGCTATATTATCAAGATAGAATATATACACCATCTGCCCAAAGCGTTATGATTTTTTCTCCTGTTTCTTCAAGCGTGTTCTAGCCCTGGTTCTCTGTGTATGAATCTACCGGTCTCTGGCCATGGCATGGGTTTCTATATGGCTCTATCCCTAGCTCTTCGGCATATGTTCTTAGATTCTGTAGGAAGTCCCTCAGTCTATAGACTGACACTATGAATACCCTGCCAATAGCTTTTGTTGGTGGCTCTCTGAGGAGGACTATTGATGCATATACATCCCTAGCGATTCTGAGCTCCGGGGCTTTCCTGAGTATAGTGTCGCATCTAGAGAGCGCTCTAGAAATCCTATCCTCCATATCTCTAGCAACTCTGGATAATCCAGAGGATCTCGACCAGTGCTTGCAATCAACAGCTATGGCTAGCCTGGACGCTGTGTCAATCCCCACCACATCTATCTCAAAACCCCTTGGTGGGGGAGCCCTAACCCCTCTGGAGACATGCATTCCACTAAGCTCCATAGCCCTTGATACGAAGTACTCGAAATCTCTCCAGCTTAGAAGCTCGGAGACCCTCTCAGGGTCTCCTCCGAGGTATATATACTCGAGAGCCAGCTCGACAGCTGATTTATCTCTATAGCTATCGCCAAGAAGACCTAGAAGATCCCCGGTGCTATCCCTACCTCTTGTAGCTAGATACCTATATATAGCCTCCCTAACCTTCCAAGCATCACTATTCACAATGTTCACTCAATAAGTTATCCTAGCACTAGTAGTTATAAAAACAATCTTAGATCTAGCAAGGGGTTTTGCAATCAAAAGTCCGCTCCTAGGATTATGAGGATACGATAGAGTGCTCAAGGATTTAGAGCATATACTAAGAGGTTTGGGTTGAATTTTGAAGATGTATTCTATTCTAATCCCTTGGGATTCATCAAGGTCGCGGGGCAATGCCTCTTTCACTCCTCTCCTTAGCGGAATAACCCTAACCCTGGAGGTTATAACCCTAGCTGGGGAGCCAGCATTATGAGGTAGATATTTGAGGATGCTTCAATTGTCTATCCAGCTTGAGACCGTGGCTCTTGCACTAAAAGATCTTGCCTGCCTTTCGGGATATCCATCAGCATTTGGGACAAGATCTCGAGGTTAGATGATGGTTGATAACTAAATTTACATGCAAAGCATATTCCATGATTAGCGCGAAACCACTAACCATGGCTTTTTATTTTTCTCGTGCTAATCACTTTTGGTGCTTCTCTTGGGAGATGCTTTTGGGAGGCTTGAGAGCTTTGTGTTTGATAGGATGAGCAGGCACAAGGTTCCTGGGATTAGTATTGCTATTGTGAGGGATGGCTCTATAATATATTCTAGGGGTTTTGGGTTTAGGGATTATGAGAAGGGTCTTCCAGCGATGCCGAGCACTATCTATGGTGTTGGCTCTATAACTAAGTCCTTTACAAGCCTGTCTATAATGATCCTGGAGGAGGATGGAAGGCTTAGCATTGATGATTATGTTGATAGCTATATCCCGCTATCCATAAGGCCTGGGGGTGAGAGGATAAGGATATGGCATCTAATGAGCCACACGAGCGGCATACCAGCTCTAGCATATGCCGAGGCCTATATTAGGAGCTATATTGGTGAGGAGGATAGCACATGGATCCCTATATCGAGCTACGAGGATCTATTGACCTTCATGGCAGAAGCCGAGTCATGGGCCGTCTCAAAACCTGGCGAGAGGTATTTCTACCTCAACGAGGGCTACGTGCTCCTGGGAATGATAATAGAGAAGGTGTCTGGAATGAGGTATGTTGATTTCGTGAAGAGAAGAATACTAGAGCCGCTCGGGATGATGAGGAGCTTCTTCTCTAGAGATGATGTTGAGAGGGATGGGGACTTCGCATCGCCATATGCCATAGATAGGGATGGAAGGCTTGTTAAAACCCCGTTCCCATATGGCATAACCTCTGATGGGGGGCTTCTCAGCAACTGTATTGATATGTCTAGATATATATCCATGCTGATCAACAGGGGCAGGATTGGGGATGTTGAGATCTCTTCTAGGAGGAGTATTGAGGAGATGGAGAGGATAAGGATAACATACCCATATACCCAATTCAATGGAGAAGGCTATGGGCTCGGGCTGAGAATAATACCTAGCTTCCTGGGTAAGAAGCTTGTAGGACACGGCGGATCCCTGCTTGTGCACACAGCATATATGGGCTATATTCCGGAGGAGAGGTTTGGCGTGGTAGTTCTCGAAAACTCGCCCGGTTATCTCCCGGCAAACATAGGGATGTATGCCCTAGCACTAATGCTCGGCAGAGATCCAGAGAGGGATCTAGAGTTTATAAGAATAGACAGGGTTCTGGACAAGCTTGTAGGGCTATATGAAACATATAGATCAACAACTAGGGTTAGGATAGAGAGGAAGGGCTCTCTACTATATATAATATCAAGGGGCAAATACACGGGGTACGAGATACCCCTAGTTCCATCAAGCATAGGGGATAGAGAGCACGAGTTCTTCGTGTTTGATATGGGCAGAAGGATCCCTGTATACTTTAGGGAGACCAATAAGGAGGTTGAGATGATCTATGAGAGGTATAAGTATACTAAGAAGGCATAGCGAGAGAGGAGGGTTGTCTATAAC
>Ga0101942_100700_pt1 | contig 10479 bp, 10 predicted proteins | sample DewCreD2012metaG_4_FD_75243 | JGI IMG/M metagenome (GOLD analysis project Ga0101942, IMG submission 75243) | Hot spring sediment bacterial and archeal communities from British Columbia, Canada, to study Microbial Dark Matter (Phase II) - Dewar... ...
TTATTAAGTTCCAAGGTTTAATTTTATCAATATAAGCATTTACAAAATCAACTGATGAAATAATTGTAAATAGTGCCTTTCTAAATTCAAAGTTTTCAATATAGTTTTCAATTTCAATTATATATTTTTTGAAGTTTTCAAATTCCTTTAATTCTTCATCTTTTAATTCAATATCTGGGATATAGCCATCAAGAAATCTATTTATAAATCCAATAACTCTGCTAATTAAATTTCCAAATTTATTTATAAGCTCATTATTTACCCTATCTTTAAATTCATATAAATTAAAATCACTATCTTTATTTTCAGGCATTATATAAGCAATAAAAAATCTTATATAATCAGGTTCAAATTTTTCAAGTAATTCATCAACCCACAATGCCCAATTTCTACTTGTTGAAATTTTATCACCCATTAAATTTAAAAATTCATTTGCAGGAATATCGTCAGGTAAATTATATGAACCTTCTGCCATTAACATAGCGGGCCAAACGATAGCATGAAAGACGATATTATCTTTTCCTATAAAATGAACAATTCTTGTGTCTTTATCTTTCCAATATAATTCCCATTTTTCATTATTCCATTCAATTGTTGAAGAAATATAACCTATTGGTGCATCAAACCATACATATAAAACCTTATTTTTAGCTTCTTCAAGAGGAACAGGAACCCCCCATTCCAAATCTCTTGTTATAGCTCTTGGTTTTAAACCTTCCCTAAGCCAATTATTAACAAAGTTTAAAACATTGTCTTTCCATTTATTCTTTTTACTTTCAATATAATCCCTTAATGGTTTTTCAAATTCGTTTAATTTAAAAAAGTACTGAAAACTATCTTTTAAAATTGGTTCTTTTAAACAAATAGAACACTTAGGTTCTTTTAAATCTGTTGGTTCAAGCCACCTACCGCATTTTTCACATTGGTCTCCTCTTGCTTTTTCATAACCACAATAAGGGCATATTCCAAATATATATCTATCAGGGAGAAACATTTTATCATTTTCGCAGTAAAATTGTTTAACTTCTCTTTTTTCAATAAATCCTTTATTGTAAATTTTTAAAAAAAATTCTTGTGATAGTTTATAATGGATTTCTTTTGTTGTTCTTGAAAAATTATCAAATTCAATTCCAATTCTTTCAAATGTTCTTTTTATGTTCTCATGATAAAAATCAACAAGTTCTTTTGGTGTTTTATTTTCTTTTCTTGCAGAAAGTGTAATTGCTACACCATGTTCATCTGTTCCACATATATGAATAATATCTTCATTTTTTAGTCTTTTGAATCTTGTCCATATATCTGCAGGCAAATATGCACCTGCCAAGTGTCCAACGTGTAAAGGACCATTAGCATAAGGTAATGCACTTGTAACTAAAATTCTTTTAAACATAATGAAAATTTTAAAGTTTTTATTTTAAAGTTGAATTGCCTTGTCCAATAATTCTAAAACTATTTATTTTATTATGTTTTCCCCACCCTGAAATTAAGCCTTCGGCTTTAAAATGCCCATTTTCGACTATCAAAAACTTAAAACTATTTATTGGACAAAGCAAAAGTCAAATGCCCTGTCCAATAATTCTAAGCCCCCCTTAAATCCTCTGTAAAATAAATAATTTCGTTAAAATTTTCATAACTTTTTGATTATCAAGGACTTAACACTATTTATTGGACAAAGTAAAAGTTGAATAATTTTATCAGGCTTTAAAATTTCAAGCATGGAAACACTTATTTTAAATAAAGTTGAAAATCTTCTTGTTATTAAATTGAACCGACCTGAAAGCCTAAATGCTATAACTACAAAAATGCTAAAAGAATTAAATAATGTTTTTTCAGAAGCTCAAAAGGATAATTCAATAAGAGCAATTTTATTAACAGGTGAAGGAAAAGGTTTTTGTTCAGGTCAGGATTTAAAAGATATTGAAAATTTAGAAAGTTTTTCATTTTATGAGCATCTTGTAAATAATTATAATCCTTTAATTTTAAAAATGAGAGCAATTGAAAAACCTATAATTGTTGGAATAAATGGAACGTGTGCAGGAGCAGGATTATCATTAGCTCTTGCTGGTGATATTAGAATTGCTAAAAGAAGTGCTAAATTTACACTTGCTTTTGGTAATATTGGTTTAATTACAGATTCTGGAAGCTCATATTTTCTTGTTAGGACAATTGGAATTTCAAAAACATTTGAATTATTATGGACTAATGAGATATTTGATAGTCAAAAAGCATTAGAACTTGGAATTATAAATAAAATTTTTGAGGATGATGAATTTGAGAATAAAATTATAGAATTTTCGTTAAATATAGCAAATGGTCCAACAAAAGCTTATGCTATATCAAAAAGATTTTATAATAGAATTTATGAATTGAATTTAAATGAAGTTTTAGAGCTTGAAGCACAATATCAAGAAGTTCTTGGAAAAACCGAAGATTTCAAAGAAGGCATAAAGGCATTTATTGAAAAAAGAAAACCGAATTTTAAAGGATATTAATGATATGGATTGATTTAGCAAATTCGCCTCATGTTCTATTTTTCAAACCAATTATAGAAAAATTAAATAATGTTATTATTACTATTAGAGATTTTGGACAAACTATTGAACTTGCTAAAAAATTTAATTTAGAATTTGAAGTTATTGGAAAGCATGATGGTAAAAGTAAAATTAAAAAATTCTTTGGTTTATTTAAAAGAGCAAATCAACTAAAAAGTTTTATAAAAGATAAGAATGTCATTTTAGGATTATCTCACAATTCATATCATCAGATATTAGCTTGTAAGATGCTTAAAATAAAAAATATAACATTTATGGACTTTGAAGGTCAAATTGCTAATCATTTAGCATTTAGATTATCAGATTTAGTAGTTGTTCCAAAATTCTTTAAAAAACATTATTTAAAACTTTATGGTGCTAAAAATGTTAGATTTTATAGTGGATTGAAGGAAGAAGTTTATCTTTGGAATTTTAATGATAATAGTGATTATATGTTAGAACTTGGAATTAAAAGAGATTTACCTATTTGTGTTATGAGACCACCTGCAACAAGCTCACTATATTATAAAAGAAATGAATTATTTTTTGAAGTTTTAAATTTTATTTCAAAGGAATGTAAAGTTATTTTAATTTTAAGAAACAGAGAGCAAATAAATGAGTTAAAGCTAAATAAAATAATTAATGAAAATATAATAATTCCAAATGAAGTTTTAGATGGACCAAGATTACTATATTGGGCAGATTTTGCAATATCAGCAGGAGGAACAATGAATAGGGAAAGTGCATTACTTGGAACTCCAACTTATAGTATATTCAAAGGTATAAAAGGTGGCGTTGATGAATATCTTGAAAATTTAGGTATATTAAAATTTATTAAAAGTCCAAAAGAAATAAGAATTGAAAGGAAAAGAGTTTATAAAAAACTTGTTGATAAACCAATTGTTTTAAATGAAATTTTAGAGATTATAGAACAAAATCTAAAATTAATTTCTTAAATTCTTTTATAACTTTAGCAACTTTAACATTTACTTTTTGTCCCAATTTGTACATTTTATTATTCACATAAGCAATATATCTGTTTTCATCAATTTTTAAGTTTTCAAATTTAACAATCCCCTCTACTAAATGTTCTTTTATTTCAACAAATATCCCTTCATCAGAAAATCCAGAAATAACACCTTCAAAAATTTCTCCTATTTTATTTTTCATAAATTCGAGTTTTTTGTATTCCCATAAATCCCATTCAGCATTATCAGCCTTTTCTTCCATATTTGAACAATGATTAGCTATATCTTCAAGCATTTCTAAAAATTCATCACTTCTATCTATTTTATTTTTTAAAGCAGAATAAAGAATTCTATGAACCATTAAATCAGGGTATCTTCTTATGGGGGATGTAAAGTGAGTATAGTTTTTAAGTGCTAATCCGAAGTGTCCTATGTTTTTTGTTGAATATCTTGCTCTTGCCATACTTCTCAATAACAAATAAGTTAGTAAATCTTCATTATCTGAATTTTTTACCATTTTTAAAATTTTTGATATTTCAAGTGACGTAATTTTTTCAGGAATTGAGATTGGAATATTTAATAAATTTTGAGCAATTATTATGAAATTTTTAATTTTTTTAGGATCTGGTCTATCATGAATTCTATAAATGGCAGGAATATTGTTTTTTGAGAAAAAATTAGCAACACTAACATTTGCACTTATCATAAAATCTTCAATAATTCTATGAGTTTTTAATCTAATTTTTGGAATTATGTTTATGATATTCTTATTTTCATCAAAGATAAAATATGGTTCAGGTAAATCAAAATCTAAACTTCCTTCGCTTTCTCTTTTTTCTCTTATTATTTCAGAAAGTTCTTCTGCCAATTTTAAATTTTCTCTAATTATTTCAATATAATTTTCGTCAGCAAATTTGCTAACACCGGTCCAAGGTTCTTTATTTTCTAAAAGTGCTTGTGCATCTTCATAAGTTAGCCTTGCTTTTGAATTTATAATACTTTTAAAAAATGTTGTTTCTACTATTTCACCTTTTTTATTTATTTTCATAATAACTGAAAATGCATATCTATTTTTTAATGGTTGAAGTGAAGATAGATAATTTGATAGTTTGTGAGGAAGCATAGGAATTACAAAATTCAATAAATAAACACTTGTTGCTCTTTTTCTTGCTTCAATATCAATAACACTATTAAATTTTACATAATGTGAAACATCTGCTATATGAACACCAAGAATATAGTAATCTCCTTCTTTCTTAACACTTATTGCATCATCATAATCTTTCGCATCAATAGGGTCAATTGTGTATATAATTTCATCCGTTAAATCTAATCTATTTTTAAAATTTATTTTTTCAGGAATTTTATCAACTTCACTTTCAACTTCCTTACTAAAATTTATAGGTAAATTATAAGTTTTTATTACAACTTTCAAATCTACATCAGGTTCATCAATTTTTCCAATCACCTCAACAATACTTGCTTTAAGTTTTTTCCCTCTTATAAGTCTAAATAAAACTTTGCTGTTCTCTTCAATTTTCAATTTTTTTGATTTTTTTGTTATTTCAATAGATATTCCAAGAGATTTGTCATCAGGATAAACTTTCTTATTTCTATATGTGCCTATAAATAAATGCTTTTTCTTAACAATTTTTATAATTTTTCCAACAATTTTTCCATTTTCTTTCTTTATAGGTTTGACAATAACTAAGTCTCCACTAATAGCTAAATTTGACCATTTTGGTGGAATGAAAATATCATTTACAAAACCATAATTTTTTTTCTTTTCAAATTCTCCAAAAATCAAATCCAATTTTTTTAATGAATAAACTTTTGAGTTTTTTATTAAAATTTTACCTTCAAGCTCAAGTTCTTTTAAAATTTTTTTGATTGTTCTTTGTGATATATTCTCTCCAATTTCCTTTTGAATTTGTTTAATTGATTTCCCTTTTTTAGAAGAATTAATAATTTTTAAAATTTTTAATTTATCCACTACTTCCAAAACCTCTCTCTCCTCTTATGGTTTTTCCAAGTTCTTCTAAACTATCAACTTCAATTATGTTATTAGGTTCTATAACATTAACAATTAAAAGTTGTGCTATAAATTCCCCTTCTTTAATTTCTACATATTTATCTTTATTGGAATTATATAAAACAACAATAATTTCTCCCCTATAAGAGTTATCAATAATTCCAGCCATCGTAAATAATCCTTTCTTTAACGCTAATGAACTTCTTTCTTTTATAAATCCAAATGTTCCTTTTGGTAGAGCAATATAAATGCCCGTTCTAATTGATTTTCTAGTTAATGGTTCAATTAAAACATTTTCAATACTTGCTAAATCTATTCCTTGACTTTCTCCATAAGCAATTCTATAATTTGAATTACTTGAACTTTTATAAATTTTAATCATTTTTTTACTTTACTTAGTATTTCAGAAATAATTATTTTTGATATATTTTCAAGTGTTTTCAAGTATTCAAGGGCAATTGTATTAGGGTCTATGTTTTTTGCAACTTCATAAATTTTTGATAAGGCTAATGCATAACCTTCTGCTCTTAAAATTTGTGACTGTTTTTCTCCTTCTGCTTTGGTTATCATAGCTCTTCTATTTCTTTCTGCTGCCATTATCCTCATCTGTAATTTTTGATTTATTTCTTCTCGTTTTGATAGAACATCGTCAAGTATAATATCACCAAATTGTTCTGCTATTTCAAAAACTCTTTCTCTTAAATCAACCCTTATAGGGTAATCAATTATTGGAATTACAAGAACAATTCCAGGTCCTTTTGCCTCTTTTTGTGCTTTACCAAGTCTTAAAATAACTATTCTTTCATATTCAGGAACAATTCGTATTCCCGATAAAAGAAAAATCAAAAGAAATAATAATAAAATAATTATTACCAAAAGCATAGTTTTGAAATTTTAAAGCTTATAGTGTTCAAGTGTTAGACATTTTACACCACCACCTACTAAGTGAAATTCTGATAAATCAAAAAATTCAACCTTATAACCGAGTTTAATAAATAATTCAGCTAATTTTTCCTCAATTTTTGATTTATTACAAAAAACAATGTTTTCAAAATAAGTATTATTTAAAGCAAAGTGAAATGACCAATCATTTGGAACTTTTATTAGATAAAATTTATTTTCTTTTAAAATTTCAATTGAGTTTTCACTTATTGTTCCTTCTGCATAAATAACAATATCATTTATTGGAAATATACAAATATCAAGATGAAATTTATAAGTTTCTATTGGTATAACCCTAATTCCTAAAATTTTTTCAATAAAATGCTTTGTTTCATAACTTGTTCTTTTACCATAAGCCATAATGATGGTTTTTTTATAGTAAGAATATATTGCTTCTGCATTTCCTTCAAATGTTAAATTTTCAGGCAATTCTATAATTTCAAAATTTTTTTTATAAGCCCATTCTTTTAAGTATTCTGCTTCTTTTTGTCGTTCTTTATGTTTAAAATTGCTTATTATTGCTTTGTCATTAAATAGAAAAATTGAATCACCAACAAATGTTAATTCAGGTAAATTTTCTTTTGAAGGAATGATTTCAACATCAATTTTATAATTTAAGTACGTTAAATAAACATTAAACCATTGCTTATAAGCATTTTTTTGATTAACAACTTTTCCTTTATAAAAAACATAGTATTCATTATCATCGGAAAAATCATATTTCACCTCATAATAGCAGGGAGGACATAGAAGGAATTTTCTTTTCAATATGAAAATTTTAAAGGTTTTTTGAGTATTGCTTTGTCCAATAAATAATGTTAAGTCTTTGATTATCAATAACTTATGAAAAGTTTTTTTAAAACTATTAGTTTTATGGAGGTTTAATGGGGGGCAAAACTCTCTGATGCCGAAAAATGGGTATTTATAATCCGAAGGCTTGAATATAGGGTGGGTGGGGAAAACATAATAAAATAAATAGATTTAGAATTATTGGACAAGGCAACAAGGCATTTGAGTATTGCTTTAAAATTTTAAAACTTTGCAATTACAAACAATATCATATTTTAAACTAAAAGAACTAAATATAAAGAGGGTTTTTTTACCTGTTGGAACAATAGAAGCACATGGACCTGCACCATTAGGAACGGATAACTTTATACCTTTTAAATTGTCAGAAGAATTAGCAAGTGATTTTTCTGCCATTGTTCTTCCGATTGTAAGCTATGGAATAAATAAAACAATTGATTATTATTGTGGTTCTATGGGTATATCAGAGAAAACATTTAAATTATTGATTTATGATATTTTATCTTCTTGCTATAAAAATGGATTTGATGAGATTTTTATATTTAATGGTCATTCTGGAAATACAAATGCTTTAAAGGAGGTGTCTTTTAAGGCACACAAAAAATTTAAATTAAAAATTGCTATTATTGATTGGTGGGAAGTTGCAAAAGATATTGATTATTTTAAAGAAAATAAGGGTCATGCAGGAATTGATGAATTGTCAATGCTAATTTATGCTTATCCAAAAGCCTTGAATGACATAAAGGGAATTTACAGAAGTTATAAGCCAAGTTCCTTAATTGTTTATCCAAATCCAAGAAGTATTCTAATTGATAACAATCAAATTGATTATTCAGTTTTGGATCTTGAAAAAGCAAAAGAATTTTTTAGAATGATAAAAGAAAGAATAAAGCATTATATAAATGAGGTTTTAGAAGGATGGAAAGAAATATAAAAACATTAGATGTTTCGGTGATTGGTTCTGAGGTTCCAGAAAGTTATTTTCATCCGAAGCTTGATAATTTTAAACTTGGTGAATTTCTTTGGGTAAAGTTAGAAAAGGATAACTATGAAAAACTTGTAAAAGTAAGGGGTATAAATCAGAAAGTTTCAAAAGAAATAAAGAAAATTGAATCTTATAGAAGGGCACATAAAGATAACATTATAAAGGTTATGAAGAATATGATAAAAGGTATATTGTGGGAAATGGGATATGAAAATGTTAAACTTGCTAACTTTGAGATTGATGTTGATAAAGGCATATTAAAAGTTGATTATATTTCGGATAAGAAATTGAATTTACATCTTCTTGGTTCTAAATTTGCTAAGTTATTACATGTTCGTGTTGAATTGAATCAAATTGGGGCAAGGGATTTAGCAGGTCAAATTGGATGGCTTGAGCCTTGTGGATTGATAGCTTGTTGTAAAACATTTTTAAAAGGTAAATTGCCATCAATAAGTATAGATATGGCAAGAAGGCAGTACTTATTTACCGCTCCTGAAAGACTGACGGGAGCTTGTGGAAGGTTATTCTGCTGCCTTGCTTATGAATTTGAATTTTATGATGAAATATATAATAAACTTCCAAAGATGGGGGCAAAAGTTAAAACACCTAATGGGATTGGAGAAATTGTTGAAGTAAATCCTTTAAAAGGTTATTTTAGAGTAAAGTATGATAACATAAAATATGAGGTTATAAATATAGAGGAGAATAAAGAATGGTATATTATTTCAGAGCCTAACTTTGGAAATGATACTTCTGAGAATAAAGGCTCTATAAATGATGATGGGATTGAAGATAAAATCAATTAACCAATTATTTAAATTGAAAAATTTGTAAGCATTATAAAAGTTTTCAAAATTTTGATTAATAATTCTTCTTATTTGGGAGCTTGTAATTATTCTGTTTTCAAAATCTAGATTAAAACTTTTTTTATAAATGTTTTCAATCTGATATAGCGAGAAAATTCCTATTGGTAGTTTTTCTAATGATTTTAAATTCTCAAAAATGATAAAGTCTTCAATAGGGAGATAATAATAAAATTTTTCAATTTTTGGAATTTTTTTTAATTTCTTAAATGTTTCCTTTCTATTCAAAGAATTCATAGAAATTAATTCTATTTTTTTTGTATTTAAGCTAAAAATAATCAGTTTGTTCTCTATTTCCAAAATATCACTTTTGTATTCTTTTATAAAGTCAATAGCAGATTTTTCATTTATTGTCCATTCTGAAAGTTTATAAAACAGTTCAAAATCTGTCCATAAGAAATATCTTTCTTTAAATTTTTCTTTATAAAAATAAAAACTTCCAAAAGTAATAATTTTTTTAGTGTTGATATCAAGAATAATTCCAAAATAGGTTTTGTTTAAATTTTTTAAATTGTTTTGAAGATATGAGCTTAAAACCTCTTCTTTTTCGTGCTCTCCACGATAAATTAAAATGATATTATTATATTTTTCAATTTCCATCTTTGTTAGGATAATTCCATAAAATTCATCAAATCTTAAAGAAGGAACATTATTTAAAATGATAAATTTATCTCCTAATAAAATTGCATTGTAGTTTTTTATTGTTGTTTTTAAATCTAAAACTTCAAAGTCAAGAAGAATTAGAAAGGATTTTTCCAATTTCCTTTGCTATACTTTCTAAAAATTCCTTATCACTCTCATCAAATGCATTCAAATAATCACTATCAATATCTATTTCTCCAAGAACATTTCCATTTTCATCTCTTATTGGAACTACAATTTCAGATTTTGTCCAGATTGAACAAGCTAAGTACCTTTCATCTTTGCTAACATCATTTACAATTAATGTTTTGTTTTCCCTAAATGCAGCACCACAGATTCCTTTATCTATTGGAATTTTAGTATGAGGTGTTGGTCTTCCTATATAGTAAGGAAATAGCTCTAATACACCATCTTTATATAGGTAAATACCTACCCAGTGGTACTTTTCGGAGTGAGATTTAATTTTGTCTATGTACTCTTTAAGAATGTTTTCCATATTATTCATTTAACTCCTCAACAATTTCAATATCAAAACTTTTAGCAATATCAATAGCTTTATCATTAGCAAATGGTGTTAAAATAATTTTCTTGTCAATTTTTAAATTAAATTTCTTTTCGTATAACTTAACTTTCCTTTCAAATGTAGAAACATCACCTTCACTAATTGATGATTTTATTTCAATTGCTATTCTTTTGCTATCTTTAATAA
>Ga0101942_100702_pt1 | contig 10452 bp, 9 predicted proteins | sample DewCreD2012metaG_4_FD_75243 | JGI IMG/M metagenome (GOLD analysis project Ga0101942, IMG submission 75243) | Hot spring sediment bacterial and archeal communities from British Columbia, Canada, to study Microbial Dark Matter (Phase II) - Dewar... ...
TCTCGATACAGCATCAGGTTCCGCGAATGAAAATCCCGATGCGTCAACACGCGCGGGATCGCCGCCAGCTCCGTGGCGATCTCCAGGAATTCCGCATGAAGGCGCTCCACGCGTTCGAGCTCGAGTGAGAGGCCGAGATGTTTCTCGAAAAAGTTCGTGAAGAAGAAGCGCAGCTCCCAATCCAACTTCTCCACGTCGAAGGCCAGGCGTGCCGCTACCGATCCGCACTCCTTGGCCAAGCGCGTGGCCTCCTGAATCCGAAGGATCAGCCCGACGGCTTCTCGATAGATGGCTCGTCGCTCTTCGGGTCGAGCCGCGGGGAGCCAGTTCTGAAGTCGGACATCGCCGAGGTCTTCAAGGAGCATCATCGCCCGCTCGCCATCGGCATCGAAGAGTTTCGGCACCGGCAACCCAGCTTTGAGGAAGAGCGCCGTCACATCACAGTAGGGGTGCGTGGCCGGATCGAACGGTTCAGGATAGCGCGCGACGACATAATGGCTCTCGTCCGGGAGGCGGACGCGGAAATACTGCCGCACGGAAGCATCGCCCGCCAATCGCTCCACTCGAACGCCACAGGGATCGAGACCGAAGACGTGCGCGGCATAAGCGCGCACGGTATCCTCGATGCCGTGTGTGTGTCCCTTCCGCTCGCCCTGGTCGGACATGTTCGCTCTGGCAGTATAGCCGATCGCTCCGCGCCGCGCAAAGACTTCGAATCGAGAGGGCATTCGATCGGTTGCTGCTCTCGCCGAGAGGGAAGTAGGATACTCGGCGAGGAGGGGAGGATGACCGATCGGGAGAAAGCGCGGCCGTTGTTCCTGCATTCGGCGGCTCAGGTGGTGACGCTCGCCGGGCCGAACCGGCCGCGCGTCGGTCGAGAGCTTGAGGAGCTGAGCCTCATCGAGAACGGCGCCGTGTTGATCGAAGGCGAGCGCATCGCCGCCGTCGGGCCGACGGAGGCGTTGGAGGCCGCGCTTCCTGGCGATGTGGAGCGATGGGACGCGCGCGGCCTGGTCGTGCTGCCGGGCTTTGTGGACGCGCACACGCATCTGGTCTTCGCCGGCGATCGCGTGGAGGAGTTCGAATGGCGGACGCGCGGCCTCAGCTACGAAGAGATCGCTCGCCGAGGAGGCGGCATCCGCACGACCGTGCGTCGAACGCGCGCGGCATCCGAGGAGGAGCTGCTGGCGATCGCGCGCCGCCGCCTGCATTGGTTCCTCGAACAGGGGACGACGATGATCGAAGTCAAAAGCGGGTATGGCTTGAGCCGAGAGGAGGAGCTGAAGATCTTGCGCGTGATCCGACGGCTTCGCCAAGAAGGTCCGGTCGAGATCGTCCCGACGCTTTTAGCCGCTCACGTCGTTCCCGAAGAATATGCCGCCGATCGTTCTGCCTACATTCGGATGATCGTGGAAGAGCTTCTGCCAGAAGTCGCGCGCGAAGGTCTGGCGGAGTATCACGATGTCTTTTGCGATGCGGGTGCGTTCACGGTAGAAGAGGCGCGACTTTTGATGGAAGCCGCGCGCGCTCATGGATTGAAGCTTCGCCTTCACGCGGAACAACTCACACGCTCGGGCGCCGCGCGCTTGGCCGCCGAGTTTCGCGCGCGGACGGCCGACCACTTGGAGAAGATCGCCGATGAGGACATCGCGGCCTTGGCGGAAGCCGGAGTGATGGCCGTTCTTCTCCCCGGCGCGTGCTTTCACCTCGGCCGATGCGATTACCCCCCGGCGCGAAAGCTCATCGAGGCGGGCGTCCCCGTCGTCCTCGCCACGGATTTCAATCCGGGGACCTCGCCCACGCCGAGTATGCCGATGATCCTCGCGCTCGCCTGCACGCAGATGCAAATGACGCCGGCCGAAGCGATCGCCGCGGCGACGATCAACGCCGCCTATAGTCTCGATCGCGGCCATCAGGTGGGATCGCTTGAGGTCGGTAAGCGAGCCGATCTCGTCCTCTTCGAGGCTTCGGATTATCGCCAGATCCCTTATTTCTTCGGCACGAACATGGTGCGGGCCGTCTTCACCCGCGGCCGCTTGGTGTATGAACGGAAAACCGAGGCGACGGAGATCGGTCGTCCGCCAGAGGCCAGCAGCAAGAGGGGCGAAGCCCTTCGCCCCTCCGTCTGAGCTATCGGCCTCGGATGGCATAGATCACGCCAGCCTTTGGGCGTCGAATCTCCGGCGGGCCATCCCCAAATGGAGACGTCGCGATGATGTCCGCTTTCCCATCGCCGTCCAGATCGGCCGCGGCGAGAGAGAACCCCACTTGATCCCCGATCATGGCGCCGTAGATCGTTCGATTCGGATCGGGTGGCGTCTCCGAGAAATTCACCGTGCCCCGCGGGAAGCTCGCTCCGCCAAGGATGATATAGATCTCGCCAGCCCCATCTCGTTGGTTCCCCGGCCCATCAGCCGCCGGCGCTGCTAGGATCAGGTCCTTTTGGCCATTTCCATCCCAATCTCCGACGGCGACGGCGAATCCCAAGGCATCCCCGGGATCCGCGCCGTAGAAGCGCACGTCAGGTGGATTTTTCTCAAGATCCCGAGTTCCCCTTAGTGACCCGCTGCCAAAGAGGACATAGACCTCTCCGGCACCCCCCGGACCATCGCCTTGAGGGACGCCGAAAATGAGATCATCCACGCCGTCCCCATTGACATCGCCCGCCGTAACGGTGCTTCCCAGAAGATCAAGTTCGTCAATCCCATCGATTGCGACGTTCGGGGCTTCGGAGCCGGATGTTTTTAAGGTATCGCGTTGGGACGCCGGTGAACGGCTCCCCCAAAACACATACACTCGTCCCTGGCTGGCCTTGAGGAGGCCGCTTGTATAGAAAGGTGCGCCTCCGATGACATCTCCAACTCCATCCCCGTTGACATCTCCCACGGCCAGGGCCTGCCCAAGGCCTTCGCCAATCTTACGAGACACAACTCCCAACGAGATTACTACCACTCGCCCATAGATCACGATGTCCGCAGACGGCGAAGCCGGATTACTCCCGATGTCCTTGGTGGGCGTCCAGCTCCGAGAGCCATAGAGGACATAGATGGCTCCCGCATCTCCCACACCAGTTCGGCTTCCATCCGGGCCTTTCACGCCCGGTGCACCGATGATGAGGTCGGCGATCCTATCGCCATTCACGTCGCCCACGGCGACGGCCGTACCGGCTTGATCCTGTACGTTCTTCCCTGCTGGTCCTCCCCATCCGATGATCGTGACATCGGCCGCAGTCGAGCGCAGATCGCGTATGGGAGTCGCCGTGATGGAGGGACCGCCGAAGAGGACATAGACTTCACCTACGTTCGGCCGGCTGTTATTCAACCCGTCCGCAAAGGGGGCGCCAATGATCACATCGGCCACGCCATCCCCATTGACATCGCCGGCAGCAAGGCTCGAACCTAACTGATCGTTCGAATCCGCCCCGTAAACGATGACGTCCGGTCTTTCGGCGCCCAGGTCTCGAACAAACGGTGGCCTCTGTCCCTGCCGCCCCAGGACGATATAGACGGCCCCGCAGTTGGATCGCGCTCCGTCCGGTCCGTCATTGTACGGCACGCCCACGATGAAATCGTTCATCCCGTCGCCATTGACATCGGCGGCGATGGCCCTGATATTGCCGGAGATTTGACCGGCGGCCCCCACCGTGATGCCGTCTGATGGGATCATCCCGACCAAGGTCCAGTCCGGCCCTTGTTGAAGGTCTAAGGCGGGCACGATGTCCTCACGCGACTGGGGAGGCCGCGCCGAGCGCACGAGCCACGACCCGCAGATCAGAAGAGCGAGCGACGCGATCGCCACGATTCGGGGAGAAAGGCGTTGGACCGTCTGCCAAGACATGTGAAACCCTCCTTATGCGGTCATGAGATCCTTTCACTCCTGGGCCAACGGGTGAGGGGGCGAGAGATGCGTTTGAGGGTTTTCCGAAGACCAGAACGCCTCATCGCTTCCTCCTCACACATGGCGAAGCTCACTTATATCAAACGGGGCGCGCATCGTCAAGATGTTTTTTCCGAAACGGGAGGATCAATCTTCAGCCTTTGACCCGTTGCACGCCCGAGGGGAGCTTTTGCTCGAAGAGGCTCTCGGGAAGATTCACGTTGAGCCGCACATCCTCGAGCTTGAGGAGCGTCTCATCGCGATTCGCTTCGACGATCTTCTGCACAGTGGGCAACCAGAGCTGATGATCCACCCAAAGGTCAACGCGGCGATAGAGGCCGCGCCGATTCGGCTTCGGGGTGAGGACCAGATGCGAGAGGCGACGGCCCTCGATCGTCTCCTGCCCGGCGAAGGTGATCTCGTAATCCTCGGCAGCTTGGGCGAGGCCGTTGAAGAGATAGGCGAGGAAACCGGCGGCGGCGCGCAGCGAGTGGCGATCAATGACGCCTTCGATCGCCTGATTGATCCGGGGCTGATAGAGCAGGAAGCGATCGCCTTTGACCGTGATGATCCGTTTCTCGGGGACGTTGATCTCGATGCGGAGGAAGACGTTTCGTTCGCCCTTCCGCTTCATGTAGAGGACGCCCTTTTCGGGTGGATCTTTCAGACCGAGCTGCACGTAGAACTTCTCCTGACTGAGCGCGGCGCGCAGCGTTTGCATGCGTCGCACGGCCTGCGTCATCCGCTCCAGAATCGGCGTGACGGCCATGTCCGAATCGGGCGCTCCATGCCCGCGCGGCGAAGGCGCGCTCAATAGGGCGAGCGCAGCGCCTAAGCCCGAGAGGACGTTCACCCATCGCCTCGATATCGTCCGCTTCTTCCACATACGGCGCGCACCGCAAGATAGGCGGGAGAAGTGCTACTTGTCAATGGCCGGCGCGGGAGGGATTCTCGCATCGCTCTTTGGCTTCTCCGATGTCGGCGCGCTCGCTCGCACAGGCGGTTGGGGCGGCGTCTCGCGCTGCTCCACCCCACGATGCGAGACCGAACTGGCGCCCGAGCGATTGAACCAATGGCTCGGCGTCAGGAAGATGAAGGCGAGGATCAGGAGACAAAGCACATCGTATTGCCATGTCCCGCGCTCGTAAGACCAGAGCAAGATACTCTTGAGTACCGCGAGCAGCTTCATACCCATCCCCGCGCGCAGAGGCGAATTATACGAAAGGAGGCGCTTGGCGACAAGGGGGAGTCGTTCACGGGGCGATGATCTTCCCGTCGCGCATGTGGATGATGCGGTTGGCCATGGCGGCGGCCTCGGGATTGTGGGTGATCATCACGATGGTTTGGCCGAAGTGAGCATTCAGCTCTTTCAGCATACGGAGGACGATTTGCGAATTCTCGGAATCGAGGCTGCCGGTCGGCTCATCGGCCAGGATGATCGCTGGGCGATTGATGATGGCGCGGGCGATGGCCACGCGCTGCTGCTCGCCACCGCTCAGTTCGTTCGGCTTATGGTTCAGCTTGTCTTCGAGGCCGAGTAGGCGAAGGATCTGGCGGCGGCGTTCGGGATCCCCCTCGATGTTGCGCGTCCCGTTGTAGTAGATGCGCTCGGCCAGCCGCAGATTCCCCTCGACCGTGAGGGTGGGGAAGAGGTTCAGGCGTTGGAAGACGAAGCCGATCTTGCGCCGTCGGAGTTCCGTGCGCTCGGCGTCCGAGAGGCTCGTGATCTCGATGCCATCCACGTAGACCTGGCCGGCGGTGGGCGTGAGCAATCCGCCGATGATGTGCAAGAGCGTAGACTTGCCGCAGCCGGAGGGCCCCATGATGGCGACGAACTCCCCGCGCTCGACCTCCAGATTCACGCCGCGCAGGGCATGGACGCCGACTTTGCCCGTACGGTAGATCATGTGCAGGTCCACGGTCTTCAAGATGACCGACATCGGTGTCCCTCCATCACTCATACGCGAGGGCTCGGACGGGATCCTGCCGGGCGGCGCGCACGGCTGGATACAGAGCGCCCAGAGCACCGGCCAGAAGGCCCACGAACGTCGCCACAAGGAGCCACGGCCACTCGAACCGCACGATGAGCGAGGTATAGCGCATGATGCCCACTTTCGTGAGGAACGCGAGGACATATCCGACGGCGACGCCCAACGCGCTGATCGCCAGCGCCTCTTTCTCGATGGCGGCGATGATGAAGCGGCGCGAGGCGCCGAGCGATTTCAAGATGCCGATCTCGCGCGTGCGCTCAGTGATGGATGTGTACATGGCCAGCAGGATGACGAGCGCGCTGACGGTGAGCGCCAGTCCGACGACGACGCGCAAGAAGATGTTGAGCGACGGGATGCCGCGATCGTAGTAGCTGGGGATGTCGCGCGTGAAGATGATCTGATTTCCGGGCAGGAGCGCTTCGATGCGTTCGGCGACACGCTCCTGCTCGTTCGGGTCGAAGCATTTCACGAGGATGGCGGAACATTTCCCTTCGGCGCCGAGCAACCGCTGCATCTTCGCGAGCCGCATCTTCACGCGCGCGCCGCTCTCGGGCTCGTAGATGCCGGCGACCGTGAACGTGTGATTGAGCAGCTCTATGCGCGAGCCGGGGGCGAGCCGCTTCGTCGTCGCGTAGTGGCGATCCACGATGATCTCCTCATCGCTCTGCAGGGGGCGCCCTTCGACGATGCGGATGCCGCTGATCGCCGCGTAGGTCGTGTAGTCGTCGGTCGGGTGATCAACAATGCCTTCGAGCATCTCGAAGCCGATGCCGCCGGCTCCGCTCCGAATATAGCGTCCGATGGGGGTGACGGCGCGCACGCCCTCGATCTCGCGCAGGCGTTTGGTATAGGCGATGGGCAGCGCCATGGGCGTCGCCGTGATGCTCGCCCCCAGCGTGCCGGCGGACTGGAAGATGATCTCCGCGCCGACGTTCTTCTCCCGCTGCCCCGTCTCATAGAGGATTCCGCGCGCCAGTCCGACGGTCACCAGGATCAACACGACGCCCAAGGCGATCCCGAGCATGCTCGCGATCGTTCGCGTCGGACGCGCCAGGAGATTGGCCAGGGCGAAACTATGCCGCATTCAGTTCCCTTTTCGATCGAGATTGATGACCCGGACGGTGTCTCCCCACTCGGCGGGTTTCTCCAAGCGGAAGAGCGCCTGGGAGACCTCGCCGTTGACGACTAAGCTCGTGCGGTCCAGGCCCAGGCGGATCGAGTACCGATCGTATGGGCGCGCGATCCGAATCTCGACGGGGATGAGAGACGAGGAGTTCGGAGCCGTGGCGAATTCCTCGTAGCGGATCTCACTGCGGATTTCGCCCGCTTCGCCGAAGACCTGTTGCCGCACAAGAAGCAGGCCGCGCGTGCGATCGAACCAGAATTTCCTCCGGATACGCGCGCGATTGGGCCCGATCGGTTCCAGCAGCGAAATGATATAGTAGCTGCGGATGATCCAGCGCGGCTTTTGCCCGGGCGCGCGTTCCTCCTCGATCTGCCGGAATTCTTCTATCGCGGCGAGTCCGTTCGTATTGGTCGCTTCCACTGGTTCCCACAACAGCGCCTCGGTGATGTGCTGTGGGCGGACGCGGCGCAGCGATCCGACCTCGCGCCACTGCGGATTGTGCTCGAGCGCTTCTTCGCGCTCTGTGTAATCTCGATCATTCGAGCCCTCGACAAGGAGGCGGTACTCTTCGGGATAGACGAGGAGCTGAAACCGATGACCGTCCGAGGCCAGCTCGGCGATGGTCGTCTTCACCAGCGGCGCTTGGATGAGCAAGCGCACGTTGGCTGGCCGCGCGAGGATCAGCCGTCCGTCGGCCGTGCGATAGCGCCGACCCAATCCCGATTCGGGCACTTCGGTCTGGAACTGAATGGCGACGCGCGCCGAGAGCGTGCGCACCTGCTGAAAGTCGTTCAAGCGCGAGAGCAAGTCCTCCAACGTCGCCGTGCTCAACGGAGCGACCAGTTGCGGCACTTTGACCTCGCGCGAGACGAGGCCACAGCTGAGGCTGCTCGACAGGCCCCACACAATCAGGAGGACTGCGCCGCCTTTCTTGATATAAAGCCCCGCGTTCACCGTCCGCCGAAATAGGCAAACTACCAGATGAGGCGAGCCATTGTCAAACGCCGCCCTCCGCACACACCGAGCGACTCGATGTGCGCCGCGAATCTGGTATAATGAGCAGGCGTGAGCACATGAGGAGGGAGGCGAACATGGAACGCGTGTCGGAAGGAACGGCCAGCCCTTCGCCGACGTGGGGGCTCTGGAAGCGATGGATGATGCCGATCGGCTTGAGCCTGAGCGTGATCCTCGGCATCGGTTTAGGGGTATGGATCTCCGGAGGGACTTCGGCGCGACAATCGGCGCGGCCGCTTCAGGTGAGCGAGAGCCGCGTCGCGCCGACGGGAGCGCTGGCGACGGCGCTCGCCCTTTCGGAGGCTTTCGCGCAGGTCGCCCGTCAGGTCGAGCCCGCCGTCGTCCATATTGAGACGGAGGCCATCCGAACGGGTCGGCGCTCGGAAGAGGACCCGTTCGATTTCTTCTTTGGCCCGCGCGGACGGCCACGCCGCGGGACGGGATCGGGCGTGATCGTGGATCCGGAGGGGTACATCCTCACCAACTACCACGTCATTCGCGGCGCTTCGACGATTCGCGTCAAGACCTTCGATGGCAAGACCTATACGCCGGAGGTGATCGGCGTGGATCCGGAGACGGATCTGGCCGTGATCAAAATCTCGCGGAGCGAGCCTTTCCCCTATGCGCGCATGGGCGACTCGAATAAACTGCGCGTCGGCGATTGGGTCCTGGCTATCGGCAGTCCGTTCGGGTTGGAGCAGACGGTCACGGCGGGAATCATCAGCGCGAAGGATCGCATCACCGATGGGGAGAATGCGCCGTTTCAGCGTTTCTTGCAAACGGATGCGGCGATCAATCCCGGGAATTCCGGTGGGCCGCTCGTCAATTTGATGGGGGAAGTCGTCGGCATCAACACGCAGATCTCGACAAGCACCGGCTATTTCAACGGCGTGGGGTTTGCGTTGCCGTCGTCTTTGGCCGTTGAGGTCTACAATCAACTGGTTCGTCGCGGCCGCGTCGCGCGGGGATATTTGGGCGTCTACGTGAAGCCGGTGACGCCACCGATCGCGCGCTTGAACGGATTGAAAGAGCCGCAGGGGGCGCTCGTCGAGAGCGTCACGGATCCGGAGAGTCCGGCGGCGCGCGCGGGATTGCAGACGGGCGACATCATCGTGGAGCTCGACGGCGAACCGGTCCGAGACAGTCGCGATCTCACGCGGCGCGTGGCCTCAATGGACGTCGGACGCACGGTGCGATTGAAGTATATCCGCGATGGGCGCGAGTACGTCACCAGCGTTAAGCTCGGCGTTCGTCCGTCGCTGGCGGATCGTCGTGAGGAGCCGTTGCGCGATGAGCCTCGCGGCAAGAACGCTCAGCCGCCGGAAGAGAGGAAGTCATCCGGACCGCCGCGCTTGGGCGCGAAGCTGGAACCGGTGACGCCTCATGTGGCCGATGTCCTCAAGCTCGGAGCCGTTCGCGGGGCCGTCGTCGGGGAGATCGAAGAGGAGAGCTTCGCCGAGACCCTCGGCCTCATGCCGGGCGACGTGATCCTCTCGATCAATCGCACGGAGATTCGCAGCCCAGAAGACGTCAAACGCGTCTTCGAGGGATTGAAATCGGGCGACGATGTGGTGATGATCGTCGCGCGCGCCAGTCGAGGAGTCGGCCCGAGCCGCTCCGTTCTCTCGGGGACGATCCCGTAGGGGAGGGCGTTGTGAGGGCGATCGCTCGAAGTGCGGCGAGCCTTATGGCGCTTCTTCTGCTCCTTCCGACGATCCCGAAGTGGGAGGAGCGCGAGGGGGAAGCGTTCGCTCAACGCCGAGCGAGCGCGCGCTCGAAGACGCCGGCTTCTCGAAAGCCGACGGCTCGCTCGATGGCACAGCGCTCGCGCGCGTCTGCGGCGCGGAATCGGCGCAGCGCGAGGTCGCGCTCTCGCGCCTCCGCACGTCGGCGACCGGCGCGTCGCCTCGTCCTTCGGCCCGGTGGGCTGATCCCGCGCGAGCGCGTGCGCGAGATTCAATTGGCCCTGATCGAACGCGGATTCTTGGAGGGGCCTCCGACGGGCGTGTATGATGCGCGGACCGTCGAAGCGATGAAGCGGTTCCAAGAAGCGGAGGGGATCGAAGTGACCGGATATCCGACGGCGCACGCGCTCTACCGATTGGGGCTCCATCCGGCGGCGTCCTCAAGTAGTCCTGCGACTCCGCCCGTCCATCGGTCGCCGCCCTTATCGTGATCGGTGGCCGTCTGTCGTCTCGCGAAGACGCGAGGAGATGGTCGTGCGACTCCGACCGATCCAATTGGCGACGCTCTTTCGCATCCCGATTCGCGTGAGCTATGGCTGGATTCCCGTCGTCCTTCTGCATGCGTACGCCGTCTCGGTCTTCTATCTCCCCCGTCACCTGCCGGGATTTCATCCTTTCGCCTATTGGGCGCTCGGGGGGGTGACGACGATTCTGTTGTTCCTCTCGGTGCTCGGGCATGACATCGGGCATGCGCTGGTCG
>Ga0101942_100703_pt1 | contig 10414 bp, 12 predicted proteins | sample DewCreD2012metaG_4_FD_75243 | JGI IMG/M metagenome (GOLD analysis project Ga0101942, IMG submission 75243) | Hot spring sediment bacterial and archeal communities from British Columbia, Canada, to study Microbial Dark Matter (Phase II) - Dewar... ...
GGGCATCCCTGATGATCTTTAGGTTCAGGCTCAGGATCTTGTTTATGGCATAGTTAAGGGCCACATTATATCTTCTGAGGAGCCCTATGCCAGCCGGCTCGGGACTAACCCTCATGCCTATCGAAAGGGTTAGCACTCCCTCATCGCCAGAGGCCATAGAGCCCCTCCAAAAACGATCAAAACCCTAGAAAGCTAATAAGAATTAGCCATCCCCGCCCTAAAGGGCGAGGCTTTCAGGTTTTTTGTAGCCTTTACCGAATAACCATCAACGAAGACAGTCCTATAATCAGCATGGAGAGAACATACTTCACCACTCTGTGTGCACAGGCCTCATCATCTATATAGGCTTATGCGCCGCAAAAATATAAGAATAATAGTTCCAAAGTTTAAAAGCCCTTATAATTGTAGGATAGAAATAACTAAGGCAGGGAGGAGACCAGCCATGAACTCTAGGAAGTGTGGAAACCCATGAAAACCCTGGTGATAAGCTATAACCTATCCTTAATTCCGTAGATGGTTGTGAAAGCACCATATCTCTTTAGACCTGTTACCCTGATCCCTGTTGTTTCCAGCATTTTTATGTATTCTCTCTCTTCTAATGTTTTTATCTTCAATAGCTTCGAGAAGATCCTTCCTCTCATACTGTCTCTTACAGCTATGGCTATTCTTATGTTTCCTTCTTTCTTTAGAACCCTGCTCATCTCTCTAAATACTCTCTGCTTATCCTCTGCAATGTGGATTGCTAGGCTTGATATGTAGTGATCTATTATTCCATCTTTTAGCGGTATGTTATCCATAGATGATCTTATGAATACTGCTCTCCTTGTTTTCCTAGATGCTGCCCTTATCATCTGAATAGATATATCAAGCCCAATCATGATGCCCCTATATCCTTTGCTTTCTAGAATCGATAGAAGCGTTCCTGTCCCGCATCCTATGTCTATTAAATAGCCTTGAACAAGATCATATGCCAGCTCCTCATAGAAGCCTTTAAGAGAGCCTCTCCCAGAGATTCTCCAACCAATTCTAGACCATATATCATAGAGCTCTGGCATTCTCTCGAAAACACTCACCCACCCCTCTTTTCTCTGAAGGAAGTCTATGATCCTATGATCCTCAACTCTGTATTTTGCACCGCACAAGCTGCAGACAACACTATCATCACCAGCAATCAGGCTTGAGCCACAGGCGGGGCATCTGAGCATATATATAATATCTTTGATCACCGTAAACACCACCATGATGGTGGAGAACATTCTAAAGGATCTATGAATCACTAGATACCATGATAGATCTTAGCCCTCCTATGTATATATATCGCTATAAACACAGTCACCACTATAACACCAACTGCTATGAATATTATAAATCTAGAGATCATATAGCTAGGCTCCAGCCCCTTATTCTGATTCGCTATAGTGTTAGAGCCTTCACTAGCTTGTGGAACACCCGCTGTTGTGGTATTAACACCATTATTTCTAGCCTCTGTAGCCCCCGTGTTTAAGATCGCCGGCACCCTCTGGCTCTGGTTTAGGGAGAGGCTCTGGCCTATTAGAAGTTTCGACGTTCTTAGTATTATCAGAGCTTGCTCGTATAAACCCACAGCACCTGCATGGTTTCCAGAGTTTAGTAGATAGTCTCCCATTTGCATGTAGAGCCTAGATGATATCGGAGAAGCCTCTCCAAGATCGTTTAGAGTTCTCATAGCCTCTCTCCTAACAATCTCGCTCAACCCTGTTATGTTTGTCGAGAACATAGCATGTATTGTGAGGGTTGTGTTAACAAGGATATCCATGGATATCGATGTAGAGCCAATCAAATCCCCCCTTCCTAGGAGTTTTGATGCCTGGCTAGCCCTGGTCTCTAGATCCTGTATCCATGGAATCTGATATCCTGTAGAGCTGGCTAGCGATTCTAGGTAGGATAGCGATGTGCTCGCATAGCTATAGATCCACGATGATATTCTATACACATACTCCCTATCAACCCTATATCCTGGATATACCCCCATTAAAGATATCCAGGCATCTATGCTCCTAAGCCTGGCCTCTGCGTACGATGCATAGTAGAGGGCATTAATAACATCACCATATCCAAGATAGGCCATAGATGTGTTTATATTCTCCTCGGCATCATATACTCTTTTAAATACCTCCGGGAGTATGTAGATCTCATTAATACCATATGCCTGCTTATTGGTATATTGAGACCAGAGGTGCCTATAGTTATCAAGCATCCTCTCGATATTATCTATATAGCTCCTAGCATATGACCCAGCATCCCTTGAGCTATATGCTGAGGCCAGATTCTCAGCAAGCCTGGCGATATAATAGGATGTAAATATATTTGAGAGAGCCGGATAGTAGTAGCCTGACTCAAGCAGGCTCTGGGAAGTGTTTCTATAACTTCTAGAGCTTGCAATAAAAGTATTTATAGAGGAATATATACCTCTATCACCAACACCTCTAAGCTTTTCTAAGGCGCTGTAGAGCGATTTCTCTTGGAGCATGCTTAGATTTCTATAAGCATTATATAGGATAGACACCTCAGCATCTGTTAGAAATGGCTTCATGGAGACGTTAGAGACCCTGAATAACCCATCTGTGAATACTGATAAAAGCTCCTCAGCAGTTCCCACCTCAACAACACTGGCGCCATATCTATTCGCAAGATCGCTGACATTAACTGAGAAGCTAGCTGGCCTAATAACTGTTATGGGTCCTATACTCTGTCTTACATATCTAACCTCGCTATATATAGACTGCCCCCAGGGGATTGCTATTATTTTGAAACCGCTTGTCGCGGCAGCAACAACCTTCTCAGGAACACCCCCTACAGGGCCTATAAGCCCATCGGGGAGTATCATCCCTGTTGAGGCGACCCTGGGATCTAGCGAGGTGTTTGTGAGAGCTGAATATATTGCAGCAACCATAGCAGAGCCTGCAGAAGGGCCTCCTATTATTGGTGCGTCTGCCCTTACAGATATTAGGTAATCGTATTTGAAGGGATCTATGTTTGACAGGTAGGAGGCTATCATAACAGCTGCTCTTGCAGAAGCCTGCAGATCTATATCGCTCAGAGGCTCTGTGGATACATAGACAACACCGCTTCCTGGACTTATAACCCTAACCTCTATCCACGATATAGAGCCAACATAGCTCCCATTCTCAAGCATAGATACCGCTAGAGCCGGGACTTTTGCATATCTGACAATGCTTGCCTGGTATCCAAGTGCCGTCGCGCCCGAAAGTAGTGCAATTATTATTGGGATCACTATGATCATTGGTATAAGGGATCTTCTAAAAAGCATCCCAACCGCCTGAGATATAGCCCACTATAGGGCTAATATATTTAAAAGCCTGTGTTAACAGTCTCTTATAAGTTGTGAGGTTTATATGTTTTGTATATAGAACTAGTTATGATCCTAAGATCTAGGGAAATGTGAGATGAGGAGCTATAGGCATAGATCCTTAGCGTCTGAGGCAGAATATTTCTATCTAGCACACTCTATCAAGGTTAATGAGAGGAAGGCTGTTAGGCTACCTCTTAGGGAGTATGGGGGGCTATTGCAGAAGGCATTGGACTATCCATGGAATAGAACAAGGATTGAAGCATGTGGAAAGAATGTAGAGATCACTATGCCAAAGAGGAGAAGGTGTACAGGGAGTTGAAGAAAGAGCTAAAAAAGAGTAACAAATTAGCTTCTCACTATGTGGATAAGGCTATTTATGATGCGCTTTCTATTCTCAAGAGCCGAAAGAGAAGGGCAGAGAAAGGACAAGCTTCACTGAGAAGCCTAGGTTGGAGAAACCATGTATGAGGATAAAGTCGACATTAAGGTAAGGTAGAAGGGAATTCTGTGAGGATAACTGTTAGGCCATATGAGTATATCACATTCTCGTGGGATAGAGAGTGGTTCAAGAAAAGAGTTGAAGGGTTGGAACTTAGAAAGCCTATAATTAAGGAGGACAGAGTATACCTGCCAATCCATCATAGGTTACCTTGGTCAACCCCACTAAGGATCTTAGCAGTCGATAGCAACCTATATTCTCTTGATGCCAATGTTGGTTAGAAGTTCGTAACAACCTCCCTGAAGGGGTTATACTCGTTAAAATAATCTATGCAGATAAAGAGGGCTAGAACCCAGGCACTGCATCTAAGAAGGGCGGGGTTAGGAAGAGACTTTTAAAGAAGTATTCACGGAGAGAGGAATAGGGTGAAGAATTACATCCACAAGCTGATCAACAAGCTCTTGGAGATGTATCCCTCAACACTGTTCGTTATCGAAAAGCCAGATAAGCAAGGCATGTTCAAGGACGCCAGCAACTCCCTTTCAAAGAAGATCTCTAGAATAGTCTGGAGATCAATACAAACCCCAACTATGTTATCTCAATATGTGGGCATGAGCTAGAGATCTCCCTAGCATGATGCTCCGGGATTTCCTTACATATGGTAACAATATCATCGCCTCTACAGCTACTAATAATCATTTTAACAGCTTTTTCGATATTGGCAACAGGATATAGGTATACTGTCACATCGAAGTTCTTAGCGAGCCCTTCTCTCAGGCTTTCAGCCCACTCTCTAAGTTCTCTACCATTAGTTACAAGATATATTGTCAGGCTACCCAACCTTCCATATCTAGCCCTAGTCAAGACCTTCCCAAACAATGCTGGATCTCGCTTGATCCTATCAAGATCCACGAGAAATAAGATGCCCAACTCAACACCAAAGTATTATTATTAGGGGCTATATTTATTAAAGAGCCTGTGAAGAAGATTCTTGGTATAAGGGGTGGAGAGACTATTAAAAAGGGCAGGCAGTTCTCTAACATATAGGATCAAGATTCGATATACAAGGAAACGGATCATAGATCTACTATTCAAAATAAGAAACCGGTGGATCCATCTTGAGGTATGGAAGAAATGATTGGCTAGCTTTTGCACTAGCTACTATCCAGATGTATCTAGCCCCACTACTCCCAGTAATAGCCTGGCTAGTTGGTTCTCTAGCAGCGATTTCTCTAGCATTATTCATAGTCATGCTATTCATATATATCATCATAGCCTATATGCCCATAGATAGGATTTTGGTATTATCCCCCGTGCTTGTCTCAGAACTATATATGATCTACATAGCCTATAGGATAGCTGCAAGAGACCTCCTAATAGATCTCTTAGCAGTGGTTGCCCTACCCCTCATGCTACTGATAATAAGACAAGGTCTCTCCTCTAGAAGAAACAATATTAGAGAACCATCTGAAAACCCCATAGTCATTCTTAGAATAGCTCTCAAAGGCTTTAGTGAAAGACTTGATACGATACTTATAAGCCTCGGCTTCTCACTTGCTGTTATGTCTCTCCTAGATCTCCTTATGATCCTCAATAACGTTGAAACAAGACCAACAATAATATATAACCCAGTTATAGTTTCCGGCACAATCATGTCAAGCCTAGCTAATAGAACTAGACACCCAGCAAGCATAATAGCACCCATAGCCTCGTGGGCTTCTCTCTATATATCATATATAGAGGCTATCTATAGGGGTAAGAGAACCTTGATCTCTGAGGAGTCCAGGGTTCTAAGGATACCCGAGATCCTTGTTGAGGGGTATGGGGAGCTAGAACTACAGCTGGGCATTGGCGTGTCTCCACACATAATAATTAGTGGAAGCACGGGGAGTGGCAAGACTTCTCTCTGCAAAATACTTGCTAAAAGATTAATGAGCGAGGGAGTTAGTGTAATAATTATAGATTATCACGGAGAGTACAGTGATCTAGATGGCTTTATAGTAATAGATGCCTCTGAGAACTCTCCACAGATAATACCATCCCAACACGAGGAGGGCAAGACCCTGGAGCTTGTTGATAGCCTGAGAAGGATATTCAGGCTCGGAGCCCTCCAGGTCTCGATGCTCACAGCCGTTGTTGAGGAGATGATCAGGAGGGGAGGTAAGAGCTTCAGCGATCTTCTATCGACTGCTGAGGAGATGCTGGAGGAATATAAAGACGACCCTAGATCCAGAGAGATTCTGCTAAGCATAATACCATACCTCAAGATCCTGTCAACACACATTAGGGGGAAACCTATAGATATAGGCTCAATAATATCAGGCAGCAGGCCCTATATCATAATAGATATGAGCTCTATAGGCTCTGAGTATGCATCAACACTATATGCAGAATATCTCCTCAAACAGGTTTGGAGCTATAAGGTTGCCGGAGGTCATAGGAGGGAGGTAGATCTAGTTATTATATTGGATGAGGCCCACAATATTCTGAGAGGCTCCGCAGAGGACTTCATATCAAGGATCTTCAGGGAGAGCAGGAAGTATGGACTCTCGGTTGTTATATCAACACAACAATTTGAAAGACTGCCCCAGGAGGTTGTTAATAATACAAACACATTCTTCCTCCTAAGACATACAGATCCCAGGGTTATAGACAGGATCTCGAGGCTTGTTGGAGATGATCTATGGAGATCCTCTGAGGGCGATAGAATCATAAGAAGCCTAAAACCCCTAAATGGATTGTTATATATATCAGATAAGAAGATAATAGCTAAAATACACCCAACACAGGGCTTTGAAGGCGGTTGACCTCCTCCCCGCCCTAGAGGGCGAGGCTTCCAGGGTTGTAATTTTGTTAATAGCATCCCATACCTATAATCATAGGAAGCGGGGAGGGCTTAATGACGCAGAGAAGATCTGAGAGACTCCTCATAGCGAGAGCTCTTGTTAATATAAGCATCTCCATCTCTAAGCTGAGATTCCTTCTAGAGGTGGTCAGCAGGAGAGCATCTATAATGAGGGAGAGGGGTTTTGAGGACACAGCAAGGGAGCTAGAGCGCCAAAGGGAGATGCTTGACAGAGTTCTAGCTGAGTTAGAAGCAATATCTGAGAGACTCAAGACAATAGTGAGCATGGGAGCTATCCATGCGGATTTAGTCGGGATTAATAGCTCTATTAAGAGCATAAGGAATAGTATAAAGGATCTCCAGCCAGAGATAGCAGCATCCCTAGGCGAGGCCATATCATATATAGAGGAGGCTATAGAGAGCTCAAAGAGCTGAAGCTCCTATATTGAAAAACAGAGACAAAATAGGGACTATTACAACCCTGGAAGCCTCGCCCTCTAGGGCGGGGAGGAGGTCAGTAGAGAAATAGAATAGGGGCTGAAACCTTTACTAGGGCTGTTTATAGTTAGCTAGTTTTGACTATGTTTAGTATTGATTGGGCTTTGCAGAAGAGTAAGTGTCTTCTAAAGCCTGGGGAGATGAATAGGTTTCGAGAACTGTTATTATGAGAAGCACCAGGCTTTCTAGGAGCACCCCAGATGGGAGCCCCTTACCATTAGCTCTACAGCCACACATGAGCACATAGGGATATCCAAATCCCTATGCAATGTGGAAACCCCTAGAGGTGGGTTCAACTCTAGGGGCAAACGGCAGGTGCAATAAAATATAGTTGGAGAGAGCATCATTGGATGGGAAGGAGTTGGGGGAGGCTGGTGAGGATAGGTTCTGGGTTTGGGTTTATGCGTGTAGGGTTATGATAGTAGCATCGGCTCTCCTCTTAATATTGGGGCTTATGTCTCTATATTATAGTTTTGCTGGGCATAGTTTGCTAATGATCCTTGGTATTAGGCTTTTCTATTATGGTATTATGTGGGCCCAGATCCCAAGCTATGTTGGGTATATGCCTTGCAGGGCTCTGAGTTTGATCCTATTGCTAGCGGAGATCTCTGGATCTGTGTTAGCTATTCTAGGATATTATGTTTGGATCTATATATTATCACTATCTGGGACTATCCACTCTATGATCTACATTGTAAAGAGAGGTATTGGGTTTAGCAGGCTTAAGGCTCCAAATATGCTCGTTGCTGCAGGTTTGATCCACTCATCTGCAATGATAATAATAGATCCAAGCCCTCTCAATATGCTATCCTTCCCACTACTCTCGGCTATAAGCCTTTTAATAAGGATCGATCCTCCAGTACTTGGCTATAATTCTAGAGATACTCTCGTATATATATTCATAGCGATCTCCATAACAATGCTCATACTCTCACCGCTATATGGCATAACGACAATAATGATCATCCCAGGAGCTGTTTTGATCCCGCTGCATAGGGTTCATGCTAAGGGCTTTTACGGCATTGGATCTACAATTGCTAAGATCACAGGGCTCTCTATAGCAATAATGACAATAACAAGAAACTATCCCACATATATCGACATAACACACATGCTCCTCATAGGATTCCTGGGAGTTATCATGGGATCACTCTGTGCCCCAATGATCGTTCCTGGCATAATGGGGAGAGCATATAGATCTATACCACCATGGATCCCAGTCATAGTATTTATAATAGCAGTGGCAAGAGCTCTATATAGGATATATATGCAGTGGCCCATGACAGAGATCCTACCTATCCCCATGTTGCTAGTAATAATATTTTATATATATAGAATATTATCGTCTGAAAAAGCCCTATAGATTAGGACCAAGTGCTACCTGAACTACGATATGCTAACAGACGCCGAAGCCCCTAGCCCGAGTAACGATCCCAAGCACAGAGTTATCAGGACACTATGATCAATGATCTGGTGTTGAAATGTGGAGAAACACTGGGTTTTAGTACTCGAGGTCGTAGAAGCAAGGCCTATCCCTATAGTAGAGCTACTTGATCTAGATCTCCTCGAATATCATGTTGTTCTGAAGCTGTTTTGGGTTTCATATTGGTTTATAAGGGTGAATGATAAGCTTCTTGGATGGAGCTGTGGAAGCTGGTGCCATATATGCGGGGAGGCTCGCTGATGATCCTTGGGCTTGTGAGGGCATACTTTATCCCGATTAGAGATGATAGGATCTCGAAGCTTATAACATGGTATGTTAAGGCTCTACAGAAGGCTATGGATTTGATCTGGGATATTATTGAGTGAGGTATAGCTTCCCAAAGCTTGTTAAAGGAGTGGAAAGCTGATCGTAATAGTGGGTTTGAAGATGCATATCCCAACAATACAAAGGAATAGTGGGTTTAGGAAGCATCTTAGAGAGGAGCTTATGAGAAATAAACCATATGCAAGCCAATGGATTGATGCTGTTATCAGAACAGCTTATTCCATAATCGAGTCTTGGAGAAAAAGATATCTAAAAGGGAAAGCTAGGAAGATAAAGCCGAAGATCAGGAGGAGATTCGCCAGGTGCAAGATAACGCTTATGAAGATAGATTATCAATCAAAAACCATTAGAATAACACTAAAACCAGGAGAATACTTGGCTATATCCTGGAGATCAGCATGGTTCGAGCACAGAGTTAGGGGCTGGATAGTGGGCGAGGCTATAATCTTGGATAATAGAATCGTTATTTCCTTCAAGAGCTCTGAGGAGATCAAGGTTATGAGGGTTATTGGATGGGATAGCAGTGAGCCATCCTTAGACGGCTACAAGCCTATTATAGGCTTTATACATGTAGATCTGAGGCCTCTCCAGAGCATGAAGATTGTTTATGAGCGTAAAAAGGCCATTGCACAGAGGAAGGGTATAAGAGAATTATATGAGAGGTACGAGGCTAGGGAGAGGAATAGGGTTAGGGATTTTATAAACAGGCTAGCAGCAGGTTTTAGAAGGCTATTCCCAAACACTATCCATGTTTTTGAGGATCTAGATAAGGGGGATATGGTTAGCAGAAAGAAAAGAGGGAAGAAAAGGAGGAAGAGGAACTATAGAACGCCCTGGAGGAGCATACATAGGAGAATATCAGAGATAGCATTAACAGCTTCTGTGGATCCTAGGAAAACATCTAGGGAGTGCCCCAGATGCGGGTTCTTAGCCAAGACCCAAGAGGGGCAGATCTTCAAATGCTCAAGATGCAACCTAGAAATGGATAGGTATAAGGTTGCATCTATAAACATTATAAACATTAGGAGTAGACACCTAGAAGGCAGAAAGAGATGAAAGAAAACCAGGATGCAGGGGTTCCCCCACAGAGATGAACCAGAGATCTCTATGAAGGTGGAGCTATGGGCCGGGGTTACCTAAAGCGGGTGGAGCCCAGTGATATGGATCCCGATGAAGAGGGATCCTGAGGGCTGTGAAGCCAAGGGAAGAGGGCTTGAATAAATATATCAAGCCCTATGAAACCCGAACCCTGAGTCTCCTCAAAGGTTTGGAAATCAAGCAGAGCCTTCATGAGCTGTTTTGGGTTTCATATTGGTTTATAAGTGTTGGTATCTATTCTTTTTGTGGAGAGATTTTGCTGAGGTCCGATCAAAAATATGAGAAGGTGAAGAAGTGTGTCGAAGGGCTTGAGGCTTAAATCATTCCAGCCAGGGGAGGAATATGTTTACTTAACGTATTCTATGAAGAATGATGAGAGGGAGGAGAGCAGGGTACTGTTAGAGAGCTACAGAG
>Ga0101942_100708_pt1 | contig 10371 bp, 5 predicted proteins | sample DewCreD2012metaG_4_FD_75243 | JGI IMG/M metagenome (GOLD analysis project Ga0101942, IMG submission 75243) | Hot spring sediment bacterial and archeal communities from British Columbia, Canada, to study Microbial Dark Matter (Phase II) - Dewar... ...
CGTCGCCAAGGGGCGCGATGGCAAAACCGACATCTGGGGCATCATTATCCGCCCGACCAATTTCGATCCCTCGAAGAAGTATCCGGTCATCGAGAACATCTATGCCGGGCCGCAGGGATCGTTCGTGCCGAAATCGTTCAGCGTGTATAACCCGATGCGCTCGCTGGCCGAGCTGGGGTTCATCGTCGTGCAAATTGATGGGATGGGGACGGCCAATCGCTCCAAGGCCTTCCATGATGTCGCCTGGAGGAACCTGCGCGATGCCGGGTTCCCGGACCGCATCCTCTGGCATAAAGCTGTGGCGGCGAAGTACCCGTACTACGATATCACCCGCGTCGGCATCTATGGGCACTCCGCCGGGGGACAGAATGCGCTCGCCGCTTTATTGTTCCATCCCGATTTTTACAAGGTGGCCGTCTCCTCTTGCGGTTGTCACGACAACCGCATGGATAAGATTTGGTGGAATGAGCAGTGGATGGGATGGCCCATCGGGCCGCACTACGCGGAGTCCTCGAACGTGGAGAACGCGCACCGACTGCGAGGGAAAGTCTTGCTCATCGTCGGCGAGCTGGATACCAACGTGGATCCCTCCTCCACGATGCAAGTCGTGAACGCCCTCATCAAGGCGAATAAGACGTTCGACCTGCTGGTCCTCCCGGGTCAAGGGCATACGATGGGCGGAGCTTACGGGACTCGGAAGATGTACGACTTCTTCGTCCATCATCTGCTCGGCGTGGAGCCACCCGATTGGAACGCCTCCTCAGAGGAGCCTCCCCAACAGTGACATGGGGGATTCCAGGGCGGAATCCCCCATGAGACCCTCCGCAGGGATCACTCGCGCCGCTCCTCTTGCGCGACCGTGCGGACGTCGAAGACGGCTCCCGCGATGGCATCCGGATGCGCCTGGAACTTCACGACGATGCGCTCCTTGCCCCGCGTGAGACGCTCCGGGATGGGATATTCCTTGTCGAACAGCTCAGTCGGATGGATCTCCAAGCGCTCGGTCGCAATCTTCTCCCCCTCGACGAAGATGTCGAAGACGCGTGGAGGCCCTTCGCTCCCCCGATACGTGCAGACCAAGAGCACCGGACGATCCGGCGTGACGCTCAACTCATAGCTGAACCACCCATTGCGCGCCGCGCGCCAGCGTCTCCCCTCGAAATATCCCTCACTCGTATTCTCGCCTTGGAAGCGATGCGCCGACTCGCTCTGCGGATCGTTGAGATTCACGGCATCAATGGTCAACCGTTCGATCTCCCGACGCCGAGCTTCGCGCGCGGCGATCTCCGCCTTCCGTTTCTCCCATTCGGCAGGTGTATAGACCTTCCAATAGACGGTGTATCGCCGATCATGCAGTTTGTAAAAGGGCGCGAGCGTCACATCGCGCGGTTGCCCAAGCCCTTCGGTGCGAAATGTCAAGGGCGCTCCCGCCACCGGCTTCACCTTCGCCAGGACGTCCTTCACATCGGTGACGACGAAAACGGGCACGTCCACCGGTCGCACCCGACCGATGCGCGGAGCGCTCGGGCCATAGCGCTCGGACTCGACCAGACCCTCCGTGCCCAGATCCCCGGCTAAGACGATCGGGCCATAGAGGAGCGCGATCATCGTCGGATCATCCGGCATGGCCTCCATCCGTAGGCTCATGGGGAATTGGACCTCCACGATATCGCCCTCGCGCCACTCGCGCTCGAGCACGATGTACGATCCCGGCGCCGCCGTGACCGATTCGCGCCGACCGTTCACGAGGACCTGGACGCCCGATACCGCCCATCCCGGATAGCGAATCTTCAACGCCAACCGAACGGGACGCTCCGCGTGAATGATCAAGCGCGTGCGGTCTTCTTCGGGGAATCGCGTCCGCTGTTCCACGCGCACGCCTTTTTCGTTCCAACGCACCTCCGACGCGAGGAAGAGCGTCACATAGAGCGAACGGTCATCGCGGAAATAGATGGCCTCCCCATACCGAGCGGGATTCTCTATCCCCGTCCCGACGCAACACCAGAAGGAATGCTCCGGCGTCGAATACGTCCGAAACGCCCCCGGTCGCAACGGCACATAGTAGCACATCATCCCCGTCGCCGGATCTTGCGAGGCCAGAATGTGGTTGAACAGCGCGCGCTCGTAGAAATCCATGTATTCGCCCTTGGGCTCCCAACTGAAGAGATGGCGCGTGAGTTTCAGCATATTGTATGTGTTGCACGTCTCAGCCGTCGCCGGCCCCAAGCGGCGCGAGAACTGAGAGATCGGGAAGAATCGTTCGCCATCGCTGTGACCGCCGATGACGTACGAGCGATGCAGGGCGACGCGCTGCCAGAAGAAGGTGGCGATGTCGGCATACCACTTCTCGCCCGTCAGCTCGTATTCCCGCGCGGCGCCGATGATCTTCGGAATCTGCGTGTTCGCGTGAAGCCCATCAAGGGGGTCCTCCCCCCGCGAGAGCGGTTCGAAGAGCCGATAGTGATCGAACAACCGAGCCAAGCGCAGATGTTCCGGATTCCCCGTGACGGCATAGAGGTTCGCCAGGACCTCGTTCATCCCTCCGTACTCGGTCTCCAGCATGTTCTGTTGCTGCTCGCGCGTCAGACGGTCCATTCGGAACTTCACCCAATCGGCCATTTTGACGAGCACATCGAGGGCCTGCGGATTGTCGCAATAGAGGTAGACATCGAGCAGCCCCGCCATGATCTTGTGAAGCGTGTAGTACGGCGCCCACACCCGCTGTCGCGCCTCCACGCGATCAATGAACTCTTCGGGGAACGCCGACAGGTACCCGCGATTGAACCCGCGACGTTCGAGAGCTTCCTGAACGCGCGCCAACTCCGTCACGAGCTGATTCGCCCGCGCTTTGAATCGCTCATCCCCCGTCCGAGCGTACATGAGCGCGCAGGCCGTCAGATAGTGCCCGACTGTGTGCCCGCGCAATTCGACGTCGGGCGCCTCCCACCCCCCATACGGCTGCGCCGATGACGGAAGCCCCGCATTCACCCGGAAGTTATGCAGCAACCGATCCACGTCCAGGCTCAGGATGTACCGCTGGGTCCGCTCCATCGCCTCCCGAAATGGACCTTCCAGAAGGCGCACTTCAGTCGCCTCAAAGGGCATCACCTTCAGGGGGACTTTATTCGGCACCGTGATCTTCCTCCCCTGCGGGGAAGCCCCAACCCCCAGGGGAACAATCCATGAACAGAGAAGAAGGAAGACCCAAACCCATGACATCCATGTTCGCCTCATAAGTTCTCCCTCCCCAACATCCCGGCGAAGTCTTTCCTCACCTCCGCCGGAGGATTCATGCCCACTCTGGTCCGACGTGGGAGCCGCCACCCCGCCGCTTGTCTTGCTGAACGAAAGCCTCATGTTGGGGATCCCCCAATGACATCGGGGGGGATCAGACGATCAGGAGATTGGGCGATGTTGGAAGCATCTGTAGTCATGGGCGGCACGTCCTCATCCCCCCCGACGCCGGTGAACCTCAGAAACTCAGCTTGAGCCGAATTTGAATCTCCCGCGGCCCGGTGGCCGTCGCCGTCGTCTGCCCGAAGGTCGTGGACAGGATGCTGACGGAACCGGCCACGCCCCCGACCTCGAAGCTCGGATGGTTGAATGCATTGAGCGCCGTCACCCAGAGATCGAACTTCACCCGCTCGGTCAAGGAGATCTCCTTCGAGAGAGAGAGATCGGGCAAGAAGAGGGAAGGCCCGTACAGATATATGAATTGCCCGAAGACGCCCGGAGTCGTCGGAGGTGCCAGGATCTCCGGATTCGCCCGTCCATCCGGGCCGATGAGCTTCGGATCCACGAAAAATACCGTGGCGTTCGGCCCCGGCCTCACCGTGAGTCTCTNCTGCAGCTCTTTCACCGTGAGCCCATTCACGATAACGCCAGAATCGCGTTGGTTCACCGTGAAGCGATCGCTGGAGAGACGGAAAACGCGCCCCGACTGCCACCGGAGAATCCACGACAACGTCCATCCGCCGATGATCCGATCCGCGACCGAATTCCCCGTCGCCCAACGACGTCCCGTCCCGAAGGGAAGCTCCCAACTCCCGTAGGCTTGAAAAACGTGACGCAGATCGAACGGCGAGGGCCCTTTATCGAGCCTCCGATTCCGAAGCGTCGTGTAATTCCGGAACATGGTCGGCGAGTCGGCGAAGAGGTCGCTCAGGGACTTGCTGAAGGTGTAATTGACGACGAAGCTCAAGCCCTGACTGTATGTGCGACGCACCTGCACCTGGAGCCCGTGATAGCTGGAGTAGGAGTAATCCGTCATGAGGTTGATCGCCGCTCCGGCCGCAAAGGGATTCGCCTGGAAGAAGTTGATGGGGAACGGTCCCGGGCTATCGAACCCCAAACGCGCACACGCGGGGAGTAGATTTCCGACCATCCGACAGAGATAGATCGAAGACCCGGCCAGCGCATTGGCGAAAGCCCCGACTTGTCCCTGACGGAGGTAATTCAAGAACGTACCGTTGCTGAAGCCCGAGGTCGGCGGCAAAGCCGGCTGCGATCCCCGCGCGCCGAAAGCCGCCTCGAAGATCGGCAACGCCACCTGCCCCGGCAACCCCCGATTGGCGAAGCTGTTCACCCCGGCCGCTTGATTGATCGCCAAATTCCGCTGCGCGTTCAGAAATTCCTGCAAGAACCCGTTCTCGAAGATGTTGACCTCGTTCAGATCGAACCCGCGCCAAATGTGTGTGCCTTTATTCCCCACATATCGCACTTCGAGGACCGTATGATGAGCGACCTCCCGCTGCAGACCGAAGGTCCACGTCTGAATGTATGGCGTCCGAAGCTGCGGCAGCATGCTGCTGAATCCGCGCGCGAACGTGTAATCCGCTTGCCGGAAAGGCGGCGAGAAGCTCTCCGGGAACATCGCCAGTGGCGGTGTCGGACTGCTCAACCGCAATTGCCCGATGGGAAATCCCGGCATCCCCGGATTCAGGAAGAGCGACTGCATCAGCCCGGGATTCCCGCCGGCATAGCTGATGAACGTCAGCAGCCCCTCATCGTAGTAGCTCAGCGAATAACTCGCGCGAAGGACGGTCTTCTGCTCCCCCCCAAAGAGCTTCTGCCAAAATCCCGACCCCACTCGCGGCGACCACGCGAACCCGAAATTCGGCCCCGGATTGACGACGTCCCCTTTGTAGGCGCGCGGGCGGAGGAGGATCTGCGGGTCCATCACGCCATCAAGGACGCCGGGCTTGAAGAGTTGCCGCGAAGGCCCCATCAGATGCTCCACCGTCGGACTCGTGTAAATGCCATGGGCATCATGAGTCGCCCCGGAGAACTGCCACCGGAACCCGTAGTTGAGCGTGAGCGTCGGCCGATACCGCCACGAATCCTGAAAGTAGAAGCCTCCGACCCGCTGCCGATCGAGCCGAACGAGCATCGTCAGGTCCTTATATTGCTTCGTCCGATAGTCCACGCCGCGCGTCGCGCTGATGCTCGCCACGCGCCCGGTCAACAAGGCGTAGAGATTCCACGCGTTCGTCAAGTCGGTACTCGAAATCGCCGGTAGCACCGATGGGTTCAACACACTCGTCACCGGATCTCCCGTCGCGATCCCGACATTGTACTGCGGAATCCCCGCTCCGATGAAATCGGCATCATACCAGCCGATGTGACGGAATGATCCCCCGAGGGTCATCGAGTGTGCCCCTCGAATGAGTGTGAGGTTGTTGTAGAGATTGTGCGTCCCATTGGCCCGCGAGATATTCATCTGATTGCGAATCAAGGGTGGGACGAACGGATAGGCGATGCGCATGAGCCGACCGCCCACGGAGAACTGGTCCGGCCCCTCGCCCACGTTATACTGATCCACATTGTGCTGGAGCCCGTACTTGAACTCATTGAGCGTCCGCGGCGAGATCGTCCAATTCACCGCCGTCGAAGCGATGTACCAACTGTTGGTGAACTTGCTCTGCTCCTTGAACTCCGGTCCCGGCCATGGCCGCGTCCCATCAATGACGCGATTGAAGAGGTGCCACGTCCCCGTCCATGTGAGGTTCGGCGTGATGTGATAATCAATGCGAGCCGTCGGATAGTGCTGGATCGTATTGGTGCGATTGAGCCAACTCAGCGTGTTCCGAAACAGGTCCAGGCGCGTGATCACCCCATTGCGCCACGTCTCATTCGTGCGCCGGAAGTAGTCGGCGACGATGGGATCGAGCTGATCCGGATACCCATTGGCGCCGGCGATTTGCAGGAGATTGACGGCGCGCTCAACGCCATCCGTCCCCCGATATCGAAAGATCCCTTGCTGCGCTTCCGGCGTGAGAATCGTATTGGATGCTGTGGACTGACTCGGAATGCGGGCGTGTTCATAATTCACGAAGAAGAAGAGCTTGTTTCGCCACAACGGCCCGCCCAGATTCCCACCGAATTCGTTGAACCGCACCCGCGGCCGAGGCAATCGCCGCGCATTGTTGAAGTAGCTGTTGGCATTCAGCGCGTCATTGCGAAGTTGGTGGAAGATCCCACCGTGAAATTCGTTCGATCCGCGCCGCGTGACGAAACGGATCTGCATCGCCCCTTCGGCGCCGGCATCGGCCGTCAATCCGGCCGTCGAAATCGTCACCTCCTCAATGGCATCGAGTCGAGGTGGAACGGTCGCGAAAAAGCTCGTTCCGCCGCTTTTGAACCCCTGCGAGTTGTTGTTGATGCCATCCACCATGATGTTGATCGTCGCCCCCGGCATGCCGTTGTACGCGCTGAAGCGCCCGCCCCCTCCGACCGTCTGCGCCCCCGGCACGAGGAGCGCGAAGTTCAAGATATTGCGCCCGCTCAGCGGCAGTTTCTGAATCGCTTCGTTCCGAACCGTGTTGGAGACTGTATTCGAGGTGATCTCTAAAGCCGGCGTCGCGCCCTCGATCTGCACCGTCTCGACGACCTCGCCCACCTTCAAGGAAATGATCACATCCGTCGTCCGCGCCGACTCCACGACGACCCGACTATAGACGGCCGTCTGAAACCCCGGGGCCGTCACCGTCACCTCGTAGGTCCCAAACGGAAGATTTGGGAAGAGAAAGGCCCCCACCTCATTGGTGACGGTCTCTCGAAGGGCTCCGGTGAGCTGATCCTTGAGCTGTACCTTCGCCCCAGCCACCACCGCCCCTGTCGGATCGAAGACCGTCCCGGAGATGGCCCCCGTCGTCTTCCCTTGTCCGAAGACGAAACTGCCTCCCAGGAAAAGCGATACCAGGAGGGCTAAAGAGATCACTCCCGTCGTTCGAGATCCCCTCAACATGGCGGAGCCTCCCTATTTCAAAGTCCCCTCCGCTTCAACGGAGAGTTCAGTTTAGGCTCCGTACGCCCGCGTGTCTTGAACGATCTAAAGGCGACATGGAACGAGATTAAGCCGGGGCCGGGAATGCCTCGGCCTTATGGCGCGTGATCGCGAACGACTGGTATGTTGACATGGACGAAGATCGGGCGCATCGCCCCTCTTCTCACAAAAGAGGCTCTATCCGCGCGAAGACCGAGACGGCGAAAGGGCTTCTTCCAATCGCGGGAAGAGGACGTGCTCCTCACGATGAACGTGCTCGACGATGACCTCGATGATCCCCTCGCCGATGGCGATCACTTGCTGCACGGTCTCGCGCTCACCCTTCTCGCGCTTGAGTCGCCGCAAAGCTCGTTGAAGTTGCCGACACTCCTTCTCCAAGCCGTCATCGCCGGCCAGGATCACCCGGATGTCCTGCTGGCGCGAGAGCCCGCTCTTCTTCACAAGCGGATGCAAGGTCTCGCGCTCCCGCAACATGTGCGGCTGCACGTGATCCGCGAGAAAGGCATGAAGCGATTCCAAGACGGAAATCACAACGGCGGTCTCCGCCCGCTTCACCGAGAGCCGCGCGAGCGATCGGTCCAAACGCCGAAGCTCTTTCAGCAAGGCCCGATGCTCCTCACGCAAAGCCTCGATCCCCGCATGAGGTTCTTCGGCGATCTCACGATGGCGTGAGACGCTCGAACGCTCGCCCTTTCGCTCCGCCACGTCACCTTTCCTCCGAAGCTTCGCTTTCATGCGCTGATTATAGCCCGTCCGGGACGAGAAACGGAAACCGCGCTCGCTCTTTGGAGACCGGCTATCGAAAAGGTAAAGAGGGGCCGAGACCTTTCTCAGCCCCTCATTTGTGGAGGGTCACCCAGAAGCTCCGGATCACCTTGTGGCCTCAAAAGGCCCACAGGTACCGGTCGGGCTTCGTACAAACACACTGATCCCCGGCGAAGCGAAATGCTCGATCGCTTCGCCGGGACAAAAGGTCACCATGTAGCAGGAACTTCACGCACGAGCATGAGCCTCCACTACATCCGATGGGACTCTGAAGCCGCCAGGATCTTCACCCACCCTGACCTACCCCAAGGTCCAGCACGTTCACGAACTGAACGAAGAACCGGTAGAAGGCAAAGAGGAGCAACAGCCACAGTTCCATAGAGCCCCTTCCTCCTTTCCTTTGTTCTTTCGAGCGCGTCCATTAACCCGGCAGAATCCGCCGGGCTAGCGGCCCACGCGAAAACCCATGATCCTTCGGGTTTTCGGGCTTTATTATATGCAAATGGAGATTTCAGGCAAGTAAATTTTTCCCTCCGCCCGATCGGGCTATCGGGCAGCACCAGGGATGAACGGGGAAGCTGTCAGAGGCCGTACTGTTTCTTCTTCTTATGGATGTGTACGCGCGTCGTCCCAAGTAGCTCTCCCGCTCGGGTCAGGTTGTTCCCAGACTGCTCGAGCGCCTTTCGGATAAGGAAGATCTCAAGCGCTTCCTTAGCCTCGTACCACTTGGGAAGTCGCGTCCCATCCACGACGAATCGCTCCTCCTCGATCCGAATCCGGCCTTCGTCCATCTTCCGCCGGATCCGCTCAAGCTCGGCGCGGAACCAGGCATGAGGATACGCGGCGAGCAGTTGATCCGCTCGCTCGAGCCATTCGCGCGCCTTCACGGGCTGGACCGCGAGCATCAGCTCGGCCAGATAGAGACAGGCTGGCGTCTCGATCTCTCGGCTCGTCAACTTCTGGCCGATCTCCAGCGCTTGCCGAAGCGCTCTCTCGCTCTCGTAATATCGGCCCCTCAAAAGGGCGACGCGTCCAAGCTGAACGAGGGCACGCCCTTTCTCAAACAGATTCGCAGCCAACTCGGCATATTCTGATGCTCGCCGACTACAGGCATACGCTCTTTCAAGGTCCCCATGCGCGATATAAAACTCGGCAAATGAAGTCAGGAAAGTGCTCGCACCCGCCATGTCACCAATCCTCTGAGCCAGCTCAAGGCTCTCTTGCAGAAGCCGCTCAGCCTCCTTATAGCGCTCAAGCTGGATCAAGGCCAAAGCCATATTGTTGCTCGCGTACTCGAGGTCATGAAAGGTGCCCAGTCGCTCAAATATGCTCTTAGCCATTTGAAGCACCGCCACAGCCTTATGAAGATGCCCCAGGTAGAGATGAAGCCCCCCAAGGCTGTTCAAAACCAAACCATAATATCGCTGGCCTTCGCTTAACTTTAAAATCCTCGCGGCTTCCTCAAAGAACTCCAGTGCCGGCTCAAGCCGTCCTTCATAAAGCCTTATCGCCCCCAGATTAAACAACACGAGCCCACGGAGGAATTCGGCACGAGGATCATCACGATCTCTGTTTAACTCGATGGAGCGATTGAGGAGCCTCTCCGCCTCTTCGAATCGGGCGCGACGGCGCTCCAGACGCCCGAGGTTATAGAAAGCGACGGCCTGGCGGAACGTCTCGCCGAGGAATTTGTAAAAGTGCAAGGCTATATGGAAATGCTCTTCGGCTTCCTCGGAGTGGTAGAGCCAGTAACTCAACTCCCCGCGCGCCATGGCATAGCGGGCAGCGACCTCGACGTCCTTGGCCTCCGGAGCGACCTCGTCGAGCAGACGTTCGGCCTCACGCAGGCGTGAGAAGTAGATCTCCACTTCGGCGCGAAGCACGCGAACAAGAGGCGACTCTTCGCGAATCTCCCGCAACACCCTCTCGGCTGTTGCGAACTTGCCCGCATCAATGAGATCAACGATGACCGATGCGGTGACCTGAAGCTCACGGACTCGTGGCATCGGCGTGCCCCTCCCTCGCCAGAAAATGGCCTCCTCAAACACCATGCCGCAATGGCGGCATTATATGTAGGTGACGAATGCGGCGCCGTCAAGGGAATCATTGGAAAATACGGCATTTGCCGGAGGAAAATACGGCATTCGCCGGAGGCGCAGCGGACGGGAGATGGCTCCCGACACGGGCCCTTCGCTCAAATCAACCGCCGATACTCGCTCAGGTCGAGCCGCCAGACGGGGACGCCACAGAAGCGATCCCCTTCCGGGCAGGTCGGACGGATCCGTGCTAATTTGCGTAGCGCGCACGGAGGGAGCAGGTAT
>Ga0101942_100338_pt1 | contig 10309 bp, 8 predicted proteins | sample DewCreD2012metaG_4_FD_75243 | JGI IMG/M metagenome (GOLD analysis project Ga0101942, IMG submission 75243) | Hot spring sediment bacterial and archeal communities from British Columbia, Canada, to study Microbial Dark Matter (Phase II) - Dewar... ...
TGGATATGCTGGTAATGATACCATAACTGGTGGTAATGACATTCTATATGGTGGTGCTGGTAATGATCTTCTCTATGGTGACTATATAGATGGTGGTTATGGTGGTTATGATTCTGTGGTTGGTGGTGATGATGTGATCAATGCTTTGGATGATGTTCAGGGTAATGATCAGATAGATGGTGACTATATACGGAATGCTGAGAATGTAACGCTTGGTAGTAAGGATATATGTGCAGGTGATCCGGATAACCAGCAGAACTGTGAATACTCTATCTCTTTAAGCATAACTCCGCTCTCTGTCGGGCTTCCAGTAACAATAAACGATCGCTACAAACAACCAAATAAATATAACTGGGTTTAGTGTTACGACTCCGCAGCAGCAGGTTTGTAACTACACCAGCCTACCATTATCAATGTCTGCAAACAGTTCACTATCCGCTATATATCCTGATAACTTCTCTGCTGGGTGTAGCACAAACACTTCGGGGATATATGTGGTATCTGTGGAGGTAGGTGTTGGGGGTATAGTGGCTAGGCTTAATGCGTCGTTCAGCGTGGTGGCTGCAGCGGCGTCTGTGGAGAGTCCGGGTGGTGGTGTGATAAATGTTAGTATAAGTAATGGTAGCTTTGCGAATGTTACGGTTGAGGATGCTCCTCAGAATATAACGCAGGTTTTGCAGAGTGCGGGGTTGATTTCTTCTAATGAGGTTGCTATATTTCCGCATGGTATTATTTCTTTTGAGGTTGTTGCTGGGCCTAATGTGTCTGTTGTTTCTGTTAATATAAGTTATCCTTCTCTGCCTCCTTTGCAGCCTGGTCAGCGGTATGTTTATTTCAAGTTGCTTGTTAATGGTTCGTGGGTGAGGGTTGAGGAGGGTGGTGGTGTTAATCAGTTCTCGATAGTGGGTAATACTGTGGTTCTGAGGATTGAGGATAATGGTTTTCTTGATTCTAACTCGACGTTGGGTGTTGTTAGTGATCCTGGTGGTATAGCGATAGTGACTGTAGGTGTTGGTGGTGGGGTTATAGCTGCTGATAATATCTCTGCTATAGCAACGTCGAGGGATGGGGCGCCTTTCAATGGTAATGTGTGGCTTAATAGTACTGTGGTTGTGAATATAACTTTCAGGGATTTTGTGAACACGACCACCTTCCCCACTGTGAATCTTGGTTTGAGGATAATGACTCCTGATAGGAGTGCTGTGAGGTTCGTGTGCACTATAAATGCAACACCGGCTGTTAGTGGTGCTTTTGTAAGCATATATAGCACAACAATATTTATAAACAATACTATGCTTGGTTTCCACAATGCAACGCCTCCCGGTCCGGCGAGCTTGGCAGATTTTAGGAACGCATCATGTCCAGGGACTGTGTTTGTTGCTCCAGCTCTTAATATGAGTAGTGGTGATATTATACAGATATATGTCACAGCTATAAATGGGACTCACGTTGTATTCAAAGAGCTGATCTTTAGGCATACGCCCGCAGCTAGGGAGGGTGTTGAGGGGGTTCCGGATACAGTCCCGTCGGAGGCTAACATAGATGATGTTCCTCTAACAGGTATATTTAATGTGACGGCGCCTGATCTCAATATGCTGTGGAATTTGAGGGATAATACGACTATATATATCGTGTTTGGTAATGATAGCCTTGGGTACTATCTGACGAATAGCTTCACTCTAATCGAGGTTGGTAGGAATGCTGGGAAGTTCTGGAACGATAGCATAAAAACCCTGGGGGTGCTTGTGAATAGTACTGGTGTTAATGCTACTGGGAGGTTCTTTGCTATGGATAAGATACTTAAGGAGGGTAGGTATAACATATCGATACTGGTGCCTAAGACAAACTCAACACCGCCTATAGATCTTGCTCCTGGTGGTGTTAATGCGCAGCAGATCACTGACTTTGGTGCTCCAGCTATTAAGGATAACTTCGACGTTATCAATATATCTATAGTTGTAGCGCCTCCATCTCCTGTTAGTATGTTTGTTGATAGGGGTTTCATACCGGCCACTATAGATTATAATATATCGATTAACATAACGATAGTGGATCCCTTTGTGATTAATGCATCGAGCCAGGTCGTGTTTGGGCAGACGCTTAACATAACGATCTATAATGCTATGGGAGGGGTTTTCAAGAGGAATGAGGAGCTGAGTGCGACTACGCCTATCGTTATATCTAGGCTTCCTTCTGTGTCTGTGGTAATATTGATTAATGGTAGTGCTGCTTTCCAGCCGCCATACCAGGTTCAGAATGGCTTCCTAAGAGTAGAGTATCTATCCCCGTCTGGTGTGAAGGAGAGCAGAGACATACCTATAAGGGTTGTTGATGTTTCTATAGGTGTTAATGGTACTTCTTCTGTTAATGTGACGTATGGTGATTATATAAATATAACTGTGGTTAGTCCTGCGGCTAATACTAATACTACGGCTTTTGATACCCTTGTTGTGAGGGTTTCTGGTGCTAATGTAGGGTTTGTTGTTCTTAATGAGACTGCTCCTAACTCTGGTGTGTTTACAAAGCTTCTGAGGGTTGGTGTTGGTGGTGATATATATGCTGATCCTGGCAGTACTATTGTGTTTAGGTATGTATATAACGCTTCTATACTAACGCCTCTAGGTGCTGCTGGCTGGGTGTCTAAGACTGTTACGGCTAGTGCCACGATCCAGGTGAGGGGTGGCTTTATACTTAGTCCCGTTGATGGTAGTAGGATGAGTCCTGTGGGTAGGTTTAATGTTACTATAGTTGATCCTAGTAGGAATGGTAATATAAGTGGTGTGGATAGCATTTCCTATAGTATTAGGCTTTGGAATGGTAGTATATTGACGAGAACCGCTATTGAGACTGGTGTTAATACTGGTGTGTTTAGTGATGCTTTTGATAAGGGCTTGTTGGGGAGTCCTGAGGATCTGTTGAGGGGTCAGAAGGTTGAGGTTATATATGTGACGTTATCGGGATCTATGGAGCCGGCTATATTGGTATCTACGGTGTGGTTTGTTAGTTTTGATGGTATCATAACGCTTGATAAGCCTTACTATATGCCGGGCGATGTTATGGCTATAAATGTTACTGATCCTGATGCTGCTGGTAGAGGTTTTCTGAGTGTTAGGGTTAGTTCTTCGAGCGATCCTATTGGTGTTTCTGTTACTCTCTATGAGTTGTTCTTGCAGCCAGGTGTGTTTATAGGCTATGTTACTGTTTCGGATAATCCTGTTGATTTTGGTAGGCCGGGTTATATATATGCTAGGCTTGGTGATAGGATAATGGTTAGGTATACAGATCAGCTTCCAGCGGATTATTCTGTAAGTGGTATGCCTAAGGATATGGCTGTTAGTGTTAATGTTGGGCTTATACTGGATAAGCCTATATCTCTTCAGGTGTCTATGGTATATGCAGACGGTACTCCTGTGAGTAGGCCTGCTGCTGGTAGGCTTGTTCTCTTCTTGGTTAGTGCGACTAATAATAATTCTGTTGGGGTTAATGCTACAATAGTCTTTAAGGTGCTTAACGCTAACAACACACCGCTATCGCTGCAGGCTATAGGGGTGTCTATACCTGGTGGTGAGACTATTGGTTTGAGGTTCTCATATACATTCCCAGCACCTGGTAACTATAGTGTTAGTGTTGTTGCTGTTAAGAGTCTTGCGGATCAGAAGCAGCTATCCGACGAGGTTGTTCTTGGGGTTAGTGTTGTTGGTGGTTCTAGAGCCCTGGAGATCGGTGGTGCATCCATGCTCCCAGGTGTTGCGGCTGGTTCTTCCACGCCGAGTGTTTCTCCTCTGCAGGTTGGGGTGGAGCCTGTAGGGGTTCTTGATGATATATTGTTGAAGCTTGATAGGGTGGCTGGTGATCTTAGGGGTGGTGTGTCTGGTCTTAATAGCTCTATAGCTGGTGTTATGTCGAGTGTGAGCGATCTGAGGACGAGGCTTGCTGTTCTTGAGGATCTCAGGGCTGCTATGGCTGGTATTAGGGCTGATCTAGGTGGTGTGAGAACGGATATAGGTGGTTTATTGACTGGGCAGAGGGATCTTTCTGGTAGGTTTGATGCTCTATCTAGCAGGCTTGATTCTGTGTCTTCGGATCTTAGGGGTTTGGTGGGTTTGGTTAGGGATGGGTTGTCGTCATCAATAGCTGGTTTTGGCTCTAGGCTTGATACCCTTGGCAGGGATCTTGGTGTTAGGGTTGATAGTGTTTCTGCAGGTGTTGGGGGGCTTATGGCACCGATAGCTATTGCTATAGTGCTAGCACTGCTAGCATTCATATTCACACTACTAACCCTCCTCCAGGTAAGGAGAATTATGACAACAAAGTAGGGGCTAAGATAATCTCTTTTTTAGTCTCTAAGCTTGAGCACTACTTCCTGTCAGCGTTTACTACTGCTTATACTTACTTCATGCTATAAACTTATGTTCTCGCAAAACGACGAATTTAATATTAGCTCTTATAAACTTTATGAAGTCTGAAGCGGTTGGTTATGACGTGCTCCAAGAGTTGTACATGTCTATTAAGGATCACAGTTGCTCAGGATCCATAGACACATTTCAGCATTCTTATAATCTCTTTATAGTGCATCTGTCCCGAGGCTGTTGGTGTTTCTATATATCCATAGATGAGTTTTGATCCCATGAGGGTTAGTGCTATTCTTTCCAGAGGATCTGAGCCCATCGGCATCACAGCTATGTTATCATACCCAACCTCTAGGAGAGATGCTAGAAGCTCTTTATAGCCCTTCATATTATTGACAGCTATTTTTATAGCGAATGCTTTCTCTGCATAAGCGTTTATTCTCGATATAACTTCCTCTTTTGTTGGTAGCCTGGATATGTAATGGATCGAGAGGATCTTCCCACTATACGGGATTCCGTGTTTCTCAACGAAAGATATCTCGACGTCGTATAGTAGGCCGAGTTTATCAAGTCTGCTAAGATATTCAGCTTTGAGGCGTTCGTTAACCTCTCTTAAACCCCCTTCTGATCTATCTCTTATAGTGACTATAATTCTATCCCTAAATCTTGCCAGAAGATCTGGTTCTATCGATAGAGGGTTATCCATGTAGTCAAGCCTAGCCTCTACAAGATCCGCGTCATCGGCAGTCCCGATCTTCAAAAGGTCTTGAGGCGATCTTATTGGCAGTGATGCGATAACAATCGGTTTTCTATTCCTCAATCCTAACCCTGCCACCGATGCTCACCAGATCCTCCCAGAATCTCGGGTTACTCTTATTAACACATTCCGCCCCATATATAACCCCGCCGGCCCTTAGGGCTAGCGGTGCAGCCATCATAGCAACCCTATGATCATTCATACAGTTTATCTCTGCAGGTTTGGCATTATCGTTAGACCTTCCCTCGATAAAGATCTCGCTATCATTGTTAGTCCATGCTCTGACACCAAAGCTGTCTAGAACGTTTATTATAGATGCTATTCTATCGCTCTCCTTGATCTTAAGCCTACCGGCTCCTTTGATTCTTGTCACTCCATTTGATATCGCAGCTAGCGGTGCTATGGATAAGCCTAGATCTGGTATATCCTCTATATCAACATCGACAGCTCTGTATAGGCTGCTGGCTGAGACTATCCATGTTTTATCTACATAGATACTCTCGGCACCCATGTTCCTATATATCTCAACTATCAAGTGATCCCCTATATATTGCTTTGGCTCAGGGAGATCCAGGATCTCAAGCTGACCCCCAGTGGTTAGGGCTGAGGCGGCATAGAAAGATGCTAGTGCGTAGTCGCCCTCGACCTTTGCCCTTACAAACCTGGGTTTCTCTCTCCTCTCAACCTCAATGATACTGCCCGAGATCTCTGAATAGCATCCAAAATCCATGAGCACCTCTCTTGTGAGGTATATATAGCTTCTCGACACTATAGGGGGTTCTATGTATATCTTACCACTGCCTGAGAGGCAGAAGGCTATCATGAAGCCTGATATGTATTGACTACTCTCCCACCCAGCTATCCTTACCCATGTATCATCTAATCTCCCCTCCACAGTTACTGGAAGGTGGTTTGATGATATCTTGACGCCTCTACCACTCAGAGCCTGTGCGATCGCGTTGAGAGGCCTTCTCCTAAGGCTATGATCACCATCTATGTTCACCTTACCTCCTATCACCGCTATCACCGGGATCAAGATCCTCAGGCTTGTTGCAGAGCCTCCCAGGTATATATTTTCATTCTTTATCGATGCCTTTCCCTCTAGCCTATAGATATTGTTATCTACATTGACTCCGAGGGTCTTGACGGCTCTTACAGCTGCATCTACATCATCAGAGCGAGGAAGATCTATTATCTCTACTGGGGATAGTAGGGATGCGAATATAAGTCTTATGGCATGGCTTTTAGATCTTGGTGCTCTGACTGCTCCAGTGATAATTGATCTCTCTATACGAACCTTCATATCCTATGACCTCGTTATACTAGCAGGCTCTGTTACCAAAACCCTGCCAAACCTGCTAAATAGATCTATAACAGGTCCTTCTTCCCCTTTCTTGGTGATCGCGAAGATCGAGGGCCCGTTCCCGCTAACCCCGGCTGCTAGGGCTCCTAGTCTCAGGGCTTCTCTGATGGGCTCGGTCTCATAGCCCAGTATCTCGGCTACAGCTATTCCGTTAAGCCTCATTGCTGTTAATATATCTCCCCTCATAGCTATATTGAAGATCTCTCTGAAGAGGTCTTCAAACCTCCTCAAAGCACTAGGATCTATTCTGGCTCTTCCCCCCCTAGCCAGTATGATCACCGATAGGTCTTTAGGGGGTTCTCGGAGATCTAGCAGTTTATTTTCTTTATTATTGGTGAATGATACCCCTCCATGGTATGAGGCTGTTGAGTCATCATAAGCGCCTGTTATAGAGACACCAGCCTTTATTGATAGCTCTGACGCCAGCTTTGGTGTGTCTATGTGGCTCAAGCCATATCTATTCTTTATAGCCTCTATGAGGGCTACTGCAACAGCACTACTGCTCTTAAGCCCGCTTCCAGCTGGTATCGGGGATCTGACCGAAACTCTCAGTCCAGGTATTCCTATGCTTTGTCTGAAATGCTCAATAATAGTGCCTATTAATCCCTCATGATACTCAGAGCCTTCTTCTAACGAAACCTCGATCCTCAGATTCACAGCCATGGTGGATCCGAGCCACGCGGGGATCGCGTTTACTACTGAGACCCCTGCATATGCCCACATGCCTCTATATACCTCCTCCAATTACTCTCTATCCTATCGATGTCTTCTTTGGAGAGTCTGACGGGATTTATAACCCCGGATCTTATCATGTGATCAGCTATTACAAGAGCAACCATAGCCTCAACAACCGAAACCCCTCTTATAGCTACTGCAGGGTCATGCCTGCCGGTGACAGATATTGTTGTCTCTTCCATGGTTCTCAGGTCTATCGTTCTCTGAGGCTTTCTGATAGAGCTGGTTGGTTTAAAGGCGCATCTAATAACTATATCCTCACCAGTCGTTATCCCGCCGAGGATCCCGCCGCTATAGTTATATCTCCACCTAGGCTTTCCATCCTTAACAATGATCTCATCGTTAGCCTCACTACCCTTCATCCTAGCTGCTTTAAAGCCGAGCCCGTACTCGAAACCAACTACGGCTGGTATTGAGAGGATAGCCTTAGCCAGATCTGCTTTGATCTTATCGAAGACAGGTTCGCCAAGCCCTGCTGGGGGGTTTCTCACGATAATCTCAGCAACCCCTCCGTAGCTATCTCCCTCCTTCACAGCCCTCATTATAAGATCTTGGTATGCCTCTTCCAAATCCTTCCTACATGCTCTCACGGGGCTGTTTCTAGAACACAGTATCTCTTCAAAACTTGGCTCTGTGTTTAACTCAAGCGGGCCGAGGCTTTTTAGATGTCCCGCCACCCATGTATCTGTGGTCATTAACAGCTTTTTGGCGATAGCCCCACCTATTACTCTAGCCACGGTTTCCCTAGCGCTAGCCCTCCCGCCTCCTCTATGATCCCAGTTTTCATACCCATATCTAATTATGTATGGGAGATCCGCATGCCCTGGTCTGGGTTTATATCTGATCTCGTCATATGGTTTGGATATAACGTCTATGTTTCTCACAACTACAGCTATTGGTGCGCCTGTTGTTCTTCCGTTAAATACTCCTGAGAGGATCTCTGGTTTATCCTCTTCTCTCCTCCCAGAAACATAGATCCTTCCGGGCCTTCTGAATGATAACTCGAACTCTATATCACTCTCGCTAAGTGGGAGGCCGGCTGGGACACCATCGATTACAACCCCTACCGCGGGTCCGTGGCTTTCTCCGAAGGTGGTTATCCTCAGAGCCCTACCAAACGTATTTCCCGGCATATAGGTAATCCACCACCTTATCCTCTAGGTGTGTTAGGTCTCTCTGTTGCCATATGCTTTGGGAGTGGAGGGCTCCCCTTACTAGTATTTGAAGACCGTCTATCGTGGTCATGTTTCTCTTCTCTGCAGCATCTATTAGATATGTTTTTACAGGTCTATATACGAGATCTATTGCTGCTATACCTTCTATACAGCTTCTTGGTATCGATGATGGTTCCGGGGTTGCATTAACTATGATCTCTTGTTTAATATTGCTGCATTCCTGGATCACTTCAGCTTGGTAGCCGTGGCTTTTCATTCTCTGGGCGAGCTCTTCGGCTCTGGTTCTGGTTCTGTTGATAATATATATCTCGCACCCTAGATCTCCGAGTGCGTATGAGGCTGCTTTAGCAGCACCCCCGGCTCCGAAGACTAGGCATTTAGCACCGCTAAGCCTGCCGATCTTCTCCTCAACTAGTTGTTTGATTGCTAGGTAATCGGTGTTATAGCCAACCTTGTTATATATAGTGTTAACAGCGCCTATCTTGGATGCTATGGAGTCGGATCTCTCTATATATCTCAGGATCTTCTCTTTATATGGTATTGTTACGTTAAGGCCAAGGGCGATCTCCACAAGCCCGGCTGCAGCATTATCAAATATATCTTCAGATAGGTCGAAGGCTAGATATACCGCATTAAACCCCGTTAGATCGAATACATAGTTATGTATTGCTGGGGATAGTGTATACCTTATCCCCCTGCCTATAAGTCCGCTGAGCCTTGTTGTACTATCTATTCTAGGCATTTTCTCAATAACCCCTCAAGGATCTCTATGTCAAGCTCTACCCTTTCCCACTCACCTATTTTCCTTGGCAGGGGCATCAGGATCTTTCCTCTTCTTCTCTTCTTATCCATATTCAATGCCTTAATCGCCATGTCTAGATCTATTTCGACTCCAAGCTCTCTAGAAGATCTTGGGAGGCTATAGAGAGAGAGCAATTCCTCAAGATATCTAACCACATCTTTTCCCGCGACTCCGAGCTCTTCTGCTAGTGCTGCCTCACAGACCATGCCTATCGACACAGCTTTCCCATGACTTATCTTAAAACCGCTGCTAGCCTCTATGGCATGTCCTATTGTGTGCCCATAGTTAAGCACGATCCTTATGCCCATGTTGTCTCTCTCATCAGCCTCAACGATCCTCATCTTATTAACGGCGGATCTAAATATTATCTCCTCAAAAGCCCCAGGATCCTTATTATATATATCTCTATATCTAGCCTCTAGGAGCCCGCATAACTCCCTATCGAGGGTTATGCAGTATTTTATAACCTCTGCCATGCCGTTGGCGAGATCATCTCTGGAAAGGCTTTTGAGGAACGAGATATCCGATATTACTAGGGCTGGTTGGTAGAATGTTCCAAGCATGTTCTTAACACCATCCATGTTAACACCATTCTTACCACCCATTGCGGCATCCACCATTGCGAGTAGCGTTGTTGGTATGTTGATCAGCTTGATCCCTCTCTTATATATAGATGCAGCGAAACCTGCTACATCCATTATAGTTCCGCCTCCGAGTGCTGCTATCCACTCCAGATCTGGTGATGATCCCGTATGGATCTTTCTCACAGTATCGAGAACCACCGATATGTCTTTCGCCTTCTCACCATCATCTATAGCTATTATGCTTGATACCCTCCTAAGCCTCTTAACAACAGGCTCGGGATCTATCCTCGAGCTATGTATTACAGAGACCTCTCCCTCAATCTCGCTCAGAACATCTAGAGAGTTGCTGCCAACAACTACTACGCTTTTTGCGCTGCATAGGTTTGATACATATCTCCTCATAGATCTCTCCCAAGGATCCTTGCAACGGATCTTAGCCTCTCCATAAGAGAGGCGAAACCAGCTATATCTAACTGTTGCTCGGAATCGCTCAGAGCCCTCTCCGGGCTGTGGTGCACCTCTATCAGAAGCATATCAGCCCCAG
>Ga0101942_100712_pt1 | contig 10280 bp, 4 predicted proteins | sample DewCreD2012metaG_4_FD_75243 | JGI IMG/M metagenome (GOLD analysis project Ga0101942, IMG submission 75243) | Hot spring sediment bacterial and archeal communities from British Columbia, Canada, to study Microbial Dark Matter (Phase II) - Dewar... ...
CTATTCGAGCATCGCGCGGGTGATCTTCCAGCTTCGCGCCGAAGCTGCGTCGCAACGCGTGGAAGTTCCAAGAAGCGGCTCTCCGAGCAGAGCATCCCTTCCGCTCGTTCGCGAGAGTCGAGAACCCGTCCGCGACTTGAGCCTCGCCAACTTTTACTCCACCGACGGGCTTTTGAAAGGCTCGCCGACCGAACTCATTCCGAATCGGGTGGACACGACGATCGTCGTCGGACCGGGCCGGGATGCCGTGTGGGCGGCGGAGATCGCCGCCCGCCTCGGCTTAGAATCCACGGGCGTGAGACTGCCCCTCGCCAAATCGGCCGAGGAGATCACGGATGAAAAGGGCGAAATGAATCCGATTCTCATCGGGAGGGAGAATCGCCTGGTGCGCGCGCTCGTCGAGAGAGGGAAGCTCGCGAATCTCGCCGAGCTGAGGCCGAATCAGGGACTCGTCGAAATCGTTCACGAGGCGTTTGAGGACTCTCCGGCCGTCATCGTCGCGGGTTCGGACGAGGCGGGAACGCGAGAAGCCGCCCGCTATCTGGCGGCTCGCGTCCCGTATCTGTGGGAACCCAAGAAGGGTCGGTTGAGCCTCGGCATGATCGAAGATGAAGCGCGGCGGTTCTTCGCCGCGCGCTCGGGCGCCGGACAAGCGGCCACGGCGCTCTACAAGCTGGATCGCCTCATCGCCTCGGAACTCGCGGGGAAAGCGGTCGAATCGGTCTCCGCGAGCCTCTATGTGGAAGGCGCCGAAGAGGGATTCGCTCGCTTCGCCGAAGACTACCTGCGCCCCAAGCTCAGGGCCGAACGCGTGCAGATCGCGGTGAGAAACATTGACCTCGCCCATACCACGCCGATCCTGGATGAGTCTTGGGAGATCCCTTGGGAGGTCCATGACGTTTGGAACGTGCTGCGCACCCGTGTCCTCCCTCGCGTGAAGAAGGGCTCACGCGTGGAGATCGAGGTGCGAGTGAGCGAAGCCCCGGACGTCCGACGCGAACTGGAGCGCGCCATTCGCGCGGAGCTGCGGAAGCGAGGAGTCGCCGAGGAGAAGATCACCGTCCGCGTGCTCTCCGCCTACAAGCAGGGCTTCAGTTGGATCATGGACGTCGTGCTCCCGGCGATTCGGGAGAAGCAGTCGGAGATCGCGAAGATCCTCATCCGCTTCGCTCCGCTGGAGCGAGAGCCGGACAAGCCGGAACTGCGGTGGCAGACCATCTTCTCTCCGATCCGGTGGCTGCAGGAGCTCTATCCCATAGATGAAGTGCTCGCGAAAGAATTGAACCTCCCCGTAGAGGCGATCGTCTTCGAGAGAGCGGCCTCGCCGAAGAGCCCGATCTATCACCTCGAAGTCCTCGATCGAGCGGGGCGAGTCCTCTATCAGAGCGATTTCGATCCGAAGTTCGTGATCCAACCGCTCTTCCGCCAGTTCCCCGATTACGAATCGGTGCGCGTGACGACGGGATGGCTCACGGCGGACGTCAACGGGAAGCGCGTGGCGGATGAGCGGATCGTCACGGATCCGGAGAAATTTTGGGACCTCTATCAGAAGAAATTGTTGCCACGCCTGTTCGCTTATGTCATGGACCTCTACGAAGGCCAGCCCAAGCCCGAGCACGCACCCTATTTCGGCGAATTGAAGGTGGAGCTGACCTTGAGCGAGCCGGATTATCCGTTGGGGATCGATCAGGAGCAAATCTCCTCGCTCGAGGCCCTGCACGAGGATCTCTACTTCGGCACGCTCGCCTTCTTCGATCTCATCGGGTTGAAGTTCGTCGGCGAGCGCCTCCTCTATCCGGGACGAATCCTCCCGATCATCTCTCCTCCCCGCCATGGAGAGAACGGGCGCGCGCGCATCGTCCTCACGGGGAAAGCGGCGGGCTCTCCACGCGTCGTCCTCGAATGGACGGAGCGAGGGAAAGAGGGGACGCATAAGCGCTCGCTCGACATCTTAAAGGTCGCCGTCGAAGACCCGCGCGTGGTGGCCGCCATCGTGGAGGCCGGATACGAAGGCGTGCGGCGCGTGGACATCGCGCTCCGCACCGATACGGAACGCGATGAGCGCGAGGAGCTGATCAAACGGGCTCCCGAAGAGGTCGTGGATCGGACGATCCTCTCGGCCGAACAAGCGCGCGCCATGCTCGATCTTTTGCGACGCTTCCATCAGGCGAGGCTCTTCACGGCCACCCTCGCGTATCCGCAGCTCGATCGCATTCGTTTTCGCCTCATCTCCCCGGAGAAGACGACGTTCGAAGATGTGCCGAACCCGGGCTCGACCTTCCCCGTCAAGGATCTCGAAGCGCGAGCGCGGGGGTATCGGTATGCGGGCGAGCGAATTGTTCAATGGGATGAACCGATCAGTCCCGAGGAATGCGAGGAGATCGTCGCGAAGCTCAGCACGTTTCCGGAGATCACCGCCTATTGGGTCGGCCGATCGTATCTCGGGCGCGACATCTGGGCGATGGACGTCATGTCGCCGATCGAGGCGAAGCTGTGGTCGCACGCGAAGGCGACGACTTTCAAGCCGACGCTCTTCATCTCCGGCCGACAACATGCCAATGAGGTCTCCAGCACGAGCCATATCCTTCGCCTCGCCGAGTTGATAGCGACCGATCCGGAATACAAAAAGTACCTCAAGCGCGTGAACCTCGTGCTGCATCCGATCACGAATCCGGATGGGGCGGCCTTGGCCTATGAGTTGCAAAAGATCACCCCGCACTTTATGCTTCATGCCGGGTATTGGGGAGCGCTGGGCGTGGACGTGACCGTCGGTCAATGGGAGCGCGACCCGATGTATCCGGAGGCGAAAGTGAGGCGCGAGATCTGGCGCACATGGCTGCCGGACATCTTCTTGAACCCGCATGGCTATCCCTCCCACGAATGGGTGCAGCTCTTCGGAGAATATGCCGGATGGGTTCGCGCGCGCGTGCCCGAGCGCGGACGGGCCTGGTGGGCACCGCGCGGGTGGTTCATCCCCGGATTCTCCTACGTTCAGGATCCCCGATACCCGAAGCACAAGGAGGTGGCTTTCGCCCTTCGCGATCGCATCGCCGAGGCGATCAGCAGTGACGCGCGCCTCCGCGAACTGAACCAGCGGATGTACGCTCGCTATCGGAAGTACGGTGTGCAGTGGGATCCGAAGACCTTCAAGGAGGACCTCCACAAAGGCGTGCGGATTTACACGGCCATCAAGGGAGTGCGTCCGAATCCGAATGCGCCGAGCTTCATGGGGCGATATCCCGGCGTGACCGTCTTCGAGAGCGGGACAGAGGCTCCGGACGAGACGGCGCGCGGGGAATGGCTCGAGCTTGTCGCGACGGCGGGATTGCTTTTCGATCTCGCTCACGTGCGGTTTCTCTACGAATCCCAGTACGAAGTGAAGCGGAGCGAGGAGGAGACGGCCAACGGGATTCGGCTCACGGTGAGCCGTAAGCGCCCGGTGCTCCCGCCCAAGACGGAGGCGCGCGACGCGGAACGCTCCGCCCGATGAGCGGCGCGAATCTTTCGGAACGCGGATGTCACCCCGCGCGATCTTCCCAGTCGAATTCGGAGGAGAGGATGCTGCGAATCGGCGTGGATACAGGGGGAACGTTCACGGATTTCATCCTCGTGCGCGATGGCGCGCTCGTGACGCTGAAGGTGCCTTCGACGCCGAAGCGTCCCGAAGAAGCGGTGCTCGCCGGAGTGAGCGAACTTCTCGGAGAGGGTGTTGCGGAGGTCGAAGTGGTACATGGGACGACAGTCGGAACGAACGCGTTGCTTGAACGCACGGGCGCGCGCACGGCTTTACTCACGACCGAAGGATTCGAAGACGTTTTGGAGATCGGGCGGCAGAATCGGCCGGGGCTCTATCAGCTCACGGCCTCGCGCCCGAAGCCGCTCGTTCCTCGGTCGCTTCGCTTCGGCGTCCGCGAGCGCGTGACGGCTTCGGGAGAGGTGCTCATCCCGCTCGATCGCGAGCGCGTGCGCGAGGTGCGCGCGCGTCTTGCCGAGTTGGGCGTGGAGTCCATCGCCATCTGCTACCTCTTCGCCTTCCTCGAACCGAAGCACGAGCGGGAGACGGCCGAGCTGCTCGCCGATCTCGGCGTGCCGATCTCGCTCTCGCATGAGATCCTGCCGGAATTTCGCGAATACGAGCGGACCTCGACGACGGTCATCAACGCCTACTTGGCGCCGCTCATGAGCCAATACATCTCGCGCTTGGAAGAGGGATTGGCCCTTCTGGGCGAAGGGCGCGCCTCCCGCCGCTTCTTGCTCCGCATCATGCAATCGAACGGGGGTTCGATCTCGGCGCGCGCGGCCGCGCAGCAGCCGGTACGCACGGTGCTCTCCGGCCCGGCCGGAGGCGTCGTGGGCGCCTTCGCCATCGCCCAGCACGTCGGGCTCTCGAAGATCATCACCTTCGACATGGGGGGGACTTCCACCGACGTCAGCCTCGTGGATGGCGCGATTCAGACGACGCACGAAGCCCGCATCGCCGAGCTGCCCATTGGCATTCCGGTGATTGACATTCATACGGTCGGCGCCGGCGGTGGTTCCATCGCGCGCGTGGATGAGGGCGGGGCCTTGCGCGTCGGCCCGGAGAGCGCGGGCGCGGATCCGGGCCCGGTCTGCTACGGGCGGGGCGAAGCGCTCACCGTCACCGATGCGCATCTGCTGCTTGGGCGACTCGATCCCGATCGGTTCCTGGGCGGGGCGATGCCGCTCGATCGCGAGCGAACGATCGAATATTTTCGGGCGTTCCGGCGACACTTCCCGCGTCCGGCTTCCGAGATCGAGATCGCCCTGGGCATCCTCGACGTCGCCAACGCCAACATGGCGCGAGCGATCAAGGTCATCTCCATCGAGCGCGGTTATGATCCCCGTGATTTCACCCTCATCGCCTTCGGCGGCGCCGGAGGATTGCATGCGTGCGATCTCGCCGACATGCTTTCGATCCCCCGCGTTCTCGTTCCGAAACATCCCGGACTGCTCTCGGCGCTCGGCGTCTTGCTCTCGGATGTGCTGAAGGACTACTCGCAGACGGTCATGCTCGCGCAGGAGGAGATCGCGCCGGAGCGATTGGAGGCCGTGTTCGCACGTTTGGAAGAGCGCGCCCGCGCTGATCTTCAGGCCGAAGGCTTCTCGCCCGATCGCATCCTTCTCTCCCGCTTCGTGGACGTGCGCTATGCCGGACAATCGTTCGAGCTGTCCTTGCCATTCACGCGCGAATTCATCGCGGACTTCCATCGCGCGCATGAGCGCCGCTACGGCTACGCCGATCCCACGCGAAAGATCGAACTGGTCACCGTGCGCGTGAAAGCGCATGGGATTACGGAAAAGCTGAGCTTTCGCCCGAAAGCGCATCGCCCGACGGTGGCGAAACCCGTGGCGCGTCGTCCGGTCTATTTCCGCGAGGGCGCCGTGCCGGTCGCCCGGGAGACGCCGTTTTATTGGCGCGAGGCGCTCGCTCCCGGCACAGCGATCACCGGACCGGCCATCATCCTGGAGTACAGTGCGACGACGGTCGTCCCACCGGGATGGCGAGCCGATGTGGACGAGTATGAGAACGTGAGGCTCTCGCGGGAGGGGTGAGCATGAGCTTCGATCCGATCAAGCTGGAGATCTTCAAATCGCTCTTCATCTCGATCGCCGAGGAGATGGGCGTCACGCTGCGGCGCACGGCCTTCTCGCCCAACATCAAAGAGCGGCGCGACTACTCATGCGCCATCTTCGATGGCGAGGGGCGTTTGGTCGCTCAGGGGGATCACATGCCGGTTCATCTCGGCTCGATGCCGATGTCGGTGCGGAAGGCCATCGAGGCCGTCACGCTCGAACCCGGCGATGTCGTCGCCCTCAACGATCCGTACGAAGGGGGGACGCATCTGCCGGATGTGACGCTCGTGTCGGCCGTCCACGTCGAAGGGCGACCGTTCTTCTACGTCGCCAATCGCGCGCACCATGCCGACATCGGGGGCATGTCCGCCGGCTCCATGCCGCTTTCGACCGAGATCTTCCAAGAAGGCTTGCGCATCCCACCGATCAAACTCTACGAGCGCGGGCGGCTCAACGCGTCGGTCATGCGCCTGATCCTGGCCAACGTGCGGACGCCGGTCGAACGCGAGGGCGATCTCACGGCGCAACTGGCGGCCAATCGTACGGGCGAGCGGCGACTGCGCGAGATGGTGGCGAAATACGGCGTCGAGGAAGTCGCCGTCTCCATGCGCGAGCTCCACGCCTATGCGGAACGGATGGTGCGCGCGCGCCTGGCGGCGATCCCCGACGGCGACTACACGGCCGAAGACTACCTGGATGATGACGGGATCACCGATGCGCCCGTGCCGATTCGCGTCACGATCCGCATTCGCGGAGACTCGGCCACGGTGGATTTCACCGGCTCGGCCCCGCAAACGCGAGGGAACGTCAACGCCGTATATGCCATCACGCTCTCGGCGGTGTACTACGTCTTTCGAGCGATCACCGGCGGCGACATCCCGGCGAATGCCGGGGTCTTAGCCCCCATCACGGTCATCGCGCCGGAAGGAACGGTCGTGAATGCCGTCTTCCCCGCTCCGGTCGCGGCGGGCAACGTCGAGACCTCACAACGGTTGGTGGACGTGCTGTTGAAAGCTCTGGCGCCGGCCCTGCCCGATGTCATCCCAGCCGCCAGCAGCGGCACGATGAACAATCTCACGCTCGGGGGGATTGATCCGCGCACGGGCGCTCCGTTCGCCTACTATGAGACGATCGCCGGGGGAATGGGAGCGAGCCCACAGGGCGACGGCGACAGCGGCGTGCACACGCATATGACGAATTCGCTCAATACCCCGATCGAAGCGCTCGAATACGCTTTGCCCGTGCGCGTCCGTCGCTACGGCCTGCGCGCGGGCTCCGGCGGGCGCGGTCGCCACCGCGGTGGGGATGGGATCATTCGCGAGATCGAATTCCTCACCGACGCGGATGTCGCCATCCTCTCCGAACGGCGACGATTCGCTCCCTACGGCCTTCACGGCGGCGAGCCCGGGCAACCGGGCGAGAACATCCTGATCTCCGACGGCGTCGAACGCCGACTGCCCGGAAAGGTGAATCTCCGCGTGAAGAAAGGCGACGTGATCTCCATCCGAACCCCCGGCGGAGGAGGGTGGGGACCTCCGTCGGAACGGTGAGCGTGCCGGACGCTACGGCGTGGACGGTTCGCCGCGACTCTCCACCCATGCCGTGTACCAGAGACTGGCGAGCATGTGCGCGGCCGCCGCCAACCGTTCAGCAGCGAAGCGTCGAGCTTCCGCGTGCGTCGAACGCGGAGCGAAGCCCCCCTCGCGATCCAGCTCATAGAGTCGCTCCACCAGGGCGTGCGATTCCCGCAGATATCGCATCGTCTCTTCAAAAAGCGGACCGATCCGACGCGGTCGTTGCAGGAGCGGCCGCACATCGGATTCCTCAACGGCCTCGTTCACAAAGTCGTTCTCAAACCGGAGATGGATCCCGCGCTCGGTCGTGTAGCCGCGCGGGTTGGGCGCAAAAGCTGTGTCCCACCCGTCGTAATGGACCGTCGTATGCTGCGGCTGCGCCCCATCGGCGACGAAGTGACCGAGCACCCCGGCGATGAAGAGGATGTTCTGCTCGATCTGACGACGCTCGACCCGTTGACGCGCCGTGCGCTGCGGCGCGTATCGCCAGAGCCGGAATTGCCCGCGCAAGAGTTCCGTCAGCTCGACGATGCGATACGGCAGAAAGCCAAGGCGCGCTGGCGTCACGTCGCCGCGAACGATCCCTCGTTCGATGAGCCCCTGCAGGAATTGCAGCCGATCCGGGGGCAGCGCCCACCCTTCCACCCGCTCGAGGTTTATGAAATGTTCGGGAGCATTCGCGGCGCCCAACGCCGGCTCTGTCGGAGAACGCCAACGGTCGGGATCATATCCGAGATACTCCAGCTCCCACACGGCGCGTCGAAAGAAGAACGGCATGTCGCGAGGAAGCGATCGCGCCGCCAGGCGATTGACCATCCGATGCCCCTTCTCCCCCCATCCCCAAGCGGGCGATGTGGCCGAAAGCACCAGCGCTAGAGCGCCGGAGATCACGCGTCCCCACGTCCTCATCACTCCCTCCTCTTGCGGGCATTCTCCGGAAGCGAGCCTTCACCTTCCTCTGCCGGAAAGAAGCGCGCGTATGATCGCCAGAGGATGCGCTTCTCAAGAAAGAAGGTGAGAAGCGCCGTCCCCACGATGCTCCAGAGGATCACGGCATAGACGACGTCTTGAATGAGGGCGCCCTCTCGCACTCCCGCCTGCAGCGGTAGCGACGCGAGCACCGCTGCCGCCAACCCCTTTGGGATCATGACGGCGGCGAGCGCGCCGTCCAATCCCCGCGCGATCTTCCCCAAGGCGCCCCATACCACAGGGATGCGCATGAGAAAGAGCGCGACCACGATCCCCAATCCGATCGCGAAGGGCTCGATGTTCGCCACGCGGATGAACAATCCGATGTAGACGAAGAAGAACGTCTTCAGGAGGAAGACGATCTCCGAGAAGAAGGCTTCCTCCACTTGGGTGAGCCGAACCGCTCGCCCGCGCAAGAGATCTCGCAACGCCGAGAGCGAGAAGCTCTGAATGTTCCCCAGCACGATCCCAAACGCCAGCGCGGCGATCGCCCCGCTGTATCCCAACAGCTCGGCGATGCTGAAGATGACGAAGACGAAAGCCGGCGTCAGGAACATGCTGTTCTCCAAGTGCCGCACGCGCTGCAAAGTGGCCGACCAGAAGCAGGCGGCGAGCGCGCCGATGATGGCCGCGACGAGGAACGAAGCGATGAGCTGCCCCAACATCAGCGTGGGCCTCACTTCGTGATACCGAATGGCTTGAATGAACGCGAGCGCCGTGACGATGCAGAGCACGTCGCTGAACGTGGATTCCAGAAGGAGGATGGTGCGCGTCTCTCTGTGCACCGGGAGTCGCCCGACAAGCGGGATGACGATGGCCGATGAGGTGCCCCCGATGATGGCTCCCAACAGCAGCCCTTCGAGCAGAGACATGTGCAACATGAGGACGGCGATCGCCGCGGCGACGAACATGGTTCCGACGAAGTTCAGGACCGTGAGGCGAATCCCCGGCAGGAGCGATTCGCGAAGCGTCGCCAGGTGCAATCCCAGCCCACTTTGAAAGAGGATGATGATGAGCGAGATCGTCGTGAAGACGGGACCGACTTTGCCGAAGGCCTCCGGCGTGATCAGCTTCAAGCCCGGGCCGATGAGGAGGCCGAGGACGACGAGCGGCAGGACATCCGGGATGCGCGTGCGCTCGAAGAGGGCAGTGAAGAGATGGGCCAAGAAGACGAGCAATCCGACGAAGCCAATGGCGAGTGCGGTTTCCATCTCCCCCTTCGGCCGAGTCCCTCAAGGCAGGACGATGACGCGCACATCGCGGATGGCCGGAATGCGCCGAATCTCAGCCAGCACATCGTCTGAGACGGGCGAATCCACGGTGAGCACGCCGATGGCCATGGCCTCCGCGCCGCCGCGCGCCAACGCGAAATTCCCGATATTCACGCGCGCTTCACCCAAGATCGTCCCGATGCGCCCGATGACCCCCGGCACGTCCTCATTGCGAACCAGCACCATGTGAGCGGCCAGGGGGATCTCCAAACTCACGCCGTCAATGGAGACGAGGCGCAAATTCCCGTGATGCAGGACCGTCCCTTCGACCCAATCCACGTGCCCCTCGGCATCGCGCAGTTGCACGCTGATGAGATTCGCATAACTGCGCACGCGGCTGCTGCGCGTCTCGATGACCTCGATGTCGCGTTCCTCGGCCTTCGCCCGCGCGTTGATGAGGTTCACCTCCTCATCGAGCATCTGCCGCAGGACACCGCAAAGGATAGCGTTCGAGATGGGATAGACGTTGACGTGATTCAACTCCCCGTAGTATCGGATGCCGATCTCGCTCGGGCGCACGCGCGCGATCTGGGCGATGAAGGCACCGAGCTTCTCCCCCAGCTCGAGGAATGGGGCCAGCCGATGCCGCTCTTCGGGCAGCAACGCGGGGAAATTCACCGCATGTCGAATGACGCCCGATTGCAAGTACTCTCTCACTTGAAGGGCGATCTCCAAACCGACCTGCTCCTGCGCCTCGATCGTCGAAGCCCCGACATGAGGGGTCGCCAGCACGCGCGGATGCTCGAGGAGCCGACGATTTCGCGGGGGTTCTTCCGCGAAGACGTCCAGACCCGCTCCGGCGATCCGACCCGAATCGAGGCCTTCGAGCAGCGCCTCTTCATCCACCAACTCGCCGCGCGCCGTATTGATG
>Ga0101942_100338_pt2 | contig 10260 bp, 10 predicted proteins | sample DewCreD2012metaG_4_FD_75243 | JGI IMG/M metagenome (GOLD analysis project Ga0101942, IMG submission 75243) | Hot spring sediment bacterial and archeal communities from British Columbia, Canada, to study Microbial Dark Matter (Phase II) - Dewar... ...
TGTGGTGCACCGCTATCAGAAGCATACCAGCCCCAGAAGCTATAGCTGCTAAGGCTAGGGGTGCAACCAGATCTCTTTTACCTGCTGGATGGCTTGGATCCGCGCATACTGGGAGGTGTGTTAGTCTCTTCGCAAGCGCTATGCCTCCCACATCTAGTGTGAATCTTGTCCCTGTTTCAAAGCTTCTTATACCTCTCTCACATATAACGACGGAGCCATTACCCTCTAGCAATATGTATTCAGCACTGCTGAGCCACTCATCAACAGTGTTTCCGAAGCCTCTCTTGAGCAGAACGGGTTTTCCTATTCTCCCAACTTCTTTTAATAATGAGAAGTTCTGGGAGTTCCTAGCACCTATTTGAACCATATCCACATATTCCTTAAATAGAGCTGCATCTCTGGGATCCATTATCTCGCTAACCACCGGTAAACCGGTTTCCTCAGACACCCTCCTCAGGATCTTTAATCCCTTCTCGCCAAGACCCTGGAATGAGTAGGGGCTGGTTCGGGGCTTGAAGGCACCGCCCCTTATCATCGAGACCCCTAGACTCTTAAGTGTTCGAGAGATCGAGATCATCTGCTCCTCATCCTCAACAGAGCATGGCCCGGCTGCAATTACTATCCTCTTACCCCCTATCTCGACTCCATTTACGTTTACTATTGTATCTTCTTTCTTCCACTCTCTGCTTGCTAGGGGATAAGGCTTTTTGGTTTTTATCGTTGCCTCGATACTAGGATCTGTTAAGCCTTCTGCTATGTTATCAGGCCATGCTAGAACCAGTTTTCTGCCATATAGCTCTACTATTCTGAGGGATGCTCCCATGCTACTTAGCTTATCTACTAGGTTATCAATACTTGATCCTTTCTTAATCACATATAGGATCATCTATCACCACCAAACTTTTTAACTGTGGAAAAAAGAGCATCGAGCCCTATCTTTCTAGCTTCAGGAGCGTGTGCGTTATGCTCCTGGATCTCAAGTACGGCTTTCATGTTGCTTTTAACACGATCTATGGCGTCCTGTATCTTTTTGAAGTTATAGGTCATATATACCCTGTAATCTATGCCGAAGTCTTTGGAGAGTCTCTCTACAGCTTCTGAGAGGGCTAGCATATATATGTGTGGGAGGACCTGGACTATGGCCATCGCTTTCTCATGCTCTTCATAACTTGTTATGATGGGTATGAGTCCTACCGATGACCAGAATGAGGCTACCTCGTTAACAACGTCGAGCCCTGTTGAAGATGGTATGATCACTATGGTTTCTCCGTATGGTATGGATAGAGGGCCGAATAATGGGTGTGTTGATATATATTTAAACCCATACCTCATAGATCCACGTTCTATCAAGTGATAGATCTCTCTCTTTGCTGAGAGTATATCCATAACAACTTTACCTTTCATGAATGCTGCAATTACATCGAAATATCCTTTTGCAAAGGCCTCTCTGGAGAGGGTTAATAGCACGTAATCACTCTCCGTGATCACATCGTCTGGCTCGCCATAGCTGCAGTTAAGCTCTTTTGCAAGGTTCCCTGCTTTCTCGAGATCCCTTCCGCTTATGCTGACTCTATATCCAGCTCTGGATATGATCTTCCCCAAGGTTCTAGCCATACCTCCATAGCCTATTATAGCCACCCTCAAGCCGCTAGCCCTGTTGGTCGATTGGGCTGCTATTGAGTACTGTATAAGTAGCTTTACAATATTCTGGGCAAGATCCTCTGGCAGTCCTTTTTCTTTCGAAAGGGCGATCCATTTTTTCACCACCTCCTGCTCTCTGCCAGGGTCTCGTGTGGGGAGCCCCATTGCTCTCTTTATATATCCTATTTTTCTCGATATCTCTATCCTTCTCGAGATCATCTCGATCAATGCTTCATCAACTCTATCTATCTCAGCCCTAAGAGACTCTAGATCTCCTACCACTCCCCATAACCTCCGCCACGGCCTTTATGATGGAATTTTTCCCAAGCCCGAAGTGCTCTATCAACTCTTCCTGGGATTTTGCTGTTCTTCCAAAGGTTATTGTTCCAAGGATCTTCATTGGAACGGGGTATCTCTTCACCACAACCTCTGCTACAGCAGATCCCAATCCCCCGTGTATGCTATGCTCCTCAACCGTTACTATAGCTCCTGTTTTTCTTGCATATTTCTCTATTACATCCTCATCTATTGGTTTTATACTAGCCATGTCTATAACAGCGGCTCTTATACCTATTCTGCTGAGCTCTTTTGACGCTTCTAACGCGTTCCAGAGAACGGGTCCGGCGCCTATTATGGTTACATCTTCTCCATCCCTTAGAACTGTTGCTCTACCAAGCCTGAACTCATCGCTTATATCAATTGTTATTGGGGGTGAGTAGTCCCTACCTATTCTATAATACACAGGTCCTCTCTCCTCAGCGATTATCCTTGGAAGGCTTCTCATGATCTCTGAGGAGTCTGCTGGGACAACCACCTTCATGTTCGGGATCACCCTCATCAACGCTATATCTTCTAGTGCTTGGTGGCTTGAGCCATCAATACTATCACTCAGCCCGGCATGTGTTGCTATGAACTTCACATTTAGGTTCATCCTAGCTGTTGTGTTTCTTATCTGTTCCCAGGCTCTCATGAGGAACATTGCGAAGCATGTTACAAGGGGTCTCATGCCGGTCGCTGCTAGCCCTGCTGCGAAGTTCACCATATGTTGTTCCGAGATTCCTATGTTGAAGAACCTTGCTGGGAAGCGGTCTCTGAAGTAGGATGCTCTTGTTGAGTCTCCGACATCTGCTGTGATCACGACAAGATCCCTGTGGATCTCTCCCAGCGATACGAGGAGTTTTCCGAAGGTCTCACGCATTGATGAGAGCTCTCTTAACAACCTCAACACCTGGTTTCTGGCTCTTTGTGTTCTCTATCTCGACGACTCCTTTTCCTCTGACTGTTTTTGCGAATATTATTGTTGGTGCCTTGCTATTTATAGCATCGCTTATAGATCTATCTATGCTTGCTATGCTGTGACCATCACATATATGAACCTTCCAGCCAACAGCTCTCCATACATGGGGTAGATAGTGCTTTGGCTTGATATCATCTATAAATCCGTCGAGTTGGAAGCCGTTGTTATCAACCACTACTACAAGGTTATCTAGCTTTCTAGCTGCTGCATGTGTCATTGCCTCCCATACCTCGCCCTCGTCCTGTTCACCATCTCCCATGATCACATAGACTCTCCCAGACCCTCCGTGGATCTTTATAGCTGTAGCGACACCCACGCCAAAACTTAGCCCTTGTCCAAGGCTTCCTGTAGACATATCGACACCCGGTATAGAGATCTCCGGGTGCCCCTGTAGAATGCTATTTATGCTGTGTATCTTTTCAAGCTCTTCAAGAGGTATGAGTCCTGCTTCTGCAAGTGCTGCGTAGAGGGCTGGTGCTGCATGCCCCTTGCTTAGTATGAGCCAATCCCTGTTAATGGGATCTCCGGTTCTTCTTAGGTATTTAAACACAACTGTTGTTAGTATCTCTACCGAGCTTAGCGATGAGCCGAGGTGGAGTGATTGGTCGTTGAGATACATTCTTAGTATATGCTTCCTTATTCTAATAGCTAGGAGTTCGAGATCTTCTATGCTTTTGCCATTACCCATTGGTATTGGAATTCCATCGCCCCACCAACCTCGCCTTGAGTAAATTCAAAAAGGGTATATAAGCATTACTATTCGTGTGGGCAGGTGTGATAGGCTTTGGTTTAAGGTAGGTTGTTACTGATAGCAATCGCTACCTTAGTTGAAAAATTCTCTGATTGTTATCGAAGCGTTGCTTGTTAAAAAGCCCTATATAGTTATAGCGTCACGTTAGAGGCAGGTTTAGCTTTAACGCCTTTACTATCTCTTTATACCTATTCCTAACAGTCACTTCGGTAACACCTGCTATCATGGCTATCTCTTTCTGCGTCTTTTTCTCGTTATTGAGTAAGCATGCTATATAGACAGCAGCAGCCGCTATACCAGCTGGGTCTTTGCCAGCACCTATTCCGGTATCCCTTATCTTCTTAAGTATCTCTTTAGCTGTCGCCTCTATGCTTCCGCTAAGGCCGAGGGTGCTTATGATCTTTGGAACGTGGTGGAACGGATCGGGCTTTGGCATCTCGAGCCCGAGATCCTTCCAGTCGAGCTCTTTGTATAATAGTCTGAAGCATCTTGCAAGCTCCTTTCTCCCGCTCTTCGTATACTGGGCTATCTCATCAAGACTCCTGGGTACGTTCATGATCCTGCAGGCTGCATAGAGTGCTGCTGCAACAACACTCTCGATAGCTCTCCCCCTGACTAGCCCTGTCTCAACAGCCTTTCTATATATAATTGCAGCCTGTTCTTGAACCTCCTTTGGGAGGCCGAGGGAGTTTGCTAGTCTCTGGAGCTCGGAGCTGGCCTGTGTGAGGTTCCTATCTATGGCGTTCTGAACCTTTGTTCTTATCTGCCATTTCCTCATCCTTGCGTACTCCATCTTCTTTTTCAGATCAAGTTTCTTGCCGGTTGCGTCTCTATCCTTGTAGTCAATTATCGTAACTAAACCTATACCCTCCATTGCTGGGGCTAGGGGTGACCCGGATCTTGTTCTCCTCTCCCTCTCCTCAGGCGTAAATGCCCTCCACTCAGGCCCTTGATCGACGATCCTTTCCTCTAGAACCTCTCCCGTCTCCTCGCATATATATGCTCCTCTGGCTATGTCGATCACGATCTTATCTGGAGGGCATTTGGTATCCTGATTACCGCTACCCTTCCCAGTCTTTGCCTCAACCTCGTTAACTCCTGAAACCATGTTCAAAAAACCATCACCCCCACTAATAACTAGGCATGCATAAATAATATGCGTTTCAGAGCTTATAAATACAAGCCCCAGATCGTCTATTTAGTTTGTAATCATCTCGAGAACCTTTTTAGCTAGAGCTTCTGGCTCCCACCTAGTTCCGACAGCTATTTTCTTTCCATTAACAGCAATAATCGGTAATCTCCCACCTCTATACATGATCATTTTGAAAAGCCCTCTTAGCGTGAGTGCTTCTATTATTACTACCCTAGCAAAAACCCTACGTGTAATCATGTTTATAAATATTGTGAGCTTTTTAGATAGCTCTAGCAAATCCTCCGGGTACTCACTAACCTGTCGGGGTTTATAGTCGACTCCAAAGCCCTTCATGAGGATCTCACAGTGTTCGCAGTGGCCAAGCATTATTGGGTTGATTGTTATTATCTCTACAACAGTTGCAGACGATCTGTGGGGTTTAGTTCTAAACATGACACATACTACCTCCTATACTATTTAGCACGGCATCAACCCAGTCTTCACCTCCTATAAATTCGATCAGCATGGTTCTGTCAGTGATTCCGCAGTATAGATGGATCCCCAGGGTTCTGGTTGTTCTTAATCCGTGTTTCTTCCTATATATATAGGCTTTCGCTCCATGTCCAGAGATCACTAGGTCGTATATCTTCTCAACCCTCCTCAGATCCTTGATCCTCATCTGCTCTTTAAAGCCGGGCCATATCTTGATTCTAAGCATGATCTCACCCTTAGGTGTTGCTAGCCCGTGCTCTACTTCCCCTTCTTTTACCCATTTTACGCTTCCTTGTTTTGTGCTTGTAAAAACATCCGAGTTCATCGGTATGACCACTATCCTCCAATCAACCGGAATCGATATTACAAGGTAATTATAGACCCCTGTTATTATGTTGCCTACTGCTATCGCTACGTTCTTTGACTCAGTGCGCATCAAGCTCACTCACAACCTCCAATAGATCTTTCTCTCTGAGGCTTCTCCTCTTAAAAGCCTCAAGCTCGCCCACTAGGTATGGGAGTAGTCTTAATGCATAGTAGTTAGAGATAAAAGGTATTCCTAGGAATTCACCTAGTAGTAGAAGATATACCGAATCCTTGTAACTCCTAGCTATATGGAGCGTTTCCCTATATATCTCATAGGTGCTCATACCGAATATAAAGTCACTCACTATCCTCTTAACCCTATCAGCTGTTGTTGAAAGCCTACCGGTGATCCCTTTCATTATCGTGCCTCGAGATCCTTTATGAGCCTTTTGAGCCTATCTATACCAACGATATCCTCAGGGTATAGGGGTATGTATCCTAGGAGCTGGTTTCCGAACAGCTTTCTAATATATTCAACATTTCTCTCCTGCTCCTCGAACTTGGATTTGAGGAAGCCTGTAGCGTCTTTATCAGCCTCCTCCTTGGGTATAAGCATATTTACTACAACACCTCCGGAGGGTATTTCATAGGCCTTCACCATATCCATGAACCTTCTCACAACAGATATGGATAGCATTGTCGGTATTGTAACGAATATAAAGCTGGTTTTCGAGGGATCTGTGAGTACGCTCTTCACACTGGTATATCTCTTATACAGCTCGAGGAGTTCTATCAATACCGGGTCGCTCTTCATCTCTTCCAACACTTTATCTTTCCTAAAGCTTAGCTGGGCTCTGAGCGATAATGCCTCCTGTCTCGATTTTATAACCCTCTGGAGCCAGAGACCATAGATCTTTGATAGACCTATTAACCTTATAGCATTAGCAACAGCAGCTGTGTCAAAGACGATTCTATCGAACCTCTCTGACTCGTTGAGTATAAGATCCATCATTTTATCAAAGGAGGCTGCTTCCTGGAATGCTGGGTTTGTTGTCGCTATCTCTATAAACCCCTTTGGGTCTATCGGGATCTCGGCCCATTTGAGGAAATCCCTTATAAGTTTTGTTATCCTCTCTTTATACCTAGCAACAACATCCTCGATCTCTACTTCTACGGCGTATAGATTACTTACGCCTTTAACCTCAACTATAGATCCTCCCGACAGGTTTTGCTCAAACACCGAAGATAGTGAGTGGACAGGGTTGAAGCTGGCTATGAGCGTCTTATACCCCTGCTCTGCGAGGTTAAGTCCTATCGCGGATGCTAGCACCGTTTTTCCAACGCCCCCCTTACCCCCTACGAATATGAATTTCTGCTCTCCTCTAATTATCGGCATTGTGATCACCTCTTGGATATAGCCTCAAGATCATCGAGGGTTATGGTAGACTCCCAGAGCTCTTTGGCTACAGCCTCTATCATCTCAAGTCCTCTAGGCTCTCTTCTGAGCATTGGTATTATGGCTAGTATGAGGTTCTCGAACTTCTCGTATATCTCTCTCAAGAATGGTTTCTGAGCCTCAACCCTTTTCTTGAGATATTCGGGAGCCCTGGGGTCTTCGAGGATCGCTGGTGGATAGACTTGGTTGACAACAACGCCAGACATTCTCAGCCCCAGCTCTTCGAACATTTTTAGGGCCTTCTCAGTATCAACTATAGCCATCTTCTCAGGGATCAGGACCATTGTGAATGCAGTCCCCTTGGGATCTGTTATTAATCTGCTGAAACCAACGATCCTATCTCTTATGCTCTCGAGCTCTTTTAACAACTGATCCTCTCTCTCCGTATACTTCTCCCTCTTAAGTCTAGAGGCCACCTTCTCATACTCGTACGCCTGCCTCCTAGCCTCTGTTATTTTGTCGACCCACTTGCTCAGAATATCTGCCATAGCAACCATCCTTATCCCGTGTCCGAAGGGAGGCATGTCGAAGACATAGAAGTCATACTTATTCTGCGAAACCACGTCGAGCATTGCATCGTATACAGCTGATTCATACATAGCAGGCTCGGCCACAGCTGATTCAATATAATCCTCAACTTCTCTGGGGATCTCCTCTATCTTATACATATCCTTGATCTTCTGTCTTATAGAGTCGACATACTCCTTAATCCTTTTATCAGCATCTATCTCTAGGACATAGAGGTTCTTAGAGATCTCTATCTCGCCTTTACCAAATAGATCCTTCTCAAATATATCGCTCAGCGAGGCCTGAGGATCTGTTGAGAAGCAGAGAACCCTCTTACCCATACTGGAAAGTTTATAGGAGAGCGCAGCGCTAGATGTCGTCTTGCCAAGCCCTCCCTTACCAGCGAATATAGCTATCTTGAGCTCAGGTCTTTTCTCAAATAGGTACTTAAATCCAACGCTCCTCGGCATAGGATCACCCGGTTACAATGTCGGTGAAGTCCCTCTCTCGAAGCATCCTTAGCTTCCAACCCTTGATGTTAGGAACCATGTATGGCAAGAGCCTGAGCGTGTAGTATGGTGGAAGCAGGGGGATCCCCATCATATCCCCTATAGTCATGAGCATGAAGAGATACTCTATATACATCTTCTCCTTCATTATTGCTGTGACCTGCCCATGGAGGGAGATTCCATATACAGCTTCGCTTAATCGTGATAATAGGCCTCTAATACCTTTCTTACTACTAGTATCGCTTGGATTACCACTGCTCAGTATTTACCACCGAAATAATACTGCCACTAGGGTTAATATAAGTTCAACAAGGATCTATCTAATCTATAAATTAGAAAATCGGATTTATATTAAAAAATTATTATAATTGATTATATCTAGGCTTTAGCGGCTGCTCTGTACCTGAAATAGCCTCTAAAGAGATAGTATGTCATTAAGGCGCCCATGATAGCGAGAATAATACCAAGCGCTGCTGAAACCATGTTTGAAACCGTAACCACACCTGCTCCGAATTTTGCTTGAACCGCTGCCTGGACACCGATTGGCCTGTTGGCTAGTAGATATGCTGTATACGTATATGCCTCCCAGAGTAGGGCTGCGACGGTGGTTATTGCCATGAACATTCCGGGGTATATAACATACCACGTTGGTCTCTTTACCTTGGCAAGGTATACGGCAACTAGTAGGAGTGCTAATCCTGCGAGCAGCTGGTTTGTTCCTCCGAAGAGGAGCCATAGGTTGACCCAGCTTCCAGTGAATGCTAGGAAGATCATTATTATTATGAGAACCAGTGGGGAGACCCATCTATTGCCAAGTATGTTTCTCTCAAACAATTCCGCAGAAACGGTTCTCCATACTCTTACAAACAGCATGCTTGTTATCATTCCCATAACTGCTACGAACATCGCATAGAATAGGTTCATAGCATCCCTCGAAATACCTGTTAGGGCTGATGTAAGTGTCGACGCGCCAGTTACATATGCTCCTGCTGCTAGTGGGTATGTTGCCAGGATCATTACTGAGGCTACTGAGGATAGCCCAACGATGCCTTCTGTGATCATAGCCCCTCCACCAACGGGTCTGGCATCTGTCTCAAACTCAAGCTGCTTTGACGTAAGCCCGCTTGAGACTAGGCTATGCCACCCAGATATAGCTCCACATGCTATTGTGACAAAAAGTATTGGCCATAATGGGCCTGTTTGTGGGTTTTCAAGTGGGTTTGTTGGCCATAAATTCTTTACCGGGGCTTGTGCTATCTTTAACCCTGTAAATGGGGTTGCAAGCGCAGCTATGATCACTAGGATTAGGGCTATGATTGCTGGTAGGTATCCAACATATACTGTTGGTAATAGAAACCTAGGCATCGGTGTCACCGCGCCTATATAGTATATAATAGCCAGGACTATGAGCCAGAAGAGTACTGTAAATGTTCCAGGCTGCGTTGGGAATGTTCTCACATCGAGCGGCAATGTTCTTGGGTCGTCGAGGAAGTTGGTTCCCGGGGCTCTCAGCTGTGGGAATGTTACTGTGAGAACGATCCCTGCGAATACAAGCACTAAGGCCACGATTGTTGCTATAAGGACATCGATCTTTAGTCGAAATACTAGGTGTCCGAAGATCACGCCTGTGAATAGTATGAATAGTATTGGTATGAATGTGCCTGGGATCTGGTTAAACACCGTGGTTATAACCCATGCGAATACAGAGGTTATTATTATTAGATAGGCTATCAGGTATCCTAAGAGTAGCTGTCTCGCTCTATTACCCAGAAGCTCGTATGTTATAGGCCCCATGGATCTCCCATCATTTCTTACTGACATCATCATAGCTGAGTAATCCTGAACCCAGCCTATGAAGAAGTTACCAACGATCAGCCATATCAGTGCAGGAAGCCACCCGTAGAACCCCACCGCTACTAGAGGACCTACTATTGGTCCCAGAGCTGCTACGCTTTTGAACTGGTATCCGTAGAGGACATATTTGCTTATGGGGAAGTACTCAACACCGTCGAAATACTGCTTAGCTGGTGTTGGTCTGCTTGGATCCGACTGCCATATCCTCTTATCAATATACTTTGAATATATAGCATATGCTATCGCGTATATTACAAGTCCTATTAATATATAAGGCATTGGTGTGTCCAGCAATTTGTACACCTTCAGTATTAC
>Ga0101942_100720_pt1 | contig 10171 bp, 11 predicted proteins | sample DewCreD2012metaG_4_FD_75243 | JGI IMG/M metagenome (GOLD analysis project Ga0101942, IMG submission 75243) | Hot spring sediment bacterial and archeal communities from British Columbia, Canada, to study Microbial Dark Matter (Phase II) - Dewar... ...
CAAGAATATCTTTTAATTTTGACTTGTATAATATTGAATGGTTATGTTTAGACCTAGCCCCACCACAAAATCTAATCGTAAGTTGTATGAAAAAGGTTGGTATTATGAACAGCAGGCTAAAAAAATATTATATAAAAAATTTTGGGATGAAGGTCTAAGGGTTTTTATTATAAAATCACCTTATGGTTATCCTTTTGATCTTATCGCTTTTGTTCAACCTAATAACATATACTTTTTTGAAGTTCGCTATGTTTCAACAAAAAACTGGGTCTATATACCCAGCCGAAAAATTGGAATCCCATAAAGGGAATTGAAAGTTTTTTACAGGGTTTTGGCCGGGGGCCTGGTCTGACCCTTTGAATCCCATAAAGGGAATTGAAAGGGATGCACTGCGCCTATTTACGCTTCGAATTCTTTACATTCAGAATCCCATAAAGGGAATTGAAAGTACATACCAATCAAGTAAAGAAAAGTAAAATGATTGAGAATCCCATAAAGGGAATTGAAAGTCGATTTTTGTAACTTCTGTCTGATACAAATCTTTTAGAATCCCATAAAGGGAATTGAAAGTTTGTACCCAAATTCCCTTAATCATTCTATAGTAGCCCTATGTGAGTGTATCAATATGTTAGATCTCTAAAATAAGTTATTTAATGGTAAGCTTTGACTTCTTCAGTACATTTTTTATCCTCTCATCACCTATCTTGCTTACAAACATTGTATATGCTCATATTCCTATGCAAGCATTACATAATAACTGTTTGCTAGAATTGCTCCAATTAGCTATCCTAATTTCTTCATAATGCTTAACCGTATTTAGCATTTCGCAGTAATATTTTCAAAAAATAATAACAAATATATCTTTAAAAAATATTATGATTTAAAATAAGTTTATTAAAAATTCAATTATCTCATTCTTCAAAGATATTTAACTCTTCATTTGATATAATAAATATAAGATTTTAATCCTTTATCACTTGAGTAAATTCTTTGATCTGTAAATATATCTGGTTTAAAGTAAATTCTTTTAGTTAAACCCTTCTTGCTTAGTTCTTCTTTCATAATTTCAACTACTCTAGCAATTGTATCGAGTGCAAAAGAAGAAGGAACATAGATGAAAACAGGCAATTCGCTTTTATTGTAATTCTTATTAAATGCATGAATCTTTCCCCCATAAGCTATCTTCTCATCTTTAAGTCGGTTAATGATATTTATAAATAAGGTTGGACAATTCTCAGGCGAAGTGAATAAAAACCATTTTCCTTTCAATAATGAAGGTATTGTTGTTATTTTAATATTCTTATGTTGTATTATATTCTCCATTAAACTTTCGATATCTAAAACATCAGGATAATAATCAGAATATTTTTTAAAGATTGTCGGCTCTAAAATTAGATTCATAAAATACTTGAATTCTTTTTCTAAAACTTCAATACCGTATCTTTTCAAAAACTCTTTGATAAATTCCAAAAGAGAATTAATGAATTCTTGTTTAGAAGTACGTCTTTTTATAGAATTTAGAGTATGTAAGGTTTCTTCAATTATTTTCGGTTCTACTTCCTCATAATATCTAGGATTATAGTAATAAAGCCAGTCACCCTCCAAAATATATTTTCCTTTGTATAATAATTCAAGGAGCTCTTCAACTTCTTTATTATGAAATCCTTTTAATTTTATTTTAAAGCTCCATTCTCTTATTTTATTTAGATTTGAATGAATATTAAAAGCAGAATTTACTAACATTTTAGCTTCATGAATGCTTAATTCATTTATTTTTGCGAAATATTTCAAAGCTTCTTCGCTTTTATTTATTACTTTAGCATAACCTTGATGCTTAGCTAAATGGCAATTCTTACAGATCAACCTAATTTTATTAAGATAAGCTACACCGCTAGAATTTTCCTCATTAACATAATATAACCATTCTTCATCTATCTCTCCATCTTCGATTAAATCTCCGCATACTTCACATTTTCCTTTTCTAGCTAAACTAAACCACCAGTTCTTCGTTTCATCGATAATTCGAGAATATCCTTCCTTTATTGCTTCAATAATTCTAGTTTCGATCCTGACTAAATTTGCAATCGAATAACTCCATAAAGGAAAAGGGATAAGTCTAGGACATAACTTTAAGTCCTTACATAATTCTTCATATGCATCTTTCTTTTTCTTATCCATGAGTTAAGATATGAAATAAAAACTGATTTTAATTTTTTTGAATTTTTTTATCCTTCTTCTGAGTTAAAATATAAAATAAAAACTCAGGCTTAATCATTGAAGATTTTTAAAGTTGGAAAATGAGAAGATAGCCACGATTGGAAACGTTTATCTATATGTCTAATCAGCCTTAAATGCTCTATTATTTTGTCATATTTCTTTTCGCTGTAAAATTTAGCAATATCAGCACCGCTACTTTTCTCTTGTAGCAAATGAGATATCTGAGGAGTTTCTCTAATTTTTCAGCACAATTTCTTAACGTATTTCCTTTTGTCTTTCAATTCCTTTTATGGGTTCCTTGCGAGGGAATAGGGTCTCTGAATTTGTATTCTGCAATCTCGTTATCAATCGAAGTTGAACTACTAGACTTGAAATCCATCAACATACCTACGGCTATTATCTTCTCGTTTTTAAAAACATCATCTTTATCCGCTCTATAAGTTTCCAAATCAAGATAAACCTTAATCATAAATTTCACAAAGTCAAAGGTCCTTTCCTATAACCGCGTTCTTTCTTTTTCTGCCTAACTTCCTTTATCTTATTCTTTATCTCAGCTATAATTCGTTCTATTCACAGGACTTCCATCAGGTAGTTTATCTATACCTAATAAATATGCGGCTAGATATTTATTGAGCCTATATTCATCTCCTACTTTTTCATATATGCCTATTTCACTGCTTAATTTATGTAAAAGAGAGAAAAGCTTAATTTTATACTTCCTTCTAATATTTGTCTCATTTTCTTTAAGGAAATCTTTATCTTTTTCGGTAATTTGTAATATTTGTTTAATTTTATCTTCGTTTTTAACACTTATTTTAAAGTATAAATTTTGAATTAATTCTCTGGCCTTTTCGAGCCACTTAGAAGTAGAGGCTACCATCGGGCTTGTCCTACCGTTAATCTCCATTCTCTCTTTTTAGCTGCTCCTCAAATAGAAAGAAATTCTTCGATATAATTTCTTTCAATTCTTCTGATGGTCTTTTTAATATGAATAAAGCTCTAGGATTACAGAGGATATAAGGTAGATCTTCGAGTAATCTAATACGTGGAGCAGGAAGCTCAGCCTTACTAGTTTTACCGATAATAAGCTCACCTAAACTTTTTAATTTTTCTGGATGCCATGTTATTTTTATTCTTCGATTATAGTAAGTTTTCAAAGATGGTAACAGTGGAAATAACGAAGGCTCTTTTATAAAATCTACTCCTAGTTCTTGGTTTAGCCTAACGAGATCAGGATTACTCTTGTAACTACTTATGAGTACCTCGTAGCTGAAAGTGGTAGTGACACCAAGAATTAAAGGAGTTATTTTATGTCCTCTTGAAAACGCATGCCATTCTCTAAGCAAATAACTAAGATTATTGATTTCATCACCTTCTAGTTTGACTTCGCCAGTAAAGATTCTCTCCGTTTCATCAAATATTATGGCTGGAATATAAGAGTTCTCATTTGAAAAAATTTCTCTAGGTAATTCTTGCTGCTCTTTTTTTAAAACAAACTTGAGTAAATTTTTAGTGCTCAACATTCTTTTATTAATCTAAAGGTATTGAATAGCATATGCTGCCTAATATCGAATTGCATGAAAACTAAGTAATACAAACCAGGATCTTTAATAGCGAGTGGCATATGCTCAGGATGGCTTACTTCAATCCAATCTGTAGATATGAAAGCAAGGGTTGTTCCTAGAAGATTTTCATTTAGCCTATGCATTGGATCAAAGTTTTCTAGATGAACTACATGGATTCCTTCTCTAACATGTAGAGGAAAAGGCAGCATTGGTCCGAATTCATCGAAGAAATTATCACGTTCCATCAAAGAATTGTTCCTGAATATATCTGAAGCAGTGAAATTTCTATTTAAAAATTTCATGAATCGAGGATATCCGTACCAGGAAATCTTATGTCGATAAATTTCGAAATTATGAACAGCTGGCTTAGGAAGTTCTTCAAGTTCTTGTGTTATCTTTATAGTAAAGCTTTTAGTCAAATGAGATTTCAGAGATTGCTTAATAATTAGACCTATTTCGCTTATTTTTCTTGTTATAGAAGACCAAACGAAATCTTCTAAATCTTTAGTCAATAAAGCTTGAAGATTAGGATTAAGTCTGAGATTTAGTTTAATAAGTGCCTCAACGGTATTTTCTTCTTTCATCTTCATTTCTTTTATTATCAAAGCATCAATCTCGACTTCTGCGATTTCTCTTAAGGCTTTTTCCATTTTCATTTTTAAAATGAGCCCAGCAATCTCTTTTTTAGTAGAATTCTCATCCAAAGTTCTTACTTTAACAAGGAACATATCTCCTTGTCTATAAACTTTTAGTAAAGGATTTATGAAATTGGATTGCTTGAATATTTCCTCATCGCTTTTTACTCCTTTTATTCTAAATCTAATATTTGGAATGTTGAAAAATAACTTCCCATCATCATTAATACCTATAATACATCTAAATTTGGTTGAATCAAGCATTAATGGATATTTAATTACTTTTATGACTATGTAACTAGGAGATTTCGCAACTATCTTATAATTTGAATTTTTAATCACGTAGTTGAATGCTAGATAATGTTCTGTGCTAGTAAAAATATTCTGGATTTAATTCATTAATAAAAGGATTTTCTAAATATCGATAAACTTCATAAAGAAAAATAGAAAAAAAGTTTTCTTTATTCACTTTAATCCGCACCCGCTCCTCTTGTTATTCCTAGATCTTGCAATTCACGAAGGAATAGTTCTTGCTCTAAAGTCTCTCTTTCTTCCTTCATTAGTAGTTGATTCTTATTTATCAAATAAAAAAAATAAAAACAAATATTTAAATTTTTTTAGAGAAGAGTGAGATTTTAAAAGATATATTTATATTTAAAGCGATATTTAAATTTTTCGAGAGGTTTTACGGTTTTACGGATATTTAAATTTTTCGAGCGGTCGGAGGTTATCGGCTACAATCACCGGTTTCAAATAGGTCAAGTTATACATAACCTACAATTTGATATGTTGATAAGATGATCTGATCAACTGTTCATCTTGTGCATTTGTAGACAGGATCATATGATTTTAGTTGTTGTATTTAAGTGAAAATAACCTCCTTTAAACGTTTATTGAATTAAGAATTTATTTCATGGCTTGAAACAAAATAATGCAATGAATTCTTTAGCTTGAAGTCAAAAGAAAAATTTTTTCACATTTGTGAAAAATATTATAATTATTAAGGTAAAAGGAATGGGCTTTCGTTAAAGCACAACCTTCTTATCTCGTTATTTAGGAAATCATATGAAATTATTTGAAACAAGTAGCGTTAATATTTGTTTCCAATATAAGAAATAAAAATTTTATAATTTCAAAATAAATAAAAAATTAGATCCTTATGTACTTAAATGATCAGCTAGATAAATTAAAACAAATCCTTGAAAACGAAAAGAATAAAGTAATCGAGGAAATTTTAAATAAAAGGGAAGCTATCAGAGCTAAGGTTTTAACGAGGGTCGGCTCAATTCTAGATCTCGAAGCTCCAAAGTCATTTCCTTTCGTTGAGGGCGATACAATTGGATACAGAGAAAAAAATTCTTTTATAATTCTAGGTATCGTACTATATAAAGAAGATAATATACTTACAGTTCATCTCATAGATCCTAGTGTTTATCTCAAAGAAGGTAAAGTACTAGATATTTTGGAAGCTGAAGATCTATATTCTTACGAAATACAATTGGATTTGATTGAAAGAATAAAAAATGATAGAGTACCTAGAAATATTGTAGAGTTATTTTTTTATTCCATATCTTTACCTAAACTAGATTATAGATACAAGCTAATAAACAAGAAAAGCCTGAATGAAAATTTTGAGCTTGATGAATATCAAATACAAGCTATAGAAGCGATTCTTTCTTTAAATGAAAATGAACTACTATTAATTATTGGTCCTCCTGGAACTGGTAAAACTGAAGTGATAAAAAAAGCTGCTTATGAAATGATGAGAAGAGGCGAACGCGTTCTCATCACATCTCATACAAATAGAGCAGTAGATAACGCAATTGAAGGTATGCCTGTCGAGTTAACATTAAGAGTAGGAAGACCTGAAAAAATTCTTCCAAGCGTTCAGCCTTATTTGTTGGGTAACAAAATAAAAACAGAGATTAAACAAAAGTTAGATAAGATTAATGAAGAAATAAACAAAATAAAGTCAAAGAAAAAAGACTTACTAAATTCACTAAATAAACTACATGAGATGTGGAAATCTTTAGAAGATCAAAAAACCCTTCCTTATGAAATGAAAATTGAGAACAAAAGAAAAATCAAACAACAAAGAGAAATAACAAAGAGAAAATTAAAAGATATAAATAAAAAATTAAACGATCTTTTAAAGGAAAAAATTACTCTCTTACATAAAACTCAGAATGAAATAATAAATCAAAATAAAATAGTAGCTTCTACTCTAATTAAAACTTCCCTTAAACCTTTAGAAAATCAAAAATTCGATGTCGCGATCATAGATGAAAGCAGCCAATGCTCAATATTACTTGCCATGTTAGGAATGATGAAGGCTAAGAAATGGGTCCTCATAGGAGATCATAAGCAATTATTACCAATTTTTAGAACTTTGAAGGACGAAAAAGAACAAGAAAAACTCAGCGCTTTCGTTAATCTACTGAATAAATTGAACGAAGATAGGATTTTATGGCTTAAAAGACATTACAGAAGTAACGAAGAAATCATTAAACTTTCCAGTAATCTTTTCTATGAAAACAAAATAGAACCTGCAGATATTTGCAAATTTTATAAAATAACATATCCAAAAGAACCTAAAAGATTAATTGAAATATTGGATCCTAATAAACCAATCCTATTCGTAAATTGTAAAGGAGTTCAAGAAAGAGAAGGGAAATCGCTTTACAATAAAGCAGAAATCGAATATTGTAAAAGAATCGTCGAAGCTATAAAAGAAACAGGTTTTCCCTTAAATAAGCTAGGCATCATAACGCCTTATAGAGCTCAGAGTAAGCACTTGCGCACAGAAATCAATGAAAGAGATATTGAGATAGATACTGTAGATGCTTTTCAAGGTCGAGAAAAAGATATAATAATATTCAGTATTACAGCTACTGATGATTTCAAATTTGTAACCAATTCGCATAGAATTAACGTAGCTATTACGAGGGCGAAATTGAAACTCATATTCATAGGAAATCTTGAAGCCATCAATGCTAGAAGCGATGAGATTTTAAAAAAGATTATAAGATACGTTTCAGATAAAAATGGAATTTACAATTTATAGATATTAATTAGTTTTAAATCAATTCATAATAATATTTTGTAACAAATTCAAATTATTCTATTAAATTATATGAATTTATTTTAACAAATTTTCTTTTTAAATAGACTTTTGGATAATTTGTTTATAAAACATTTAAAGGAGATTAATTTTAAACAAGAATTATAAGGTAAGTCATTTTTGTTGTTCTCGCCACCTAGAGAAAAGCCCATTTCAGAAATTTGAAAAAAACTTGATCTTCCTTACTCATATGTTTCATATGTTTGAAAATAAAGTTATAAAAACGGGAGACCTGAATTTTTATTTTAGAGCAAGAAAAGTACCTTATATAAATTTCTCAAAAATCTGATAATCTTAAAGAAGTAGAATCGAAGTTCTCAATATTAACGGGGTATCTTATGAATCTTAAAAGAGAAATAAATGTTTAAAGAGTTTCGAGCTACGTCTAGAAATATTTGTTTCAATTTAAGAAATACGAATTAAGATAAAATTTTTAAGTGTATAAGAAATAAAAGCGTATGCTTGGCAAATATTCTGCACATGATATTCTCTTAATTAAGACAATAACAAACTTGCATGTAGGAACTGGAAAAGGTAGTGAAGTTGTAGATTTGCCAATTCAAAGAGATAACTATGGCTTTCCTACAATTTATTCTTCAAGTTTAAAAGGTGCGATCAAAAGTTATATTTATTTTAAAGAAGGTAAATCAATTGCTGAATTATTATTTGGGCCAGATGAAAGCGGCGAATTTGCTTCAACTGTCGCATTAACTGATGCCTATTTGTTAGCTTTTCCTGCGAGAAGTCTTAGAGGTGTTTATTGTTATCTCACTTGTCCTCTGTTGTTGAGAAGATTTAAAGAATATGCAGATATGGTAAAGTATGAATTAGATGATGAAATTAAAAAATTAATAGAAGAAGGAAAAACTAACGTATGCGACCAAAGTGATGCTATTTCAATAAAAAGTGACAACAAGGAAAAAATTATAATAAATGAAGAATTGATTCTAGAAAACTTAGCTAAAAAAAATCTTAGTAATCTAACAAAGACTTTGGGATTAGACAAGGAGTTGATCATAATAGAAGATGATGACGCATTACAACAAGTTGAAAGATCCTTAATAAGATTAACTAGAGTTAAATTAAATAGGAGTTCGAAAACCGTAGAAAGCGGCCCTTGGACAGAAGAGTATGTTCCTCCAAAAACCGTTTTCTTTACAACGGTATTTTATTCAAAACCTCCTACCCCTTTATTAAATAAAATGGATAAAAATGTATTGCTGAAACATCTACAAATCGAAGATATAGAGAAAATAGAAGCAGCAACCATAAAAAACTATTTGAATAAAAATTTAAAGTACTTAATAATTGGAGGCCACGAAACGATAGGTAGCGGAATTGTTGAATTAAAAGTCCTGTCTAAAAAAGATGAACATACTAAAGAAAAAAGTACACCTAATTAAAGATGACGGAAAAAATTCATGCTCCTGTAGAGAAATCAATGGAACCATATAATCTTATAAAGGAATCAATTGAATTATACGATAGGATTTATAGGTCTATCATCAGTAAGCTTCAAGACGAAAAAAAAGTTTCCAATTTAGAATCATCATTAAGAGCTAGAAGTAGAGAGATGCCTTCATTAATTCAAGAAATAGGATTAATAGGAGCGTTGAGTTATTGTTTTTCTAAAGGAAGCGAATATGAAGAAATTATAAAAATAATAGAGGGTGAAAGCAATAAAGATAAAATTAAAGAATACGCAAAAAAAACAGATGCGGGATATTCAATATATCTCTACATTTTATTAAATGCTATAAATCATACCAAACTTTTACAAGTAGAAATTAATAAACCTTATGAGGCAATCAAACAGCTAAGTATAAATTTAAACAAAACAAGGATTATTGAAAGAATGATTTTTCCTTATCTGTTGCAAATTAAAAGATTATGCGAAGCAAGTTTAAGAAGCGGTGAAGAAGTATGAGTTACACATCACTTTGGTCTAAAATACAAGAAGAATTAAAAAATAGAAACTTATTATTTAGAATTGAATGTGAAAATGCGTCCTATCTAAGAATTGGAGGATATAATGCAAGACCATATTCAATTACATTAGGAATACATGAAGGGATTCGTCCTTCAAAAATAAAAGGTTACTTACGGTGGTGGTCTAGAGTGTTAGAACTTAGTGTGAATCCAGACTTAATGGATTATAAAATGGCAGATAAAAAAGTTGGAAAATACTTAGGTTCTGAAGAAAAAAAATTTGGCCAATCTAAATTTTTTATCAACGTAAGATATGAAGTAAAAGACGAAGCCAAAAGATTTGGAGAAGAAATTGAAAAATTAATTTCTGATTATACAAATGCATTAATAAGATTCAAAGAAAATTTTGAAAAAAGTGATTTTTTCAAAGAAAATAATATTAATATAGAAATAGATTTCAATCCTGCTAGACTTTCTATAAAATTTAATTCTAAAAAGAAAAATGATATCCAAAATTTAAAGGAGAAATTAATTGAATATACTAAAAATGAAATTGTAAAACTAAGTAATAACAATATTGATGTTAAAGAGAAAGAGAAACATGAATCTAAAAATGATGTTAAAGAGAAAAAGAAACGTGAATCTAAAGACGCATTGAAAGTAGATCTAAAACTTAATAGTAATATATATGCACCCCTTGTAAA
>Ga0101942_100722_pt1 | contig 10127 bp, 6 predicted proteins | sample DewCreD2012metaG_4_FD_75243 | JGI IMG/M metagenome (GOLD analysis project Ga0101942, IMG submission 75243) | Hot spring sediment bacterial and archeal communities from British Columbia, Canada, to study Microbial Dark Matter (Phase II) - Dewar... ...
TCCGCAAGGCGCGCCAAGGCCGAGGCGACACGGTCAAGCTCCCCCAGCAGGAGGTCGGCGGCACGCACGAGGAGCACGCTCGTGGCGGTATCCACCACATCGGAGCTCCCAAGGCCTCTGTGGAGGAAGCGGGCGTCGTCCCCCAGGTCCTCGAACATTACCTCCAGGAAGGCGACCACATCATGGCGGGTCTTGCTCTCCTCGATGGCACGGACCCGCTCAGGGTCCGGAACCCGCGCCCGGGCCCGTACCCGTTCTGCCACCTCCTGGGGCACGAGTCCAAACCGACTTGCGGCCTCCAGGGCGAGGAGTTCGATCTCCAGCCACAGGGCAAGCTTCGTGCGTTCATCCCAAAGTTTCGCCATCTCCGGGGTCGTGTAGCGGGGGATCACCCGATACCTCCGGGCGTGTGGATCGTGTGCTCGCGCCGCGCGCCCGTTCCAATCAGGGTGACGGGGACCCCGCACAGCTCCTGGATGCGGCGTACGAAGGCGCGGGCCGCTTGCGGCAGGTCCGCGTACCGCGCGACGCCGGAGGTGGAGGTACGCCAGCCCTGCAGGTCCTCGTACACGGGCCTCACCCGCTCCAGCACCGGAGTGGGCGGAACCGTGAACAGGAGCCTGCCGTCCAGTTCGTAGGCGACGCAGACCCGGATCCGGTCAAAGGCGTCCAGGACATCCAGCTTCATGAGGGCGATCTCGGTGCAGCCATTTAGGCGCGCGGCGAAGCGGGCCGCCACGCCGTCGAACCACCCGCACCGCCGGGGACGCCCTGTGGTGGCTCCGTACTCGGCCCCAAGCTCCCGCAGCCGCTCCCCGACTTCCCCGCGCTCCTCGGTGGGAAGCGGCCCCGAGCCGACGGCGGTCGTGTACGCCTTCACCACACCCACGATCCGCGTGATCCGGTTCGGCGGCACACCGGCCCCAGCGCACGCACCGCCCGCGAGGGTCGTGGAGGAGGTGACGTACGGGTACACACCCCAGTCCAGGTCCCGCATGGTACCCAGGTGGCCCTCCAGCAGGACCACCGCCTCCCCCTTGGGGGCGGTGCGCATCTCCTCCGGGGAGAGGAGGGGCCGGGCCACCTCCCGCTCCCCCACGGTTCGGCTCGTGGGGATGGGGAGAAGGCCCCTCCGGCTCACCCCCCGCACCTCCTGCATCACCGAGGTCTCCCCCAGGACCTCCGAGAGGCGGGCGGCGTCGTTGTCGGAGAGGCCGGAGAGGAAGTAGACCCGCTGGGCGAAGGTGCCCTCTATGGCCTCCCACTCCTCCCCGTAGACGGCCCGCCCCTGGTCCGTGTTCTGCACGGCGATGTGGTAGGCCACCCTCCGGGAGCGCATGGTGCCCAGGTTCTCCTTGATCCCGGGGAGGAAGCCGAAGTTGGGGAACTCGTCCCAGTAGACGCTCACGGGCACCTTGAGCCTGCCCCCGTTCCGGTTAGCGTGCTGGAGGGTCTTCAGGTCCACGATGCGCTTCAGGAGCTTGAGGAGCACGTACCCCGAGGCGTTGTCCCCGATGAGCTCCTGGGGCACGCCGATGTAGACCAGGCTGGGCTCGGAGAAAACCTTCGCCCAGGGGACCTCCATGGGCCCGGGCTCCGTGGCGGCGGCGAGGCCCGGGTCCAGCCAGATGGAGAGGCGGTTCCGGGCCCCGTTCAGGATCCCCGCCAGCTGGTCCTGCCGCATCTCCAGGAGGGTCTTGAGTTCCACCTGCAGGTAGGGCCGCACCTCCACGTAGGCCTTGAGCCCGGCCACCCCGTCCCCCAGGACCCGGTAGACGTGGGCCAGGGAGTACCGCCCCTCCACCCCCTCGGCGTGGATCAGGGCCTGGAGCAGGGTCCGCTCGAGGCCCGGGTAGAACTCCTTGGAGTCCGGGACCTTAGGGTTCCGGGGCACGAAGATCTCGGCGATGAGCTTGGCCTGGGTGATGTCCTCGGCCCCCTCCAGGAAGTTGATGCGGTAGGACCTTTCCCCCCACGGGGTGAAGGGGTAGACGGCCCGCCCGTGGTGGGCGTAGTAGGTCATGGCCTCCATGAGGCCTTCCCGGTCCGGGTACTTCAGGTCGTAGACGATGGCCGTCCACCCGTCCTTGGCGTCCAGGAGGAGGTTGGGCAGGTAGTACCCCGAGGTCTTCCCGTGCCCCGGCTTCCCCACCACCAGGGTGTGGGCCACCCGCTGGCCCTCGGAGACCCGGAGGGGCCTCTTCCCGAGCTGGCCGTACCAGCCCACACCCTTGGGGTTGAGGTAGGGCTCGAGGTCCCTCTCCGTGGCCCACCGCCCCTGCCCCGGGAGTTTCCTGGGCCTCGCGGGGCTGTAGACGAAGGGGGCGAGGCCCCCCACGAACCCCAGGATGAGGACGAGCCGGAGGAGGTCGTAGTTGAGCCGGGCCGCCCAGAGCCGGTTGAGCTCGCTTCCGCACGAGGTGGCGACATTGAGCATGCAGGCGGTGGCGAACTCCAGGCCCCTCGCCCCGGGCCTGCCCACGGCCCGGTCCCAGCCCGCCTCGGCCAGGGCGTTCGCCGCCTCGAGGGCCCCCCGCGCCCCCAGGTAGAAGACGAGGCCCAGGGTGGCGAGGAAGAGGAGGAACCCCAAAGCCCGAAGGGCCTTGAGGGGGCGTGGGGTCTCGAAGAGGGAAGCGGCCTCCACCTACCTCCTCCCCCGCGCCCGGGCGATCCACCTTCCTGGGGCCTTAGGGGCCAGGGGCCGGGCGCGAAGCGCCGCCAAGGCCTCCTCGCTCAGGCGGAACTCCACCCTGGGCAAGGGGTCCCTTTTGACCCACTTCGGTCCACGGTCAATCCAGCGCTTCACTCCTCATCACCTCCCTTCCTGTAAGCGCTCCTGTCAATCCACCTGCCCGGAGGCGGCCCCCCTGCGGGAAGGGTGGTGCCCGAGGGGGTCTCCGGGGGCCGCACCTCCTTGGCCCGGTCGGTCCACCTTCCCGGGGCCTCAGGGGCTCCCTTGTAGGAGGGGACCTCCCCGGGACCCGTGTAGCCCACGCTCTGCCCCACCCCGGGGGCGGGCCGCACCACGGCGGGCTCCACACCCTGACCGTACTCGGCCCGGTGCATGTACGGCACCCCCGTCCCGGGGGCCTGGACCTCCACCGTGCGCTGGTAGGCGGGAGGCACCTCCTGGCCCCCACCGCTTGCGGCTGAAGAGAAGCCTCCGCCGCCTGCGCCCGAGGGAAGGGGCCTCGAGGGCCCCCCAAGCCCCCGGCCCAGACTCCCCGCGGCCTGGCCCATCCCCTCCAGGGCGCTCGCGGCCCCGCCCATGGCCCTGCCCACGGCCTGGGTTGCCATCCCCGTGGCGTAGCTGACGGCCGCCGCCGTCACGGCCAGGGAAAGCCCGCCGAAGAAGGTGGCCACCAGGCTGGAGAGATAGCCCGCGATGAGGAGGGCCGCCGCCATGCCTCCCACAGTCATCAGCAGGGTCTGGGCCCAGGCCTGGAACATGTCCACGAGCCCTTTGCCGATGCCCAGGACGAAGGTGCCCATCTGGCGCATTCCCTGGGCGATGGCCTCCTTGGTCATGGTTCCGCACGCCACGGGGGAGAGGAGGGCCTTGCCGTCCGGGGGGACGTTCCGGTAGTTGAGCTTCCCGTCCGTGTCCGCGAAGACCTCAAAGCCGCACACCCGGGGGTCCCACCCGTTCTGGACGGCCAGGTTCTGCAGGGTCTCGGCGAAGATGCGGCGGTTCTCCCGGAACTGCCCGGTGAGCTGTTCCACGGTGGTGTCCACGATCTCCTTGGCCTGGGAGGCGATGTAGGCCGCCGGACGGGAGACCCCGAGCTCCATGCCCCCCCGCACCACGAAAGGCCCGACGGCCCCCATGATGAAGGCCCACACTACCACGGAAAGCCACCGCCCGAAGAGCTGAGGTCCGAGGCCGATGGGAAGGGCCAGGCTCCCCGCCACGATGGGCCAGAAGGCGGAGGCCAGCATGAACATGGTGCTGATGAGCACCGTGAGGACCATGGCGATCACCACGAAGGGGATGAGGAGGAGGGAGGCGGGGTTGAGAAGCTGGGCCGCCGCCCCGATGCCCGCGAGGATCTGCTGGGCCCAGTCGGGCATGTTCGTCCCGTCGTTCAGGGCCGTCCCCACGAGGTGGACGACGCCCGCCTCCACGATGGCCACGATGGTGAAGAGGGGGTTGATGACCGCCCCCAGGGCCTTGAGGTTGTTGGCGGCCTCCGTCATGGCGTCCGCGAGCTCCGTGCGGAAGGTGTTCGTGACGGCGTAGTACACGCCCTGCGTCCCGCCGAAGCTCTCGTCCAGGACCTCCCCGAACCAGAGGAACCCCCCCGCCAGGACCACCCGGGCCATGGCCCCCAGGACCTCCTCCAGGCTTCCGTAGTAGACCGCCCGGATCAGGCTCCAGATGAGGCCCACCACGATGAGGCTCCGCCCGATGGTGTAGGCCCCCGCCTGGAAGTCCCGGAAGCTCGCCTTGAAGAGGGCGATCCAGTCGTTGAGGTTGAGCATGGCGTTGAGGATGCCCGTGAGGAAGTCCCGAACCCCCTGGTCGATCTGTCCCTGGGGCGGCGGGGGCGGGTCCGCCAGGGCCAGGAGGAAGAGGAAGGGGAGGAGGGCGAGAAGCCTCGCGCCCCACCCCTTGGGAAGAAGGGCCCGCCTCACGGGCTACCCCCCGAGGGCGGCGGGGTGCCGCTTTGCGCTCTCCATTGCCGCGCGAGGATCTCCAGGGCCTCCCCCGCCGCCACGTACTTGGCCGAGGTCTTCTCCGCCTGGGAGGCCACCTGGCCCATGAGGGCCCGTAGCTGGTCCTCGGCGCTACGCTCCTGCTTCCTGATGAGCTCCACCAAGTTCTGGTTCACCTGGACCAGTTGCTCCACGGTCATGGCCTGCTGGGCGGCGAGGTTCTTCATCTCCTGCACGGCCCGGAAAGAGTCCTGGGCCTGCAGGCGGATGAGCTCGGCGAAGCCCTTCACCACCACCTCCGTCACCTCCCGGGTGGAGGGGGCGGTCTGGGCCTCGGAGATGAGCTCCTCCGTGATGCCGGGGTCCATCACACCCCCCGAGCCGGAGCCGCTGGTGCCGCCCGAGCCGGAGGTGCCCCCGGAGCCCCCCGGGGTGTTCTGGGCCCCAAGGGCGCCTCCCGGGGAAGCGCTTTGCGCCCCCACCACGCTCGCCCCGGAAAGCCCCCCGGTGAGGGAGGCCCACCCCTTGGACACCGCCTCGGCGATGAAGTTCCAGGCGGCCCCCAGGGTGTCCCAGAGGTCCTGGAGGGTGCTCTCCAGGCTCAGGTTCTCCTGCTGGTTCTTCACGTTCTGGGCCACCCGGGACTGGTTCTCCAGGAGCTGGGCCGTGCGCTGGAGGTCGGCGAGGCTCTGGGTCGTGGCCTGGAAGCCCAGCTGGGGCACCACCCCGGAGATGAGCCGGGTCCACCACTCCGGGCCCCAGTAGAGGGGGTCGTCCCCGGGCTTCCAGGCGTCCAGTTCCCGCAACTGCTCCGCCCGCGCCCGGGCCAGGGCGTTCAGGATGGCGTTCTTCTGCCTGCGGATGTCGCTCATGAGGTTCGTCAGGGCCTGGTCCACCTGGTCCACCAGGGGGTTGAGCTGGTGGAGGCCAAGCCCCTTGCCCAGCCAGTCCAGGGCCAGCCCGGTGCCGTAGTAGATGGCCTGGTTCTTGAAGTCCTCCCACATGTCCCCGAGCTGGTTCCAGTAGTTGACGGCCTTCTTCACGGTCCGGTAGGCGGTGCACAGCCACCGCACCGAGGAGAGCTCGTAGAAGCCGATGAAGCGGCAGGCCTGGGCGATGAAGCCGTCCAGGTCCTCCATGAGGCCCTGGGCCTGGAGGTTCTGGCCCGAAAGCCCCGTCCCCTGGACCTGGAGGGCGAGGAGGGCGTAGGCCGTGCCCGTCTTCTCCCCGGTGTAGTCCACCTCCAGGCGAAGCGCCGTGGTGCCGCCAAAGCCCCCGGTGTCCCAGTACCGCTTCACCTGGAGGGAGGTGGTGCGGAAGACCTCCCGCCCCGAAGGAAGGGCCACACCCCTCACCTCGAGGACCCTCTCCCCCGGCTCGGGCGCCACCCGGGCCTCCACCACCAGGATCCGCCCCTCCGGGTAGGTCCCGGGCCTCGGGGAAAGCCACGCCACCCTCACCGCGAGGGCGGGGAGGAGGGCGAAGGCGAGGAGGGCGATCGCCCTCACGGCCTCCTCCCCTCCGCGAGGTCCACCACCGCCCTTAGGATGTCCCCCCCGTACCTCTCCACCAAGGCCTTCCTCCGGGCCGCTTCCTCCTGGGCGCTGGTGAAGAGCCAGTAGTCGTAGGGCGTGGGCCACAGCTGGAGCACGTCCCCCTCCTTCCGGTCGTCTCGCACCGCCCACACCATCACCTCCCCGTAAAGCCCCTTGACGCCCCCCAAGGAATTCCACACGGCCATGGCCCGGTCGGAGAGGCCGAAGACTCTTCGCACGTGCTCCTCCTCCCCCTGCACCCGGAAGAGGAAGACCCAGGTGGTGTTCTGGAGAATCCTCCCCGCGCTCTCCCCGCTGTAGTCCTGGAGGCTTTGGGTGATGCTCCAAATCCCGCCACCCAGGTGCCTGAACCGGCGGTAGAGCTCCTCCACCAGGCTCGCGGCGTAGGGGTTCTTGAACACCTTCCAGGCCTCGTCCAGGACCACCAGGAGGTTCCGCTCCTCCCCCCGCTTCTTCCCCTCCTTCGCCCGCTTCCAGATGAGGTCGGCCATGAGCACCGTGCCCACCACGTCCAGGCCCTCGTAGGCGTCCAGGCCCTCGAGCTCGTAGCACACCACCCGGGCCGTGCTCACGGGGACGGAGGTGGGGCGGTCCACGAAACTGCCCATGGGGGAGTCCCCGGTCCAGGACTGGAGCCGGAGGGCGAGGCTTCGGGCCACCTCCTTCTCCGAGGGGGACACCCCCCGCCCCCCGATCTCGTCCAGGGTGAGGAGGGTCTTCACCAGGTCGGAGAGCCTGGCCCCGAGGTAGCGCTTCTCCTCGGTGCCGTCCTCCCTCAGGTCCACGGTGGTGGCCCGCTTGTAGGTCTGGTCTATGGCCGCCTCCAGGATGGCGTTCTCCACCGCCTCCTGGGTGGGGTCGCCCCCGGGGGGGACCATGGCCCGGAGGAGCTTCAGTAGGTCCCCCTTCTTCTCCGGGGTGGGCTCCACCTCCCCCTCCTCGAGGTCAAAGGGGTTGATGCTGGTGCCCGCCCCGGGGCGGATCTCCACCATGGCCCCGCCGAAGGCCTCCACCAGGGCCTGGTAGTTCTTGCCCCGGTCCAGGATGACCACGCTCGCCTTCTCGTCCCGCAAGAGCTCCGAGAGGAGGTACTGCACCGCGAAGGTCTTCCCCGAGCCCGAGCCCCCCACCACGATGCCGTTGTAGTTCCGCATCCGCTTGTCGAAGGGGTCCACGGAGACCAGGGCCCCCTGGCGGGTCCGGAAGAGGGCCACGGGCCTGGGGCTTCCTGTCCAGGCCCCCGTGGTGGGGAAGAAGTGGGCGGCGTTGGTCTCCAGGAGGTAGACCTTTTCCTCGGCCACACCTCCGGAGAAGGGGGCCAGGGTGAGCCAGGGGGTGAGGAGGCCGTTCCTGAGGACCCGGAAGGGGTTCCCCGGAACCTGGCTCAGGGTGCTCACCGCCTGGCTCACCCGCTCCTCCAGGGTCTCCCGGTCCCGCTCCAGGAGGACCAGGCTCGCCCCCACCTGGAAGATGTGGTCCCCCGTCTGGGAGACGTGGGTGATGGCCCCCTCCGTCTCCACCTGCCCCACCCGCACGTTGGGGTCCACGTAGGTCCCCGACTGGGAGGCGGAGTAGTACCGCCTCGCCCGGGCCTTGAGGGCCCGGATGGCGAGCTCGAAGGGCTCGTGGAGGAAGTCCATGACCAGGTAGAAGCGGTCCCCCCCGGCCTGGGCCAGCACGTCCCCCATCTCCGCGTAGGTCTCGTCCGGCACCGTGTAGAGGGAGAGGACCCCCGCCCACATCCCCCCCACGTAGAGGGCGTCCCGGTAGGAGTTGTCCACCTCACTCCGGGCGATCTGGGCCCGGAGGGTGGGGGGCCTGAGAGAAGGGATGCGGCGGATGGCCTCCCGGGGGTAGCGTTGCCAGGTCTGTTGGTACTGGGGCACCTCCGCAAGGGCCAGGGCGGGGTTGAAGTAGCGGTAGAGGACGGCGAAGAGCTCCTGGTCGCCCATGGGGAAGGCGAGGACGCGGTAGGCGGAAGCCGCGCGGATGATCCGGGTCCGCACCCGCTCCGCCTCCGCCACCACCTCCTTCCACTCCTCCGGGGTGAAGGGCACCCGGCGCCGCTTGTGCCGGGGCCTGCCCAGGAGGACGCTGAGGTAGACCCGCTTCTCCAGGACCTGCCCCTTCTGCCACCGCTCCCGCCAGGCCTCGTAGCGCCTTTCCTGCAGGAAGCGGGCCGTGGGGTGGGAGGGCTCGAGGCTCCGGTACCGCTCCACCCGGGCGAAGGGGGCCGGGGAGACCTCCACCACGAGCCGGGCCCGGCTTCCCTCGGGCACGCCGCTCCGAAGGATGGTCTTGATGACCCCCACCAGGCCCTCCATGTAGGCGGTGCTGGTGAAGAGGGTGGGCTGAAGCTCCAGCCGAACCCCGAGCTCCACCCGCCCATCGTTCAGGACCACGAGGCCGTCCTGGATCTCCCAGTACGGCAAGAGCGCGGTGAGGGAGTCCTCCCGCGCCCGGGAGAAGAGGCTACCTCTGGAAGCGCTCGTCATAGATCAGGGGAGTCGTGTCCTCGTCCCGCTCGGGGCGGTAGCGCTCCTTCTGGGTGAGCCAGGCGATTTCCTGCCAGAGGCTCGCCCCGGGGAAGCGCATCCGCAAGCGGTCGGAAAACTTCACCGCCAGAAAGCCCGCCACGCCCGCCAGCACCAGGCCCAGGGCCGGGTGCGGCAGGCTCCCGCCCACCTGGAGCCCCAGGGTCATGGCCACGGCCCCGAGGAAGAGTTGCCAGAGCTCGAGGCCGAGGAGCGTCAGGGGCTGGTAGAGCCGCCACACCCGGAGCCTGAGCATGGTTCAGAGGAGGTTCGTGCAGGCCGAGGCGTTGGCCGGAGCGGTGGCGTTCCCGAAGAACATCTTGGCGAAGTAGGGTGCGGCGGCGATGATGATGCCCCCGATGCCCGCCCCGATCATGAGGGGCATGGCGTTGCGCCCGCCGATGGCGAGGGATATGCCACCCACGGCGAACATGAGGATGATGATGCCAAGGCCCACGGGGCCTTTCAGGTAGCCCACGATGGTGCAGATGGCGTTCGCCACGTTGCCGAAGGCCTGGTCCGCCGGGTTCGCCTGCGCCTCCGCCACCCCGAAGAGGGCGAGGCCCACCGCCAACGCCAAGGCGAAGAACCTGAAGTGCTCCGTCTTAAGACCCTTAGCCAACTTCTTCAGCACGCTTCACCTCCTAAGGAAGAACCACGAGCCTGAAGCCTGAAACCCGTCCGCCATGAACTCTTCCGCCCGCTCTCACCCCCTTTCAACCTCATACGACTGCCATTATAGCAAAACCATGCCCTTTTGTGGCAACATGAGGGCGTGAGGCTGAACCCCGAGGTGCGCAAGGAAGCGGAGGAAAAGCTCGGCAAGAAGCTCCCCGGGCCAGACGAGCCCGGCTTCTACGCCCTACTGGAGGAGCTCAGGGAGAAGGACCCGGAGCTCGCCGCCCTCCTGGAGGAGGGGATCGAGTTCGAGCAGGTCAGGCCCCCGGAGGAGGAGGTCCGCCGGGAGGTGAAGAAGCGGGCCTTCCTCCGGGACCTCTACAACCGCCTCTTCAACCGGTATGACGAGCTTACCGGGGAGTGGGTGCCCTCCCGTCCCAAGCAGATCCTAATCGGGGTGGGGGGCCTGATGGGCCTCGTCGTCTTCATGTGGGCCCTGAACAACCTGGGAGGCCCCAAGCGCCCGGCCCAGGCTCACCCCTCCCCCCAGGTCCAGCAGGCGGCCACCGCTCCCCAGGCGGCCTCCGGAACGCCCCCTCAGGCCCAGGCCCAGGAGGCTCCCGCACCCCCGGCTGGCGCTTCCGGGGCCACGGGGGAGGCCGCGCCCCAGTCCCAGTCCACGGCCACCCCGGTCGCTTCTCCGTCAGGAGAACGCCTCGAGGCCGTCCCCCCTCCGCCCACGCCCTCGGCCACCGGGGAGGTG